>ENA-UERG01000035-UERG01000035.1-human-gut-metagenome-genome-assembly--contig:-NODE-35-length-106826-cov-13.127795_pt1 | contig 106826 bp, 78 predicted proteins | sample MGYA00242954_ERZ507954 | MGnify/ENA primary metagenome ERZ507954 (study PRJEB26167, sample SAMN06115478) | human gut metagenome | host: Homo sapiens | place: China:Sichuan | collected 2015-01-21...
GGAACAGGCATATTTACCAGGATTCGCACAACTATAATCCAACTCAACGAAAAGGAAAAACCGGAAATGGGTAATTTAAAAAAACAATCAACGCAGGCTCAAATAGGGTGGTTAGAATGACGATTTCAAAGAATTATGGGACGGCACTGAAATTATTTTTCATTTTCCTATTGACATTCTTTTTATTTCTGGTATAATTAATACAGAAATACACCAAATACAAAGTGTATTACCAATAAAAAGAAAACGAAATTCATGGATAAATACGACAACATCATCAAAGAGTGCCGCGATCTGGTCGAGAGCCTCCCGCCGGGAGCAACGGTGCCTTCCGTACGCCGGCTGATGAAGCGCTTCGGCGTCAGCCAGCTCGTCATCACCCAGGCGATGAACGAGATGAAGAAGGCCGGCCTCATCGTGTCGCAGGTCGGCCGCGGCACCTTCAAAGCGCCTGCCGACAACCGGGAGAACTGTCCGAACGGCGTGGTGTCCCTGCTGCTGCCGGACTGGCAGTCCAGCTTCACGGCCGCAATTCTCACCGAATTCGCCCGTCATTTCACGGCTTCCGGATACACATTGAAACCGTGCTACCACAACTACGGCATCGAACGCGTCACGCCGGAAATGCTGCCGGCGGAAAGCGATGCCCTTATCGTTTACTGGCACTGGGATTTCGACCTCAACACCTGGGAACACCTGGCGCGACTGGACTATCCGGTGGTGCTGATCAACAGCGCACCGCAGGGACTCGGCATCAATGCGGTCAGCACCGATAACGAACTCGGCGGCGCCATGGCGGCCGGCCATTTCCTGAACAACGGCCACACGAAAATCGGCATGATGCTGACCCAGCCGCAGCTCGACAGTACGGTTTCACGCCGGAACGGATTTGCCAAATACCTGATGGTCAACGGAATCACTCCGCTGATCATCGACTGCAACACCCGCCCCGGCGAGCAATCCAGCGCCCGCGCCTACGAAAAAATGATGCAGCTCGGGCGCAGCGGAACCTTCGACTGCACCGCCCTCTTCTGCGACTCCGACCTCGGCGCGCTCGGCGTTATGCGCGCCTGCCATGAACTCGAACTCTCCGTTCCGAACGATCTCTGCATCATCGGCTTCGACAATATCCCGGAATGCGGATTTTTTCACCCGGCACTCTCTTCAATCGACCAGAACCTCGGCGAGTGGGCCGTCGCCGCCGAGAAGATCATCCACGCCTGCCGCAACGACCCGCAGGTACGCCGGACCGGCCGTCAGACTCTGATTGCGCCGTCGCTGGTGCTGCGGGAGAGCACCCGGCGCTCCGCCGCCGGAGAAACGGTCATCCCCTGGAAACGGCCGGAAGGGTTTCCGCACGGAAATATTGCCGCCCGGTAAAACCGGAATCAATCGGTCACCATTTTCCGCGCCGGAAGAACGTGTTCCGCGCACGGGCAGAATATCGAATTGTCCCGAAGTAAAAAAAGCAGGAGAAACAACCAGAAAAAACAAACATCCGGCAGCCGAGTTCACTCGCCGGCTTAACTCTTTTCCATGATACGACATTTAAGGAGGTTTTATAAAGAAGATATATTTCACGTTGATCGAGCTGTTGGTGAATATGTCACATATATAACCGCAATTGCGTATAATACCGGGTATGTGAAACAAAACAGCATTGCCGCCCGGCAAAAAAGCGCGGTATGCGCCGCGCAGCGGATGTGAACGGACTGCACGGTTCGGCGGCAGCCGAAGCGGGCAGCGAGGAGCAGGTGCGACGAAGGTGAACGCAGCGGAGCGAAGGCCCTCTGCCGCAGCCCGCGAAGCGGGCGGTGAAGAGTTGGCCGCCGCAGGCGGACAAGTAAGGAGGACAAAGTCCTCCGCCGCGGGCGGTAAGGGCGCAACCCACGGGAAATGAAAGCCCGGCACAGAGTAAGAAATGGGGGTGCGGGGGAAATGTATTTCCCCCGCGAATCCCGCGACAATGCAGACGGACGAGTCCAGGAAACGAAAACGGAACAATTCTGCCGCCAGAGGCCGAATAAATTCATTCAACAAAAAGGAGTTATATCATGACAGACCGTACATGGAAACATCACATACCCGGTATTATGCGCAAACCGTTCACTCTGATCGAACTGCTGGTGGTTATTGCCATCATCGCGATCCTGGCCAGCATGCTGCTGCCGGCCATCAACATGGCCCGCGACGCCGGAAGGGACCTGACCTGCGTCAACAACCAGAAAACGCTCGGGACGTTCATGCATATTTACGCGCAGGATCAGGGCAGATGGTGCCCGCCGCGCGGACGGGGATACAACCACCTGAACCAGCCCAACGAGCAGATTCCGTGGTCCTGGCTCCTGCTCCACAACGGCGGCATGGCCGGCAATCCGGGCTACGTTCCGTCGCCCTCCTCCGGAAAGTCGAATATTTTCAACTGCTACCGGCACGACGCAAGTTACACAGGGAGCGCCAACCGCCAGTACCTGCGCAGCTACGCCTACAACTGCGGCAACGACTATGCGGCGAAAGGCATTCCGCTCGGCACCCGTTTCGACTCCAGCCCGACGCCGGAAAAATTCAAGCATCCGTCGATGACCGTCATGCTCTACGAGCTGATTCCGCCCATGGCGGCCAAGCCGATGAACTCCATTCTGGTCACCTACGACAAAACCGATGCGATCGGCGTGGCGATCGGCGGCGCCGACCAGTTCATGCCGCACGGCGGCGGCAAGCGCGTCAATTTCCTCTTCTTCGACGGCCACGCCGCCTCGGCGCCGCGTCTCAAGACCTGGGGCGACGACAGCGGTTACTACCGCGACTGGGATTGACCGGAAACCGTTCTTTCACTCCGGACGGCGGAATGCCCGCCGTCCGTTTTCCTATCGGAGAATCCAATTGATGACTTTACGAAAACCCCTGCTGCTGTTTCTGGCCGCCGGTTTCGGACTGGCGGCGGCCGCCGCGCCCGAATACCGCAAACTGCGCGAAGCAACCGGCGATGACCGCCACCTGGAAGGGCGCGTCAACTTCTCCCCGGATGCACTGGCTTCGAGCTCCGGCACCTATTCGAATCCGCCCTGGTCAGCGGAGTCGGCGTTGAGCGACGAACCGATTCCGGCTCCCGCCGGACTGGTCAACTCCAGTCCCCGCCGGGGCTGGATGTCGCCGTGCTTCGACGCGGTCGACCCGGAGCAGCCGTATCTGCAGCTTGACTTTCCGTACGCGGAGCCGGTGCAGTTCGATACGATCGCCTTGTTCTACAATTTCAAAAAATCCCCCGCCTACCGTCCTGCTTATGTGATCGAACGACGGCTGGCCGGAAACTGGAGTGAGATTTTCCGGCCGAAAACGCTGGATGAAGCAACCCGGCCGCTGATCCGCTTCTCCGCTCCGCTCGCTGCCGATGCGCTCCGGATCCGCTTTTTCGAACCATCCCCGCAGAACGCCTGGACGGTGGAGCGGTTCTGGGTTTACGGCAGCGCCGCCCCCTCTCCCCGGCTCGGCGGCGGAAAAATTCAATTCGATGCCCCGGGCCTCGCGCTGACGGAGGGCGAAATGGTCTGGCAGCCCGGACAGAAACCGCGGCTGCGGATCAGCTTCACACCGGGCGCCGGAGTTCCCGCGCATCCGGCGAAACTGACGCTGCGCCTCACGGATTACTACCGGCGCCCTTTGTTCACCGAACCGCTGCGGGTTCTGCCGGTCGATCTCGGCAAGCCGTTGCAGGAGACGGTCACGCTCGATGCACTGCCGCCCGGCCCCTACTATCTCACGGCCGAAATCGGCGACGGGGAACGCGTGTTCGCCCGGAACCGCGTTCTTTTCGGCGTGGCCGGAGCCGCTCCGGTCCCGGTGCGCGGCAACCTGCCCGCCCTCGCCCCCCCCGTGGTCGAAATCGCCGGCGCGGTCGGGCAATACGACGGGCTCGGACAGCGGAAATCGCGCCGCACGGTCGATGCCGTATTCAAAAACGGCTTCAACACCATGCAGCTCGAATACTTCTGGGGCGACCTCGAACCGCTGCCCGGCGTCTACAACTTCTCCGACCTCGACGCGATGGTGGATCATGTGCTGGAACAAGGCAAATTCTTCAACATCACGCTCTATTTCGCCGACGACCAGACTCCGGAGTGGCTGCGCTCGCCGGAGTACATCATGCGCGACCAGTACGGCAGCCCGGCGACCGGACGCAACTTCTGGAAGATGAAGTTCTTCAGCCCGCCGTCGGTCTCGTCCCCGCTCTTCCGGCAGCACTTTGCCGCCCTGTGGGGGAAAATCGCCGAACGCTGCGCCGGGACCGGCCGCATGCTGCGCTGCGATATCCGGCCGCCGCTGCTCGAGGTGTTCTTCTTCGACGAATACACGAATCTTTACGTGAACGGCGGCAAAACCGACTTCGTCTGGGATTACAGCCGCTGGGCCGAGCAGGCGTTCCGGGAGTATCTGCGCGACTGCCGCAAGCTCACGCTCGAGGCCGTCAGCCGGCGCTACGGCCGGAAACTGGCAACCTGGGAGGAGCTGAAGCTCCCGCTGCCGCTCCCGAAAGAGCAGCGCGCCGCGGACCGGCGTCCGGAGTGGCTGGATTTTCTGGATTTCAAGCTCGTCCACACCCAGCAGCAGTTCTACCTCGATGCGATCCGCGCGATCCGCAAGCACGCGCCGGATATGAAATTCTTCGCCTCCGAAGCGTGTGCGGACGCGTCTCCGCCCGGCCGTGAGATCGGGAAACTGGCCGAGGCCGGGCAGCTCTTCGCCGGCAACTTCTCCATCGAACAGGGCCGGGAATATTTCCAGTACGACCAATACCGCCACCAGCCGAAGCCGATCTGCTTCGAATGGGGGGAGCCGACCACGTCGTATCTCTCCTACAACGGCGGACTCTTTTCGATCCTGCCGCTGCTGTCGCACGGTTCGCTGCGCTGGGTCGGAGCTCCGGCGCTGGAGGAGGAGGCATATGCGAATCCGGTCACCTGGCGTTCGTGGAACGACCTGCGCGCGCTGGCCCCGAAGCTGGCCGATATTTCCCGGTTCGAACTGATCGACGACTCCGAAATCGCGCTGATCGGGGGCTTCAACCACGACAATGCCCACTACGAAAACTGCCGCCCTGTCCGGCGCATCCGCCGCCCGACGCAGTGGGACCGGCAGGTGGTCAACAACTGGGGCGGACTCTCCGGCGTACTGAAGGCGGCAAACTATTACAACGGCCTGCCGCCCTACTATGAGCTGACCGCGCAGACACCCGAGTCCAAACTGCGGAACGTCCGGCTCCACATCGACGGCGGCCACCCGGATGTGCCGGAGACGGTGCAGCGCCGCGCACTCGAATTTGTCCGGAACGGCGGCAAGCTCGTCCTCTGGAACACGAGCTTCCGGCGCGACGGAGAACGCGCGACCGAGGCGGTGAGGCGCGAGCTCGGCATAACATCCGGTTCCGCCTGGACGGAGGAGCCGGTCGATGCGGTCATGACCCTGCCGGGCGGCAGGCCGTTCCGGGCGCAGCTCTACCGTTCAGGAGCCGGAACAACCTGTCGGGGGGAAGTGATCGGCCGCGACGCAGCCGGCAGACCGATAGCCTGGAGAATCCCGTTCGGCGGGGGGGAAGTGCTCTTTTTCAACGGCCTGCCGGTGCTCGATGCCGCCGATCAGTGGACGCCGTGGATGGACGACCTGTTGAAATGGGCCGGAGTCCGTCCGTTCAGCCAGGTCCGCATGAGCACGAAATTCCCGCTGCCGAATCTGCTGACCTACGCGATGCGGGAACCGGAATCCGGACGAATCCTGCTCGTCATGTACAACTACACGAGCGAACCGATGGAGGCGCAGGTCCGCTACCGCGGGCTGCCGGCCGCCCCGGACTGGAATGCCCGGATCTATCACAACAGCAAAGCAGGAACCGGAATCCGAAGCAGCCGTCCGGGGAAGGAGCTGTCGGAAATCGACGTCCGGATCGAACCGCTCGATCTTCTGCTCGTCGAACTCTCCGCACCGGAAACAGGAGGAACCCGTTGAACAGGACATGGAAAAAAATCGCCGCGCTGGCGGCGGCCGCGGCGCTCGGAGTTCCGGCTTCCGCCGAACTGACCACCGGCCGGATCGGCAATATCTTCACCACCGGCGATGAAGTGCGTTTTCACTGCACGGACGCCGGTACGCCCGCGCCGGAATTCGAAGTCCGGAACTGGCGGCAGGAGACGGTGCGGAGCGGAACGCTTTCCGCCGAAATCAGGCTCCACGGGCTGCCGCCCGGCTACTACACCATCGGCGCCGGTACGGAGTGGACGCCGTTCGCCGTCGTCGCCGATCCGGCGGAACTCCGCCGGACCACCGAAGGCTTTTACGGGATCGATTCGGCCCTGAGCTGGATCGGGTGCGGCGCCCCCGAAGCCGGCAAAAACATGTTCGCCGGCGGAGCCGACCTCGCCCGGCTGCTCGGCGTGTCGATCGTACGCGACCGGCTCGGCTGGAACGATACGCAGCCGGGACCGGACGGCAAAACCGACTGGAAGCAGTTCCTCGCCTGTGCCCGGCTGCTCCGCGAACGCGGGCTCGAAGTGCTGACCGTCTTTCACGACGCGCCTTCCGCCATGCGCCGGCGGAACCGGACGCTGCCGGACGACCTGCGCGAAGTGTACGCCTACGCCCGGAGCCTCGCCGCCGGACTCGGCCCCGAACTCAACGCGCTGGAGTTCTGGAATGAGCAGAATGCCGACTGGTTCTGTCACGACCCGGTGTGGGAACTCGCCGCGGCGCACAAGGCGGCGGCCCTCGGAATCAGGTCGGTCCGGCCGCAGCTCGCGGTGATCACCGGCGGGCTGACCGAGTGGTTCCCGAAGCCGGTGCGCTATTTCGAGCGGTTTCTTGCCAACGGGACCTACGCCTACTTCGACGCGGCCGCATTCCATCTCTACGGGCCGCTGTCGAGCTATCCGGAATTCGTCTCCGGCCTCAACGCCGCTTATGCGGCCCGCAAGCTCGCCCCGAAACCGCTGTGGATCACCGAAAGCGGCACCCACTGTGAGGGATACGGGCAGGTCGACCCGGTCTTTCAGCGCGGCAAAGCATATCCGTTCGAGGTGAACGAGGCTTTTTTCGACCGCCGGGAACACTCATTCGCCCAGAACCGGCTGCTCGCGGAATTCACGGTCAAGTCGGCGGTCGTCATGCAATCGCTCGGAATCGCCCGGAACTTCCCGTTCGTCCTGCTGCCCTACAACGAACGCGGCAACCGCAAGGTGTGGGGGATGATGACCTGGGATTACCGGGTGACCCCGCAGTTCGCCGCCTATGCGAATCTGTGCGCACAGCTCGGAAATCTCCGCTGCCTCGGCCGGCTCGAAACGCCGCCGGAAGTCGCCGCCTACCTGTACGGAGACGATGCGGGCAGCCAGACCGTCGTCTACTGGCTGCGCTCCGGCACGGTAGACGAACATGCGCTCTGGCACCAATATACGGTCGAAGAGCTCGAAGCGTACGACCGGTCCGCAGCGACCGCCGAATTCACGCTCACTCTGCCCGGACAGGCGAAAGAGCTGCGGCAAACCGATCTCATGGGCGCCGTGACCCGCCTGCCGGGCGGGACCGAACTCAGGCTGGCGGCCGAACGCTTTCCGCGCTATCTGTCCGGAGTGCGCGGACTCCGCCCGGCAATCCCGGCTCCGGCCGTCCCGCGGAATGCCGCGCCGGACGCCGCGTCGGACACCTCCATCGTCCTGCAGCTGACCCCGGACGACAACAGCCGGATCACCGACCAGCAGTCGATGACGCTCGAACTGCCCGCCGCCTTCCGGCTCAGCGTCTACAACTTCGGGGAACGCGAACAGACGGGAACCCTCTCGGTCAACGAGGAGATCACGGTTTCCGGGCTGCCCGGGACCGTCACGGTCCCGCCGGGCGGCCGGGTGCAGCTGGAGATTCTCGTCACCGCCTTCCACGGCAGCGCCGCCCACGGAGAACTGCGTTTCGGCGGCAGTTTCGGCGGCAGGCCGATCCCGCCGCTCACAGCTTTCGCACTGTTCCCGGCACGGCTGGCCGAACTCTTCCGGCCGGTGCCGGTCGACCCGGGGAACGGCAGCCGCTGGGTGCCGGAGTCGTCCGGAACATTCACCCGCAAGGAGGACGGCGGCTTCCGGGTCGATTTCACCGGCTGCGGCGATGACAAATGGGTCTACCCGATGCTTCCGCTGACCGGAGAAGAACGGGCGAACGGAGAACTCGCGGCGATCGCATTTTCGGTCAGGGCCGAGCAGCGGGAGGGGAGCGGCTACAACAACGCTTTCGCCGTGCTGCAGGATTCCGGCGGGACGAAAAGCTTCCTGCCCATCCCGAACCCGACGGCGGAATGGCGGCGGATTTACGTCCTTCCGGCCGATCTCCCCGACGCGCTGCGCGGCGACGCCCTCCGCCCGGAACGGCTCTCCATCGGTTTCAATCCGGGTTCGCGGTTTCTCGACTATCAGATCCGCGATCTCGTCCTCTACTATCGGAAATGAGCATTTCCGATGCAAATGCCTCCGGATTTTGAGGCCGGAAGCATTTGCAAAAGCCCGGCGCGACGATATATTATAATATGAACGATGAACTGAAACGTACACTTTTTCGCAAATTCTTCCGGAGGGCGCCGCAGCGATGAGCCGTTATTTTGAACTGCGACGCGAACTTCTGGACAAATTCACCTCGGCCGGCATCGAAAGCGCCGGCGTCGAAGCCGACATCCTGATCTCCGAACTCGCCGGGTTCAACCGGGCGGAACTGTTCCTGCAGTCCGATGCGACGGTTCCGGCCGATCTCGAAAAGCGGATCCGGGCGCTCGGACAGCGCCGGGCCGGACGCGAACCGCTGCAATATCTGCTCGGCTACGCCTACTTCATGAACATCCGGCTCGACGTGTCGCCCGAAGTGCTGATTCCGCGCCCCGAAACCGAGTGTCTGGTCGAATGGGCGGTCGATACGCTGCCGCAGGGCGGTTCGCTGCTCGACCTCGGCACCGGTTCGGGCGCCATCGCTCTCGCCGTGGCCGACGAACGGCCCGACGCCGTGATTACGGCGGTCGACGTCAGCACACCTGCGCTCTCCATCGCTCTGCACAACGCCGAACGGCTCCGGCTGACGCAGGTCCGCTTTCTCGAATCCGACCTCTTCGACGCGGTCGGCGGGGAAAAGTTCGACCTGATCGCCGCCAACCTGCCGTATGTGACCGACGAAGAGTACGCCGCGCTCGAGCCGGAGGTGCGCGTGCACGAACCGCGGCTCGCGCTGACCGCTCCCGACGCCGGTTTCGCCCTGATCCGCCGCGCCGCCGAAGAGGCTGCGCCGCACCTGAATCCCGGCGGCAGAATCATCTTCGAGCTCGCCCCGGCCCAGGTTCCGCGTCTCGCCGGGCTGCTCGCCGCGACCGGCTCGTTCCGGGAGGTCGCCGCCATGCAGGATTACACGCACCGCGAGCGGTTCATCACGGCATGCCGCTCCGAAGAAGCCGGAACGGAGGCGGCGGGATGAACGGAAAAGAATATCCGGCCGGACGCAGCTGCAGCATCCGCGACCTCGCCCGGTACGTCGGCCTCTCGACCTGTACCGTCTCGAAGGTGCTGAACAACCGGGCCGGACGCAAGATTCCCCCGGCGACGCAGGAGCGGGTGCTCGCCGCGGCCAGGGAACTCAACTATGTGCCGAACGTCAACGCGCAGCGGCTGTTCCGCCGCCGCAGCGGCGTGATCGGGCTTCTGGTTCCGGCCCACCCGATGACGCCCGGCAATGTATTCGGGGATTCGCACTTCGTCGATATCTTAAGCGGCATGGAGCCGCGGCTCGAGGAAAGCGACTATCACCTGATGCTGCTGTTCCGCAACGAGGAGAAGCGGCCGGACGAAAGTTACCAGAGGCTCTTCCGCGCCGGGACCATCGACGGGCTGCTGATCTGGGGGGCCTCCCCCGAATGCGGCTATTACCGGGAGCTCGAGGAGAACGGCATGCCGTATCTCTTCATCACCAGTACGCCGGCGGCGGAGGATTCCGTGCAGGTCAATACGGTCGCCAGCGACTACCGCCGGACCGCCGCGGAGGTGACCGGTGCGATGGTCCGCGCCGGCTGCCGGAAGCTGCTCTATCTGGCCGGCCCCGAAAAAAGCTCGGTGACTGCCGCGATGCGGCTCGGCGTCGACGACGCGCTGGCCGGAAGCGGCGTCCGGCTGGTCACCCGGTTTTCGCGCTATGTGCCGGATGAAGCGCGCAACGCCGCCTTCGAGGCGCTGAAGCGGGAACAGTTCGACGGCATCCTGAACGTCTCGCGCGACATGACCCCGGGCGTGCTCGAAGCGGCCGAGGCGTTCGGAACCGGCGGAGACATGCTCCGGATGGCGACACTCGACTGCGCGTCGAACCGGCCGCTGCTGCCGCAGGAGCTCGCGGCGGGCCAGGTCGATGACCTGTCGATCGGCCGTGCCGCAATCGACTCCCTCATCGAACTCATCGAACGGAAAACGGCCCGGATCAGCAAACGGATTCCGGGCACGCTGGCGGTCAATCCGCGCTTCTTCACTGATTGACGGGCGATGCGAAGAGCCAGCCGGCATCGAGTCCGGACGGCTGCTCCGGCCGGCGGACCCCTTCGGCATGCCCATCCGGGAACGCGACGTTCACCACGTTGCCGTGCCGGAACGGAAGCCGGAATCTCTCCGCGTAATTGAGATCGCTCCGGAGATAAATGAACGCCATCGGGTCGACCGAACCGGAATAATCGGTGATGAGCCAGGTCCGCGACGGCTCGCGCAGCGCTCCGAGCTTGCTGTAGCGATAACCTTCGAGATTCGCCATGCCCATAACCTGCGCGAGCCCGGCATAGCTGAGCTTCCGCTTCACGCCGTCGTCGAACTTGTCCGCCGTGATGAAATCCCCCTCGGTACAGGAGGGACAGATCAGCACCTTCTCACTCCCGCCGAGGCTGGTTTCGAGCAGGCGGTTGAACCACTTTTTCCCCCACTCCGCCCCCTGGCTCGGCACGATGAAATCCTCATTTTCGCCGCCGTACATCAACGCGGCGGTTCCGAGCTGCTTCAGATTGCCGGTACACGAGGCGGTTCTCGCCCGTTCCCGCGCCTGATTCAGCGCCGGCAGAAGCATCGAAGCAAGAATGGCGATGATCGCGATCACGACCAGAAGTTCGATCAGAGTAAAACTCTTTTTCATTTCACGGCTTCCCTTTCCTGATAAAGTTCCAGATTGTCGATCCATATTGCGTCGCCGGGCCTGCCGCCCCGGATGTCGAGAAAGAAAATGGCTCTCGCCTCCGGCGCGTTCAGGATTCCGGCGGGCAGGACGGCTTTCACCGTCGTCCACTCCGCGAGCTCCTCCGGAATCGCAGAGCTCCTGCCCCTGAATGCCTCGCTTGCGATGGAGTTTTCCCCGTGCGCCGCCGGGCTCCAGGTGCCGAGCCACCCTTCCCGGAAGAAGGCGACGTTGAACGACAGCTTCACCCCCGGACTGAGCCGCCCCCGGAGGCGGACCGAAAAGTGCAGCGGCCGGTCGGAGCGGTACGGCGGCCTGCAATGCAGGTGCGTCCGGCTGTCGAAGGGCCCGTTCAACCTCATCGCCCCCTCCGCCGGATCGAACATCTCCGGCCCCGCCAGCTGGTATTCATCGAGCGAACCGTTGTCGAAGGCGCCGTCCTCGACCAGCGTGGTCCGGTCGACCATCACCGGAATCGTCCGGACGACCGCGGGAAGCGACGCATCCGGCAAGGTGACGATACAGCGGATGGCACCCGCGCCGGAACTGTCCCCGGCCCGCAGCTTCAGCCGGAACAAACCGTCCGGGGCCTCCTCCTCCACGGCGGCCGGGAACCCTTCGGGCACGCGGACTTCAACCCGGCTGCCGGCCGGAATCCGGAACGCCGCTTCGGCAGTGGAATTCCGGGTCATGGCAACCGGCCGAACGCGGCCGACCTGCCGTTCGGCCGCCGCAACCCGGCCGCGTTCGGCCATCCATGCGTTCCGCTCCGCAGCGGCGCGGCGGCCGGGCGTCTCGCTGCCGGTCAGAAAAACCGGGCCGCGAGAAAGGTCGATCGTCATGTCCTCCGCCCTGCCGGACGCAACCGGGTTTGCGAAGAGATCGAACACCCCGATCGCTTCGCCAGGCGCGCAGCCGAGCTCAGACGCCTTGACGGAAACACCGGGGACGTCGCTCCAGACCACCGCGCGGCCGCCCGAAAAAGCGACGTAACGGACCGCGTCGTTCACTTCGACCCGGCCGAGACAGGTCCGGCCGTCAAGCAGCTTCGCGGTCGCCGCGAGCGAGGCAAATGCGGTTTTCGGCTGGAGTCCGAGGTAGAGCAACCCGATGCTGCTGTCCCAGGTGCGGCCGGAAGGATCGCGGCTGTCGCGCGGATCGAGACTGCAGAAGTAGAACACCTTCCCCTCCGCCCCCGCGAAATGCATCGCCTGCGCGTAATTGATCACAAGCTGCTCCGCCTGCCGCTTTTCGCTCGTGCCGGGAAACGCTCCGGAGTACTCCGGGCAGCCGTCGTAGCCGGCCGCGCCGATTTCATTGAAATACTGAGGTTTGCCGAAAAATCCGCCGCAGTCGAGCAGCTTCTGCCGGGCGAGCTCGCGCCGGACGAAATATTCGGCCGGCGCATAGGTGTGAAGCGTGACCACATCGGTCGATGCCGCGACTCCGGCGTCGCCGGCCGCCTCGAGCCATTCGCGGACATTCGCATGCGACAGGGTGTGGATTTTCGCCGCCGGATTCGCGGCGCGGACCGCCGCGGCCGTCCGCCGGGTGAGCTTTGCATAGAAACCGGCGGAGAAAGCGGGGTTGTGCCCGGCCAGCAGGTCCGGTTCGTTCCAGACCTCGTAATCCGTGACCTGCGGCGAACAGTGGCGGACGATGCGGCCGACATACGCCTCCCAGAGCTTCATCTGCTCCGCATCGAGCGGCGTCATCTCGGTCGACCGGCCCGGCACCAGCCACGGAGCGCAGTTGTAGAAGATATATTCGAGCTTCTGGTCGTGCAGCGCAAGTCTTCTCAGCATCGCATCGAGGGCGGAGGTATCGAACCTGCCGCGCTCGGGCTCCTGCATCTTCCAGGTATTCTCCCAGTGCAGCCACGGCCGGACCCAGCGGATTCCGGCCGCCGCGAAGAGCGGAAGCTGATAGCTGTAATACCAGTGCTGCTGCTGAAAAACGTTGATGCCCATAAACGATTTTTCGTGCGCGACCTTTTCCGGCGCCGGAATCCGGGTCAGCCGCAGCTTCGCGGAGCATCCGTCCGCAGTCAGCAGCTCCGCCTCGAAACTGCCGAACCGGCCGGGCTCCGCCGGAAGCTTCACGACCCGGCCGGTCAGCTCGACCGGACGGCGGGAAAGCTCAGCGCCGCTGTAATAGTCGCGCAGAATCAGAGTCGCGCGGCGCGGGGCCGGGACGCGGCGGACCGCGATGAGCTCCACCGGTTCCCCGGCTTTGAAAACCGAACCGACCCGGCCGGTCTGGAGCTTGAACGAACCGTTCGGCCCGGTGAGCTCAAGCGGCCGATAGCTCCCGCCGACCCGCAGATAGAGCCCGGTGAAATTCCATCTGCCCGCCGGCGCGGGGCCGAGACGAATCTCCGACAGCTCGGCCGGAATCTCGCCGTCCTTTCCCGGCTGCAGCCGGAGCCGCATCGAAAAATTCGGTTCGCGGATCAAAAAGCCGGAGCCGTCCGGTTCCGGCGTAATCTCCTTCCATTCCGCCCGGGAACGGTCGCCCGGGAACTCCGGATTCTCAAACAGGAGTCCGACCCGGTCGGCGATGCCGGCTCCGGCCGCATAAAGCCCGACCCGGCCCGGATGAGCGAGCTCCTGCCCGACCGGGGATTCAAATTTCCAGCGGCCGCGCTCCTGCGCCAGCAATTCGACGAGGAACGGCTGCGGCGGGCGTTCGATTTCCGGCGGAACGGCCCCCCCCGCCGTCAGGGCGGCCAGCACCGCCCAAAGGAATCCGGTCAGACATTTTTGCATCTTGCTCATGAATACTCCTGCTGATGGGTTGTTTCTGTACATATTATGTCACGATTTTCCCCGGCAGACCTTGACGATCTGTTCACAAAGAGATATAATATGGTCAAAATAACCCCGGAGAGTGGCGATGGAGCTGAAACAGTACAACTTCGTCCGCGGCGACAAGCTGTTTTCGTCGGAGAAGATGAGCGTCTGCCTCGTGAACTGGAACTACGGCCAGATCAGCGAATTCATGCACTATCACGATTTCCACGAGCTCGTCTACGTCCGCAGCGGTTCCGGCATTCACATCACCGAGGAGGGGCGCTGCCCGATCCACCGCGGCGACGTGTTCCTGATCAAGCCGTACAGCCCGCACACCTATGAGGAGCTGAAGAACCTGGAGCTCGCCAACTTCATCTACCGGCATGACTCGCTCGAGCCGCAGCTGCTGGATCTGCGTGAATCGGCCGGCTACCGCAGCTTTTTCGAGAGCGAACCGGTGAAGCCCGGCAGACTGCGGAACTGCAGCCGGGCGGTCCTCAGCAACGAGCAGCTGCAGCGGACCGAAGAGATCATCCTTCAGATCCTGCGCGAAGAAGAGCTGCGGCAGGAGGGCTGGATGTGCATGGTCGCGGCGCTGTTCCTGCAGTTCGCCGGAATCGTCTGCCGCGCCTGCCCGGCCTCCCGCCGGGAAGAGAACGACCGCAGCCTGAAATTCCGCCGGATTCTGAATTACCTCGACGAGCACAGCGGCCGGACCATCCGGCTCGACACCCTCGCCGCCGACTTCGGGCTCTCGAAATCCTCCCTCCTGCGAATGTTCCGCGAGATGCTCGGAACGAGCCCGATCGACCACCTGCTGAATCTCCGGCTCGAAAAAGGGGCGCGCAGACTGCGCGACGGCAGCGAGAGCATCATCGAAATCGCCGTCGGCTGCGGCTTCGGCGACGGAAATTATTTCAGCAAGATGTTCCGCCGCAAGTTCGGCGTATCGCCGCGCGACTACCGCAAACGGTTCATCGCGGCGGAGTCCATGCAAAATTTGCACAGGCAGTTTGCATTTCCATTCGACCGGTGATACTGTATACAATTCATCAACAGGAGGGATACCATGACTGGAAAGCTCACACTTTCGATTCTGGCGGCGGCGACGCTCACGTTCGGGGCGGCGGCGAAGGAGGTCAAGCTTCTGACCATCGGCAACAGCTTTGCCGACAGCGCGTTCAAGTTTCTGCCGAAAGTCGCGGAGTCTGCCGGCGACAAGGTGATCATGGACCGCGCCAATATCGGCGGCTGTCCGCTCGACAAGCACTGGAAGCTCGTCGAAAAGTCCGAACAGGACCCGGCGGTGAAGCCGTATTACAGGAAATACACGCTCCGCGACAAACTCGAAGCGCAGAAGTGGGATTTCGTCACGATCCAGCAGGCGAGCCACCTTTCCTGGAAACCCGAGAGCTACATGCCCTACGCGAAAAACCTGCAGGAGTATGTGAAAAAGTACGCCCCGCAGGCCGAACTGGTCATCCAGCAGACCTGGGCCTACCGTTTCGACGACAACCGGCTGAAGTCGTGGAAGATGAGTCAGCGGGAAATGTTCGACAAGCTCGTCGATGCGTATGACCAGGCGGCGGCCGGACTCGGCATCCGGCTGATTCCGACCGGAGAGGCAGTCCAGCTCGCCCGCGAAACCCAGCCGGTCAAGTATGTCGAGTATGATCGCGAGGCGCTGAAGAGCCTGAAATATCCCGACCCGCTTCCGTCCGAAGCCGGTTCGTTCGCCGTCGGCATGAGCTGGGGCAGCCGGAAAAACAAGGCCACCGGAGAAAACGAGCGGTACATCTACAACGACCCGGCCCACCTGAACGACCGCGGCCGTTATCTGCAGGCGTGCGTCTGGTACGGTTTCTTCTTCGACAAGCCGACCTCCGAAATCAAGTTCGTCCCGGAGGGAATCACCGAAGAGGATGCCGCCTTCCTCCGCGCCACCGCGCAGAAGGTCCTCGACGCCCGTAAGAAATAGCACATATTCTCCAGATACCGAGACGGCGCCGGAATCAATTCCGGCGCCGTTTTGTTCCGCGCGGAATCAGTTGGCGGCGATGATGTCGCGGTAGGTGCGGAAGCCCCCCTTGCGGATGCGGGTCAGGTCCGACGGCGTGCAGCGGACCAGGCCGAAGTGACGGGCGTAACCGCTGGTCCATTCGAAATTGTCGAGCAGCGTCCAGCAGAAATAACCGCGCACATCGACGCCATCCTCATCCCGGGCCGCGAGACAGGACGCGGTGTACGCTTTGAGATACTCCTGGCGCATGGTGTCGTTGAGCGCGCTCTCCACGTCCGGTTCCGGGCAGGAACAGCCGTTTTCGGTCACATACACCGGAATCCCCGGATAGCGTTCGCCGACCCAGTTCAGCATTTTGCGCAACCCCCACGGCACGATGCTCCAGACCATGTCGGTCTGCACCCACGCCGGGTCGACAGACAGGAACACATCCTGGTCGGCGATCATGCCTCCGTTGCCGTTCGGCCCGATGTCGCAGCCGACCGCCGGAGGCTCGGCGGAGGCGTAGAGCGTGGTATAATGGTTGAGCCCGAGAAAGTCCACGCTGCCCGCGACGAATTTCCGTTCGTCCGAAGTGAACTCCGGCAGCCGGCAGCCGAGTTTTTCACGCATCATCTCCGGATACTCGCCGAATACGAGCGGGTCCGTAAACCAGCCGTAGAAGAACTGCAGCGCCCGTTCAGCCGCCTGCCGGTCCGCCTCCGCCCCGGTCAGCGGCTCCCGCCAGTCGCAGTTGTTGGCGATGCCGATCTGCCCGTCGAAGCCCCCCTCGCGGAAGGTTCGCGCCGCCATGGCGTGCGCGAGCAGGAGATTGTGGGCGGCCAGATACGGCTGCTCCGAATCCCGGCGTCCCGGCGGGAACGCGCCGAGCCCGTAGCCGATGACCGCCGAACACCACGATTCATTCAGCGTGATCCAGTGCCTGACCCGGTCGCCGAAAGCCTCGAAGCAGATTCCGGCATAACGGGCGAACGCCTCCGCCGTCTGCCGCGAAAGCCAGCCGTCGGCGACGAACTGATTGATGACCGGCAAATCCCAGTGGTAGAGCGTCGGATACGGCTGAATGCCGTACTCGAGCAGCGTATCGATCAGATCGCTGTAAAAGGCGATGCCGGCCGGATTGGGCGCTCCGACGCCGTCCGGAACGATCCGCGGCCATGCGATCGAGAAACGGTAGCCGGTGACGCCGAGCTCCGCCATGAGCTTGACGTCCTCCCGGTAACGGTGATAGTGGTCGCAGGCGATGTCGGCGGTGTCGCCGTTCAGGATTTTGCCGGGCGTGCGCGTGTAGACATCCCAGGTCGAGAGCCCGCGGCCCCCTTCGGAGGTGGCGCCTTCGATCTGAAATGCGGAACTGGAGACGCCCCATACGAATTCATTCTTCATAGCAGTCCATCCTTCAGAGAGTTTCAAACATATAACGTTCAAATTCGAGTGCGGACGCCGCATCGGCATCGAGCCGCGCTTCATCGGCGCCGCAGCTGATGTCGCGCCAGATTTTGATATCGCTGCCGACGGTGCCGCCCATGCGGACGAAAGGTTCCATGACCACACTGCCCCGGTAGTCGATGTCGCGGAGCGCGCAGGCGATTTCATGCCACGGGGTGCGCCCTTTGCCGGGAACCCGTCGGTTGCATTCGCCGGTGTGAAAATGCCCGAGCACGCCCTTCGCGGAGCGGATCGCGCCGCCGATGTCGTCCTCTTCGATATTCATATGGAAGGTGTCGAGCATGACCTTGACGGCCGGCACATCGACTTCGCGCACGAACGCCACTCCCTCGGCGGCGGTGTTGAGCAAATACCCCTCGAAGCGGTTCAGGACCTCGAGACAGTAATCCACGCCGCAATCGCGGGCGACCCTGCCGACTTCGCGGACGTTTGCGACGCTGCGGGCCCAGTCTCCGGCCTTGTCGACCGGCCTGGAGTAATCGACCGGCCAGTAGCTGTAAATGCCGCCGCCGATGGTGTGGATATCGAGGATCTCAAGTTTCCTGAGCAGATCGACATAGAACTTTTTCGCGCCGGCAGCTACGGCCGGATCGGCGCTGGCGAGGTTCTGAGAGGCGTTCGGGCCGTGTCCGGCAGTCAGGAAAATGCCGTGGTCGGCGGCGCATTTCCTGAGGTCGGCGAGTTTTGACGCGGAGTACTCCGGCAGCGGGGTGCAGGCAATCTCGAGACAATCGAACCCGAGCCGGGCCGCCTTTTCAATATACTTGAAATAGTCGGCGGTCCACTCCTGTTCCCAGTAGGCGTAATAAATTCCGTATTTCATGCGCTTCATCCTCCCTGAATGGATTCGGATTCAGCAATAGTATAACATCGTTTTCCGTTTTTTTCATGGACCGAACGACAGAATAAAGAAAAATTTCGATTTTCCTTCCGCTGAGAGCGGCGCAACGAAAAACCGCCGCCCGGCACGGCGACCGGACGGCGGCGAATGCGGCGATGCTCACCAGCGGTAGTAACGATACGGATCGTCCGAGGCGATCGGCACATCGGTATAGAACGCGTACTGCTGCGGAATTCTGAGACGCGGCGTACCGAGGATGCCGCCGAGAAGGTAAATATCGTTGCAACGAACGACCAGAACGTTTTTACCGGGTTTCAGCACTCCGGAAGCAATCCGATGCGTCCGGGGGAACTCCCGGTAATCCTTCGGGTTCGACTGTCTGGTGACCTCTCCAGCCGACCGGCCGTTGAACCACGTCCACGATTCATCGTCGATCGGGCCGAACTGCAATTCGCACTCCACACCGGCCCCCCCCTTCGGCAGCTCAAATCCAAGCCGGTACCAGAACAGCCCGCCGAAACCGGCCAGGTCGGCAAACTGCGCGCCGAAATTACCGGGGACCCGGACGCCGCGCCATTCGATGCCGGGCCGGGACTCCGGCTTCATGAATCCGCGTTTCCGGCCTTTATCTTCCGGATCGGCGAGGCCGATCCAGCGACCGTCCGGCAACTCATAGTTCAGGTTGCCGCGATTGCCGTCGAGACAGCAGACCTGCCGCCGGAAGCAACGGTCTATTTCATTTCGTCAAGTTCGAGAGTGAGTTTTTTGAACTCGACCTTGCCGGAGGAGCCGAAGTTGGCCGGTTCGAATGCGAGGCTCGTCGCCCCCTCCGGGATTTCATAGACGCGGCTGCATTCAATCCAACCGGTGGTTCCCGTTCCGGCAAAGATTGCCGGCCAATCACCGACTCCGCCTTTCGGACCGTAGAAACGCATGGCGACACGCGCGTTTTTCCAATCGGCATCGCCAGGCTTTACATCGGTAAGTTTCCATTGCATGGTGAATTTCAGCGATTTCCACTCCGGCGCGACTGGGATGCTCAAGCGACAGTTGCCGGTTCCATTGATCGTTATGCAGAGTTCGCCGTCCTGCACGGTCGCTCTGACTGCGCCTTTATCAAACCCCTCTCCCGGGATTCCATTCGGATTTGGCGACAGCAGCAGATTCCGTGGCGCTTCTTCAAGCATGAGGTTGCGAAACACGGCTTTTCCGGAGACGCCGAAATGGGCCGGCTCAACCAGCAGCAGGACCGCTCCCGCCGGAACGTTGTAGACGCGGCTGCACTTCTGCGTGCCGTTTCCCGAAACCGCGAAGACGGCGGGCCAGGCGCCGGCCTGTTTCCCGGCGCTGTCGAGAAAGCGCATGGCAATACGCCCGTTCTGCCACCCCTCCTGACCGGGTACGAGATTTTCGCCCGCGAGCTCCCCGGAGAGCAGCAGACGGCGATGGTCCGGCGTAATGTAAACGCTGTACTGGAGGGAACCCGGCTTTGTGAAATCGACGTTGAGCTTTCCGTCACTGACAGCGACAGTCGCGCCTTCCGGCGCCCTGCGTCCGTCAGGAAGCCCGTTCGGGAGCGTGTGGGCGAGCAACAGGTTTTCCGCAGAAGCGGCAAAGACAGTTCCGCCGAACAGTAACGCGAAAACAACAATTTTCAGACGATGGTAATTCATATGGGGCATGTCCTTATATGATATGTTGATTTTGTCAGCTTACCAATGATAATAACGGTACGGGTCATCTCCGGCGATCGGATTCTGCAGATAATAGCTGCCGAGCCAGGGATCTTTTACCGGTTGGGAGCTGAAACGCTCGAGCAGCGCAGAACCGGAAGCGATTCCGGCGTTCCGCAGGATTTGTGATACGAGGAACGTGCGCCTCCGAAAGCTGGAGCGCAGCCGGAAAAATTCTTCCGGGTTCAGCATCGAGGGAATCACTCCCACAATAACCGCCGTTCCTTTGCCGATTTTTTTGACCGTGAGTTCCCTGCCGTCGACCGTCGCGTAGTCGAGGCGGGTCTGGAACGCAGTGTCGAGGTTCGAGATCCCGCGCAGCTCGGGGGCGGAAAGATCGGCCATCTGTGACGGGCGGTTCTTCGCCGTTGCGATGTCCAGTTGCGGCAACAATTGCCCAAGCTCCGCTTCAGAGAGTCCGAATGCAAGCACGGTCTTTCCGGATTCAACAGAGCCGGTGAGGTCGGGATACGACTTTGCGCCGGGGCCCGCGACGATAACATCCGCGTCGGGCTGCTCACCTTCGAGTTTCAGCGATGAAAGAAAAGCCTGGAATTCCGGCCCCGCGATGATCCGGAATGAACGGTAGTGCGGTATCTCTGCCCGGCGGATATAGTCAAGCAGGTTCGCCGCGAGGCGCTTTGCAGCGGGCTCCGGTTCGGTGCGGCCGGTTACCTCCACCTGGCAGAAAAGAATGCGCCCCCTGCCTTCCTTGTATTCGAGCAACGGCGCATACTGCAGCGCAAAGCCGCCGTCCGCGAGCGGCGTGAAGTTGCCGATGGAGGGTTTCTCGATCAGGGCCTGCGCGACGGTCCCACGGTTGCGGCAACGCCAGACCCGGGTATTTTTGAAGCCGCACCATTGCCACTCCGGACAGAAAAACTGGTCGTAGTCGAGGTATGGGGCGAGCAGCGTCGCTTCGCCACGCCAGTCTGCGAGCAGTTCCCCCGGAAGTCCCGCGAGCGCCGGATGCGCGGCGTCGCGCGGGAAGAGCCGCCGCAACCCGTATTCGTTGTAACGGAACCCGAGGCGTTCAAGTACCGCCGTCGGCTGTTCGAAAACCAGTACGTTGAGCCCGTCGCGGACCGCATCGAGGTTCGGCAGCGGCTCTGCCGCTGTGAGCGCTTCGCGTCCGATCACAAGGGTTTTGACTCCTTTCAGGCTCGTGGAGCGCGAGATCCGGCGATACGGGATTTTCAGCTCATCGAGCAGTTTTGCGGTCATCCCTTTCGGATCGTACAGCGCGACCGGCTGTGCGGCGGCGGGAGATGGAGGGAGCGGCGACATCACATCGATTCGAAACGCGTGGCGGCGGCGTTCGCCGTTGTCGAAACGGAAATTTGCAGCAAGTTCATATGAGCCCGGGGCGAGTGAAGCGGGCAGGAAAGTTTTCACAGGAATAACGGCTTTCCGTCCCGGCCCGATAGTGACTTTACCGCGGATGGCGGGAGCATTGACCTTGCGGATCCACAGCTCATAGGAGCATTCGGCCGGCTTTCGGGTGTCGTTCAGGATCACAAGCTGCTTTTCGACTGTTTCGCCGGGGAGATAGACATGCTCCTTTGTCGTGAAACTTTTTCCCCCGCCAATCCAGGCGATAAGCGGCTGATTCCACTCTTTGATGGCTTCACCGAGCGGGCTCAGGCGGAATTGCCCTTTGTGGGCGGTGAGAATATAGTCGCCCCAGTTGAAAAAGTCGGGAACGAGGCCGGGACGGTTCAGCCGCTCCAGCCGGCCGGGATTTTCCACCGCGCCGAACGTGCCGGGATTCGGGGCGTAAAACGCGTAATCGTCCCACGGCAGCAGAAGCCCGATGTTCCACGCTCGCATTGCCGGGAGGTTGTCGCGGAAATAGTCGGCCTGCAGCCGGATCACGCCCGGCAGCCGCCCCGCAATGGAAGAGAGCGTATGCCAGCTTGTCGGTCTGTCGCCGAGCGCGACAAGCTTATCGAGCAGCTTTTCGCGTTCCGGTGTCCACTCCGCAGCGGAATCGCCGTAGAGGTCCGCCGCGTATTCCGCGTCCCAGACCGTCATGACGTCGTTCGCGGCCCAGATGAACTTCGGCCAGCGGTAGCTCGAAAACGACGCGATGTGCGGAAGCCCCCATTCGACGAATGAGAGCGGATATTTTCCTTTTGCACAGAATGTTTCGAGCCAGTCGCTGCGCTCCTGTGCCGGTGCCCAGTTCAAATAGCAGTTCAGCGAATAGTGGCCGCCGAGACTGCCGGAGGCATGGCTGTAGACCGGACGGGTGGGGTCGAGTTTCGCAACCCGTTCCTGCGCCGCGAGGAAGTTGCGGCGGCTCGGCTCCTTCATCCTGACTTCGCCTTCACTGTCCGCACGCTTGTATTCGCCGCCGAGACGCAGCGGATTCTGATCGCCCCACGCGCCGCCGTGGTTGTGATTCGTAACCCAGAGGATGATCGACGGATGGTTGCGGTATTTGCGGATCAGATATCCGGCCATCGCTTCAAAACGGTCGGCGTTCTCCTTTACGGTCAGGTCGCCGAACTGCCACGGATGCGGCAGCGAAACGCTGTGCAGGTGGCCGGATTCATCCGCGGCTTCGAAGCTGCCGCGCAGATAATTCGTTTCGCCCTCCGCGAAGTTGTAGTTGCGGCTGATCGAGAAGTTGAAGCCGAGCTCGCGCAGGCGCCGGTACGCTTCAAGCGCGCTCTCTTTCGACGCCTTGTCGGGCATCCAGAATGCGCTGTAATTCGGCAGGTGGTAGGCGCGCAGGTGGATGACCGAGCCGTTCAGCATGTAGTTCTGCCCGTCGATGCCGAATTCGCGGAAGCCGAACCGTTCGGGGAGCGTCTCATCGACGGTTTCCCCGCCGGAACGCAACGTGAGCTTCGCCGTGTAGAGATTCTGCGGAGTGTCGAGGTCCCAGAGCTGCGGATCGGGCCATGCGGCGGTGAATGCGAAGCGTCCTCCCTTCAGCTCCTTCGCCGTGAACGGCGGGCTGTCGAAGCTCCGGACCGCTTTCCCGTCGCGGTCGAAGATCTCGGCCCTGACCGTATAGGTGCGCCCCGGGACGAGCCCCGCGTATTCGCTCGCGAAAGTGATGCTTCTGCTGCGAACGCTCGTGATGAAGTGCGTGCCGTCGATACGGGCGGCGGGAACGGTTTCGAGGAACACATCGCCTGTGATTCCCTTGTTTTTGACCTTGGCCGCGACCTTCGTCACGTTGTTGCCGTCCATCACGACATAATGCTCTTCCGCAAGCGGCACGGCGCTGAGCCGGATTTCGAGCGTCTGCTCATTGCCGGGTGCGACGTATGGCGTCAGTTCGAGTTTTCCGCCCGGAAAAACGATCTCCCCGGCTTTTTTCCCGTCGACATAGACTGTCGCCCTCGTCTGGAGCTGCTCGATATCGAGCAGGACCTGTTTCCCCTGTGCGCCGGCGGGAACAGTGAAACTGCGGCGGTACCAGGCTGTGTGCCAGCTGGCCGCATTTTTCATCATCTCCGGCGGCAGCAGCGGCTGAAATGAATTGGTCCGGCCGCCGCCCTGCGGCCAGACGCCGGGAACCTTGAAGTAGCCCCAGCCGGTTCCGGCTGCGGGCGGCGCGTCGGAGAGCTTCTCGTCCGGGGAAAGCGGACGGAAACGCCAGAGCCCGTTCAGGCACTGCCGTTCGCGTGTCGTGCTGTGTTCGGTGAAGGGGGCGTCGAGTCCGAGGCTGAAATCCGCCGCGGCAAGCAGAGATGAAAGGGAAATCGCCGCGAGCGCAGCGGCAAGGCAGAAGAAGAAGCGCATGAGGAGGACTCCGTCAGAAATTGGCTTTGTTCGGGTTGAAGGGCTGGATCAGCTCCCACCAGCCGGGGGTGCCGGGCAGATAGCGGTGTTCTCCGACATGGCCGTCCGCAAAGGCGATGTTGCTGCTCATCCCGGGGTGGCGGAAACTGATGACGGTGACTTTCCCGGAGGGGCTGACATTGTATTCGCCGGGCTGGTCGCCGCTGATATCGGAGGTTACCCACCAGAACGACTGGCTGTTGCCGTCGGTCCAAACTATCTGCTTCGATGGAAAGAAAAGCCGGTCGAGCTTGTAGGGAGGCTTCCGCCCGCCGTGCGCGAAATTCGTCGTTTCCGGAATCGTCAGGTAATTGTTGACAGCGTAACTGAATTCCCACTTGCGCCAGTCGGCGGGGACTCCATTCCAGTCAAGATTGAACGGTTTGATATTGGCCGGACAGATCCATGCTTTTGCATCCCGCATATAGCCGCCGTCCCGCAGTCGCCCTTGAATGATGACCCGTTCCTGGCCGCTTCCGTCCCGGTGGATCATATATCCGTTGTTGTCGTTCGCATAAAAGACCGTACCGAGCATAATCTGCTTTATATTTGACTTGCAGGAGGTTGCGCGGGCCCGGTCCCGTGCACGGTTCAGAGCGGGCAACAGCATGGATGCGAGGATTGCGATGATCGCAATTACGACCAACAGCTCGATCAGGGTAAATGAATTCCGTCTCATCACTAATGACTCCTTTTTGATTCGGGGTTCTCTGAGTATCCATGTTTAATTATACCGGATCAGTATAAATTAGTCAATATATTGATTTATCGATAAGGTATATTATTTGTTCCGAAAACGGTAAAATTTCCTGCCGGCACACTTGATATCCTTCCGGATCTTCAATATATTAAACGGTGCGGGCCGGAGAAATCGCCGGCAGAAGGGAGGCCGCCGGTGAAAAATATTCTCTGCGCCCTGATGGAGCCGAACGAGGAACTTCTGAAGCGGATTTACGAATACGGCCGGAAGCACGACTGGCAGATCGAACGCTGCGGGCGGCAGGTCCCCGACCGCTGGTCCGGCGACGGGATCATATCGGACTATCTCGAACTCCCGGATTTTGCTCCGATCGAACGCTTTCAATCGACTCCCGCCGTATCGCGGCTGCTGCCGCCGCGCGGAAACATCCGGACAATCCGGCCCGATACGATGCGGATCGCGGAGATGATCGTCGATTATTTCATGAACAAGGGCTTCACCAGGTTCGCCACCGCCGTGCCGCGAATTTTACAGGAAGACCTCGACGGCAAGCCGCGCGACGTGCTGGAGGCCGTACGGCGCGTACTGGAGTCGCGCGGACTGCAGCTCCGCTGCTGTCTCTGGGAAGAAGAGCTGCCGAAAGCCGACTGGAACGACTACCGCAAACGGCGGAAGCTGCTGCAGCGTTTTTTCATGGAAATTCCCCGGCCGTTCGCATTCATCCTCTCTTCAAGCAGCGTACTGCCGATCATTTACCGCGTCCTGCACGACGCCGGGCTGCGGGTCCCGGAGGAGGTCGCCGTACTCAGCAACACCGATGACTGGAGCGTGACGGAAAACGCATTCGTGCCGACGTCCTACATCAGCGGCGAATTTCCGGAACTCGGCCGCAAACTGGTCGAACTGCTGGCCCGGATGATGGATGGAGAAGCCGTGCCGGAGACGCCGATCTACGCAACGCCTTCTTCGATCATCTCGCGCCGCAGCACCGACACGCTTGCCGTAGCGGACATCCGGCTGGCGAAGGCGGTCGGCTTCTTTCTCCAGAATTATATGAATTTCATCAGCGTCGAGGATGCCGTGCGGGTCGCAGGCGTCTCGCGCGGACTGCTCACCCGGCTGTTCCAGCGGCAGTTCGGCAAAAGTCCGCGCCGCTTTCTGCAGGAGATCCGCATGAACCAGATCCGGCATCTGCTCGACGGAACAGAGCTGCCGCTCGCCGAGGTTGCGCGCCAGACGGGGTACGGCTCCGACATGGCGCTGTCGCTCGCCTTCAAGCGCGAGACCGGCATTACGCCCGGCCGTTACCGCGAATCCCGCCGCCGGATGCCGCAAGGAGAGCCCAAGCCATGAAAATATCGCGAGAAAAGCAATTTTACGCATCGAATTGACGATTTTTCACATTCACAAAATCATTTGCGGGAGTATATTGATTCATGACATCGTGGAATTATTTCGGCAGGAAACGATTTTAATACAGGAGGCCCGAGTGCTATGAGTTCCATTCCGCGTCCCGAATACCCCCGGATGCAGTTCCGCCGGGAGGATTCCTGGCTCAATTTGAACGGCGAATGGCGCTGCCGGTTCGACTTCGGCAAAACCGGCGTCGAACGGAACTGGCAGGAGAAAACCGATGCGTACGACCGCACCATTCTCGTGCCGTTCTGCCCGGAGAGCACGCTCTCCGGCATCGGTTACACCGACTTCATCGAGTCGATTTTCTATGCGCGGCGCTTCACCATCCCCGCGGAATGGGCCGGGAAAACCGTCCTGCTGCATTTCGGCGCAGTCGACTATGCGGCAACCGTCTGGATCGACGGCCGGGAGGCCGGACGGCATCAGGGCGGTTCGGCGAGCTTCACCTTCGACATCACCGCGTTCGCCAGGCCCGGCGTCGAACAGACCGTCGTGGTTCACGCACTGGACGAGCTGCGCTCGGGCTGCCAGGGCGGCGGCAAGCAGTCGTACGGCCCGTATTCGGCCGGCTGCCACTACACGCGGGTAACCGGCATCTGGCAGACGGTATGGCTCGAAGCGGTCGATCCGGCCGCGCTGGCGTCGTGCCGGATCACGCCCGGCGCCGATGCGGGAGTCTTTGCGCTCGAGCCGCGCTTCCGGCTCGACCGGCGCGGCTTCACCTTCACTGCCATTCTTTCGGCGGAAGGCAGGGAGCTGACCCGGGTGACGGTTCCGGCCGCAACCGGAGTGCCGGTCACCGTCCCTGTGCCGTCGCCGCGCCTCTGGTGTCCCTCTGACCCGTTCCTGTACGATTTCGTCTTTGAAGTGCGGAATGAAAACGGCGGACTGATCGACCGGGTCGAGAGCTATGCGGGGCTCCGGAAGGTCCATATCGAAGGAAACATGGTGTACCTGAACAACGAACCGGTGTTCCAGCGGCTCGTGCTCGACCAGGGCTTCTATCCGGACGGAATCTGGACTGCTCCCTCCGACGCGGCCCTGAAGCGGGATATCGAGCTCTCGCTCGAAGCCGGCTTCAACGGCGCGCGCCTGCACCAGAAGGTGTTCGAAGAACGCTACTTCTACTGGGCGGACAAGCTCGGCTACCTGACCTGGGGCGAATATCCGAGCTGGGGGCTGGACTGGCACCTCCCGGAAGCGCGCTACCGCTACCTCGAAGAGTGGCTTGAGGTCATCTCCCGCGATGTGAACCACCCGTCCATCGTCGCCTGGAGCCCGCTCAACGAATCGGCGCACCCGTCGCCGGAAACGCTGGCCATCGCCTACCCCGACCAGGCGACGCTCGAACGCTACCGCACCTTCGTGCGGAACATCTACGACCGCACGAAATGTTTCGATCCGACCCGGCCGGTCAACGATTCGAGCGGCTACATCCATGCCAAGACCGATCTCTGGACCGTCCACCCGTACCGGGCGACCGCCGCGGAGCTGAAGGCCGCGCTGCGCCCGGCCGATTCGGAAGTCATGGCCCACGCTCCGAAACACGAATGCGCCTACACCGGGCAGCCGTACATCGTCGACGAGTGGGGCGGCTTCAAGTTCATCCCCGAATCGCACCGGAAAACGGCGCAGGCCGGATGGGGCTATCACGGACTCGACCTCAAGACGCCGGAGGAACTCTGCGCGAAAATCGAGGAACAGGTGGATGTCATGATCGCCGATCCCGGCATCGCCGGTTACTGCTACACGCAGCTGACCGATGTGGAACAGGAGGAAAACGGCGTCTACTGCTACGACCGCACGCCGAAAGTGCCGGGCGGCGACCTGAAACGGATTTTCGGCAAAAAACCCGCCTGGGACAAGACGAAATAGCGGACGATCCGGCGGCGGCCGTATTGATTCCGACCGCCGCAGCAGCACCTGCCCGCAGAAAAGTCCCGGCAGCCCCGCAGCCCGATATGAAAAAATGCGGGAACCGCCGATGCCGGGACCGGCCAGTTCGGTTACTCCCTCCCCTGCCGCGGCGCTCCGCAGGAGCTGCGGACGACCAGCCGGGTCGGCAGGATTTCGCGGGGGAGCGGCTTGCCGGACTGCAGATACTCGTCCACGGCCCGTGCGGCGAGGAATCCGGCCTGTTCCGCATCGTGGCGAACGGTGGTGAGCGGCGGATCGATGAAAGCCGAAAAAGCGTTGTCGTCGAAACCGATGACCGACAAATCCGCGGGAATCCGGAGCCCCGCCTCCCGCGCGGCGGAGATGGCGCCGAGCGCGATCTCATCGTTGGTGGCCATCAATGCGGTGAACGGCTTTCCGCGCGACAGCAGTTCCCGCATGGCCCGGAAGCCGAACTCCATTTCTCCGCCGCCCTCGATGCCGGAAACCGCCAGCGCGGGGTCGAAACCGATGCCGGCTTCGGCCAGCGCCTCCCGGTAAGCGTCGAACCGTTCGCGGTGATTCGAGGTGGCGGAACGGCTGACGATATAGCCGATCCGGCGGTGGCCGAGACCGATCAGGTAGCGGGCCGCCTCAAGCGAACCCGTGCGTGAATCGTTGTCGATGTAGCCCGATCCCGGAAAGACGACCGTCTCGTCAACCAGCATGACCGGAAGTCCGGAAGCCGAAAGAACCGGGAAATCGGCCGCAAAGCAGGCCGGTACAATCAGGATGACGGCCGAACACTGCTGATCGCGAACAAGGTCGAGCAGCCTGCCGCGTCCGCTCTCGGGAACGACGAGCGCCGCGGCCGAAATCGTCCCGCCGCAGACATAACGGCAGATGCCGGAGAGCACCGAGGCCGAATAAGGGGCGAGGTGCGCGCTGCCGGTCACCACCGCCACCCGCGGCAGCCGGCTCGCCGGATAGGCCGGGCGGAAGCGGTATTTTTCGAGCAGGACGCCGACCCGCCGCCGCGTCTCTTCACTCACGCCGGCACGGTTGTTGATCGCACGCGAAACCGCCGACGGCGAAACGCCGAGTTCCGCCGCAATGCTCGAGATGCTGACCGGTTTTATTTTTCTTGCCATGCCATACAATAGACCCGGAATGCCGCATTGCAATTATTTTGCGCAAAATAATCGCTTAAAAGTTCCGTTCCCGGCTTGATTAACGGTTTTGCCGGGATATACTATGGAAAGACGATATTTTGCGCAAAATAAAAACACGACCATTTGCAACAGGCGGAGGCGGCGATGAGACAGGTACTGGAACGGGGTTGGACCCTCACTTTCACACACCCGGAGTCCGGGGAGACGATGACGATTCCGGCGCAGGTTCCGGGCAATGTGATCGCGGACCTGCACCGGGCCGGAGTCGTGCCGGACCCATATTTCGGACTCAATTCCGCCGGGCTGCGGATCTGGGAGTTCGTCGACTTCGAGTACCGGACCGGCTTCCGCGCGCCGGAGACGGAGCCGGGCGAACGGCTCGAACTTGTGCTCGAAGGCGCCGACACGGTCGGCGAGGTACGGTTGAACGACGACCTGCTCGGCGAACTCGACAACATGTTCATCGAACACCGGTTCGACGTGACCGGCCGGGCCGCCGCCGGGACGGAGAACCGTCTCGCGGTCCTCATCCGCAGCGCAGTCAACGCGGCGCGGAAATTCCACCGTACGCCGGACACCTTCACACTGGCCTACAATTATGAGGGGCTCTACCTGCGCAAGGCCGGCCACACCTACGGCTGGGACATCGCGCCGCGCATCGTGGGCGGCGGCCTCTGGCGCGGCGTGTTCCTCGAACAGGTCCCGGCCGACCGCTGGACCGGCGTGCTGCTCTACACGACCCATGCGTCGAAACAATTGGCAAAGCTTGTGCTGGACTGGAACTTCGAGACCGCCGCGGAACGGCTGACCGGCTTCGGGGCGCGTCTTGTGATGAAACACGGAGAGAGCCGGTTCGAGAAGCAGTTCCGCATCGATTTCACCAGCGGCCGGACCGCGTTCGAAATCGCCGATCCGCATCTCTGGAACGTGCGCGGCCACGGCGATCCGGCACTTTACGACGTGACGCTTGAACTGCTGCATGACGGGGAAACGGTCGCTGTCCAGCGCTTCCGCACCGGAATCCGCACCGTCCGGCTCGACCGGACCGAATCGCTGTCTCCGGGCGGCGACGGAGAGTTCCGCTTCCTGCTGAACGGCGAGCCGCTGTTCGTCCACGGCTCGAACTGGGTTCCGGCCGAGGCGATGCACGGCGAGGCGCGCGACCGCATCCGCAGGGGCCTCGAACTCTTCGCGGACCTCGGCTGCAACATGGTCCGCTGCTGGGGCGGCGGCGTCTACGAGGATCACGACTTTTTCGACTACTGCGACGAGCACGGCATGCTGGTCTGGCAGGATTTCATGCTGGCCTGCCAGCTTCCGCCGCAGGACGACGATTTCGCCCGGAGAATCGAAGCTGAGGCGACGGCGGTCATCCGGAAACTGCGCAATCACCCGTCGCTCGCGCTCTGGTGCGGCGACAACGAGTGCGACGAAGCCGCGCTCTGGTCCGGCGGCGGCGAGAGATTCCCCTCCGCAAACCGGATCACGCGCGAAGTGCTGAAACGCGCCGTGCTCGCCAACGATCCGGACCGGGACTACCTGCCGAGCTCCCCGTACCTGACCGATTCGGCCGTGCGGCTCGGCAACACCGGCAACGCGCCGGAACAGCATCTCTGGGGACCGCGCGACGAATACAAGGGCGACTTCTACCGGTTGAACACGGCGCGGTTCGCGAGCGAAACCGGTTATCACGGCATGCCGTGCGTCGAAAGCCTGAAAAAATTCCTGTCTCCGGACCACCTGTTCCCGAAAACGGACGATCCGGAATACCTGATTCACGCCGCGCAGCCGTACGGAGACCCGTCCGGCCCCTATGCGTACCGGATCAAGCTGCTGCTTGACCAGGTCGAAAACACATTCGGCAGCGTGCCCCGGGAGCTCGATAAGCTCGTCGCCGCATCGCAGGCCGTACAGGCCGAAGCGGTCAAGTTCTTCATCGAGAACTTCCGGTTCCGCAAATGGAACAAGACCGGCATTCTCTGGTGGAACGTCATCGACTGCTGGCCGCAGATTTCGGATGCGGTGGTCGATTACTATTATGAGAAAAAGCTCGCCTATTACTATATCCGTAACGTCCAGCAGCCGGTGCTGCTGATGATGGGGGAGCCCGCCTCGTGGCACTGCGAGCTGCGGCTCGACAACAACCTGCCCGGGCCGGCCGCGGGCCGTTACCGGGTGAGCGACCTGCTGACCGGGGAGGAGATCGCCGCGGGCCGCTACGAATGCGGCGCAAACTGCTGCACCGGACTCGGCGCCATCCGGGTTTCATCCGGAAAACACCGGATGCACCTGCTCGAATGGGAGGTGAACGGCGAATGGAAATGCAGCCACTACCTGCTCGGCCATACTCCGTACGACCTCGACTACTACCTGAAGTGCCGGGATGCGATCTTATCGAAATTGAATATTCCCCTAGCCGGCGCTGAATAGACCGGAGCTATTTTATCAGCCATTCAAACCAGAATTCCCGGGAATGGGTTCCGGGAATCAATCGGAGGAATGGCATGAAGAAGAATTTCACGTTGATAGAGCTCCTCGTCGTCATTGCGATCATCGCGATTCTGGCGGGGATGCTGCTGCCCGCCCTCGGCAAAGCGAGGGCCAGGGGACAGGCGTCCGCCTGCCTCAGCAATGCGAAGCAGATCGGGCTGGCGCTTTCGATGTACACGAATGACAACGGGGATTTCCTGCCGAATTTCAGCGACGGGAATCCCGGCAGCAACCCGATGAAGTTCACGAATCCGTGGCATCAGGCGCTGTCCGGATATATCGCTCCGGAATCGGTCTACAAGGACCCCGATGACCGGATCAGCCCCGAAAAGGGAGTCTGGCGCTGTCCCGGCATCACGCCCGGCGAGATGGAAGGCACCTACTGGGGCGGCGGATACGGCGCGAACCGCACGCTCATGCGGTATGCGTACAGAAACGGCTCCGCCGAGAAACAGGGCTCGACGAAGGTCGGCCGGATCGCCCGGCCGTCCATTACCGCCGCAATCGGCGACTCCGGGCGTCCGGTGGACGTCGCTGGCGGGCAGCCGCTGAATTATGTCGCCTGGATGACCTGGACCACCGGGCCGCAGTCCGGAAGCAACTGGAAAATGCCGTCGGGCGGCGGCCCGAAGTCCGGAACCGAACAGCCCGCCGCACGACACAGCGGCCGGGCCAATATCGTGTTCGCCGACGGCCACGCCGAGTCGGTCGCCTTCGCCGCGTTGAACTCGCTGGACAACAAAGACAGCTATTTCTGCAACTACCTTTACTGAAAGAGTGGAATCATGATAAAAAAACTGTTGTCCGCCGCCCTTCTCTCTGCGGCCGCGCTGCTCGCGGCGGAGGAACCGCTTTACTCCGTCCCGGTGCTCGGAGACTTTCACTACGACCGCCTGGAACTGCATGACGAGGCGTTCATCCGGGAAAAATACCCGCGCGACAGATCGCAGATCATCAATTACACGAAAGCCTCGACCGAATTCGCCCCTCTGCTGCTCGATGCGGTGGCCGGGCAGGTGAACGCCGGAACGCCGTTCGTCATCCAGCTCGGAGATTTCACCGAAGGGCTGTGCGGCAGCCGCGAGCTTCAGGACAGGATGTTCCGCGGCGCGATCGAACAGGTCAAGGCGAAAATCAAAGTTCCGTTTCTCGTGACGAAGGGAAATCACGACATCACAGGCCCGGGAGCGAAGGAATCGTACCGGGAGACGCTGCTGCCGTTTCTGTCCCGGGAACTCGGACGCCCCGTCGACCGGGCCGATTTCGTGGTGAGGCACGACCGCGACGCATATATTTTCTTCGACTCGATGGAACCCGAACTCGACTGGCTTGAAGAGCAGCTCGCTGCAAACCGCGAAGCCCGCCATCTCTTCGTCGTGACCCATTATCCGGTCATCCCGTTCGAATACCGCGCCGACTGGAGCCTGTTCGCCAAACCGGGCCGGGAAGCGCAGCGCGCGCGGCTCTTCGCGATGCTCGAAAAAGCGGATGCAACCGTGCTGTGCGGCCACCTGCACATGGCGGCGATGATCGAGTACGAAGGCGCGAACGGGACCTTCCGGCAACTGGCCGAAAACAGCGTCATGCGGTCCGCCGAACCGCGGTTCCGCAACGTGCTCGAGGGGGCCGGACACTACACGCCGGAACTGGCGGAGTCGAAACGCTCGACCGGCGCGCAGCTCGAACACCGCAAACGGCTTTTCGCGGCGGCCGCCCCCGGAGTCAGGCGCTTTTTCCGGGCCGGCAGCGAGGGTTACCTGCTGCTGAAGGTATACGCGGACCGGGTGGACGCCGAGTATTACAACGGAACGAACGCGGCTCCGGACAAAGTGATCCGGGTACGCTGAAATGAAACGGCTGCTGTTCACCCTGCTCCTGCTGGGCGCCTCGCTCCAGGCCCGGCCGCCGGAGACGATTCCGAACGACACTCCGGAAGGGCTGCTGCTCTGCGGTTATCAGGGGTGGTTCAACACGCCCGGCGACGGTTCCGGGCGCGGCTGGCGGCATTACCGCGGCACGGACGGCAGGTTCGACGCGGACTCCGCCGGCATCGACTGCTGGCCGGATATGAGCGAAGCATCGCCGCAGGAGCGGTACGAAACGCCGCTCCGGAAACCGGACGGTTCGCCCGCCTTCGTCTTCAGCTCGAGGAATTCCGCGACGGTCGACCGTCACTTCCGCTGGATGCGGGAATACGGCATCTCCGGCGTATTTTTCCAGCGTTTCCTGCAGGAGATCCGCACACCGGGCGGCCGGGAGAACAGCGATACGGTCATGGCGAACGTGCGCAGTGCGGCCCGGAAGCACGGCCGGGTCTGGGCTTTGATGTACGACGCCTCCGGCTGCGAGGAGTTCGCCGTCTTCGAGCGGGATTTCCGCCGTTTTGCTGCGGAGGGAACGGCCGGGGAGCCCGCTTATCTCCGGTACCGCGGGCGCCCGCTGGTCGCCGTCTGGGGACTCTTCGCGAACCGCCCCGGCTCCATTCCGTTCTTCGAAAAAGCGGTTGCGCTGGCGCATGAGCTCGGATACTCCGTCATGGCCGGGGCCGATTCGCACTGGCGGACGGCGAAGGGAGAAGCCGCCGGCCGCGTCAGGGCGGTTCTGGAACAGGTCGAACTCGTTTCGCCATGGATGGTCGGGCGTTTTTCCGGCACGGAAGCGGAACGTTATTACCGGGAGACGGTGCGGCCGGATGCCGAATGGTGCCGTTCCCGCGGCATCGGCTTCCTGCCGGTCGTTTTCCCGGGCTTCTCGTGGGGAAACCTGAAAGGGAAAGGCTTCGACCTGATCCCGCGCGAAAACGGCGCGTTTTTCCGCCGCCAGCTTGAACTGGCGGAGAAATGCGGCGCCGGAATGATCTATGTCGCCATGTTCGACGAAATGGACGAAGGCACGGCGATCTTCAAGCTGGACTCCGTCCCGCCGTCCGGCGGCCGGAATCGTTTCCTCGCTCCTCCCCCGCCCTCCGATCTTTATCTGAGGCTGGCCGGAGAGGCGGCCGAACGGCTGCGCCGCCGGACGGCCGCTCCGTGATCCTGCTCACCGGAACGGTCAGCGATTTTTCCGGAACGCCTCCAGAAGGACCTGTTTGCGGTCGTTGCCGGCGGAGGGAACGAGCTTACCGGGAAGACCCTCGTGCTCGACGCTCCAGCCGTCCCACTCGCGGAAGGCGTGATAACTCCAGTCCCAGCCGTACTCCTCGAAGATTTCGATGCAGTCGCGGATGTAGCCGGCCGCGCCCGGCGCCCAGGCGACGGCGGAGAATTCGCCGACATAAATCCGGGCGTTGTGCCGGAGCTGGAAATCGCGCACGGGCTGCAGGCTCTTCTTCAGCATCGCTTTATCCCACATTTCACCGCCGATCCTCCCGGGATAACGGATGAAATTTTTGCCGCCCTGTTCGCCGAAGGCATTGTGGACAAACTGATGCGTGAACTGGCCCGGAACGTACATATGAACCTGATAGATCACGTTGTCCATCTCGAGCGGCGGTAAGTAGGCGAAGGCCGACGGTGAATCCCATTCGTTTGATTCGATCATGATCGGAGTATCCGGGTCGATCCGGCGGACCGCTTCGGCGGCCATGCGCTGGATGTTCCAGTAATCGTACCTGGCCGGCCCGTTCTGTACCGGTTCGTTGACAAGATCATAAGCCCAGACGGATGGATTCCCCTTGAAACGTCCGGCGATGCGCCGCCACACTTCCACAAAGTGATCGGCATATTTTTTATCGGAAAACATAACCAGGTTCTTTCCTGCATCACGTCCGCCCGGAGGCGTGTGCAGGTCGATAACGAACCGGAGCCCGTACTTCGGAGCGAGAGTGAGCAGCCACTCCAGATGGTCCAGCTTACCGTTCAGCCAACTGTCGTACTCCGCAAGATCCTGTTCGGTCCCGCTTTTACCCCAGTTGCGGCAGATCTGATAACGGACGAGATTCGCTCCCCACTTCTGCAGCACCGCAAGGTCGTCCTCCGTGATGGATCGGGTCGGGGACATGACGCCGCGGAGCGGCGGCGTTTTGGCAATCCGTTCGGGATAATCGATTCGGTAATTGCTTTCCGGCTTCGGAAAGAGCGGTTTGATTTCCAGGGTATTCAAATCGAACTCGACCGTTCCGCTGCTGTCCTGCAATCCGAGCATCAGCGTACCTTCGGCGGCTGTTTCCGGAACGGAGGCGATAAAATGGCTCTCCCGCCAGTCGAATGTACCGGCAAGACCGGACACATTGCGATAGAATTCCCCACCGGATTTATCCCGGAAGCGGAACATGAATTTCACACCGTTCCAGTTCCGGCGGGGTTTGGATACCCCGTCGGCGCGCAGCCGGATCGAAAACGTGAACACTCCTTTGCCCCGGTAAGGCGCAAGATCGATTTCAGCCTCGGAGCAATTCATTGCCGATTGGTCCGGCCCGGGCGGAACCGCGATCCGGAGGATTCCGTCGCGTATGGTTCCGTAACGGCCCGGCGACCAGGCCGGTTTCAGCGTCTCCGCCGCACAGGCTGTACACGCGGCAACCAGAAAAAGCATCATGCAGATTCGTGACAGTTTCATTTTGGTCCTTTTCTAATAGGTTCGATCCAGGTACATATTTTCGTCGGAACTTCCCCAGAAGTACCCGTTGTCCGCATCGTCGATCGTCTCGGGAATCTCCGGCGACCGTCGCGCCTCCACGTGGCCGTCCGCAAAGCAGACGTTCGCACCGGAGCGGCCCTGATGACGGTAACCGGTTCCGGAAATATTGTTCAAATCGCCACGTGACTTGGCGGCCGGGTCCGGCCAGCTTCCGACCCGGTCGATATCGAGCAGCATCGCCCGGCCGGAAGGCCTTCGGATTTTCCGCAGACTCCGAATCGGCGCTCCTGACCAGAAAGGCGAGGAAAGTGAAAAATTGAATCCGTAACCGCGGGAAAACTGCATGATATCCCAGGCGGAATCACCGGACGGACACGCGAAAAGACCGCGCATACGGCGAGTCTGGCCCGGCCCGGAAATTTGTACGGAGGAACAGTTATCTGAAACCGACGCTCCCGTTTCGATACAGAAAAGAAGATCGATCCATTTGACGTATTTTGTGCCGTAATTGTTGTTCACGGCGGGGAAAATCCCCCGATTGCCGTCGAGATACAGGAACATGTAGGTTCCGAGCTGCTTCAGGTTGCTTGCACATTTGATGTCACGGGATTTCGAACGCGCCTGATTCAGCGCCGGCAGCAGCATGGCTGCCAGAATCGCGATGATGGCTATCACGATTAGAAGCTCGATCAAGGTAAAGTGCAACCGCATAATGCGCAATATGTAATGATGCACAGGCAAAGGCCGGCACCGCCGAATGGCGGAAAAGACGGAATGCACCGAGAAACGGATCTGAACGAACTTATGCAGGGAGGCGAGAAGGACGGTAATGCAAATGAGCCCGATACAGCGAAGTCCGCAAAACGGCCGGTGGAAGTCGGCCGCAACAAAGGAGAAAAAGAAGAGACCCGGTTGCCGAAGGGCGTACAATCATCTTAAGCCGAAAGGAGTTGAATCATGAAAAATCAAATTCGAAAACATCACATATTGCGCATTATGCGCTGTTAGTTTCCGCACCCTTTTATTTTATTATACAGAAAAACCATAGTGGAACCAAATGAGAATTCGAAAAAAGCAGGAATTTTTTCAGCAGATATTCGAATACGGCGGGACTTCGGAATGCATGATTCCATGCGTACGGGTATTTCGCGGAACGTTCAGGACGGGAAGCAGAACTCTCCCGGGCGCCTGCCGGTGCGACTGAGACGGAAGCATTTCCGCTCCCGCGGCATACGCCGCGGGAGCGGAAACGGCGGTCACTCGAAAACCAGCGTGCAGCGGAGCCGATGCATCCGCGTCATGGTTCCGGGCGTGACTTCAAAACGCAACTGCATCGTCGGATGCGGCGAAAATGCGTTGACGCCGCCCGGATTGCCCGGCGTTTCGGGCAGCGGCACGGCTTTGACCTCCAGCCGGTCGCCGTCGTGTTCCGAGAGCCGGATATCGCGGACGACGCACTTCCGCCTGCCGCCCCAGCGGAGCGAGGCCGGAAGCGCATCGATTCCGGCCAGCGGCCGGAAGGTCGCGCCGTCCGCCGAAAACTCCGCATTCAGCAGCGGCACCGGCAGCACGAAGGTCACTCTGTCGCAGTAGTGTCCCGCCATGTGCCGCATGCCGAATTCGAGCTCGATACGGTCGGCATAATAACGGTTGTGAACATGGAATTCGAGCTTGTTCCGCCGTTCGTTCCGCTGCCAGCACGCTTCGAGACAGCCGTCCGGCCCGGGGAACAGGTTGCACGGCGGGTCGTACGGATCGAAATCGGCGGCGGAAAGGATATCCCCCTCCGAACTGCGCACGGTCAGGACCGAATCGTCCTCGGGGGAAGTCGAGCAGCTGACGAAGCGCCGGCCGTTGTGGTCGTCAACCTCAATATGCCAGAGCGAAGAGACCGGAAAGCTCGCAGCGTACAGCAGTTCCCCGTCCGAGAAAAGCGTCGCCAGCGGCGCACCGCCGATCAGCGTCCCGAGATTCGGGTCGCCGTAACGCGGCACGACCGGAATGTTCCGCAGGCAGGTATGCCCCGCGAACGAGGTCTCATAAACAGGCGTGCTGACTCTGAGCCAGGCCGCCTCCCACGCATAGGAGCCGAAGAACGGCGGTTCGATGCTCTCCAGCCGGTCGACCTCGCCGAATTCGACGAGGGCGCGCGCGATGGATGCGTAAAACCGGGCCGATGCAAGCTGCGAAAACTGCGCCTCGATATTGATCTTCTGCCCGAACGGCTGGCCCTCGGGCAGACCGCTTTCGGCATAAGTCGGGCGGCTCCTGACAAAATCGACGTAACGGTCGACGTACCAGCGGCAGTAGCCGGCCAGGACCGGTTCACCGAGCTCGGCGGCCAGCGCGGCCGATTCGAGCGGCAGCCCCTCGACCAGCACCGGGCCGTACCAGGCGCGGTGGATGCCGTAGCCGTCGAGGTCGCTGGCGAGATGGCCGCCGCGGCCCAGGTTGCGCAGGAGCCCGGCGATATAGTTCCGGCAGAATGCATCGAGTTCCGGCCGGCGGCCGAATAGAAGCGAAATCATTATCTGCTCGGCCACGCGTCGTATGACTCGACTATTTGGAATACCGGACGAGGCCCCTTCCGGAATAAAAAAACGGCCTTGGCGAAGGCCGTTTTGGAGAATTTGTGATATGGGGATCAGGGCTGAATCAGAATTCGGTCGTTCTCGAATTGACTGGGAAGAGTGAATCTGCGGCCATCCACCCAGCTCACTCCGCCCGTTCCGAAAAGGAGTTCCGCTTTGCCGGCGATGTCGAGCAACCAGCCGTCTTTCCGGAGCAGTCCGGAAACAAAAGCCGCGTCCTCTCCTTTAAACAACGATTTCTCCCCAATGCTCATCGTTTTAGCGTAACCGGTGAAAGCGACAGGTTCACCATTGCCGCTGAATGCTGCAATTTGCGGAAAACCGGCGCGTGGAGATTCAAGCAGGATTCCGGCATACTCAATCGTTCCAGCTGATTCATGCGGCAAGAACACGAGGTATTGCCGGTCTCCGGTCGTAAAGGCAACAAGGAGAAAGTTGCCATTCTCTTCGATTTTCACATTTTTCGCCCTGCCTTCCGGGGCGAGAATCAGTACGGAGTTGTTCCGTGCGGGATCCATCACTCCCCGGACCCGGCGAAGAACTGGGAATTTCATTTTCTTCTGTTCAAGATCAATCTCGTTCTTGAAGTAAGGTTGATATTTGGCCTTGTCTTCGTTGAGAGTCATGCCGAACGGAATCACGCCAAGATGACGGCTCTTCTTGTCGGTCATACTATTCTGCCAGAATTTGTATTCGCCGTTCCGTTCTTCAAGTTTATAATAATTCACCACGGAGAAATCATAGCTGAGGCCGGTGGACGGCTGCGGCGTGGAGAAGAAGATCAGGAGCACATCGCCCGCCATCACGAAATACTGCGTAACTTCCTGTGATGGAGTCCCGTTGATTCCGGGCATCACCTGACGCAGTGTGTAGACGCTGCCGCCCGCTCCGGGATGCATTGCCCGGTACAGCGTCTGCGGCGCACGGGTCAGGTCGGTGGAGTTCAGCCGCGGAATGCCGAGCGTGTCGTCCGGGCAGATGTAAAGCTGGTTGTTCAACGCAAGGTAGCGCAGATTGCCGCCACTTTGGGTCACGGGCGGGGTTTCGACCCCGAATTTCTTCGTATATTGCAGAGGACTGAATCTGCTGTAATCCCCGAACATTGCAGTCGTACCGAAATCCCCGGTCATATATCCTTTTTCCATACCAGTATACCACCCCTGTGCTTCATCGCGCTCCATCATCTGGCAGGCGAGGGAAGCACAACCGAAGAGTTCGCGGTTTTTGGCGATCTCTGCAATTTTATCCCGCTGCTTGTAGAATCCGGTGAAGAATGAAAGGGAAGCCGGGTCATGTAGCCACCAGCGCGAACTGAATCCCTTCTGTGCGGTAGTGTTGAACAGCGCTTCCGCATCGCCCGCAATCTTGCTGTTCGGAACCCGCCCGAGCAGTGCGGCGGAGAATGCACGTGCGCCGGTGTTCCGGATCCAGCTTGTGGAGCGGGCGTTTTCCAATCCGTAGCCATTGCCGATGATATTGTTCAATCCGAGATCAGCGACTTTCTTCTTTTCCGAAAATGAGAGATTGTCCCAGAGGATGTCGGCAGCCGCAGCGAACGCGGGTTCGCCCACTGACTGATAGCCGACATCCACTCCGCCCTCGATCCAAAAGGATTGTTGTGTCTTGGCCAGAATCTGCCGGAACTTCACCAACGCATTCGCACGTATTCCTGCATCTTTCAACTCTTCCGAAATCAGTGCAAGCGCGAGCGAGGCAAAGGAGTCCTGATTGTTGGCGCGCAGGTCGGCGTTGTTAGTGAGTGCGGTGGTATAGGTCGGCAGATAGGCAGCGATTCCGCGGAGGCGGAAGCGAATATCTTCCTTGAGCTCTGCCGGAATTATTTCTCCCGCATCGCGCAGAGAAAAACAGAGAGTCAGGGCGATCGATGTATTCATGAGGAAATCGTAATCGGAACGGAAGAGGTTCTTTTTCTCATCCCAGAACTGGCCAACCGTAAAGTGATAATGGGTAAGTGCACGTTCAAGGCTCTCCTGATTGCCATTCAGCTTTGCATCCATCAAATTCCAGTATGTCATCGTAAAATCGTGGCTGCTGCGCCCTTTGAAGATTTTATCATTGGGTTGAAAGGGAGTATCCCCGAAATGGTGTCCCTGCCAGTATTTCGCCTTCGACTCTGCCGCGCCCTTGGCAACGATTACCTTGAAGCTTTCCAAGTACTCCCCTGCAGAGAGCAGTACTCCCGCTCCGATTGCCGTACAGGCCATCATTGTTTTCAATAACATTTTTACTTCCTTCTTTATTTTAAGGGACCGCCCATTTTATCTTCGAGGTTGAGAAATTCATTCAGGGAATTCTTTTTCGCCGAGAGATCTCCGAAGAGCGCGGTAACAAAGAGCGCGTCATGCAGCGGGAGTTGCGGTTCGGCCCCGGAACCGGAGGGACAATATTTGTCCCCTGCCCGAGAAGTAAACCAGAGTTTATGGTTGTCGGCAATCATCGGAGCCTGGCTTTTCACTCGGTCGTGTTTGATATAAAACTTTGAATTTTCCGGTTCGTTTACAGCTCCAGCTCCACCGTTATAGGGAAAAATTGTCATATTGACTCCATAACTGGCACCTCCTTTGGTTACTCCCCACACGAAGGAGTCAGTTCCGTCGACCACATCGCGCGGACAGAGAAACAGCATTGATACGCGCCCATTACAGCTACGTTTATCCGGCAGATAGAGCGAAAGAAATGTCATGGCGTATTCGCTTCCTGCCGCCGTAGTGCCCGGACGTAGTAATTTGCCGCGGAACGGAGGCAGAACCCCCTTGTAATCCATGGTATAGAACCCGACTGCACCACCGATCTGTTTGAGTTGCGAAACGCATTTGATATCCTTGCCGCTATTTCGGGCGCGAGAGAGCGCCGGCAGCAGCATCGAAGCGAGAATCGCGATGATCGCGATTACGACCAGAAGCTCGATGAGGGTAAAAGATTTGCGTTTCATGATCTTTCTCCGTGAGGTTGGTGTTGTTTATATGGTTCGGATCGAATCGCGTTGTTTCAGGGAACCGGGAATGCGGACCACCGAAGAGGTGTTCCGCTGGTGAACGCCGACGCCGTCGATCAGGTCGCAGAGCGTGCAGGCCGCGAAGTGCGATACCCGGTTGAACGGCATGGCCACCGACGAGAGCGTCGGCTTGAGCAGCGTGCAGAGGTTGCCGGAGTCGTCCATGCCGATGATGCTGAATTCATCCGGAATCCGCACGCCGCGAATCGCGCACGCCTGCAGAAAGCCGAATGCGGCCCAGTCGTTGGCGAGGATCACGGCGGTCGGACGCTCCGGAAGAACAAGGAGCCGGTCGAGAACGCCGGTCATATCCGGCGGCGTCTGTTCCGGTTCGACCGCCAGCTTCGTTTTGGCCCGGGCGGAAAATTCGATCAGGTATTCCGGGCGGAAGCTTCCTTCGGACTTCATGACCTCGAGATAGCCGTTCGAACGGGCGATGAAGATTTCGTTGCACGCCTCATGGTTCACGAAAGCGATCCGGCGGTGTCCGCGCTTCAGCAGCTCCTCCGCCGCAATGACTCCGCCGGCGTTGTTGTCGACGATGACCTGCGGCAGCGGGTCGAAATTGTGGGCCGCGCCGAAGCCGACGGCGGGGAGCAGCGTGATGAGCTCCTTCACGTAATCAGGGAGCGTATCCTCCATCTTGACGAGAATGCCGTCCGCATTCCGGACGATTTCGCGGACGATATCCTCCTGCTTCGAGTCGGCCATATACATGGTCAGGCGGCTGCGGCGCTCCTGGCAGGCGGTTTCGATTCCGGCCATGTAGCTGGCCCATAGCTCATTGCTTTTCCAGGCGGAGCCCATGCCGGGAGAGATGAGCGCGATGCTGCGGGTCCGTTCCGGAACCGACGGCGCCGTGCCGCGCTGTTCGGCGCGCCTGCCGCGCCGGCCCGACCGGTAGTTGACCTGCCGGATCACCTCCATGGTGCGCCGCCGGATACCTTCGTCAACGTTTTCCGCGTTGTTCAGAATCCGGCTCACGGTCCCGACGGAGACGCCCGCCATCCGGGCGATGTCGCGTATCGAATAATCAGCCATATTCTTCCGTTATGCTCGAGTGTTCATCAGGTGTTGTTCATTGATCATCGATATTAATTATACCAAACTGAGCATAAAATGTCAAGAGCGGAACCGATTATTTTTGAATTTTGTTGAACTTTGATCGATCTTTTAATGAACTTTAAAGTTCATCAAAAGACATGATTCATCCTCCCCGGAAAGGTATTTGGAATCAACCCGGAAAGCCGGCGGGAAGAAGCGGTCAGCTTCCGGTATCGGTATTGAGAGTCATGGAAAAGGTGCAGAGTGCCGTCAATCAGATACAGAGTCAAAGCGCCGGCTTGCGAAACCTTGCCCGGAATGATCTGCGGCTTCCGCCAGTTCCGTCCGCCGTCAAAACTGCATGCATAGAAAAGCCTACATGAGAAGAACTCATCCCGGCAGGCTCCACGCTTAAGACCGATCCAGACGGCTGCGACAGTATTCCCTTCTGCGGCGACAGCGGCGTCAAATACATATTTGCATCCGGCGGAAAGCTTGATTTCGCGGTTCCACTGCGTCGTATCAGCATCGAAGCTGCGATACCACAGATCATCGTTATACCTTGCCTGAAAGAGAAAACGGCTCATTGGAAAATGCAGATAATTGTTGCGCCCGTCCTGCCATAAGAAGTGGAGCTTTCTACTTCCGGCGGCAACGTTTTTCCGGGACGGCAACTCCCATGCAGCACCCTTCGTCAGCCTCTCCGGACGGCTCCAGACTCCGCCGGAACGGCAGCAGATGGATACATCTGGATTTTCCGGAGATCGAAAGGCGGTCCAGATGATTCCGCCTGCAGAGCCGACCCGGAGTGGAGCGGCCAGAAACACGCGAACGGCAGAAACAGAGGCAGTCCCCGCCACCCGATCGAGATGAAGATCGCCTACCGCCGTAATTGCGATTCGCTCACAGACATCGAGTATTCCGGCTTTATCCGGCGCCGGAAGCCGCCGCAGAATCTGCGCTCTCCAGCTCAAGCTGAACTTCGGGCCGGCCATACTCCCGCTATTTTCATAGCAGTCGAAAGAAGCAATCTTCATCCTTCCGGGAGAGAACGCCGGATAGATGGTCTCTGCCGGAATCCGGAATTCATCCGGAAAGGTTGCCGCATCCGGGTAAAAAACAGAGTCAAGCCGAATCGATACCGCATCACCGCTGCAGGAGGTTTCGATGGAAAGGGCTCCGGTCTCTCCGTCCGCCAGCACAAATTGCGGCCGTCCCCCCATTGTGTTGTTGCAGGAAAGCGAGCTCAGTTGATCAACCGGGATAATAGCCAGTTCTGTCCCGACCACAGCAAGAAACCGTTTCGGCGGCTCTCCTCCTTTTCGGAGCGGAACGGGAAAATTATTCTGAACTGCGACCGGGACACTCCACTTTTCATCTACAGGAAACTCACCCCAATAGAATGGTTCAACGATCAGCAGAATGCCTCCCCACGCCGCGGCAAACAGAATCGCCGCAAAGCGGAAACGGCGGGGAACGACGGAAAACAGGAACGGAATCGCCGCAAAGCAGAGATAGCCGGGAATCCAAAGATACGCAATGTCGGACAAGAATTCGTTTCCCCGGAACCCGGCGGCACGGATATATATGCCGGACATGAGATTCACAAGAAATACAGCCGCTCCGGCCACAAGAAACCCGACACCAGCCTTCCGCCGCAGTGAAAGGTTCGCAGCAGAGGGCCGCCGGAAGCAAAGGACTCCAATAAGAAGGCCGAATGCCGCACCGCCCGTCACGCCGAAAAAAACGATAAAAACCGGATAGAGTGCAAGCACCCCGATAAACAGTTGAAACCACAGGAAATACTGCCATCGGCAACTTCTGCAAAGGAATGCCCGAAAATTCATTGGAGCAGCTCCACCCGCCGTTATCTGTAATTCTGACGCTTCTCCGAGGTAATATCTTACAGCAATCGAGAAAAGTCAAACAAAACGGCAAATAAAAAATATCTTTCAAATTCTTTCAAAAACTTGCAAAAGTAAAAAAATGTGATAAGATATAAGCATGGGAAGCAATGGGAACAACCGGAAACTGCTTTCGCCGGAGCGCGAGGACCTGATTCTTGCGGCGCTCGGCGACGGAGTGCGCACCATCGCCGAACTGGCCGGCGCGCTCCAGGTCTCCGAGGCGACGGTGCGGCGCGATCTGCACTCCCTCGAGAACCGCGGCGCCGTTCAGCGCGTGCACGGCGGAGCGATCCGCGTCGGCGGCGACGATGAAAAGCGCGAACCGCTGTTCCACGAGAAAACCACGCTCCGCGCCGCCGAAAAGGAGCGTATCGCCGAAGCCGCCCTCGCCCTTATCGAAGACGGCGACTCGATCTATCTCGACGGCGGCAGCACCGTGCTCGCGCTGGCGCGCAAACTCGGGAGCCGCCGCAACCTCACGGTCGTGACCAATTCCCTGATGGCGGCGGCCGAGCTCATGGAGTCGCGTCACCGGCTGATCCTGCTCGGCGGCGAATTCCGCCCGCTTTCGCGCACGCTGGTCGGCCCGCTGACCACACCGATCGGCGAAGCGCTCCATATCGGCAAAGCGTTTTTCGGCACCATCGGTTTCACGGCCGCCGGCGTCTCGACGACCGATCCCGGAGAAGCCTTCACGAAAAAGCTCATTCTCGGCCGGGCCGGCATGTCGGTCCTGCTGGCCGACTCCGGCAAATTCGGCCGGGCGTCGCTGGTCAACGCCGGCACGCTCGACGATTTCCGCTTTGTCGTAACCGACTCCGGCATACCGCCGGAATTCATGAAGATACTGAAGAAGCACAATATCGAGATCATTCAGGCATAAACCTCGTCAACAAGTAAGGAAAAGCAAAATGGCGAACAACTATCTCTCCGATCGCGGTCCCAGCTTCCGTAAAGAAACCATCAAGCTCAAGCCGATTCCGGCCTACACGTTCTCGAAGACGCTGGCCGACGAGTTCAAGGCGAAGGAGATCACGAAATCCGAAGTCTCCGACCTCTACGAATCGATGCTCGTGATCCGTGAATTCGAAGACATGATCAACAAGTGCCGCACCGGCGCATACGAAGTCATCAGCGATTACAATTACCGCGGGCCGACCCACCTCTCCATCGGGCAGGAGGCGACCGCATCGGGCGTCTGCTCGATGCTGAACATCACCGACCTTATCACGAGCACGCACCGCGGCCACGGCGACTCGATTGCGAAGGGCTTCCACGCGATCAAGCAGATGACCGAACAGGAGCTCCGCGAGCGCTGCCCCGAATTCTCGAGCCTCTCCGGCGAAGAGCTGCGGGAAGCGGTCATGGAGGACCATATCTTCCGCACCATCGCCGAGCTGTTCGGCAAAGAGGACGGCTACGGCAAGGGGCGCGGAGGCGGCATGCACATCGCGGACTTCCGCGTCGGCCACCTCGGCGCGAACGCGATCGTCGGCGGCGGCATTCCGATCGCGACCGGCGCGGCCATGACCTGCCGCATCGACGACAACATGAAGGGCCGCGTGGTCTGCTCGTTCGCGGGCGACGGCGCCTATTCGAACGGCGTCGTCCTCGAGTCGCTGAACTGGGCGAGCCAGGATCAGTTCGACGGACCGCTGGCTGAAACGAAGTTCGGGTTGCCGATCATCTACTGCCTGATCAACAACCACTACGGCATGACCGGCCGCGCCGACGGCGAAGTGACCGGCGTCGACCACCTGGCCCGCCGCGCCGCCGGCTTCGACAACGACAACATGCACGCCGAAGTCGTGAACGGCATGGACATCCTCGCGGTCCGCGACGCGATCGGCCGCGCCAAGGCGCTGGCGAAGAAGGGCGAAGGCCCGATCCTGCTCGAATTCGACACCTACCGCTACTACGGCCACTCGCTCTCCGACCCGCGCAACGAATACCGCACCCGCGAGGAGGAAGCGCGCTGGAAGGAGGTCGACCCGGTAGTGACCTTCCGCCAGCGGATTCTCGAGGCGAAAATCATGAACGAGAAGGAGCTCTCGGCACTGGAAGCGAAGGTCGCCGCCCGGAACGCCCGCGCCGCACGCCGCGCCGCCGACGCCCCGGACCCGAATCCGGCCGACGTGATCAAGTACATGTACACCGACGGCAGCAGCGACGTCGTCCCGGCCGCCTATGCCGATCCGAAACTCTATGAGCCGCTGCCGCGCGCCAAGCGCGATGCGAACGGCATGACGACCTACCGCGACGCAATCAAGGAAGGGCTCTGCGAGGAAATGGCCCGCGACAAGCGCGTCGTGCTCTTCGGTGAAGACGTCGCCGAATACGGCGGCGCCTTCAAACTCTCGAAAGGTATGCTCGAGGCATTCGGCCGCGACCGCGTCCTCAACACCCCGATCTCCGAAGCCTGCATCTGCGGCGCGGCGGTCGGCATGGCGATGACCGGCTACCGCCCGGTGGCCGAACTCATGTACATGGACTTCGCGCTGATGTCGTCCGACCAGATTTCGAACCAGGCCGCGAAGTGGCACTACATGACCGGCGCCTCGACCGAAGTCCCGCTCGTCGTGCGCTGCAGCGTCGGCGGCGGCAAGGGATACGGCGGCCAGCACTCGCAGTCGCTCGAATCGATGTTCGCCCACATTCCGGGGACCTACGTCGCCTATCCGTCGAATCCGTATGACGCGAAGGGCATGATCAAGACCGCGGTCCGCACGAACAATCCGGTCGTCTTCGTCGAAGGCCAGCTGCTCTACAACGTGAAGGGCGTGGTGCCGGAAGAGGATTACACGGTGCCGTTCGGCGTGGCGAATATCGTCCGTGAAGGCTCCGACGTGACGATCGTCGCCTGGGGCCCGGCGGTGGCCGACGCCCTGAAGGCGGCGGAAACCCTCGCGGGGGAAGGCATCTCCGCTGAAGTCATCGACCCGCGCACGCTGGTTCCGTTCGACTCAGAGGCGATCTTCGCGTCGGTGCGCAAGACCGGTCGCTGCGTGGTGGTCAGCCAGTGCGTCGACATCGGCAGTTTCACGGGTGAAATCGTTTCGCAGGTCGTGGCGAACTGCTTCGACGACCTCGACGCCCCGGTTCTGAAGATCGGCGCGAAGAACGGCATCGCTCCGCAGGCCTACACGCTCGAAGAGGCGTTCCTGCCGACCGCCGCCGACATCGTCGCGGCCGTGAAGAAGCTTTACTGATTCAACGGAACAGGAGACATTCATTATGGCGACCAAGATACCCGTTCCGAAACTCGGACAGTCCGAAGAGACCGTGACCATCGCCTCGTGGCGGGTCAAGGAAGGCGACAAGATCAAGAAGGGCGACGTCCTTTTTGAAGTCGAAACCGACAAGGCCGTACTCGAAGTCGAATCGCAGTTCGAAGGCACGATCCTGAAGATCGTAACTCCGGTCGGCGTCGAAGTCCCGGTCATGACCACGACCGCGGCGATCGTCGGCGAACCCGGCGAGCAGATTCCGGCCGACATGCTGGCGGCGGCTCCCGCCGCTGCCCCGGCGGCCTCTGCCCCGGCTCCGGTTCCCGCCCCGGCTCCGCAGGCAGCGCCCGCGCCTGCCGCACAGAAGGCGGCGGCTCCCGCACCCGCTCCGGCTGCACCTGCACCCGTCGTCGTCGCCGCTGCCCCGGTGCCGGCCCCGAAAACCGTGCCGGCCCCGGCGAAGAAGCCGGTTTCGCCGCGGGCGAAGAAGTTCGCGGCAGGCTACCTGATCAATCTCGCGAAGGTTCCGGCGGCCGGAACGCGCGTGACAGAGCAGGATGTGAAAAACTATCTCGAATCGACCGGATACTTCAAGCGCAAAATCACCCCGGTCGCGCTGAACCTCGCGGCTGAGGCGAAGCTCGAAATGGCCGAACTCGAAGGCTCCGGCGACGGCGGCCGCATCACGATCGCGGATGTGAAGGCCGCGATCGCGGAGCGTCCGAAGCCGTTCAACACCATGCGCAAGGTCATCGCGCAACGGCTGACCCAGTCGAAGCAGACGATTCCGCACTTCTACGTGACCGTCGCAATCGACATGAGCGACCTCATGAAAAAGCGCAAAAAGCTGAAGGAAGAGGGGATCAACCTCTCCGTCAACGTCTTCATCATCAAGGCGGTCGCCCTGGCGCTCAAGGAGTTCCCGAACGTGAACTCGTTCTGCGACGGCAACTCGGTTTCGCAGAAATCGAAGGTCAACATCGGCATGGCGGTTTCGGTCGACAACGGTCTCGTCGTCCCGGTCATCGCGAACGCGGACCGCAAGGGGCTCGACGAAATCCAGGCCGAGTCCGGCGAACTCGCCGAAAAGGCGCGTTCCGGCAAACTCACTCCGGATGAGATGAAGGGCGGCACCTTCACGATCTCGAATATGGGCATGATGAACGTCGAAAGCTTCCAGGCGATCGTGAATCCGGGCGAAAGCGCGATTCTCGCCGTGGCCAGCTGCATCCCGACCCCGGTCGTGCGCGACGGGGAAATCGTGATCCGCGACATCATGAAAGTCACCGTGTCCGCCGACCATCGCGTTGTAGACGGCGCCATGGCGGCTTCCTTCGCGAACTGCATCCGCGAAAAACTCGAGAATGCCGCACTCTGGGATTCGCTGATCTGACCGGCGGAAAGAAGCAGAACTCCCCGGCAAGGCGTGACATGCACTTGCCGGGGAGTTTTTTTATTACCGCGGGAACAACGCTTTCCGGAGCCCCTCGCCGGTGAAGTTGAAGGCGAGAACGGCGATGAAGAGGGCGATGCCGGGAAACAGCGTCAGATGCCAGTATTCGAGCGGATTGTCGAACGCCTGGCGCAACAGTCCGCCCCAGCTCGCCGTCGGCGGCTGGACGCCGAAACCGAGGAAGCTGAGGCCGCTTTCGGCCAGAATCGCACCCGCCACGCCAAAGGTGAAGCTGATGAGGATGGGCCCGGTGATGTTCGGCAGCAGATGGACCGTCATCGTCCGCCAGGCGGAGATGCCGACCACCTCGCAGCTCTGGATGTACGGCAGCGCCCGCTGCTTGAGCACTTCGCCGCGGACAAGGAACGTCAGCCCGATCCAGCCGGAGAGCCCGATCACCGCAATGACGACGAGGATCGACTGCTCGAACTTGCGGTCTTTCAGGATCGACATCAGAATCAGCAGAAGCAGGAAGGTCGGGAAACAGAGCAGGATTTCCACGAGGCGCATGACCGCCAGGTCGAACCAGCCGCGATAATAGCCGGCCATCAACCCGACCAGGGTGCCGATGACCAGCGCGATCGCCGTAGCGAAGAGTCCGACCGCCAGCGAAGCGCGCGCGCCGTAAATCATGCGGCTGGCCACATCGCGGCCGACCTCGTCGGTGCCGAGCCAGTGCTTCCGGGAGGGCTTCTGATAGGGCCTGGCGATAATTTCGAACGGTCCATACGGAATCGGCGCGAAAACGGCCCGTTCGCCGGACTCCGCCGCCGCCAGGCGATAGTCGGTCTTATCGAGCTTCGGGCGCGCCGCCGCGAACGGCAGCAGCAGAAGCAGCGCGGCCGCTCCGCACAGAATCCGCCGCGGGAACTGCCGGCGAACGATCAGGGCGATCAGCAGCCAGAGCGGCAGCAGCAGCAGGACATAGTTGAAAAACTGTTCCACCAGAAATTCGGTCGAATCCGGAGCAAACAGAAAAGGCAGGAACGGAAGCCGGAGCCCTTCTTTTCCGAAAACCAGCAGCGGCCGGCCATTGGCCAGCAGCGGCGCCGCGACGGCAGGCACCAGTAAAATCAGAATGCCGACCACCCCGAGCCTACCCTGGAAATCGGCAAAAAAACGGCGCCTGGCCGCAGCGAAAAACGAGTGCTGAGCCGGCGCCTGACTCACAACAGCCCCTTTTCCCGCAGGAGCGCGAGCTCCGCGATCAGGTTCGGGGTGAAGCTCTCCCGGTTTTCCGGCCCGGCCAGTTCGTCCGCCGTCCAGAAGCGAATCTCGTCGATCTCTTCCGGCTGGAAACGGAACGGCCCGGCGGACCGCAGGGCGTATACCCGGACATCTTCGGATTCGACCGCATTGCGGATCTTCGAATCGAACAGGTGCCGGAGTTCGCCGGCCGAAGCCGTCACGCCGAGCTCTTCGCGGAGCTCGCGCAATGCGGCGGTGAGATAATCCTCGCCCGCGTCAACGTGGCCGCCGACGGCGGTATCCCACTTCCCGGGCTGGATATCCTTCGACCGCGAACGCTTCTGCAGCAGAATCCGGCCGCCGGCGGGGTGAAACACCACCACATGACTCGTATGATGCAGAAGCGCCGGATTCCCGTGGCACTCGCTCCGCAGAGCGCGGCCGATCCGGTTGCCCGCTTCGTCATAGATATCGAAATATTCCTGCTTCATCCCGCTGTCCCGGTGCGTGTTACTTCGCCGCCTTCGCCTTCAGGCCTTCGGCGTAAGCCGCCATGTTGTCCTTCAGCTTCTTCAGCGATTCGCCGATCTTGTCGGCCTCGGCCTTCAGCTGGCGGCCCTTGTCGCCGAGCAGTTCCTGCGGCGAGAGATCCTTGACCTTGGCAAGCGCGGCGTTGAGCTCTTCGGTCTTCGCGGCAATCGCCTTCGTGTACTCATCGACGGCCTTCTGAATCTTGGCCGAATCCCAGCTTGCGATCTCCTGCCGGATCTGTTCCGGCGTCTTGTTCTCGTCGACGCTGCTGCCGCAGCCGGCAAGCAGTCCGGCCGCAACAACGGCTCCGGCGAACATCAAAGTGACTTTCTTCATGATTCCTTCTCCTTACTCGATTACTCCGGGCCGACCCATTCAGCCGCGGATCAGTTTCAACAGTTCATCCCGCTTCTCTTCCATCAACGCTTCGCTGTCCGCCTCGACGATGAGGCGGAGCAGCGGCTCGGTGTTCGAGCTGCGGACATTGAACCACCAGTTCGGATATTCAGACGAAATGCCGTCGAGCTCATACATGTTGCCGTCGGCATATTTTTTGCGGATCGCATCGAGGACCGGCTTCACATCCGCGACCGTCGAGTTGATTTCGCCCGACGAGAAATACTTGCGCAGCGGAGCGACGAGCTCGCTGACCGGCTTGCCCTTCTTGCAGACGAGGTTCGCGAGCTTGATCAGCGCCAGTCCCTGGCACTCGGCCGTGAAATTCTCCTTGAAATAGTAATGCCCCGAGAGCTCGCCCGCGAAGACCGCGTCGTTCTCACGCATCTGCGCCTTGATGAACGCATGGCCGACCCGGCTCTGGATCGCCTTGCCGCCGTTCGCGCGGATGCACTCCGGAACCGCGCGGCTGCTCCGCAGGTCGTAGAGGATCGTCGCCGGGCCGTCCGAAAGAATGTCCTGCGCGATCAGCGCCGTGAAGAGATCCATCGGGATGATTTCACCTTTGTCGTCGATGAAGCCGCAGCGGTCCGCATCACCGTCGAACGCCGCACCGAAATCGGCGCCGGCTTCGACCACTTTCGCCCGAATCGCATCGAGCGTGGCCAGATGTAGCGGGTTCGCCTCATGGTTCGGGAAAGTGCCGTCGAGCGTGTCGTAGAGCGGCACGATGTCGAAGAGGTCCGTGATTCCGCCGATCTCGTAGAGGCCCATCGCATTCGCGTAATCGACGACGACCTTCAGCTTGCGGTCCATCTTCGCAAACCTGCGCAGGAACGCGGCGTACTCCGGCCTGATGTCGTAAGTTGTGATGCGGCCCGGTTTGCCGCACTCCTTCCAGGATCTGTTTTCGACGATCTTCTGGATATCCATGATTCCGGTCGAACCCGAAATCGGCACGGCGTTCGCCCGGCAGAGCTTGAAGCCGTTCCACTCTCCCGGATTGTGGCTCGCGGTGATCATGACGCTGCCGTCCGCCTTCAGCGTGCCGTTCGCAAAGTAGCTCTGCGGCGTCGAGCACATGCCGATGTCGATCACCTCCGCTCCCTGCGCGACCATCCCTTTGGCCAGCGCCTGGAACAGCGGCTCCGAGTGCGGACGCATGTCACGGCCGACCACGACTTTCTTCGCGCCGGTGAACTCAATGTAGGCGCGGCCGATCGCCTCGGCCATGGCGGCGTCGAGATCGACCGGATAGACTCCGCGGATATCGTAGGCTTTGAAAATTCCGGACATGATGGTTCTCCTTATCTTCGGGTTATGAATTTCATGAGTTTCAGCTTCCAGCCCCGGAACGGCGGATACCGCACCGGCCAGTCGATCAGTCGCGACTGGTACATCACGGGCTTGTAATGCGTGAACGTCTCGAACGTCCGGCGCCCGTGATACGCGCCGATTCCGCTCGCGCCGACGCCGCCGAACGGCAGCTCCGGATTCACGAAGTGCATGACCACATCGTCGAACACCACGGCCCCCGAACTCGTCGCATCGAGCAGCGTGCGCCGGAAGCGGCGGCTCCCGCCGAAGCAGTAGAGCGCGAGCGGCTTCGGCTTCCCTTCCAGCATCGCAAGCAGATCTTCGTCCGACCGGAAGGTCAATACCGGCAGGATCGGGCCGAAAATTTCACGCTCCATCAGAGGATCGTCCCAGCCGATCCCGTCAATCACGGTCGGCGCGATGCAGAACCGGTCCGGGTTGCGCTCGCCGCCGGCCACCAGGCGACCGTGTTCGGCCAGCTTCGCGAGCCGGGCGAACTGCTGTTCGTTGATGATCCACGGATAGTCCGGATTGTCCACCGGCTCGTCGCCGTAGAACTTCCGAATCCATCGCCGCAGCTCGACCAGAAACGGCTCTTTGAGCTCCTGCTGGATCAGCAGATAGTCCGGAGCAATGCAGGTCTGCCCCGCATTCGTGAATTTGCCCCAGGCGATCCGCTTCGCGGCGAGCCGCAGGTCGGCGCCTTTGCAGACGAGGCACGGACTTTTACCGCCGAGCTCAAGCGTGACCGGCGTCAGCTGTTCGGCGGCGCGTTCGTAGACATGCTTTCCGGCGGCCCCGCCGCCCGTGAAGAAAATATAATCGAACTTCCCGTTCAGAATTTCGTCGAATTCGAGTTCCTCGTGCACGGCGATCATCTCTCCGTTCGGAAAGCACTCCGCAATCATCCAGCGCAGGAACTGCGTCGTGCGCTGCGCCTTGTCGGTCAGCTTCAGCACGACCCGGTTGCCGGCGGCAAGGGCGCCGCAGGCCGGTTCCAGCGCCAGCAGCAGCGGATAATTCCAGGTCGCAAACACGAGCACCTGCCCGTAAGGCTCCGGCAGAATCCTGCCGCGAGCCGGAAAATTCAGCGGAGAAATCGCGCCGCGCCGCGCCTTCGCCAGAGACGGCAGTTTGCGGATCAGGTAACGCAACACACCGCAGACCGGCAGGTATTCGGTCATCGCGGCTTCGTACTCCGATTTATGCAAATCGGCGCTCAACGCCGAAAAAACCTTGTCGCGGTGCGTCTGCAGAAAATCGAGCATATGCCGCAGCATCTCACGGCGGCGCGGCACGGAATCGCGGCCGCCGCCCCTGAAAAATTCGCGATTCGCCTCGATCGCGGTCAAGATCGCCGTCTTGCCGCCGCTGTTCCCTTCTTCCCTCACGAAAGGTAACTCCTTCCGACCCGGCTGCCGATCGAACAGAGCAGCTCGTAGGCGTGGGTTCCCTTCAACTGCGCCCACTCCTCCAGCGTAATCGTCTGGTCGCCCTGTGTGCCGACGCAGACCACTTCATCTCCCGGCTGCGCCTCCGGCACATTCTCGAGCGAAATCGTCGTATAGTCCATCGAAATGCGGCCGAGCACCGGGCAGAGCCGGCCGTTCACAAGCACGTAACCGCGGTTCGACAGCGCGAGCGGCAGCCCGTCGGCATAACCGGCCGCGATGGTGCCGACGCGGGTATCCTGCCGCAGCCGGTGCATCCGGCCGTAGCCGATCGACGCCCCGGCCGGAAGAATCCGCACCGCCGCCAGCCGGGTCTTGAGTTCGACCACCGGCACGAGATGCATCGAAGGACGGACCTCCGGATCGCAATAACCGTACATGTTGATCCCGCAGCGGCAGAGCGTGAACGGCGGGCGCGTGCTCTCCGGGAAATTATTGAGCGCATCCGAAGCCGCGATATGGACGAACGGAAAGGTCATCCCCTCCGCCGCCAGTTCCGCCAGCAGCGCCTTGAAGCGGCCGAGCTGCAGCGCCGTATAGTCGTCATAACGCTGATACGCGCTCGAACAGTGGGAGTAAATGCCGACAAGCTCAAGGTTCGGCAGCGCGCGCATCGCCAGGATCTCCCGCGCCGCGGCGGCGGCCTGCATGCCGAGCCGTCCCATGCCGGAGTCGACCGTGACCGCTCCGCGGACGCGCCGGTTCTGCCGGACCGCCTCGGCGCTGATCTCCTTCGCCATGCCGAGGTCGTTGAGCGGGCAGACGATGCCGTATTCGACGGCAGGCGCGATCTCGTCCGGCAGCAGGTTCCCGAGGATCTGCACCGGCAGCCCGAGCGGGGCAAGCTCGATCGCCTCGTTGATCTCGGCGACACCGAAACAGGCGGCCCCGGCCGCCCTCACGGTCTCCGCCACGGGAAGCACGCCGAGCCCGTAGGCGTTCGCCTTCAGCACCGCCATGACGGCGGTCGGCGCGACACGCCGCCGGATCTCATTGAAATTCCCGGACAGTTTCTTTAAATCGACTTCAAGCCTGACCCGACTTTCCTGCTTCATTTTCCCTGCTCACAATCCGAAACCGGTATGAAAGACACATTAGATATCATCGGAACATACTATACACGAAAAGCGGCGGAAAAACAAGCCGAAGCATCGTTTTCCCGCCGTTTTGAACCGGAACTCTTACTTCGCGTACTCGACGGAACGGGTTTCGCGAATGATCGTGACCTTGATCTGGCCCGGATAGGTCATCTCTTTCTCGATCCGGTCGCAGATTTCCCGGGCGAGCATCTGCGCTTCGCCTTCGGCGACCTTCTCCGGAATGACCACCACGCGGATCTCGCGGCCGGCCTGCAGCGCGAAGCAGGATTCGACGCCGGAGAACTCGTGCGCGATCGATTCAAGCTGCTCAAGCCGCTTCAGGTAGAGCTCGGTCGTCTCGCTGCGCGCGCCGGGGCGCGATGCGCTCAGCGTGTCGCAGGCGCTGATCAGGATGTCGTAGAGGCTGTCCGGCTCGATCTCGCCGTGGTGCGCAGCGACGGCGTGGATGACGTCCTTCGCCTCGTTGTGCTTGCGCAGCAGATCTGCGCCGATCTGGGCGTGCGGCCCCTCTACCTCGTGGTCGATCGCCTTGCCGAGGTCGTGGAAGAGGCCGATCCGCTTCGCCTTCTGTTCGTCGAGCCCGAGCTCCGCCGCGATCATGCCCATGAAATAAGCGGTCTCGAGCGAGTGCTGCAGCACGTTCTGCGAAAAGCTGTAACGGTATTTCAGGCGGCCGAGCAGCTTCATGATCTGCGGAGAAACGCCCTGGATGCCGGTCTCGAGCACGGCGGCTTCGCCGACCTGGTAAAGCTCTTCCTCGAGCTCCTTGCCGATCTTCTTGGCCAGCTCCTCGACACGGGTCGGGTGGATGCGTCCGTCGCCGATGAGCCGCTCCATGAGCTGCCGCGCAATCTCCTTGCGCACCGGGTCGAAGCAGCTGATGACCACTGCCTCGGGCGTATCGTCGATGAGGATGCTGACGCCGGTCGCCGCCTCGATCGCGCGGATGTTGCGTCCCTCACGGCCGATGATCCGCCCCTTCATCTCGTCGCTCGGCAGCGGGATGGTCGCCGTGGTGCGCTCATACGTGCAGTCGCTCGCATAACGCTGAATCGCGTAGGTCAGAATGCGGCGCGCCTCGCGCTCGCTTTTCGCCTTCGCTTCCTCGAGCAGATTCCGGACCATGATGCCGGATTCATTCTTGATTTCGTTCTTGAGCTTCTCAAGCAGGATTCCGCGCGCCTCTTCACGCCCGAGCTGGGCGATGCGTTCGAGTTCGTCGATCTGCTGCGAAATACTCTTTGAAAGCTCCTGTTCGCGGTTCGAAAGCCGCTCCCGCAGGGTTTCGATCTCCTTTTCCTGCTTTTCGAGATTCTTGGCCTTCGCATCCATCGAATCGGCGCGGCGGTCGAGCAGCTCCTCGCGCTGGGCGAGACGCTTCTCATTGTTCGTCTGCTCGCGGCGGCGTTCCTTGATCTCCTGCTCGCAGTCCTCGCGCATCTTCAGGGTCTCGCCCTTGGCCGACACGCGGGCGTCGCGCAGGATGTGTTCGGCTTCCCGCTGCGCATCCTGCCGGATCTTGTCGGCGGCCTTGTTCGCGGAATCCTTCTGCATTTTCTGGATCCAGTTATTCAGCAGCATCCCGGCGGCGATGCCGATGAAGCAGAAAATGCAGGCCACGGCGATCAGCGCCCAGTAGGAGACATAGCCGCCTCCGGACACCAGATCGACGTTCGGCTCCGTCACCCCGATCGGCACCCGGGCTGCCGCTGCCCACAACAGATTGTTCATTATCACTTCCCTTTTTCATTGCGGGGAACCGTCTCCGCGACAGGAGCTCCCCTTTTCCATAATTAGAACGTCAGAATATCTTCTTCGGTCACCGCAAAGCCGACCATGCGGTCATGCGGCTCCCGAGGCAGACTCTCCGTCAACTGGCAGGCGTAGACGATCGCCGCGACTGCCCGGTTTTCTCCGGCGAGCAGCCGGTCGTAAAACCCGCCGCCCCGCCCGAGCCTGACGCCGCGGCGGTCACACGCGACCGCCGGCGTCAGAAACAGCATCTGCGCCAGAATGCCGGCCGGCGCGGCCGGGAGCTCCGGACGCGGTTCGAGAAGCCCGAACTTCGCCCTGACAAGCTCGCTTGCAGGATCGACGACCCCGACAAGCTCATATTGTTTCTCCTCTGCGTTGTAACGCGGAAAGTAAAACCGTTTCCCCGGCTCGCCCGGGAGTTCGCCCAGATCCGGTTCCTCCCCGTCCGAGGCGTAGAGCGCGACATGCTCCGCATCGCGCCAGCACGGCAGCCGCCGGATGTTCCGGCAGATCGCCGCATCGGCATCGCGCCGCCGCTCCGGGCTGATCGCCCGGCGCAGCGCGAGAAACCGCTCCCGCAGCTCCTTCTTATTCATTTGCGGCCGCCTCCTTCCCGTATCTCCTGAGGCTCCGCCAGTAATCGACCCGCTCTCTGATCTTCGCCTCGTAGCCGATCGCCTTCGGCTCGTAGTAACGCCGGTCCACCGACAAATAATCCTGCGCGACGAACCCGCCCGCATCGTGCGGATTCACATAACCGACGCCGTGGCCGAGCGTCTCCGCGCCTTTATAATGCGCGTCGCGCAGCGCCAGCGGAATCGGCTGGACCCGGTCCTTCGCAACGTCGGCCGACGCCAGCTCGATCGCCTGCAGCGCGGCGTTGCTCTTCGGCGCGGTCGCGCAGTAGGTGACCGCCTGCGACAGGATGATCCGCGCCTCCGGCAGCCCGATCATGTCGACCGCCTGCATCGCCGCCGTCGCGACCGAGAGCGCGCGCGGATCGGCATTGCCGACATCCTCGGAGGCGAAAATCACGATCCGCCGCGCGATGAAACGGATATCCTCCCCGGCGTGCAGCATCTTGGCCAGATAGTAGACCGCCGCATCGGCGTCGCTGCCGCGCATGCTTTTGATGAAGGCCGACGCGGTGTCGTAATGGCCGTCGTCGCCGTAGACGATCATCTTCTTCTGGACCGACGACTCCGCCTCGCGCAACCCGACCCGGATCACGCCGTCTTCTCCCGGCGGAGTGGTCAGCACGGCGATCTCGAGCGCGTTCAGCGTGCGCCGCGCATCGCCTTCCGACACGGAGGCGAGGAATCCGGCGGCTTCGTCCGATACCTCGATGCTGCGGCCCGGGAACGCGCGGTCGTCGGCCAGCGCCTGCGCGATGAGCCGCCGCGTCTCCTCCTCGCTGAGCGGCTGGAGCAGAAAGACCAGCGAACGCGAAAGCAGCGCCCCGATCACGTAAAACTGCGGATTGTGGGTGGTCGCCCCGATCAGGCGGACATTGCCGTTCTCGACGTCCGGCAGGAGGGAATCCTGCTGAGAGCGGCTGAAGCGGTGGATCTCATCCACGAAAAGAATGGTTTTGCGCCCGCTGATCCGGCGGCGGGTCACCGCCCCGGCGATCGCCTTGCGCACGTCTGCCACGCTCGAAGTGACTCCCGAAAGCCGGACGAACTCCGAATTGCTGAGACGGGCCACGACTTCGGCAAGGCTGGTCTTGCCGGTTCCGGGAGGGCCGGAGAGGATGATCGAGCTGAACCGGTCCGCATCGATCGCGCGCCGGAGCAGCTGCCCCTCGCCGAGCAGATGGGTCTGGCCGATATATTCGGAGAGCTTGCGCGGGCGAAGACGCGCCGCGAGCGGCATATCCGCGCCCGGGGCCGCAGCCGGCTCCGCGGCGGACGCCGCCTCTTCCGTCTCATCCAGATTGAACAGATTCTCTTCCATCCCGCAATTCCCGTATCCATGACAATATCGTCGGAGAATCGCAAGACGCATTCGGCCAGATCAGATAATCATGAGAAAAACACCGTTCCATCCCTCCCGCCGGAGTTCCGGCGGATATGTCCGGCACATATCTCCCATACGGTCCGGCACTCCTCCGGCAAAAGAGAGAGCGCCTATGTCAAGGCGGATCAGAGGCCCGCCGCAACCCTATCATCATGCTCCGACCGCAGCGACCGCGATCTCACACCAGTCAACTTCTTCCCCGCGCGGCCCCGGCAAAGCGGCGCCGCTATCATAAAAGCGCATTTTCAGCACTGCTAATATTATAGCACAAAAGGCAAGGTTTTGAAATAGCCATTCTCCGTTTTGTCTCAAAAAAACGGAAAATTTACGCCGTTCCGGCGCGAGGGCGGCAAAGAGCCGCCTTCCGCGTCCGAAACCGGTTTTATTCGAGCTCCATTCCGGAAATCCGGAACTCCGCGCCGGAAGCGGCCTCGAAACGCACGCCGAGCCGGGTCGCGATCGTCGGCGCATCCGGGTCCGAAGCGACCGGGATGCGGTATTCTCGCTCCACGCCGTCGGCGACGATTTCGACCGGAGCGGAGCCGTTCCGCCAGTTGCAGCTGTAAGTGCTGAACCAGAGTACGCGCACCGCCGCCTTCCCTTCCGGCGCGGCCGCCGCCAGCTTCAGCGTCAGGGACGAGTGCTTCCAGGTCCGGCAGAGGTCGCGCGGCACCGAAATCATCGTCCTCGCTCCGCGCAGCTCGAGCTCCAGCGAGCCCGAAACCGGCGTCCGGACCGCTTCTCCGTGCCACCCCTGCGCCCCGTCCGCGAAGTTCCACTTCGTCCGCCGCGTCTCTTCGGGGTTGCGGAACTGCCGCGCCGTCCGCCCGACGTCCTCCGGCCCGTACCAGAGCGGCCGGCCGCCGGCCGGTTCCTTTGCAAACGTTTTGCGGAGCGCCTCGTACATGCCGAAGCCGAACTCCGTGTTCGGTTCGGCATACGACCCTTCCCCCCACTCGTTCAGGGGAGCGACCAGCAGCCGCCTGATGCCGGTCCGCTCCGCGAAGGCGCGCGCATCGGCGCAGATCTTCTCGAAGGCCGCAACCGTACGGCCTGGAATCGAACAGCCGGCGCAGCCGTGCCACGGCCGGTCGTCCCAGCCGGTCGACAGATTCGGCAGGAACGGCAGGATGCCGGTTTCGTACAGCGCCTCCCAGTGGTCGGCGTTCGTGGCGGCGACGTCGTCGAAATGGTAGAAATACTGGTTCACGCCGCGGCCGCCGGACTCCATATAGTGGTAAATCGACGTGCAGTCGAAGCCGACCTCCCTGATCTTGCCGATGATTTCGGGCGAGGTGCCGGCCTCCGGCCACTTCATGTCGATGAAGTAGATGCCGGGGTAGCCGGCCTTGCGCGCCATCTCCTGCGACAGTTCGAGCAGCTTCGTCGAAGCGCCTTCGCCGAGGTCGCGGTCCATATTCTCCCACATCCAGACCATGACCACGGGCTTGCCGTCGATCCTGTAGTAGCCCGGCGTGTTGAAGTAGTGATCGATCCAGTGCTGCGTGACGTTGATCTGGTCCTGCACCGAGTGCGTGCCGGGCGGATTGTGGTTCGCCCACATCATCGCCCACTTGATCTGCGACTTGTAGCGCGACTTCTCGTAGCCGTCCAGCCATTCGTGAAGCCCCATCCGGCCCGCGCTCCAGTACCAGTCGACCAGCAGGAATTTGATGCCGCACTCGACCGCCCACTTGATCTGCCAGTCGACCAGCTCGGGGTCGCCTTCCTGGTAGTAGCCGAGCAGCGGACGGCGCTCCGGCGCGGTCTCGATGATCGTATCCCACCGGCCGGTGCTGGTCCAGCCCGGGAAGTAGAGCGCGCCGAGCTCGATGTCGCCGGTGTCGGCCGGCGTCGGCTCCGGCACGTAATCGGCCTTCGGCAGCCCGAGGTCCGGCAGAAACTCGAGCGTGCCGCGATACGTCTCCGCCGGAGCGTTCGTCCCCTTCAGGCGGATGGCAAACTCCCCTCTGACCGGAGCGTCGGCTTCCAGCGGAAACCGGCCGTTGCAGCAGTCGTTCGCTCCGATGGGCGGCAGCTTCCGCCACGACTCATCCCTCGCGGCGACCCGGACGCCCGGCGGAAGCGTCAGCTCCGCAATCTCAAGGTCGCGGGAGCCCTCCCCGCCCTGATTCTCGAGGCTGACCACAAACTCGCGCGGCCCCTGCCCGATCCGGTTGAACGCCTCGCCCATCCCGGCCCAGTGGAAGCGGATGGAGGGCTCGCCTTCCGGAAGATCCGAAAAACGCATGGATCTGATTTTCACCTCCGCACCCGGCGCATCGGTCGGCAGAAGATGGGTCGCGTAAATTTCCGCATCGTCCGGGTCGACATTGCCGAGGTCGAGGTTGTAACGGTGGAATTTCCCGTCGGCGATCAGCATGATGCGCCGGCCGGTCCGCTCCCACCAGACCCCGTGCAGAAAAAGCTCCGCGCTCTCGCCGCCGCAGGCGGCCATTTCGACGATCAGGTATTTCCCGGTCGGATGCAGCGCTCCGGCCCGGCACGCCAGACGCGGCGCCTCCGCCGTCGTCACGATCCGCACCGTACCGTCCGCCGTCAGCGACGCTCCGGGATACGGTTCAAAGCAGTCCAGAAGTTCCCGCCCGCTCCAAGTCATTGCATTCTCCTGCATAAAGCACCCTCGAATGATTATTTTTCCGCCCGCGCCCGTCCCGGACGCAGGCTGCTTACGAAGTTAAGGTAACAAGTTAATTCCCGAATGCAAATCCCGGATCCCGAAAAAATCCGTCTTTTTCGCGCCGCACTCCGTTCCGCATTAAAATTCACATGGCGAATCCGGACTTTTTATCCGCCGATTCTCCTGCAGCGCGGCTTGACATTCCCCGCGTCTTCATCCATAATATATCGTAAAACAACAATTAAAATTCTTATTGTGAATCATGATCAAGGTCCTGCAGAAAACATTCGACGTTCTCGAGTATGCCGCGAACAGTCCGCACCCGGTCCTGCCGGGAGAAACGGCCGAAGCGCTCGGGCTCCCGCAGCCGACGGCGGCCCGGATTCTCCGCGACCTCGCCGAGCTCGGCTATCTCGAGCAGCCGGGTCCGCGCAAGGGCTACCGGCTCGGGCCGGTCCCGTACCACCTTGCCGGGGGGCGGCTCTACGACGACGAATTCCTGCGTTTCGTCACCGCCGCCGTAAAGGAGTGCGCCCGCAGCATCGGCCAATCCGTCCTGTTCGCCGTCCGCCGCCGCGGCTGCCGCTACATCCTCTGCCACTGCAACTTCAATCCGCGGTTCTATATCGACACCGCCCGCATCCGGTTCCGCGACCTCTATGCGACCGGCAGCGGCCGCATCCTGCTCGCCTTCACTCCCGAAGCGGAGCTCGGGGAGCTGGTCGGCGAACTCGGGCTCCCCTCCGCATCCGTCTGGCCCGAGGCGGCGGCGGGCCGGGAACAGCTGCTCCGCTGTCTCGGGCGCATCCGCACCGCCCGCGAAGTCGAAATTCCCCGGAGCGGCTGCGGCAATTTCCACGTCTACGCCCGGCCCGTTTTCCGCCGCCGCGCCTTCGCCGGAACCGTCGCCGCCAACTGGAACGTCGATACAGACGGCAACACCTCCGAGACATACAAACGAACCATCTCCGAACTTGCCGCCCGCCTCTCCGAACCGCCCAGGCTCGTCACCGGCTGAATCGTCTTTTCATCCATAATCGGGAGAATCCGCCATGCATGTACTGACAAACGGAAAAGTTGAGATCTCGTTCGACGAACAGGCGAATCCGGTATCGCTCCGGAATCTCGCCACCGGGCGGGAGTGGTGCTCCGGCAACTGCGGGAGCCTCTGGCGCATCATCTTCGAACAGGGTATCGTCCAGGAGGCCGAGGCGCTGCCGGACCGGTCCCGGATCGAAGTCGAACCGGAGGCCGGAACGCTGCGCATCCGTTACGGCGGAGCGGCGGCCGAAAACGGAACGCTCGACTTCCGCGTCGAAGTCGTCATCCGCCTCGACGGCGAACAGGTCTGCTTCGACGCCAGGCTCGAGAACCGGACGGCGAACGCCGTGCTGCGCGAATTCCAGTTTCCGCTGATCGCCGGCCTCGCGCTGCGCCCGGAGACCGCGCTCGTCACCGGCCAGGTCTGCGACGGCTTCCGTTATCCGGACATCCCCGCCCTGCTCGACGCCTCCCACACCGGTTATATGGCACAGGACAACAAAGCGGTCGAATTCGGCTGTCTCTACCCCGGCCTGACCGCCGTGAACTGCTTCCTGCTGGCCGAAGCGCACGACACGCTCGGTTTCATGAGTTTCGACCCGACCTTCCAGAATACGCTGCACCTTCTGCGCAGATGCGGCGGCGCCGTCGGCGCGGTTCTCGTGAAATATCCGTTCCTGCGTCCCGGCGAAAGCGCCGAGGTCGCCGGATACCGCCTCTGTCCCGTCTCCGGCGACTGGCACCGCGCCGCCGATCTCTACCGCGCCTGGTGCGACGGCTGGATCGAAATTCCCGAAAAGCCCGAATCCGTCCGCCGCATGAACGGCTGGCACCGTCTCATCCTGCGCCACCAGTACGGCCGGCAGCTCTTCCACTACCGCGACCTGCCGGACATCCTGAAATCCGGGCTGGCGGCCGGCATCGACACGCTTTTCCTGTTCGGCTGGCATGCGGGAGGCCACGACTCCTGTTACCCCGAATACGATTTCGCCGAAGACGAGGGCGGCCATGACGAACTGAAAAAGCAGATCGCCGCCTTTCAGGCCGGAGGCGGCCATGTCATCCTTTATTATAACGGCCAGCTGATCGACACGGCGACCCGATTTTACGAAACCGCCGGAAAACGGGTTTCGGTCAAGCTCCCGTCCGGCCGCGAGCATATGGAGGTCTATCCGTTCGGCGGCGACGGAACGGCGCTCCGGCAATTCGGCAGCAAGGTGTTCGTCACCGCCTGTCCCGGCAGCGGCGAATGGCTCGAAATTCTCAAGGGACTGGTCGACAAAGCGACGGAACTCGGCTGCTCCGGCGTGTTCTTCGACCAGCTCGGCTACCGGTCGGTGCCGTGCTGCGACCCGGCGCACGGCCACCGGGTGCCGTTCATGACCGCCGGTGCCGCCAAGGCGGAGATGGTGAAGCAGCTGCGCGCATATGTCAAAAGCCGCAATCCGGAGATGAGTTTCGGGATCGAATGGTTCAATGACGTCACCGGTTTCCACGCCGACTATATCCACAACATTTTCGACAGCGGCAATCCGTTCCACTGCCCGGAATTCGTCCGTTACCTTTTCCCGGAACTGGTCACCACCGACCGCTGCATCCGCGACGACCGCGACATCGAGCGCCGGGTCAACCTCGCGATCCGCCTCGGACTCCGCAGCGACGTCGAAATCTACCGTTGCCGCGCGCTCATCGACGAAACGCCGCATTACAAGGAGTACCTGACCCGGGCGAACGCATTCCGCGAACGCAACCGCGCGCTGATCCTCGACGGGCGTTTCCGCGACACCGTCGGCGCAAGCTGCGACAATCCGAAGGTCGGCTTCGCCGTATTCGAAGCCGGCAGGCGGTGCGGCGTCATCCTGACCGGCGGCTCGACGGCGGAACGGGCGGAAGTGACCGTGCCGGGCGGCCGCTTCACCGGCTTCGACCGGATCTCCGGCGGCGAAGCGAAGGCGCTTTCGCCATCCCGGATTCTGGCCGACCTGCCGCCTCTCTCTCTGATTCTGCTGATATTTGAACGGTAATCACCCAAAGGAGACTTGAAAAATCCCCGCTCCTGCGCTATACTTAATCTGAAGGCAGGGGAGTGTATGAAACGATATATAGCCGTCCTTTCCGCAATGATATTGGCGCTCCCGCTCGGAGCGCTCGAAAAAAAACCGGTGGAGAAGATCGATCTGGACCAGCTGATCGAGGAGACGCTGCTCGACGTTTCGCGCAGCAAGGATCATATCGCCTTCGTCTGGTACATCCCGAACGAGTACTGGAATGCGGTCATCAGCCAGAATCCCGAGATGAACCAGATCGAAAAGGTGCAGGCCAGACTGACCATGAACACGCTGTCGGTGGTCGCTGTGATTCAGGGCGACGTCTCCCCGGTCGGGCCGGTCCGCTACTATGAACGGGTTTATCTGCAGGAGACGGCGAAATTCCACCGGGTCGACGCCGAAGGGAAGAAGCATGAGCTGTTCCCGTACAAGACCATTGCCGGCGACGTGAAGAACCTGCTCGACTCCATCGCCCCGGCGCTCGGAGCTTCGGTCGGGGCGCTCGGCGACAATCTGCAGTTTTTCGTATTCAACGACCTCTCCGACGGCGGCAAACGGATTCTCGACCCTTACCAGCCCGGCGGCCTCCAGGTCGATCTGAAGCGCAAAAACAACCAGCCGCTCCAGGCGAAGATCGAGTTCCCGCTCAATTCGCTCTATGTGCCGCGCCGCTGCCCGAACGGGAAACCGGCCCACGTCAGCTGGAAATTCTGCCCGTGGACCGGTGCGAAACTGCCGGAATAGCGCGCCGCGGCCGGAACGCTCCCGCGTCCGTCCGGTTTCGTTCCGGGAGATAAATTCTTTGCTGAATTTTCCGTTTCACCCTTGACAATCCGTCCGGTTTGCGTCATAATATTGCTATAACGTTATAGATTATCCTATACCGGAGGTGATGCGATGAGACTGAACACTTTGATCCTCGGCGGGCTCCTTCTCGCCGCCCTGTCGGGATGCCGTTCTTCCTGGAGCAAAAGCGAACAGATCATGTTCCGCACGCCGCAGGCGGATATCGCGATGCTGAACCCGGCCGAAATCCGGCGGGAACCGCATAACTGCCGCTTTTCCGGCGCGGGCTGGTTCACCCGGCTCGAACCGAAGGCCGTCGCGCAGAACCTGATCCACGACTGGACGATCATTGAGGAGATTCCGGGCTTTGCCGCATTCGGACTCCCGGAGGAGTTCGAAGAGCCGATTCCCCTCGGGGAGAATCCGGATGGGACGCTCCGCATGCTCCGCATCGGCGTCGGGGAAATCAAACGCCGGCCGGACCAGGTGTTCCTCGATGAACTGCAGAAACCCCTGCCGTGGGAGGTCGCCGTTTTCGGCACGCATGACCGCCGGATCATCCAGATGCGCCAGAACGCCCCCGGCCGTTACCGGCTGGTCAAGCGCATCCGCTTCCCGGGACAGAACCGGGTCCGGATCGAGGGGGAGCTCGTGAATCTCGGCCGAACGGAGCTCCGTACCCCGGTGCTGCTGCATCCGTTCTACCGCGTATTCGGCACACAGGAGAAGCCGATCAAAAAGAACGGGACATCCGAATTCGACATGGACCCGGCCAGACCGCCGTACCTTGATGTCGAGACCCACTGGTACAAGTTTGCCGACACGCCCGATTTCGACAGTGAAAATGCGCTGCCGCTGCCGATTCCCGAGGGAGAGTTCAGCCGGGACATGTCCCTGGAACAGCCGGTCTCCGGCAAATGGCTCGTCGCCGGCAGCGCGCTTCCGGGGGCGGCCATCCGCTGCGACCGGCCGATCAGCCGGCTCGTGTTCTGGCACCAGAACAACAGTCTCGGACACAGCTTTTCGGTCGAACCATCATTCGAACTCGTCGCCGCGCCCGGCGAACGCGTTTTCTGGCAATGGGACATCGTTCTGCCCAGTCATTGATCACCACAATTCAACGGGAGGTTGTCATGAGAAAAATGTTCACGCTGATCGAGCTCCTCGTCGTCATTGCGATCATCGCAATTCTCGCATCGATGCTGCTGCCCGCCCTGAACCAGGCGCGCGACCGGGCCAAAAGCGCCGGCTGCACCGGCAACCTCAAAACCATCGGCAACGGACATCTGATGTATCTCGCCGACAACGACGACATCACGGTCGGGCCGCGTTCGATCCCGGAAGACAACCGTTCCGGCCTCAACAGCGGAGCATGGAGCTCGAATCTGCAGCGCTATACCCAGTCCGACAAGGTTTTCCGCTGCCCGCTGGATATGATGAAGCCGGAACGTTACACCTGGGCCAAGGCGCCGCTCTCGTACTTTCTGAACCACAGCGCCAATGTCGATACGCCGCACCCCAAATGCCCGACCTGGAAGAAGAGCGGCAGCATCCGCAACGCCTCTCAGGTGTTCATGTTCGTCTGCGCCAACCGGGCGGCGGAGAACAAGATCGCCGCCGGTAAAAATTTCACCGACTGGCCCGCCGTCGGCTTCAGCAACGCCGGGCCGCTCTTCGCCTACGGCTACACCACCTCGCACGGCAGCTGCCTCGGCGACGGCACAGCCACCTCGCCGGTCTACTACAACGGACACGGACAGGGAACCATCTGCGGCATGGTCGACGGCAGCGTCCGCGCCTTCCGCGAAACCGAGCTGTACGCTTTCAACAACCTGCCGAACGGCGACAAGCCCCATACCCGCGTCCACTGGTTCATCAACAACGCTTCCCTCTGGTGATCTCATGAAATTTTATCCGCTCTGCCTCGCCTTCTCCGCATCGATCGCGCTCGCGGCGGCCGAACCGCTGTTCCGCGCCGGTTTCGATGCGGCGCCGGATTCCTCCGTCTTCCGCATCCCGGCCGGTTCGGCCGTCAGGAACGGAGCACTCGAACTCCTCGGCAGCGGCAAAATGGCCGCCGCCGAGCTGAACCGGGAACTGCCCGCGCCGTTCCGGCTCACCTTCCGGGTACGTGAACTCCCGGCGGCGGCGACGGGGAAAAGCGACTTTCACTGGGGCGTCATCCTCTTCGGAGAGAACGGCAACTCGCTGCGGCTGTACAGCCGCGGAAAGAACGTCACACACCTGATCAGCCTCGGCGGCCAGACGCAGACCAATTCGGACCTGCCGGGAAACATCGACTTCTCCGGCGGCCGGTGGACAACGCTCGAACTCGATATCGACCCCGGCCGTTTCGAGCTCAATGCCGGCAGGCGGCTGATCGGTTCCGGCAGCGTCGATCTCGGTACGGTCAGGAAGGTCGAATTCTATGCATTCAACCGCGATGCGGCCTTCGACGACATCGAACTCCTGCCGCGCGAGGCGAAGGCCGCCGCACCGGCGGTCGGGCAGCCGGTGTTTTACGCCGCGTTCGACGGCACGCCGGATGCGAAGAAAGCAAACGGCGATACGATCCATCCCGACAAAGCGGTCAGCCTCTCCTACCGGCCCGGTCTCTCCGGCGAAGCCGTCTTCATCGGCAGCAAACCGCCGCAGGGCGGCATCACGGCCGGAGGCGGCTGGAAAGCGGCGGACGGCTTCATCGAATTCAAGAATGCCGACCGGAGCAGCGCACTCTCGCTCGCGCTGCCGGAACTGCCGGAGCTGGAGCTCTCGCTCGATTTCCGCCGCACCTCGATGCCGGAGGGCGACCGCCACTGGGGCTTCGACCTCACGGGAGAAAACGGCGATACGCTCAAGCTCTATACCCGGCCGGCCGGCCGCTGGTACCTGCTGCACGGACGGGAAGGAAAAGGAATCAGGCATATTGACCTGCAATCCCTTCCGCTCCCGCCCGGCGCGGCCGATTCCCCGTGGAACCGGCTCACGCTCCGGATCAATGGCGCGAAGCTCGTGCTCGGGCTGAACGGAAAAACCATGCCGGTCGCAATCCCCGAGCTCGGCAGGCTCACCAAACTCGGCATCTATTCGAACCGGATCGATCTCGAACTCAAAGAGTTGAACATCAAAGGCGGCGACTACCGTTTCACGGAAAGCTTTGCGCGCTTCTCCCCGGCCGGAGGGCGGCCGGAACTCTCCTATCCGATTCCGGGCCTCGCCGGGAGCGACGGCGCAATCTCGTTCTGGATCCGTCCCGAATGGGACGGCGAAACCTACGGCAGGCCGAAACCGACCTACCAGCTGCTGATCGCCGACGACGGCGGCAGACAGCGGCTGCTCGACCTCTTCCAGTGGGAGTGGCTCCGGGCCGACATCGGCCGTCCCGGCAGGGACAAGGTCGAGATGCGCCAGCGCGGCCGTTCCGGCTGGTTCGACGGCGACTGGCAGCAGGTTGCCGTCAGCTGGAACCGCGACGGACTCGTCACCTTCTACTGGAACGGCCGTGCGCTCGGGCCGCACGACGCCTCGGCCGAGGAGGTCCGGCGTTACATCAACGACGCGGATTTCCCGGCCATGACCCGGCTGCTGGTCGGCACCGCCGCCGGCGCCTGGCAGAACGCCGACGCCTCGTACGACGAACTCAAGCTCTTCCGGCGTCCGGTCTCCGACGAGGAGATCTATCGTGACTACCGCAAGTACATGCCGTTCGACCTCCTGCTTCACAACGCCATCGTGAATCCGGAGGAGGAGGCGGCTCTCTCCGTCGAAATCGCGCCGCCCGGAACCTATACGCGCCCGGAACCGGCCGAGCTCCGGCTCGACCCGGCGCCGCTCCGGCTCGAACTCCGGCTCTGCGGTGAAAACGGCGAAATTGTCCGTTCCATGCGCCGCAGCTTCGACGGCAAAGCCGCCGACAAGTTCGACTTCGCAATCGGCAAACTGCCGGCCGGAATCTACCGGCTCAAGGTTCTGGTCGAAACGCCGAACGGCATGGTCCAGCGTTCGTTCGAGGTAAAAAGCTACGCCGACGCGCCGGCGGAAACGCCGTCCGACGCGGATCTCGTCACCGGCACTCCCTTCTATGAGAAGAAGCTCGGCGACGCAGCCGATCCCGCGCTGCGGAAAGCCGGCGAACCGCAGGGCGCCTCTCTCGACGGCAGGCCGTATCTCGAAGCCGCGCCGTCGAAGGGGAATCGTTTCTCCTTCACGATCGACTTCGACGAAAGCCGCCTCAACGGCAGGCCGGTCCTGCTCGAGATCGTCTGGCCGGACGACAAACCGCGCATGATGGGACTTTACATGTATCCGGAGACGAAACAGTCGCAGCACCGCGACCGGCTGCAGGGCGGAATCCAGTCCGGCAACGAATATCCGCTCTCCGGCAAGATGCAGAGCGTCCGCTACCTGTTCTATCCCGGAGTGAAGCGCTATCACTTCGAGGCGCGGACGCTGGCCAACGGCATGCCCGCGGCAGTCGCGGCGGTCCGGCTTCTCCCGATCGAAGGGGAGCTGCCGAAGCTTAAAATCAACTATCCCGAAAACCTGCCGCACCGGCAGTTCGGCAATATGGACGAAGACCAGACCTTCGAGACGAATCTGAATTATGACGACGCAGCCGAAAAAAGTTCGCCGTTCCGTACCCAGCGCCTGACCGACCGGCTGCTCGGCTACCTCGACTATACCGGCCAGGAAGCGTGGAACTACCCGGTGCTGCGTTATCATTACAGCTATTACCCGCAGGAGCGCTACGTGTCGAACGGCATGTATCCGTTCCGCTACGCCGAACTCGCCTACATGGTCGACGCGATGCACCGGCGGGGAAAAAGCGTGCTCGGCATCGTGAACTACTCGAATCTGCCGGACATCTCCCGCGCCCCGGCGCGCTGGGACGAGTACGACAGGCGCGGCATGATCCTGCACGACAGCGCCGGGCGGCGGGTCATGAGTCCGTTCGGCGGCAATGCGCCGAAACTCAACATCGTCCATCCCGACGTGCGGAAGCTGTTCCTCGCCCACCTCGAATCGATCGCCGCCAACGAAGGGCTCCGCCCCGGTTTCGACGGGTTCGAGTACTGGATCTGTCAGTTCGGGGCCTGGAATTCGCTCGAACAGGGCTACGACGACTACACGGCCGGACGTTTCACGGCCGATACCGGAATCGCGGTTCCGGGCGCCGGAGAGGGGCGCTTCGCTGAACGTTACCGTTTCCTGACCGGTGAAAAACGGGACGAATGGCTGAAATGGCGCTCGGAGCAGGTCACGAACCTCGTCGCCGAAATCCGGACGATGCTCGACCGGGTCAATCCGAAGCTCGCGCTCTATTTATCCGTCTTTCTCGTCAAGCCGCTCGAGGAGAGCGGCGTTGCCGGGATGAGCCGGCAGCTCTACGAAGAGAACGGGCTCGACCTCCCCGCGCTCGCCGCGCTCGACCGGGTCGCGCTTGTGCCGATTCGCCAGAACACGCAGTACCGCTGGAACTTCCACTGGGGGAAGCCGGAGACGGCGCTTGACGAAGGACTCTACGATCCGGCGGTCATGCGGCCGTTCACCGTTCCGGGCGCCGCCGCAATGACGGTCAGCTATCCGGCCTACTTCGAGACCTGGGAGAAACCGCTCGATCCGGATTTCGCCGGCTACTTCCAGAACGCCGACGTAAAACCGCACGGCCGTTTCTTCCTGAAGGAGCTCGCCTTCAACCTGGCGGCGGCCGATTCGCAGCGCATGGTCATCGGCGCCCAGCCGCTCGGCACGCTCGGGCGCGAGGCCGAAACGCGCGAATTCGTCCGCGCCTATTCGGCGCTGCCGAAACTGCCGTTCCGCAGCGTGCCGGGCGCGGACGACCCGGTCACGCTGCGTTACCTGCCGACGGATAACGGCACCTATTTCTACCTGGTCAGCATGGCGTGGCAGCCGGTCACGGCGGCCCCCTCCCCCGCGCCGGCCGGAGCCGTCGACCTTTCGACCGGGGAGGAGGCCGTCTTTCCGGTCACCCTGAAGCCGTTCGAACTCAAAAGCTTCCTTGTGCCCGGAGAGGTAAAGTTCACCGGGCTTGCCGTAACGGTTCCGGCTGAATTCGAAGCCTTCTACCGGCAGCGGATCGCCTCGCTCGATGCGACAGCCGACGCGCTTGAAAAACTCGGCATCGACTGCGGCGCGGAACGCGGAACGCTTGCGGCGATGAAAGCGGCGGAGAGCGGGAAACGCTACGCCGAACTCCACCGGCTCGCTTTTTCGCGCGCCATGAACCAGCTCGGCGGCAAACACCGGAATCTCGAGAACCTCTCGATCCAGAGCCGGATGTTGAAGGAGAACCATTTCGCGGTCAACTGCGGCGGCTACGAATTCTACCGTGCGGCGGACGGCACGCTGTTCTTCCCGGACCGCAAGTTCGCCCGCGACGCGCGTTACGGCTACACCGGCAGCTACAACAACGTCGTCCGCGACATCGAGAAGGTGCACGGCACGCCGGACCCGAAGCTGTTCCAGAGCGAAGCTTACGACATCGACGGCTACCGTTTCGAGCTGCCGGACGGAAAGTACCGGCTGAAACTCTGGCTCAAGGTCGGCTATGCGCCGAAATTCAAGCCCGGCGTCTTCCGGTTCACGATGCGCGCCGGAGACAAGGTTCTGCTGAAGGACTTCGATCTTTACGAAGCGCAGAGGGGCGACTTCGACGCGCCGGTGACGCTGGAGTTCCCGGTGGAGGTGAAGGGCGGCAGCCTCGAGCTTTCATTCTCCGCGCCGACCGACGACGCCACGGTGCGTTTCCTGAACGCGCTCGAACTCAGGCCGGAAAAATAAAAATATCGGATCATCATAAATCCGCGCCAGTTTCCTCATGCACGGACATCCCGGTTTGTGCATGATTTTGTTTTTGCGGAGCACCCGATTTACCTTCCGCTTCGTTTTTTTTCAATTTTTTTTGCTCCGGCTATTGACATAACGCATCTTTTTTGGTATAATTATTACAGGAAATACGCAAGTTACAAATTTTTCGCGGATTGGATCAAAGTATCGCACGAGTTTCTGATTTTGACATTTCAGGCCGGTTCCCCCTCCTTATGTAAGCAGGATCCGGAGCCATCCATCCAGGCCGCGACTTCCGACTGCTCTACCTCGCATCACTCCAACGGTTCGGCGTCCGCGGCGCGGATGAAACAACAATGACAACTTACATCCGGGGAGATGCGAAAAAAATTGTTCCGGGAAAGCCGGAGAGGGAAAACCTGTAGAGAAAGGAAGAAGAGAAGGATGAACATCTACGTTGGTAACCTGCCGTACAGCATCGATCGTGACGAACTCAAGGAGACCTTCGCCGCGTTCGGCGATGTCGCCACCGCCCGTATCGTCACCGATCGTGAAACCAACCGCTCCAAGGGGTTCGGTTTCGTCGAAATGCCGAACGACGCCGAAGCGCGTCAGGCGATCGAAGCCCTGAACGGCCAGGACCTCGGCGGACGCAAGGCTGTCGTCAACGAAGCGCGTCCGCGTGAAGAACGCCCGCGCACCGGCGGCTTCGGCGGCGAACGCCGCGGCGGCGGTTTCGGCGGCGGCGAACGCTGGTAATCCCGGCACAGGACCGATTTCAGTCATGTGCAGCCGGCCGGAAGTTTCCGGCCGGCTTTCATTTTTCCGCATATCTTCCGGGCCGCTGTTGCATTCGGCCGGGTCCGGCTGTATATTAATCGGATCATTTTGCGACTGATTTCACAAAGGAATTTCGTTGAAGATACGGGTAAAACTCACGCGGTATTTTCTGCGCATTCACCGCAGGATCATTCTGCGGGCGGCGCGTTTCTGGCAGACCCGCTGGGGGGAACGGAGTTTTCTCGTGGTCCTGTCGATCCTCATCGGCGCCGCGGCCGCAGTCGCCGCCGCCGGGCTTCACATGCTCGTGACCAAATTCGAGCAGTTCGGCATCTGGCTCACCGAGCCGCATGAGCTGCATGAGTACGTCTGGCTGGCGCTGCTGCTCTGCCTGCCGATGCTCGGCCTCTTCGCAAGCTTTCTCGTGCAGCGCTTCCTCGGCGGCCCGCGCTACGCCAAGAGCCTGAGTCCGCTGATCCTGAGCCTGTCGCGCAAACGGACCAACATCCCGGCGCTTGAGATGGTCAGCCATATGCTTTCGAGCGCATTCTCCGTCGGCTTCGGCGGTTCGGCCGGTCTCGAAGCGCCGAGCGTGCTGACCGGCGCCGCAATCGGGGCGAACAGTGCAGGTTTCCTCAACGTGAACCGTTCCCGCCGCAGCCTGCTGCTCGGCTGCGGGGCGGCGGCCGCCATCTCCGCCATCTTCGACAGTCCGATCACCGGTGTTCTCTTCGCAGCCGAGGTACTGCTGCCGGAATTCAGCGTTTCGGCGCTGGTTCCGATGATGATGTCGAGCGCCGTGGCGGCGGTGGTTTCGCGCATGATCGCCCGGGGCAACCATTTCGAATTCATCACCGAACCGTGGAGAACCGACGCCGTGCCGTGTTACTTCCTCCTCGGGCTGATCTGCGCACTGGTCGGAGTCTATGTCATCAAATGCGCCTATTTCACGGCGGACAAGCTCAAATCCCGCTTCCGTTCCGCCTGGCACCGGCTGTTCGCCGGCGGCGGGCTTCTGTGCGTGCTGCTCTTCCTGTTCCCGACCCTGCGCGGACAGGGATATCTTTACATCGAAAAACTTTTCGCGGGAAATCTCTCCGAAATCGCCAGCAATTCTCCGCTTCTGTCGATGCTTCCGTCGGAGACGATGATTCTGATCATCGTCTTTATCGCGGTCCTGCTGCTGAAAGTGGTCGTTTCGGTCCTGACGGTCGATTCCGGCGGCGACGGCGGCATCTTCGCGCCGTCGATGTTCATCGGCGCCTTCACAGGCTTCGGTTTCGCGCGCCTGGTCAATCTGACCGGACTTTTCGAGCTGCAGGAGTGCAACTTCACGGCGGTCGGCATGTGCGGCGTATTCACCGCGGTCATGCGGGCGCCGCTGACCGGAATCTTTCTCATCGCCGAAGTGACCGGCGGCTACATCCTGCTCGTGCCGCTGATGATCGTCTCGGCCGTTTCGTTCCTGCTGGCCCGCATTTTCGAACCGAATTCGATCTACCGCAAGGCGCTGGTCGAAAACAACCTGCTCGACGATGACCGCGACCGGACCATGCTCCGCGCCCTGCCGGTCCGGCTCTGCCTGAACCGGAATTACCACGTCCTCAAAATCGACCAGCCGCTTGAGAAGCTCATCAATCTCGTGGAGGGAACGCCGGAAGAGATTTTCCCGGTGCTGGACGACGGCGGCAAGCTGCTCGGCGTGGTCCACCTCGAAAAAGTGCTGAGCGTCATGCTGAATCCGAAGGTATACGGGCTCCTGCTGGTCATCGACCTGATGGAGTCGCCCGCCGGCGCGGTTTCACCCGACGACGATCTCTCGAAGGCAATGGCGAATTTCGAGAAATACAATCTGAAATACCTGCCGGTCTGCGATGAAAACGGCATCTTCCACGGCTTCATCGCCAAAGCGCCGATCTTCGCCAAATACCGCAAAATGGTCCGTGAAGCAAACTCCTTCTGATCCCGGCCCTGCCCGCTCCGGTCCGGCGGAGAGCGGAACTCCGGACGGAAGCGTCCCGCGCCCGGGCCGGATGGCCCTGAATCCCGAAGCTCACCGACTTCTTCAGCCGGGAAACTTCATCCGGCGATCTCCTCTTTCTTCTTTCTCCGGAACAGCGACTCGGCCACCGAGTAAACGGCCGGGATGAAGAAGAGCGTGATGAATGTCGAACTCGAAAGTCCCCCGATCACCGCCCGCGCCATCGGCGCCTGCGTCTCGCCGCCGTCACCGAAACCGAGCGCGAGCGGCAACAGCCCGAGCACCGTGGTCAGCGTGGTCATGAGGATCGGCCGCAAACGGCGCGTTCCGGCTTCACGGATCGCCCGGTCGAGCGGGAGTCCTTCGCGCCGCAGCAGATTGGCCGTATCCACCAGCAGGATCGCGTTGTTCACCACAATTCCGGCCAGCATGATGCAGCCGATGAAGGACTGCATGTTGAAGGTCGTCTTCGTCAGATAAAGCGCGAGAATCACGCCGAACCCCGCCAGCGGCACCGAGAACATGACCACCAGCGGATCGCGCAGCGACTCGAACTGGCACGCCATGACCATGTAAACCAGCACGAGCGCGAGCACGAATGCGAACATGAGCTCCCGGAACGACTCCTGCTGATCCTCGTAATCACCCGAGAAAAGCAGCGAGAACGACGGCGGCATCGGAATTTCGGTCAGCTTTTCCTGAATATCCGCCACGACCGAGCCGAGGTCGCGGTTCAGGATGTTGCCGCCGACGGTCAGCACACGCTCCTGATTTTTCCGCTCGATGTTGACCGGGCCCATGACCCGGTCGTAATCGATGAGGTTCCGCAGCACGATGAGCTCCCCCTTGTCGTTGCGCATCGAGAGGTCGAGGATCTGGTCGAGCGTCAGGAGATCGGCGTCCTTGACCTTGACGAGAATCGTGTATTCGTCGCCGTCCTCCCGGAACTCCCCGGCCTCGGAACCGGCCAGGATCGTGCGGAGCGCCTCGGCCACCTGCCTGACCGGCACGCCGAGGTCGTTGGCCTTGTCGCGGTCGATATAGAGCCGGTCCTCCGGCACGCCGAGATCGCGGGAGAGCTTCACGTCGGTGATGCCCTTGACCGATTCCATCGCCCGGCTGACCTGCGCCGCAAGCGCGGCGGCCACGTCGAAGTCGTAGCCGCGGATTTCGACCGCCACGCCTTCGCCGCTGCCCGCCCCCATCATGCGGGAGAAAAGCCCCTGCCCGGCGCGGACGCGGAACACCGTTCCGGGCCACCCCTTGAACCGCTTGTCGAGCTCCTCCGCGATCTGCTGGTCCGAACGTTCGCGCCGGGTGCGCGGCTTCAGGCGGATGTTGTAATTCGCCTTATGGCCGCCGGAGGCGCGCCAGCTTGAGGCTCCCGCAAAGGTGACCCAGCCGTTCATGTCGTCGCCGCAGACCTCCCGGATCACATCCTCGGTGGATTTCACCATTTCGTTGACCACTTCGGGACTTGTGCCGACCTCCATTTCGAGAAAAACGCGGACTTCCCCCTCATCCGCCTTCGGCATGAGCTCCGTCCCGATGGACCAGACCAGCGGCACGACCGAGGCGACGAGCAGCACCAGCGCGGCGATGAAAAGCCAGCGGCGGCGCAGCACGACATCAAGCGCGCCGCCATAGAGCCGTTCGAGCCAGCGCTGGAAATACTCGGTCGAGGCGAGAACCCGCTTGAGCGGGGAGAGATTCGGGTCGTCCACGCTGAAACTCGAGCTCAGGCACTTGGCCGCCATCATCGGCACAAGCGTGATCGCCGTGAAGAGCGAGCAGGTCAGCGAGAAGGTCACCACGCTCGAAAACTGTTTGAACATGACGCCGGCCATCCCCTCCATGAAAAGCAGCGGCAGAAAGACGGCGAGCGTGGTCAGCGTGCTGGCCGTGATCGCGATGGCGACTTCACTGGTTCCCTTGATCGCCGCCTCGTCGGGCGGCATGCCGTTGTCCCGCAGCCGGGTGATGTTTTCGAGCACGACGATCGAGTTGTCGACGAGCATGCCGACGCCGAGCGCGAGCCCGCCGAGCGTCATGATGTTCAGATTGTAGCCGCAGAAATAGATCAGGGCGAAGGTTGCGATGATCGACATCGGGATGCTGATGCCGATGACGATCGTGCTGCCGAAGTTGCGCAGAAAAAGAAACAGCACGATGATGGCCAGCAGTCCGCCGGTCAGCGCGGAGTCGGCCACGCCCGCGATCGAGTTTTCGATATACTCGGCGGAGTTGATGATCGCATTGAGCCTGACCTGCGACCCGAACTCGACGTTCAGCTTCTCCATCTCCTTGAGAACGCTGTTCGCGACGCTGACGGTGTTTGCGCCGGACTGCTTGTAGACCTGAATCATGATGCCGTTTTTACCGTTGACGCGAACGAAACGGGTCACCTTCTTATGGGTGTCGATGACTTCGGCCACGTCGCCGAGCCGGATCTTTTCGCCGTTTTTGCCGGTTGCGATGACCGTGTCGCGGATCTGCTCGACCGAGGTAAAGGTTCCGGGGGTGCGGACGCGGACTTCGATACGGTCCTCGCGCAGGTTGCCGGCCGGCGTCGTGACGTTCGCGTTCTCGAGGACCGAAAGCACGTTTTCAAGCTGAGTGTCGAGCATACGCGCCTTGTCGACGTCGAACAGCACCTGGATTTCGCGCTCGAGCCCGCCGTGAATTTCGATCGAAGCGACGCCGTCGATGCGTTCGAGCCGGTACTGGATCTGGTCTTCGATGAGCTTGCGGGCATCGAGCAGGTCGATATCGGTCGCCACGCCGATACGCATGATCGGGGAGCTCGCCGAGTCGAATTTATAGAGAATCGGCTTGTCGGCGTCATCCGGCAGCCGCGGTTCGACGCGGTCGAGCCGGTCGCGCACGTCGGAGACCGCCGCGTCGAGGTTGGTCCCCCAGTTGAACGAAACGGTCACATTGCTCGATCCTTCGCCGGAGGTGGAGGTGATCTCCTTCACGCCGGAGACCGCCGAGAGCGCGGTTTCGATCTTCTTCGAAATCAGCTCTTCGACCTCTTCGGGACTGGCGTCCTCGTAGGTGGTCACGATGGTGACGCCGGGATAGGTGATATCCGGCATCAGGTCGACCGGCAGATACGACAGCGCCACGCCGCCGAGAATCAACACGATACAGCTGACCATCGAGATGAAAATCGGCCGTTTGACGCAGAATTCCGGGATGTTCATGCCGCGGTCCTCACTTCCGTTCCGGGGCTTCGGCGGCGGCAGGCTCGCTCTCCGCCGCCTTATCCGCCTCCGGCGCGGCGGGCCGGAACTGCTTCGGCACGATCACCGGAACGCCGTCGGTCAGCAGGTGGTTGCCGAGCGTGGCGACGGGACGGTCGAGTTCGGGCGACGTGATCTCGACCCGGTTCCCGGAGGCGATTCCGAGTTCGACCGGAACGAAGTGAGCCGTCGCGTCAGCCGTATCGATCACGAACACGCCCTGCCGTCCCTCGCGCTTCACGATCGCATTGCGGGGGACGACGACCGCGTTCTCCTTCGACGAAAATTCGAGCTGAACCCGGACAAACATGCCGGGCTTCAGCTTCAGATCCGGATTCGGGATTTCAAGCTGAATCTCCGCCTGCCGGGTATTGTCCTCAAGCAGCTGTGCAATGCGGGCGACCTTGCCTTTGAATCTGCTCTCCGGATAAGCGTCGGTGGTCAGCTGCGCCTCCTGCCCGGCCTTCACATACGGGTAGTAGCGTTCGATCACGTAGATGACCGCGCGCAGCGGATCGAGCTCGGCCACGGTCAGGATCGGCTGATTCGGACTCAGCAGCGCCCCCTGATCGACGACGCGCGAACCGACGAAGCGCGGTCTGGCCCCGCTCGGCCAGTCGGCGGTGATCACGCAGTCGCCGAGCTTGAGCAGCGCATTGTCGAGGATCGCCTCGCGCCGCTTGACTTCGGCCCGCTGCATATTGTAAGTGGCCTCCTGCGCATGGAACGCGGTTTCGGCCGATTCAAGCAGCGCCTGAGTCGTCGCCTTCTTCTCGTCGAGCGCCTTGTAGCGTTCGTATTCGCGCCGCCGCAGATCGAGCATGACTTCGGCCTGCCGCATCTGCGCTTTGGCCACCTCGAGATCGGCCTGCGACTGGTCGACGCTCTGTTTGTATTCGATATCCTCGATTTTCGCAATGACCGAACCGCCGGAGATGCTGTCGCCGACATCGAAATGGATCGCCTCGAGCCTGCCGCCGACCTTCGGCGCGACTTCGAAGATCGACCACGAACGCAGCGCTCCGGTGAAGGTGCGGCGGTCCTGAATCGAGGTATGTTCCGGAAGGACGGCTTCGATTGCGATTGCGGCAGGGCCTTTCGGCCTGGAGCCGGCTTCGTCCTGTGAGTTCAGATAGGCGCGGCAGGCTACGGCGGCGCCCAGTCCGCCCAGAATCGCCAGCACGACAAGCCAGGTCAGAGTTTTCTTCATTTCCGTGACGTTTTCCTTCCGATATTGTTCTCTCGCAGACACACTATATCTTTCTCAACGTGCCGAACGGCGGCTTTATTGTCTGCGGGCATGGTTTTCTGATGAGTTTTTACGATAATGCGGAATCGGGGAAAATTCAAATATTTTCATCTGAAAACAGCAATTGCGTTGTGCAAACAGGCCGATACGGGGTTATGTTATATAATCCGTATCACTGCAAAACAACCGGGAGTGTCGATCGTGGCTGGAGATTTGAATGCGAAAAAGTTCCGTTCCCAGATGAAGTCGTGCGGCAATGCGGCGCGCGCCGTGCTGGAAGCGGTGTTCGGGGGGCGGCGTCCGGCCGACCGGGCGCTGTCGGGCTTTTTCCGCGAAAACCGGCAGCTCGGATCGCGTGACCGGCAGTTCATCAGCGAATCGGTCTACGCGCTGCTGCGCGGCTGGGGAGTGCTCCGCAAATTTCTGCCGGAAGAGCGGCGCGCCGGGCTTGAGTCTGGGGAGATCCGCATCGGCCGGGTCGAGCTCGACGCGCTGATTTTCGCCGCACTCTACCTGGAGGGGACGAATCTGCAGCAGGCCGGCGTACTGGCTGCGGAGCTCGGCATCCCGTGGCCGAAGCCGGAGCCGGATGCGGCCTCCCCGTACCTGGCCCGGGCGGCGGCGCTGGCTGCGGTGTTCGGGAGTTCCGCAACGTTCCGGGACTCCGACCTGGTGCCGGAGTGGGTCCTTCCGCTGCTGCCGCCGGATTTCCCGGCCGACCGTTTCCTGGCCGACCTGCGGCGGCGCCCGCCGATGTGGCTGCGGCTCCAGACGCGCGACCGCGACCGGCTGGCCGCCGAGCTCCAGAGCTGCGGACTGGCGCTGCGCCGCCATCCGCGGATCGCAAACGCCTTCGCCGTAGAAAATCCGAAGGTCAATCTTTACACGCTCGACTCATTCCGGCGCGGGGAGTTCGAGGTGCAGGACCTGGCGAGCCAGTGCATCGGGCTCGCAGCCGCGCCGAAGCCGGGCGAACGCTGGCTCGACGCCTGCGCCGGAGCCGGCGGCAAGACGCTGGAGCTGGCCGACCTGATGGAGCGCACCGGCACGGTCGTCGCCTGCGACGTCCGCAGCTACAAGCTCGACGACCTGCGCATCCGCGCGCGCCGCGCCGGATTCCCGAATATCGTCACCCGGGAGTGGGACGGCAAACCGTTCAAAGGGAAACAGGCCGGCGGTTATGACGGAGTGCTGGTCGATGCGCCGTGCAGCTGTTCCGGCGTCTGGCGGCGGAACCCGGACGGGCGGTGGACGCTGAAACCGGAGGATGTCGAGGAGGCTGCCGCACTCCAGCAGCGGATTCTCGAAGCCGCTTCGACGGCAGTGCGTTCCGGCGGGCTGCTCATTTATGCGACCTGTTCGCTTTTTCCGCGGGAAAACGGAGGGGTTGTGGATGCCTTCCTCGCTTCGCACGAAGAGTTTGCGTTTGAACCGTTCGAGCACCCGCTCACCGGGGAGCCGTGCGGCGGGATGCTGCAGGTCCGCAGTTTCGACGGCAACTGCGACTCGATGTTCGTCGCCCGGCTGCGCCGGAAGGAGGCGGAGTCATGAAGCCGTTCAACCTTGTTCTGTTCGCGCCGGAGATTCCGCAGAACACCGGCACGATCGGCCGGCTCTGCGTTTCGACCGACACGAAACTGCATCTGGTCAAGCCGCTCGGCTTTTCGCTCGACGAGAAGCACCTGAAGCGGGCCGGAATGGATTACTGGCCGCACCTCGACCTGGCGGTTTACGAGAACTGGGAGGAGTTTCTGGCGGCCCATCCCGGGGCGGTCATGCACTTCATCTCGACGAAGGGCGAAACAAGCTATTGGGATGTCCCGTACCCGGAAGGGTGCTATATGGTGTTCGGCCGGGAGTCGAGCGGACTGCCGCCGGAATTTTACGAACGCTACCGCAAACGGCTGGTGCTGATTCCGATGGAGGGAAAGTTCCATCGGAGCTTGAATCTTGCGAATGCGGCGAGTATTGTATTGTATGAAGCGCTGCGGCAGAGGAGATGCCGGGCCGCGGCCAACTGAGGAGTTGATATGAGTCGAAGTATCGGAAACTATATCACCTGCGGGATATTGGCTTTTGTTTTCATCCTGTTCCTGCCGGTGATTCTGCTGCCGCTGCTGCTGGTCCTGTTCATCCAGATGCTGACCGGGCGGCGGATCGTTTATATGAACCGCTTCCGGCCCGGAGCGGGGATGCATCCGCGGCCGCCGGAAGCCGATCCGGAACCGGAGCGCGAAGTGCGGGCGAGCGAAGCGGTAATCGACGCGGAAGTTGTCGATCTGCCGGATGAGCCCCCGCCGCAGATCGGGGCGGAGAAACGCTGACGGCCGTACCGTAAGCCGGGGGGCCCGGAGGAGGTATGCCGCGCTCCTTTCCCCCCTCCCGAGCGGCAGAACGCCGGTGCCGGCCGCGCGGCAAACTCCGGCCGAAAGCGGAAAAACAGTTTCTCAAAACGCTTGCGCAGGTGATTGGGCCGTTACGGCGGCGGAAGACGCGCGGCTTTCCCACGTTTCGCGCCCACGAAAAAAGGACGCAATTTTCATTGCGCCCTCAGGACAGGGCAGTTTCCGGCGGCTGAAATTGTCCGCCCTGCCGCCCCGCGGCCTCCGCTTACAGCCCGAGCAGCTTTTTCACAAGCTCGTCGCCTTTCAGGAAGCCGAGCTTTCCGGTCGGCGCCAGCCGCTCGCAGAACTGCTGAACCTCGTCCGGCTCGAAATCCGGGCCGCAGACAGCCAGCGGAACCGGCGTTCTCGTGTGTTTCCGCAGCTTGATCGGCACCGGGTGGTCCGGCAGGACCGCAAAATTGATCGGCTTGCCTTCCAGCGCCTTCAGCACCGGCGCGACGATCTTCGAATCGAAATCTCCGATCGCCTGCATCTTGAGCTTCAGGTCGCCGAGGTGCGAACACTCGTCGATCGCCTCGACATGCAGATAGACCAGATCGTGGTCGACCAGCGCCGCCAGCGCCGCCTTGACCTTCCCGTCATAATTCGTATCGATGAAACCGGTCGCGCCCGGAACTTCAATTACCGTCATCTTCGTGCATTTTCCGATGCCCTTGATCACATCCACCGCGCTGATGATCGCGCCGCGGCGCCCGGAATAATATCCGGAGAAGGACGGAAGATCGGGGCGGCGGCCGGGACTCCACGGCCAGATCCGGTTCGCAGGGGCTTCCTTCCCGGCATTCAACGGATGGGCGGCGAGAAACGCCGCGCTCAGCGCGCAGAGCCGATTCAGGAATTCGACGGTGTACGCCGCTTCCGGCGAATCGTCGGCCGGAGTCAGCGGCAGCTCCGCCAGCGGAATGTCCTGCGATGAATCCGGCTTGAAATAGTTGACCTTGTCCGAAAATTTCTTCCCGTGCAGAACCAGCAGATTCCGGTAGCTGACGCCGGGATGAAACGTCACGTCGTCATTGCCGAACTTCTCCTGCAGATCCGCCATCAGCTGCGCCGAGACCCGGTTGTCGATATGGCCGGACGAATAGTCGCGCAGCACCCCGTCGTTCGAGGCATAAACCAGATTGCAGCGGAAGGCGACATCGTCGTCCCGGAGCGGAATCTCCTGGCTCACCGCCTCGATCGGCCCGCGTCCCGGATAGTTCCGCTCCGGATAAAATCCGAGCACCGACATATTCGCCACATCCGACGATGTAGGCAATCCCTCCGGCAAGGTCAGAAAGGTTCCGTTCACCCCCCGCGCGGCGATTGAATCCATCGCCGGTGTGTCGACAGCCTCCAGCGGAGTTTTGCCGCCGAGCTCCTCGAGCGGCTCGTCCGCCATGCCGTCGGCAAGAAAAATTACTGCTTTGCGATTCATTTCATTTCCTCTGATAATAACGCCCGGAGCTCTCCGGGCGGGATTCCTGCAATTCGGAGCGCCTTGCTGCGCGAAGCGTGACCGGAAGCGATTTCGACCCGTCCCTTCGGCACTCCGCACAGCTCGGCGATCAGGCGGCAGAGCGCCTGGTTCGCCTTGCCGTCCACCGGCGGCGAAGCCAGGGTAATCTTCACGCAATCTTCGCCGTAAGCGCCCGCGATCCCGCTTTTCGATGCGCCGGGCTGAACCCGGCACACCAGCAGCGTGCCGCCGTCAACCGCCTTAAAGGCCCTGCTCGGCAGTTCCATCGTCTTCCGTCGGGCGGAGTGTGGTTTCCGGGCGTCCGGTATCGTCCGGCTCCGGTTTGCGGCCGAGCAGCTCGTTGATCTCGTCGATCGAGAGCGTCTCGCGTTCCAGCAGCGCCTGCGCAAGCTTTTCGAGCTCGTCGCGGTGCGTATTCAGGCAATCGCGCGCCGACTGCATCGCCCGTTCCGAAATCCGGCGGATCTCGAGATCGATCTCGCGCGCCGTTTCGGGGCTGACCGCATCTTCGGGCGGCATGTCGATCCGCATATGCGGATGCGACGGGAAGTTGCCGTACTTGATCGGCCCGAGCTTCTCGCTCATGCCGTACATGCAGACCATCAGCCGGGCGATCCGGCTCAGGTGGTTGATGTCGCTCGAGGCGCCGGTCGTAATGTCGCCGATGACGATCTCTTCCGCCGCACGGCCGCCCATCGTCATCTCCATGTCGGCTTCGAGCTCAAGCTTGCTGCGCGTGTAGGCGTCCTCCTTCGGCATCGAGAAGGTCGCGCCGAGATAGGCCTGCCCGCGCGGAATGATCGTGACCTTGTGCAGCGGCGTCGCGTATCTGTTGTGCAGCGCCACCAGCGCATGGCCGGCCTCGTGGTAGGCAGTAAGCTTCCGCTCCCGGTCCGTGATCCGGCGGCTGCGCCGCTCGCGGCCGTAGCTGACCTTGTCGCGCGCCTCTTCCATATCGGCCTGTGTGACCGCCTCGCGATTGTAGCGGGCGGCGAGCAGCGCGGCTTCGTTGCAGAGGTTCGCCAGATCCGCGCCGCTGAAGCCGGGCGTGGTCCGGGCCATGACGTCGAGATCGACCGACGCATCGGTCTTGATCTTTTTGACATGCACATCGAGAATCTGCCGGCGGCCGACGATGTCCGGCAGATCCATCACGACCTGCCGGTCGAACCGGCCGGGACGCAGCAGCGCAGGGTCCAGCACATCCGGACGGTTCGTCGCGGCCAGCACGATAACGCCGGTCCGGCTCTCGAGGCCGTCCATCTCGACGAGCATCGCGTTCAGCGTCTGCTCGCGTTCGTCGTGGCCGCCGCCCCAGCCGGAGAAGCGGGAACGGCCGACCGCATCGATCTCGTCGATGAACAGCAGACAGGGCGTATTCTTGCGCGCCTGTTCGAACATGTCGCGCACCCGGCTCGCGCCGACGCCGACGAACATCTCCACAAAATCGGAACCGCTGATCGAAAAGAACGGCACCCCGGCTTCGCAGGCCACGGCCTTCGCCATCAGCGTTTTACCGGTGCCGGGTTCGCCGACGATCAGGCACCCCTTCGGAATCTGGCCGCCGACCAGCTGGAACCGCAGCGGGTCCTTCAGGTAATCGACGATCTCGCGGATCTCCTCCTTCGCCTCATCCGCGCCGGCGATATCGTCGAAGTGGACATTCAGCTCATCCGGAGGAATCATCCGCGCCTTGCTCTTGCCGAAGTCCATGGCGCCGCGCCCGGAGGCGCGCATCTGCCGCATCGAGAAGAAATAAATGAAACCGATCACGAGCAGAAGCGGCAGAACGCCGATCAGGATGAAATTCCAGAAGCCCGAGTTATTCGGCCGGATGATCACGTTCGCACCGCTCTCCTTCAGGAGGCGGCTGAGCTCGTCGGTATAGACGACACGGGTCTTGAACAGCTCCAGCTCGCCGCCGGCCGCACTCTTCACAGCCTCTTCGCTTTCGCGCGGAGCCTGCACCGGCGTGGTGGTGACCGGCAAAGACGCGGCGGCCGGAGCCTTGTACCGCCCCTCGCCGACCATGACCATGCCGTTCTCGTAGGTCAGTTCAACCGACCGGATCTGCTTTTCGGCCAGGCGGGTTTCGAACTCGCTCTGCGAAAACTCCCTCACCTTGACCGGCCCGTAGTTCTTGAACAGCAGCAGACTTGCCAGCGCCAGGAAAAGGATCAGCCAGACGAGAGCCGCCCGGCTTGAGCGCTGCGGCATCCGGCTGCGGTCCGCCGCGGGCTCCCGACGCCCTCCCTTCGGCTCGCGGCCGGGCTTGTCATCCCGGCCGGCCATTGCCCGGAGCTCCTCGCCGCCATATTCCGCCGGAACCCTGATCGGGCGATTCAAAAATCTATTCATATACTCACTTTCGTTGCGGAAGACGCGTTTCGACGCCACCCTCCTCATTCCATACAAACAATCCGCCGGACACCCGTTTCCGGCATCCGACGGACCCGATACCGACACCTTCCGCCTTCCCCGGCGCCGCTCCTCGCCGGCGGGTCCTCTGTTCCCGCCGGAAAATCGCCGCAGCACCGTGAAGCCGGACGAACCGGCATCCATGCGCCCCTCCCCCGGTACGCCTGCATATTCGATAATTACATATTCATGATGTAGTAGATCAGAAACCCGATCACGCCGAGAATCCCGACCGCGAGCAGCACGTACACGCCGAGCATCAGCCGCTGGAACATCACGTTCTTCTTGTCCACCGTCCCCGCGAACGGGTCGAGGCTGCTCATGCGCGGCACCGTCGACGTATTGCTGTCGAGCTGCGAAATGTCGATCGTCACCGTCGTGCTGCCGACCTGCGTCTCGGCGCCGTCATTGCTGTCGAACAGAACCTCCACGCCGCCGAACAGGATGATGTCGGAATTCTTGAGCTCCTGCTCGGTGATCGGCAGGTTGTTGATCCGGGTGCCGTTCGTACTGTCGTTGTCCCGAAGGATGTAGACAGTCTTGCCGTCGCGCTCGACCCGAAGAATATCCGCATGATGGCCGCTCAGACTCGCATCCTTGATTACGATGTCGTTGCCGTCGCGACGGCCGATCGACATCTGATCCTTGTTCAGCTCGAAGACCTTGCCCCGCAGCTTTTCATACAGAACCGTCAATTTCGGATTATCCGCCATATTCCCGCCTGTTTCCTTACATTCCACTTTGTTGACATTCTTTAATCGAAAATATACTACCTGTCAAGCATTTTGCAATATATTTTCAAAGATTTTCCGATAAAAAACCTATAAATCCGCTTCGGAAGCGTAGAAGCAGCTGCAGAGCCGGGCCGTTCCGTCCGGCGAGGCGAGCGGAGGAACTTCCGACCGGCAGCGCTCGCGCGCGACCGGACAGCGCGGATGAAAAGGACATCCCGCCGGCGGATCGAGCGGCGACGGCACATCCCCCGGCAGCACGATGCGCGGCTTCCCCGAAGCGTCGATCGCGGGCACCGCCGAAAGAAGCGCCTTCGTGTACGGATGAAACGGCCGGGCGACCAGCTCCCGCGACGGAGCCGACTCGACCACCCGCCCGAGATACATGACCAGAATCCGCGACGAAATATGCTCGACCACCGCAAGGTCGTGCGCGATGAACAGAAACGCCGTTCCGGTTTCGCGCCGGATATCCTCGAGCAGATTGATGATCGCGGCCTGCACGCTCACATCCAGCGCCGAAACCGGTTCGTCGGCGACGATCAGCGCCGGTTCCGCAGCCAGCGCCCGGGCGATGCCGATCCGCTGCCGCTGTCCGCCGGAGAACTCGTGCGGATAGCGGTCGAGCGCGCCGGCGGAGAGGCCGACCCGGTCGAGCAGCTTTGCCGCACGTTCGCGCCGCTCCGCTTTCGTGAGCGGAAAATGCAGGGCGAGAACCTCGTCCAGCGCCGAAAAAACCGTCAGCCTCGGATTCAGGGAACCGTACGGGTCCTGGAAAATCATCTGGAAGTTCTTCCTCGCCCGCCGGAGCTCGCGCCCCCGGAGCGTGCTCATATCGAGCCCGTTCAGCAGAACCCGGCCCGCCGCGGGCTTCTCCAGCCGGACGAGCGCTTTGCCGAGCGTGCTCTTCCCGCAGCCCGACTCGCCGACCAGCCCGACCGTCTCCCCCGGCTCCATGCGGAACGAAACGCCGTCGACCGCGCGGACGAACCGCTTCGGGCGGAACAGGCCGCCCCGCACCGGATAATGGACCTTCAGGTCCTCCACTTCAAGCAATGCCATGCGACTGCTCCTCCTCTTCGGGAAACACGGCGATCACCGTGATGTTGTCGCGCCCGCCCGCCAGAAGGGCGCTGCGCATGACCCGGCCGACCGCCTGCCGCGCGGAACCGGAGTCCGCCATGATCGCGGCGAGCTCCTCCTTCGGGATGCAGCCCGAGGCGCCGTCCGAACAAAGCAGGTAGCGGCTCTCCCGGCGGCGTTCGAGCGAATGCAGCTCCGGCTCAAGCTCGGAACGCGGGCCGACCGCCCGGGCGATCAGGTTCTTCATCGTCTCCGACCCCGGCGGAAGAAAACCGTGTTCCCGCGCGAATTCGGCCGAAAACGAGTGATCGGTCGAAAGCTGCACCAGGCCGTCGGCCGGGTGAAATTCATACATGCGGCTGTCGCCGGCGCTCGCGAGCAGCACCGCCTCCGGCATGAAAACGGCGGCGACGATCGTGCTGGACATCGGCCGGACGACCTGCTCGAAATAATTGCGTGAAAATACCTTGCGGTTAATCTTCCGAATCTTGTCCCGCAAAAACACCGCTGCCGCGTCGGGCAGATTCTCCTCCGGCTCCGCCATCCGCCGGAACGCTTCGGCGAGATCGCGGCAGCAGATCAGGCTTGCGACCGCCCCGTTGGCATGGCCGCCGACTCCGTCCGCGACCACCGCGAGCGCGCACTTCCGGCCGGGAGGAGCATAACAGCAGAAGTTATCCTCGTTGCGTTTACGATGAAGCCCGAGATTGCTCTCTCCGGCCATGATGACTCCGGCGCGATTCCGCATGAATGCCTCAATATAGTACAAAAAAAACGGTTCCCCTCTTGCATTGGAACCCTCCCCAATGTCTATTATAATAATGTTCCGCAAGCATCTTTTCAAGTCCGAAAGCGAGAAAAACGACAGAATGAAAATCCATCATCTTTTTATCGCGGCGGCTTCCGCCGCGGCACTGCTCGCCGGCTGCGCCGGAGCCGATGCGCGAAGACAACAGCGCTGGGCGGCCTTCGAACCGCTGCGTCCCGCACCCGAATTCCGGCTCCTGCCCGACCGGCCGCTGCTGAAATTCCACCGGACCGCCGGAACCGTTCCGGCCGATTCGAAGCCCGGAGAGGTCTACTCGGAACCGCCGCACGTCTGGAAAAGCGAAAAACTCGACCTGCGCGGCATCGAAACGACCAGTTCGAAATTTTTCCCGGACCACTTTGCGCTCTACGTGATTCCGAAAACCGGTTTCACGGGGAAACTCCGCGTCTGCGCCCTGAATGCGAAGATGGAGGAGATCGGCCGGGCGTCCGCCCCCGTCGACCTTCAACCCGGGGAAGCGGGCTGGATCACGTTCCAGTTCCCGGAGAGCTTCGGAATCAATGAGGTGAAGGTCCTCTCCCTGGAGATTGCGGAGTAGCCATGCGCCCGGTTCTGACTACGATCGGCTTGCTGATCCTCTCCAACGTCTTCATGACCTTCGCCTGGTACGGCCACCTGAAAAACCTGTCGAACCGCGCCTGGTACATCGCCGCCGCGGCCAGCTGGGGCGTGGCCTTCTTCGAATACATGCTTCAGGTGCCGGCCAACCGGATCGGTCACACGACGCTTTCGCTCGGACAGCTCAAGATCATGCAGGAAGTCATCGCACTTTCGGTCTTCGTGCCGTTTTCGATCTTCTACATGAAGGAGACGCTGTCGTGGAACTATCTCTATGCGGCGATCTGCATCGCGGGCGCCGTCTTCTTCATTTTCCGGGGGTGAGGATGACGGTCGCTCCGCACACGCTCTCCTCTCCCCCGGCCGGTTTTCCCGATGTCTGAAATCGGCGAAGCAATCGCAAAAGCCGGACTTTCGGCGCTGCTCCTGCTGGCGGCGGGCGTCCTGCCCCCGCTGGCGGCAGGAACCGTGCTGCAGCTCATCACCGGCCGCTTCCGCCGGAGAGCGGCCGAGGTGTTCGGCGCGCGGTTCTGCATCTGGAGCACCGCGCCCGGCGTCATGCTGCATGAGTTCAGCCACGCGCTGCTCTGCGTCGTGTTCCGCCACAGGATCACGGACTTCGCCCTGTTCTCGCCGCAGAAGAACGGAAACCTCGGCTGGGTCGCCCACAAATGGAATCCCCGGAGCCTCTGGCAGAACATCGGCTGCTTCTTCATCGGCGTCGCGCCGATCGCATTCGGCGTCGCGGCGATCGTCTTCCTGACGCTGCTCCTGCTGCCGGCCGAGTCGCTGCCGTTCCCGCCCCTTCCAGGCAGCGGGCTCGAGGCGTTCCGCTTTCAGTTCCGCACCACGTTTCTCGCCCTCTGCCGGTTCTGGATCGAGCCGGATCTGCTGCTGCGCTGGCGGAGCTGGCTCTGGCTCTACGCCGTCTTCGCCATCGGCTCGCAGATCACGCTGAGCCGGGCCGACCTGGCCGGAGCCGGCAGCGGAATCGCCGTGCTCGGAACCGTGCTCGTCCTGCTCGCCGTATCGGTCGCGGCGCTGCTGCCGCCGGGGATTACGCTGCCGCCGGCGGCGATCCGCTGCTCCGCGGCGCTCTGCGGACTCCTGTTCTATCTGCTGCTGCTTTTCGGGCTGCTGACGCTGATTCTGGAACTCTGTCTCGCCGGCCACTCCTCCGGAAAGCGCCGGCGCTGATGGCAAATTTCCGTACACACGCCGTCTGCGGCGGACTCTGGGGAGCGGCGGCAGGCATGGCGGCCTTCCTGACCGGCTGGTGCAGTCCGGTCCAGTCCGCGACGCTCGGCGTCCTCGGTGTGATCGGCGCCGCGCTGCCGGACATCGACAGCCGCAACGCCCGGCCGCGCCAGATCCTGCTCGGAGTGCTCGGTGTCGGGATTCCCGTCCTGCTGGCCGGAAACGTCCTGCCGCGCGACTTCACCAACGAGGCGCTGTTCTGCTGGATGATCGCCGCCTACGCCGCCATCCGGTACGGCGCGGACTTCATCCTGAGCCGCTGCTCGCGCCACCGCGGCGCGTTCCACTCGATTCCGGCGGCCCTCATGGCCGGGGAAGCGACCTTCCTCGCATTCCCGGATTCCCTCCTCCAGGTCCGGTTCGCTTTCGCGCTTGCGGTAACGGGCGGCTATCTGTCCCACCTGCTGCTCGACGAGCTCTGTTCGTGGAACTTCATCGGCGCCTCCGAGAAAAAAAGCGCCGGCAGCGCCTTCACCTGGAAAACCGAATCCGCCGGAGGAACCCTGGCGCTCTATCTCGCCGCCGCCATCCTCGGCGGGCTCTGTTTCCGCTTCTCCTGAAATGCTATTTCGCGCGTTCGCGGAAATTCCGGACACGGTGCAGCGTAATGAGGTTGCCGTCATGCAGCGTCTTCGCCCGGCAGTCGCCCGACCGGGCCAGCACCAGGAGGTCGTCGCCGTCGAACAGCAGACTCGCATAATGACGCGAATCCAGTTTCCCGCGCCCCTCCGCCACCATTCCGGCACTCGCAAACTCAAGCCCGTTGGATGACCAGAACAGCTCAAGCCGCCGCCGGTCGCCGCACGCCTCGTACCAGGGCAGGCCCGGTTTCCGGCAGCCGTCGACCTTCGGACTGGACACCATCCAGTAGAGCCGTGAAACCGGGTCGTAATCGATGTGAAACTTCAACTGGCCGCCGGGGAGCGGAATCAGGAAGAGCGGGGAACCGGCCGGAGACTCCAGCGGTTCGACGGCCAGGGTTCCGTCCGGCCGTTCGACCCCCTTCAGTACCGCGCCGACGTTGCCGCTGCCGGTCTCGGCGCGCATCAGCAGAAGAACCGTCCGGTCTTCGGGATCAAAGAATGCATGGTCCGGATCATGAATCCGAATCACGCTGGTCTCCAGCACGCCGGGGACGCCTCCGCCGCGATGGCGCCAGCCGGCGGCGGCCAGCCGGTCGAACAGCGCTTCCGCCCGGAACGGCTCCGAAAACGTCCAGCTTGCCGGATCGCACAGGTCCGCCTCCTCGCGCGCCGCCATCAGGACCGGGGAAACGCCGGGCCACGGCGCCTCCGGAATCCGCTGTTCGTAGACCAGATAGAGCTTCCCGTGCCGGAAATCGATTCGCCCGGCGCTCTGGTGCCACCGGTGTTCCGACTCAAGCACGGCCGGCGCCGACCAGCTTTCACCGTTGTCCGCACTGCGGCTGATGACCAGCCGTCCGCTCTGGCCGATCGCATAGAGGAACCTTCCGGCGCGGAAAAGCATCGCGTGCAGCATCGGCAGGCGGGACGCGCTTTCGCGCCAGCTTGCGCCGCCGTCGTCGGAGAGCAGAATCCGCAGCTGGTTTCCGCACGGATAATCCCCCGAGTCCGAACGCGGCCCAGCGAGCTTCTCCGTTCCGGGTCCGCCGAGGTCGAATCCGGCGACGATCCGGCCGCCGAAGCCGCGGCACAGCGCGGGCGTGTAGCAGTAGATATCCTGCGGAGACGGCGACTCGAACAGCAGTTTTTCATCGGCAATGAGCGGCATAATCGTTTCCTTTCCTCCTGTCAAAGCGCCTCCGGCAAAGCCGGAACGGCGAGAATATTCCGGAGGAGGCCCATTCGGGCCGCCTCCCGCTTCAACGCCCGGATCACGCCGGGCGCGGTAACCGGATCACCGTATATTTTCCCGAGCTCGACCACCCGGGCCTGAAGCGGCCCGACCGCGGCGGCATCCCCCCGCGCCGCCGCTTCGTAAAGCCCGGAAAAGAGCCGGGGCCGCAGATTCGCGCCGCCGTTGACGCCGCCGTCTCCGCCCATCGCAACAGTCTCGGCAGTCAGCTCATCCGGCCCCGAAAGCAGCGAAATTCCGGGGCGTCCCCCGAAGCGGTTCACCAGTTCGCGAAACGCGTCCAGATCGCCGGAGCTGTCCTTGCAGCCGGCGACGCCCGGGATTTCAAGAATCCGCTCCACCGTTGAAAGCGTCATCGAAACCCGGGTCAGGGACGGCATATTGTAAGCGAAAAGCGGCAGCGGCACCTCCTTCGCCAGATACCGGTAAAAAGCGACCTGCTCCTCCGCATCCGGCGGAAGATAACACGGAACGGCGGAGACGACGGCATCCGCTCCGGCGTCGGCCGCAAACCGGCCGAGCCGGGCCGACTCGGCGGCGGAACACCCCGAAATGCCGGCCAGCAGCGGGACACGACCGCCGACCGCCTCCGCGCAGCAGCGGATGAACCTTCGCTGTTCCCGGCCCGAAAGCGCCGGTCCCTCTCCCGTCGACCCCAGGATGAAGATTGCATGAACGCCGCCGGCGATCACATGGTCGATGAGGCGGCGCGCCGCCTCTTCATCGATCGTCTCCGGCGATGAGAGCGGCGTCAGCAGCGGAACCACGATTCCCCGGATTTTTCCTTCCATTTCAACCGATCCTTTCTTTTACCGTAATTGCGTCTCTTCGGAAATTATACCTCAAATCCGGACAAAACGGCAAATATTTCCGGAAAAATCGCTGAAACAAATCTTGAAATATTTCAGAAACATTTCTACTGTATCGTCAGAATCATTCGGACCATATTGAAAAAGAAGGAGATTCCCCCCGGATGCCTACCGTAAAAGAGATCGCAGAACGTTCCGGCGTATCGCCGGCCACCGTATCGCGGGTGATGAACGGCTCCGGCTCCGTCACGGCCGGGAAACGCGAACGGGTGCTCGCCGTGCTTGAAGCGCTCGGCGGAACGCGCCCGCAGCGCCGCGGCGGCAGCCGCAGCATGAATATCGGCATCCTGCTTTCCGACTCGCCGGAGAGCGACTCGCACGCGATTCTGCAGAAACTGGCGTTTCTTGCCGGGCAGATGCGGCAGCACTGGAATCTCCTGCTGCTCCCGGCCGGAATCCTGCCGCAGGAGCTGGAAGCGCGCCACCTGCGCGGCGAACTCGCGGGATTGTTTCTGGTCGGACACGCAGACTCCCCCGAACTCATTCGCGCCTTGAGGCGGATTCCGTACGTCTGGCTCAACAGCCACCACAGCTGCGGGACCGACCCGACAGTCCTGATGGGCAATGAGTTCGCGGGCCGCATCGCGGCGCGTTACCTGAAAGACGCCGGATGCAGCCGGTTCCTGCTGCTCTCCGCACCGAGCCGGAACCCCGGTTTTCCGGGGCGCATTGCGGGTTTCCGCTTCGAACTGTTTTCGCACGGGGAGACGTGCGAAACCGTCGAGCTCCGGCTGCCTCCGGGCCGGCCCGGATTCGAAATTTGCACCGACGACGAAATCGAGCAGGCACTTGACGCCGCCCTTCCCCATTTCGAAAACGGAACCGTTGACGGCCTTTTTTCGCCGGAGGAACGGCTCACCGCCCTTCTGTACCGCCGGTTCGCGCGCCGCCGGACGGCGGCACGCCCCCTCGTCGTCTCCTGCAACCACACGCCGGAATATCTGACGGGACTCCATCCGCGCCCGGCCACAATCGATCTCGGCCCCCGCATGCTGGCCGAACTCGCCCTGAAGGAACTGCTGCGGCGCATCTCCGGGGAGACTCCGCGCGCCGACCATGTCGCCGTGATCGTCACCCCGCAACTGATCCCCGGCGACCTCCCCGACTGATTTTCCGGATCCGGCAAAGACCGTCCATCGGGCGGGAGAAAGACTCAAACGGATCGCCGACCGCCGCAACTCCCGACCGGAACGGAGGTACGGGAACAACTCATTGCAACCGGGAACGCCTCCGGCCGGCGGTTTGCCGCCTCGGGCTCCGTGATCGTGCTGTCCGCCGAAACAGTCAGGCCGGTACGTCGCGCGCCGGAGGGAGAGGCGCCGGTCTGGCACGCACTGCGGCTCGACTCTCCCGAAACAGCCGCGGAGTGGAGCGTCTGCTCCGTTTTCCTGCCGGAAGAGTCTCCGCACACGGTGCAGAAACTCCTGCGGGCAGCCGGCTGCTGAAGCGCCGCCCTCCCGTCTCCGGGTCACCGTTTCAGGTTGCCGGTAACGAAATTGCCGCCGAGTTCGAGCTCCCGGCCGCCCTCCCGTTCGAAAAGCGGGCCGCCCTGCGGCGCCGCCGCCGAAATCCGGTTGCCGGTGAAGGTCAGGAACTCCACGCCGTTGATCCGGATCAGCGGCAGATTTGAGCTGCCGGTGATTTCGATGTCGTTGTCCGCAACCCGGATGTGCGACGCGCTCGGGATCGAGTGGTCGGCCTCCCGCTCCGCATTCGCGCTGCTGCCGAAACGGAACAGCGTCTTCGCCGCCGTCTCGAACCGGTTCCCGGCAAGTTCCACATTGCGCGGCGTGACGAATTCAAAACCGTTCCTGCCGACCGTTTCGGGACAGAGGTTCATGAAATAGCTGTGATGCAGCGAATCGACGACCGTATTGTCCATGAACAGCCAGTTGCGGCCGCCGGCGAGGAAGCGTGAGACCCCGTCCTCGAAGCGGTTGCCGGTGACGACCATGCCGTGGTTCTGATTGTCCGGCAGGATCAGCATGTCCGGCATGCCTTTCGTGTCTTCGAGCGTGACGATTCTGCCGAAACCGCCGTCGAGCGTGACCTTCAGGAGCTCGCCCTCCGGCTCGATCGCCGTGATGCGGACCTCCTTCGCAATGCCGTTCTGCCCGGCGGAAGTGCGCAGGAGCCCGAGCCGCCGCCCGGGAGCGAAGTTGCGCAGATTCCAGTCCTTCGCTTTCACATAAAGCGTTTTCCCCTCCGCCTTCACGGCCGGGAAAACATAGGAGTGGATGTTCATGAAGTCATCCCCGACGTGCCGGACGATATTGCCCCTGACCAGACCGCCGAGGCTGATGTTGCGCATGTAGATGCCGTCCGCCGAAGTCGAAACGAAACTGCCGGGCAGCGCCTCGATCCGGCAGTTGACCACAAACGGCCGGTCGCTTGCATTGTTCAGCACGGCCATGGCCGACGATGTGTTCAGCGTCAGGTTTTCCAGCCGGGTGCGGGTCGAATTCGCGTTGTTGACCGCATGGTTGCCGTAGGTCCGGGCATAAAAGGCGACGTGGCTCCCCTTCGCGTAATGCTTCGACACCGACGTGAATGAGTTCACCTTGAAATCGTAGGTCCGGTCATCGACCTTCGTCACCTCGGGGGCCCCCTGGTGCGGCGCGACCGAGCTCAGGAACGGCCGGAGGGAGCCCGGAATCACCTCCGGCGTATAGAAGCGCATCAATCCCTTCGTCTGTGCCTGCCGGAACATCGGGTCGGTCGGCGCGGCCATGCCGGGGTCGATCTCGATGCGCATCACGTCGTCCGCAGGGAAACCGACGATCCGGCCGGTCGTGTAAGGCGGTTTCAGATAGGTGAAAGCGATGTTTTTCAGTCCCACATTGTCGCAGTCGAGAATCCGCACGGCCACATCAAGCGGTCCGGGCAGCAGGATTTCGGTGCCGCGTTCGCCGGCGATGCGCAGATTCCTGAGCTTGTCGAGCTTCAGGTTTCCGCTTTCGGGGCCGATGCAGCGCACGAGGTAACGGCCGCGCGGCAGGAAAACGGTCCGCCTCCCGGTCGTATCGGCGGAGGCGGCGGCGATCGCCTTCCGGATCGCCTCGCCGTCGTCGGACGAACCGTCACCTTTTGCGCCGAACACCTTTACATTGAAGACCTTGCTCTCGTCGATCGCCGGAACCGTCTTTGCGTGTTCGATCTCCCCGGCGAGGCGGTCGAGCAGGTATTCGTAATCCGCCTTCATGCTTCCGGCCTGTTCCGCATCGCTCCGGACCGCCTGCTCAAGGTTCGCCAGAATCCGCTTCTGGGCGGCCAGCCACTCACCGAGCAGAGGATCGGCGGCGCCGATCTCCGCCAGAACCGCCGGAGCCAGCAGCGCGTCGCGCCGCGCATTGAGTTCGTCGAGCTCCGCGGCCGGGAGCGCCATCACGAAGATGCCGAACAGCATCGCCTGTAAAATCAGTTTCTTCATAACTCCCTCTCAGAGATACCACTTCATGCGGTACGGCGCCTTGCTTCCGGTCCCGATCTGGGCGGAATGGCCGTCGTAAAACAGCACTGTTTCGTTCCGGAGCCCGTGATAACCGAGCGTCGGCAACTGGAAGTCGAGTGCGTCCCAGCCGGTCTGCCGCCATTGACTCTGGGCCGGGCTGGTCAGACCGCCGCCGGAGAAATTCGGGGAATAAAGCTCAAACAGATAAGGCGTGATGGAGGGCTGATAGATTTTGCCGAGGTTCGGGCGCTCGGTAAATTCCGAGTAACTGCCTGCGTTCCTGTTGTTGCTGCAGTGCATCGCATAGCTGCGCAGCAGCCACTGATCCCGCAGCCCCACCTGGTTTCGGTGTTTCGCACAAGCCAGCGGGTTGACCCGGTCCTGAGCGCCCGGGATCGACAGGTAGCCGGTCTTCAGAATCACATAGAGGTAAGTCGCCCAGGCGTCCTGCTTGTAGTTTTTATCCAGGAAATCGGCATCCCACGAACCGTCTGCCTTCTTCTGCAACTGATCCTTCGCAGCCGGGAAGAATCCCCGGTTGTCGCCTGCAAACATCTGGGCCGCCGAACCGATGGTTTTCGCATTGTTCAGGCATTCGGTGGAATAGGCCCGCTCCCGCGCCTGATTCAACGCGGGCAGCAGCATCGAAGCGAGAATCGCGATGATCGCAATCACAACGAGAAGCTCGATCAGGGTGAACTTGCAGTGTCTCATGGTCCGTGTTCCTTTTTCTTCGATTATTTCTTAAGGGTCCTGAGGGTCTTGCCTTCGACAAATTCGGGAGTGATCATCGTGTACAGGACCGGCAGCGCCGGGTTCTCGAGCCGCTCCTTTACGAGCTCGAACGCCTGAATCGCGTGGTCGCGGAGCGGAACTTTCAGATAAGTCAGTTCGGGACGGTAGAACTCAAGCTCCTGCCGGTCGCCCATCGAAACGATCGAGACATCCTCGGGAACCCGGAGCCCGAGATCCGTCAGCGCCGCCGTGACGCCCCACAGGAACGGAATGCGCGTGACGATCGCCGTGAACGGCAGCTTGCGCCCGAGCGACCTGACCTTCGAGTAAATCGCCCGGTGCGGCAGCTCGAACCGCGGCGTTTCAACCAGAATCTGAAGATCGGCGACCGCCGGCTCACCGAGCGTTTCGACGATTTTCTTCCGCCAGACCGAATAGAAGGTCGGAACATCGACCACCTGCTGGTCGTTCATCAGCGTGCACTGCTCGATCAGCGCGATCCGCGTATGGCCGGCCGCCGCAAGCCTGTCGAGGATGATGCCGATCTCGAGCTCCATCGAACCGACCACCGTATCGAGCCCGAAATGGTGGGCCGGAACCCCGATGAACACGACCGGCTTTTCATGGCTTTTGAACTTCTCGAGCAGATCCTGCGGCATCTGGTTGACCGGCTGCGGCGCGAAACAGACGAGCGCGTCGAAACTCGACCACGCATCAAGCAGCGCCTTGTCCTCCCAATGGCGGACCGACACCATCTTCGGCAGCCACCCCTCATGCTCGGCCGCCTCGCTCGCGTACATCACGAAATCCGAATTCTCCGGCGCGGTCCAGGCCGGCACCACGATTCCAAGCTGCCGCTGCACCTTATGCTCCGGAATCTGGCTCGACACGAATGTGCCGACCCGCGGGATCCGCTCCAGATACTTCTCCTCGACCAGCGCTCCGATCGCCTTGCGGATCGTCATGTAGCTCGCATTCAGCCGCTCCGTCAGCTCGCGCTCCGAAGGCAGCACCGAACCGCGCGGAAAGTTTCCCATTTCAATCTGCCGCAGCAGATGCTCGCGGATATCCGCCGTCTTGCCGCCGTAGGTTCTCTTTTCCATAGATAGCACCTCTTTAAAAAAACGTATCATCTTGCTATATATTATAGCAGACTGCGATACATTTGCCAAGAGGGGAAGCAATTATTTTGCAAAAAAATAAAAAATCCCGGGGAGCGGGAGACGCCAGGTCGTGCTCGTCCGCCCGGTGTTCCGCCTCAGCGGATGATGACGTTGCCGTCGAAGGAGAGGTCGAAAACGCCGCGCGTATCGCCGCGTCGTTCGGCATGGAGAATGGCGCTCTGCAGCGCGGTCAGCAGAAGATTCACGTCTTTGCTCCCGGTCGGAATCAGGACCTGGCAGACCTTCTGGCCGCGATAGGTCAGAATCAGGTTGATTTTTCCGGGCTCGCGCATGTGAACCGCCTTGATGTCGATGTCGCGGAAATTCTGCGCAACCTGCATGATGATCTCCATCACCGGCTGCAGGGCCGGCAGCACCATGCCGCCCTCCAGGCTCCGGTCCGAAATTCCGAGGATCACGGGCAGCGACCGGCCGGCCGACATCGATTCGGCGCGCGGAATCACGACACAATTCTCATCGACCACCCACCGGCCCTGCGGATTCGCCAGCACGGCGCGCGGAATCCGTTCAACGACCCGGAGCTTCAGCGTATCGGGCAGGATCCGCGTCACCTCGCAGTTTTCGACGCTCGGAATAGCGGAAAGCCGCTTGCGCAGCTCCCCCGGATCAATCTCGAAGAGGTTGTCGCCGAGCCGGATGCCGAGCCGCGAGGAGAGCTGCGCCGACCGGTTCTGCCAGTACCCCTCGGCCTGCACGACCACTTCGCGCAGCTGGAACCGCGGATTCGAGGTGAACAGCGCGCGGCGCAGCGCGACCAGCCCGAAAATCAGCGCGGCGGCAGCTCCCATCAGGATGAAAAGCACAATGAGAGCGCGCAGCAATTTCTCATTGTCGCTGCGCACGTTCGCCGCGTTCTTGACCGGCAGTTTCTGGGGCCCCGGAGATTTTTTCGCCATCGTCGACCAAACCGAACGGTTATTATCCTGAATCCGAACCGACCGCCGAAACGACGGGAAACGAAATGAAATCGGTTCTGATGCAGTAATATAACGCGTCTCCCCTGAAATGGCAACAGGAAGGAGGCTTTTTTCGCCAACTTCTTGACAAGAGCCGTTCCGAAGGCTATTTTATTTTTCATACCCGAAAGGTCCGGAATGAACGAAGAAGAACAGCTGCTGACCACCGGGCGCGTGATCGACGCCACCCGGAAAATCGAAAGCAAACTCGTCGCCTGCGGCGCCGTCGGCAGCGGCCTGCGCGAAAAAGCGGAATCGCTCGGCGACCGCCTGCCCGCCGAAGCGGCCCGGCTCATCCGCTTCATCGGCAGCGTCCGCAACCGGTTCGCGCACGAAAGCGGCGCCCGGCTCCGGCCGGACGAGCTCGAGCTCTTCGAAGAGGCGGCCGAAGCCGTTCTGGCGGAACTCGACAGCCTCCCGGAGCCGGTGCCGCCGGAAAAAAAGCCGTCCGCAGCACGCCGGAAAACCGTCCGCACTCCGGCCGTTCCCGAAGTCGAAGATGACGGCGGAGGCGAAAACGACGAAGACGCCGGCGCTCTGCCGGAAACCGCCGTCGCCCTGCCGCCGTGGGACTCCCCGATATGGACCGCATTGCCGGGGCTCCATCTCGTCTATGCGTTCCGGGCCGGGTGGAACGCGTTCGGCGCCGGACAGCTTTACCTGCTCCTGATCCTCGCCGAACTCATCGCCTTCGTTCTGCTCGGCTTTGCCGCCGTGCGCGGCTCGATGCCGCTTGCCGCGGCCGGCGGCGTGCTCGGTTTCGCCGTATACGTCTGCGGGCTCTGGCTCGGGCTGCGCGAAAAGAGCGGCCCGGGGCTTTATCTCGTCCCGGCCGTCAACCTGGCCTGGTTCTTCCGCAAAGTCGCCGCCTGCATCGAACCGGCCCGGCTCATCGTGGCGGCGGCGATCCTCGGCATCTGGCTGGCAGCGGTTCAGCTGCTGCTCTACGGCGAATTCGCCGCGGCCGGAATCGCCGCGCTGGTCAGCTGGAGCGGAGCCGCCGCCGACTCACTTCTGCGCCGGAGCTGACGGGGCCGGAGCGGCTTTGTAGATACCTTCTTCCGAATCGAATACGAGATTATCCCGATTGTCCCTGAACCAGACGACAAACTCCTCCATCGACGGACAGGCGGAAAGCGCGAGAAGCCGCTGCAGATAGTTGTTGCGATCCTGCCGCATGGCAGCCTCAACTGCATAACGGAAGGCCGGAACGCAGCCGAAACCGGCCAGAAGCTGCGCCCGTTCCCGCAGTTCCCAATCATTGTTGCTCCGGTTGCGGGAACGCTGGGACTTCGTCCAGTACGACCCGATGAATGCCTCCTGTTCGTCCGGCGGCATCGCATCGACAGCGTTCCGGAGCCATTCGTTCTCATAATTGAAACTGCGGTTGCCGTCCGCCGCCTCCATGACCCGCTTCTTCAAAACCGGCAGGGCCTGCTTTTCAAGCCGGAGGCGTTTGACCGCATTGATGAATCCGGGTTCGCGCTCAAGCATGCCGAGAATATAATCGGCGTCAGATGCATCGGCGATCTCTGAATACAGGTTGGCCAGTTGCGAATTCCGTCCGCTCCTGCCGAGCGCGGTTCTCAGGTCAGTTATATACGGCGTTGTCGCGCTGCCGAAGCCTTGAAGGCTTACGGCTGGAACGGAAAGTGTACAAGGAAGACACCTTGGTCGATACAAATGTCGTAAACTTTTATCAACAACTGGAAAAGTCCTGCCACGAGGAGAATGTTTTCCTGAAACAACTGTTGACACATTCGGAATGATTTGCCGTAGTTTCCCGGTGTCCTCTGTAAGAAATGATATCCGGGCAGGTAGATGACAGCAACGGATTTTCAGGTACGACATTGACGAAGGAATACTTGCCTTTTCTTAAAGTCATTCGGTGCAGTTTCCTGAAAATCCGCCTTTTTCATTGATCTTCACTGGAAGGCAATCGATTGTTTCTTGAAAAGCCGCAATATCGGATTATATTCGTTCCGGTATATTGAAGGCAACCGAGGCAAGCGTAATAAGCTCCCCACGGGTGGCGCTTGCTGTATAGGGAGCCGGGCCTCTCCCGATATCTTTCCGTTATGGATGAAACAGCCTGCAGCCACGAACCTGAAATCGGGAGTGGAAGGCCGTACCTGAAGAAATGGGAAATTAACTTTATATGCCGGCGAGGCAACATTATGACCAACGACAAACAGAACTTCTATATGGATGCAGTCAAATCAATCAAGACCGCTATCCTGAAAAGCCTATCTTGCGGCACGGCTGGCCAATGCGGAACAACTGAAGCTCTATTTCAGCATTGGCGGTTATGTTTCAGCCAACACCCGGCATGGGAAATGGGGGAGCGGCGCCATTGAAGCCATTTCCAGACAGCTTCAGGCCGAACTCCCCGGCCTGAGGGGATTCTCTGCGACCAGTATCCGCTATATGAGATTGTTTTATGAATCCTGGGCGACGGACGGCAATGAAATTCATCACTTGGCAAGTGATGAATTGCTTTCCTCGGATCATCACTCGACAGGTGATGATTTTCCGGTTCTGAAGCTTTCCGGCTTCCCTCTTCCGACAGGCGATGAATTGTCCGCTAACGAGATTCAGGCATTTTTGGCTGTCGGCTTTACGCACCACCGGTACATCCTTGCCGCCTGCAAGGCGATGGAAGAACGCTGGTAATATATCCTCCAGTGCGCTTCCCGGTTCTGGAGTGTGGAAACGTTGAGAGCTCACCTTCAGGTGGATGACTATCACCGTACGGCCCGGTTTGATTGATTGCGGGTTGCCACATCGCCATTTTAATGCGCTCAAGCCTCCGGCAGGTCTGTACGAACTCACGCTCCTTTTGCTTTTGCAGGAGTGTAACCTCTTTCACCTTGCGGATCAGGAGGCCGGATTCATCGAGCAAGTGTTTGAGTTTGCTCCGCAGTTCCTCAACATTGCAGCAGAGTTCTTCCAGCGGAGAAGCGGCAGGAACCGGATCATTCGATTCCACAACTTTGTTTTCAGTGGTTTCCATTTTCTTCTGCTCCTGTTTGGGTTGAGTGGATTTTTCATATTTTCTGGGAACGGAACGAATGGGCATGGCCAAATAACGTCCATACCTGCCTTCTGCAACGACAGGAATCAATCCGTCCGAGTTTGCCCGGAACGTACAATATCCCAGTGCCAACATCCGAACCAGGATGTGTTTGTTGAGAGCCAGTACGGCACGGGGCCGCACTCCGGCATGACCAGCAATCGCTTCCAAATGCATATCGGGATAATCCAGCGGAATGACAGAAACTCCTTCCGGGGTGACATTGAGTTCGATTCCATGATAGGGTTCATGGTCTGGAACTGTTTTCAAAAAGTCGATCACCTGTTTCGATTCGTGAAATGTAATGGAGTAATCGAGTGCATTGTCGGCCGATATCACCTGTTTCCAGTTCGGATAGTTGCCGGAGGGAGCTTTGCCGCACCAGATGAAATCGCCTATCGTGATCTGGAACAATCGGGAGTTTCCGTTTGTCCAAGTAGCAAGGGTTCCCGCATCATGCAGTCTGGCCGCCAGCAGCACCAAAGGAAACGGAATCGTTATTGATTCTTTCAATGTCAAAGAACACGGCAGATTCAACAACTGTTTCCCGTCTGTTACTGTGGTGCCGTCTTTTGAAAGATTGACACCCCGCAACACTGCTCGCGGTTCATTCCGATTGATGATTGGAGCGGCTGAAACTAGAAGCTCCGCGAACTCCACCGGCAATTCGGCCACAGTCGCATCGGCCGGAACTGCTTCCAGTACCGGATATTCAACTTTCCTGCCTTCCAGCACAATTCTGTTGCTTCTGGCCGTGCGTACCATCTCCCACAACGCCCGATATTCGACAAAGAAATCCTCCGAGCCTTCCGTTTCGGCATCAATCCGAAGGGAAACCAGCTCCACGCCGTCAGTTGCCATTGCCAGAACTTTTCCCGGAGTACCGACAAACCGCACTCCCCGGAACACCTCCACCGGACTGGTCTGACATACCACCTTGCCCAATATCCGCAAGGCATTATTCAATACTTTCTTTTCGATCTTCATTTTTCCTCCCATGATAAATTTCCACTTCGATGTCGAGAAAAGCTCAATTTTTTACGAGTTTGAATTGAGAAAAGTCCTCAAACATCCAGTTGTTTTTTAATGTTTTATACACGATATCGAGGAATTTGCGAGCCAAGGCGATATTGGCTTTTGCTCCTCCCCGCCGACTTTTTACCGATTCATGAAAGGCGTTGAGATACGGGCTGTACCGTTTTGCAATCAGAGCACATTGAACCAATGCGGTTCGTGCAGTCTTGCTGCCGTTTTTGGTGATTCTTCCGTGGCAGACCGTATCGTTGGAATTGCTCACTCTCGGCACGATCCCGATATAAGCAGCCAAATGTTTCGATGAACGGAAGTCATGGATATTGCCGATTGTCGCCAACAGAATCGCCGCGCCTTTTGTGCCGATTCCCTTGATGGATTTCAAGTTACTAAAGCCGTCCATTTTGTTGCCGTGATCCTCAATCGCCTTATCCAGTTTTTCAATGCTTTTGTTCAGACTGCGAATCTGTTCGACAACCACCAGCATTTCCGTGTCGGTGATCGGGTCGATGCGATAACTCAATGCTTTCACAAGCCCTTTCTCCGTGGACAATTCTTCCCGTTTCAACACGGTGAAGTTAGCCGCTAACAGATTGTTGACTTTGTTTTTCAAGACGGTACGCAACTGAACCAGTTTTTCCCTGGTCTGCGTCAAACTTGAAATTTTCGCCTGCAAATCGTCTTTCATCCTCACCTCCGGCAGCATATCCTTTTCCAAGAACTCCGCCAACACTTTTGCGTCATGTTTGTCCGTCTTTTTAGTGGACATGCTGATGACTTTGAACTGTGATGGATTCACCACCACCAGTCGCCCGACATAAGCTTTCAGCGAGCTGCAAAACATGAACGTATTGCCGGTCGCCTCCACCACCATCGCCGTGTTCGGACCGAGCATTGCGGCAAAGCCTTTCAGTTCGGTAATTTCACACTTGCCGATTTTCCGTTCTTCCCCATTTACCCGAATACAATAGGTGAAATTGTTACGGTGCAAATCCACTCCAACAAAACTTGTCATCACTCTCTGCCTCCATCCGTTTTTCACGAATCGAAGCGGAACTGCTGTCACGGCCTCACCATCCTCCCATACAGAGTAGTCGATATTTCTCTATCGCTCTCTACGGTGGCGCTCTGGTTTACAGATCTGACTAATCTCCTATACGGGGTCGCTACCGTTACCGATACCGCCTCAACTAAAAATTCAGTCTGCAACCTGTCCGCCTCAAAACGTTTCGTTTATATCGCCTAAACTACACGCTCAAAGCAGAAACCGCGAACGGTCAGTTATTTTATCATACCATCTCCTTGAGTTGTGTTTTTTCGATCATAACCGTTTCTTTCCTCCCGATCCGGAGAGTAGAGACAAAAACACCCGGCAGTCGGACAACTATCGGGCGTTTCCGGAACCATAAGGTTCCCTTCAGATGATTATAACGCAATTAAAAGAAAAATTTACTTTAATTGATCAAGTGAAGAATAGATATAATTATTTTTCCATTGATTCCTTCTGCTGTACGAAAAGTGCAAAAACTTTTTCCTCAATTACTTCAAGTCACACCGTCCCCAGTATGGAGATTTGCATCATTTCAATAACCTTGAATTCTCCGGCCGGTCGAGACCCGCGTTTCCCATCAGTACCCCGCAGAAGCAAATATGCTTAAAAAGTGGAGCACTATCTGTTGAGTAAATCAAAGGCAATCTTATAATGAATACGTGCCTGATCAGTTAACCGGGCAAAACCAAACCCTTTTCCCGTCAATTTGAATAGTTCATCATCATTATCGAACTTTCCATATTCAGAAAGTAGATACTCCATCGCATTTTTCAACTCCTCGACGGGAATCTCTTCTAGCTCTCGTTCTTCACACCCATTGATTGCTATTCTGAAATTTCTATAATTTTCCCATTGTTTGGAATGAAGCCAATATACTTTCCCTGCTTTAGAATAATTAGAATAGAGTTCTGAAAATAACTCTTGCAATTTATTCCTTATTTGTTTACCTGTTCGTCCAAATCTCCATATAGTAATCATTCGTTTTGACAACAATTCTTCAGTTATTGGAGCTTCATACTCTAATATCGTTTGTATTTGCTTTCGCAGAATTTGATTGTATTTTGGATCATAAAAATCATCCTGTGATGATATTTTGAATGAATTCAAATAATCCAAGGACGGATATTCCAATGCTTTTTCACAAGCAGCAAGATCATTCTCCGTATCATTTGTTTTGGGAGAATCAGTTTCCTTAATGATTTGCCTATCGAGCACGGGAAGAAAACTATTAGCAGGGACAAAATTAGATGTATTTTTTGCATCTTTTTCAATTCGTTTAGTTTCTTCTGGAGATTGCCACCAATCCGTAGACCAAATACGTATAATGGTCCACCCCAACCCCTCAAGCACACGCTGCCGCAATTTATCGCGATCACGCACCGTTGCGGCACTATGATAAGATGCTCCGTCGCATTCAATACCCAGAGCATAACGGCCGGGATGGGATGGTGAAATTACTGCTAAATCGATTCTATAACCAGAAGTCCCAACTTGTGTGTGTATTTTATATCCATTGTTCTTCAAGAACTGAGCAACTTCTTTTTCAAAAGGAGAATCATACTCATTGAGATGTGCTTCAGTTATTTCTCTGCCGAGTACCCCGGAACCTTTTTCTGCATATTCTAAGAAATTTTTTAAGTGTGCCGGACCTGTTTTGCTTGTTCTATTCAAATCTAAGTCATCGTAATGAATGGACGAAAATACAACAATACTCTCTTTAGCACGAGTAATTGCTACATTCAAACGTCGCTCGCCCCCCTCCTTATTAAGCGGACCAAAGTTCATGGATACACGTTTCCCATTTCCCGGCTTTGCAAAGCAAATGGAAAAGAAAATAAAGTCACGTTCATCTCCTTGAACATTTTCAATATTCTTTACAAATACAGGTTCAAAGTAATCTGGCTGAAAAAAAGGTTCTATTGCGGGATTTTTGCGTCGAGCATCATCAAGTAAATCTTCAATAAGCTCCTGTTGAGTTTGGTTAAAGGTAATGATTCCAAGAGATTTTCTTTTGCCAGCACATAAATCATTTTTGAAATAAGGCGATTGTAATCTTTCTACAACATTATTGACTAGCTCTTGAGCTTCTATGCGATTTGATTTATCACAGTAAACACCATCTGCAACGAAATGAAAATTCACCCCCAATGGGGGTAATTTCCTTTCAACAGTGGGGAATGTCAGCAATTTATTATTATAGTAATAATGATTACTAAAAGCAATTAAATCTTCATGTCGACTCCTGTAATGC
>ENA-UERG01000041-UERG01000041.1-human-gut-metagenome-genome-assembly--contig:-NODE-41-length-103102-cov-25.995215_pt1 | contig 103102 bp, 62 predicted proteins | sample MGYA00242954_ERZ507954 | MGnify/ENA primary metagenome ERZ507954 (study PRJEB26167, sample SAMN06115478) | human gut metagenome | host: Homo sapiens | place: China:Sichuan | collected 2015-01-21...
GTTGACATATTATTTTTATAGTGCTAAGATATAAATATCAAAATTTTAACAGGCAAAAGCATGAAAAGTTTTTCAATTAAATGTAAAATTCTTTTTTTTATTGTTTTTATAATTTGCAGCACAATATTCCCAATTTATTTAGCTAAAAACACAGCCTGTGCCGATACAATGGTGTACATCACCGAAACGGGAAAATGTTATCACCGTAGCGGTTGTATATATTTGAAAAAATCAAGCGAACTTATCACCTTAGAAAGTGCAATTCATCAAGGTTACAGAAAATGTTCGGTATGTTTTCAGGGAAATCCCGACTTGTCCCCCGAAACGACTTCTCGTAATTCCACAAAAATAACATCAACTTTCACCGAGAAATCAAACTTTATTCTTTGGATCGTCGTCGGAAGCGCAGTTGCCGCAATAATTATCATAGGTTTAATAAAACAAAAGCCAAATCGTCATAATAACATAGAAGATATAAATAAAAAGTCAAAAACAGATGCTGATATTACGGAAGGACAACGAGAAGATTATACAAACGAAAAATAGCATGTAAAAATCGCCCGCGGGGACGAACTTTCGTCCCCGCGGGCTTTTTTAATTTTCTCTAACTCTTTTATATCAAATTAAAAAACGCTTTGTCGCCGGCAAGCAGCTTCTCGTCAAGCTGCCACACGCCGTTTACCTTAATCAGCCCGAACTCGCACTCTTTCGCCGTTTCGAAAACGTCGTTGCCGTCGTAGCCGATAAACTTTTCGCCCAGCACTTCCAGGGCGTCTTTCGCGTCCTTCGTAAACGTGGAAGTCGTTACGAAAATACCGCGGCAATTCCGCTTGCCGTCCCGCATCTGGCGGCACGTCGCCGCGCCCACAAACTGCTGCACCAGCGTTTCCCCTATCATCCACTTTTCGGCAAGTCCCTTCGTCGGGTCCCAGTTCTTCGCCTGTATGTAGATGGTTTCGCGGAAGCCGAATCTGTCCGTCAGCTCTATTTCGCCGTCTATTCCGCCGTCGTTTTTGCCGCCCGAAATGCGAAGTCCTTCCAGCCGTCTGCCGCTTTTCAGCGAATACCGCTCCAGCAGATACACCGAATAATACTCGAAATATTCGCCCGAAAGCGCGCGCAATCTCTTCAGAAATTCCTCTTTCAGTTTCTCGTCCGCCGTGCGGGGAGAAACGGCGCTTTGCGCTATGCGGGAAGAAGTTTCGCGGGACGGTGCCGTACGAGCCGCGGCGCGCGTTTGCGGCTGCGCCGTACGGGAAGATGTTTCGCGCGGCTGCGCCGTGCGCGTCCCCGCAGAAGTCTGCTCTTTCTGCGTGCTATGCACATTCTGCGCGTTTTGCGTATTCTGCGTATTCTGCGCCGCGTTTTTCGGCGAAGTCTGCGCGGCTTGCAACGGCTTTGCATCCTCTTTTGCTTCGGCGGGCTTTTCCGCAGATTTTTCTTCCGTAAGCTTCGTTTCGGCTGCCGACTCTTCTTCCGGTTCCGATTTTACTTCCGCTTTCGCTGCCGGGGCGGCTTCCGCTTTCGGCGCGGCTTTTTCTTCTTTTTTCGCGCTCGAAGCGTTGCCGAGGAATACGAAATCGGTCAGCCACAAATCTTTAAACGCGTCCTTTTTTGCAGGCGTTTTTTCCGCTTTTGCGGGGGATTTTTCCTCTTTCTTTTCCGCCGCTTTTTCCATCTCTTTTCCCGCGGGTTTTTCTGCCGGCTTTTCTTCCGTTACGGGTGCGGGTGCAAGCGAATCCGCAGGGGCGGGCACGGGTTCGGCGGCTTTTGCCGCGGGTTTTCTGCCCCGTTTTTTCGGCTGCGGTTTTTTCTCCGCTTTTGCTTCGGATTTTGTTTCGGATTTTACTTCGGACTTTGCCCCCGAAGTCGGTTCCGCCGCCTGCATTTCAGCCGTTCCGGCGGCGGACTTTTTCGTGCGTTTTCTGCCCGACGCTTCCGCTTTCGCCACGGCTTTTTCCACTGCTTTTTTCAACGATTCTTCTATCGCCGTACGTTTTTCCTCTTCCTTTTCCTGCACCGCTTCCAACGTTTGTTCGGCTTTGCCGGCAGCGGGTTTTCTGCCGCGCTTTTTCGGCTCTTCGATTTTCAGCGAACACATATTTGTGGCTTTATCGAAAAGCACTTCGCCGGCGTCTTCCATCAACGAGAAATTCGAGCCGAATTTGCCTTTGATATCGGGAATATCCGCGTTTTCTTCGGGGTATTTCGCCGTGTATTCTTTCACGGCTTCCTCTAAAAGTTCGTTCCACTTATACGGCTTTTTTTCCAGCAATGCGCGCAGAATTTCTTTCTGCCGTTTTGCTTTCGTCGCCCGCGTAACCGGCTTAGCCGTATCTGCGCCTTTGCCGCTTTTTTCCGCGGCGGGTTCCGTTTCGTTCATCGTTAATTGTTGCTCCATTGAAAAATATGTCCTTTGAAATATGTATTTTTATTCGCGAAAATCCCCTTTGAAATCGTCGCGATACAAGCGGTAAAATTCCGTAAAGCACGGATAATCCCGCTCCGTTTTGCCCGATAAATAGGCTTTTAACAGGCGTAAAGCGCGTAATTCCGCGTCGTTTTTGCTTGTTTTTGCCCCGTTTTTATCAAAAAAATCGCCGTTTTTAAGCGTATTTTCTGCATTTTTTGCCCCGGAATCAACTTTTTTTTGCGTATTTTCGCACGAAATTCCGCTGATTTTACGCAAAAAATCGTATGTTTTTATGCTTGCGCGCACCAAATTTCCGCCTGCGCCGCCCGCCGCCGCGCCGCAGTTTCCGCACAGAAATCTGCCGCCCGCAAAATCGAAATAGCAAGCCGATTTTTCCGCGCCCGCAAGCGAAACCGCGCCGGATTCCGCGCCCGCGCGTTTTTCGATTTCGTTGCCGCAGGCGCCGCAGCCGTCAAGGTCTATCATATACCCCGCTTCGAAAAGAGCGGTGAGCAGAAACGAACAGAGCGCCTCGGCGGGCGTTTCGTTTTCTTCGCCGTAGGCAAGCGAACGGAGCGCCTGCGCCGCGGCAATGAAAAGCGCTTCGTTTTCCGAGCCCTCCGCCGAAAGCTCGTCCGCGATTTCCGCCACCGCGCACGCGGCATAATAACGCGTGATATCCGTGCGAAGCGGGAAAAATCCGTCGTGCTGATAAGCGGACGTAACCGTGTTTCTGCCGTTTTTTTCCGCCAGAACGTATTCGCAGAAAGAGAACGGCTGCGCGGCGAACGCGAGGCGCGCGCCCGATTTTTTTACGCCTTTGATGCCCGCGGTGAGTTTGCCCGCCGAAGGCGTTAACAGCGTTAAAATTTTATCCGCGTCCTTATAATCGGCGGCGCGGAGCACGATCGCGTCCGTTTTGATTTCCATTTTTTTTCTGCGTTTTTACGGCGCTTACGGCTTTATATTTTTATCCGTCAGTTCGCGATAAAGCATGTAATAGCTTACGCCGCCCGTTTTTTCGAACAGCTCCCACGCGAGCTTCGCCGCCTTTGTTTCTCCGTTTTCCTTTCTCATTGTTCCGCCCTCCCGTTTATCCACAGAATGAGCGGTTTGCCGCGATTTTATTCGCTTACGGCGTCTGCGGCTTTTCGTAGCCGAATTCTTTCATCAGATTCGGACGGTCGCGCCAGTCCTCTTTTACTTTTACGTACGTGGTGAGGAACACTTTGCTTTGCAGAAATTTTTCCATATCCTGCCGCGCGAACGAGGAAACTTCTTTGATAGCCCTGCCCTGCTTGCCGATTAAAATCGCTTTGTGCGCCTGCTTTTCGCACACGATATCGAGGTTGATATCGTATACGCCGTTTTCGTTGCGCGTAAACGTGTTGATAACGACAGCGACGCCGTGCGGAATTTCCTGATCGAATTTCAGCAGGATTTTTTCGCGCATGATTTCCGCTATCATGAATTTTTCGCTGCGGTCGGATACGATTTCCTCTTCGAATACCTTGCCGCCCTCCGGCAGAAGATTGACGAGAAATTCTTTCAGCGCGCGCACGTTTCTGCCTTTTCGCGCCGATACGGGGAATACGTCCGTTCCCTCCAGCTTTTCCGCGAACAGCGCGAGATCGCCGGGGATTTTTTCCTTGGGCATGATGTCCGTTTTCGTATACGCCACAACGAACGGAGTATCGGTTTTTTCCGCCTGCGCGCGATACTTCCACATCAGCGAAAAATCCTCCTCGCTTAATTTTTCGTGCCCGTCCACGACGAATAAAATCGCGTCTACGTCCTTCGAACTTTCTTCCGTGGTGCGCATCATAACGTCGGTGAGCGCGTTGCGCGCCTTATAGATGCCGGGGGTATCCACAAACACGATCTGGCTGTCCTTTTCCGTCAGCACCCCCAGTATTCTGTCCCGCGTGGTTTGCGGGCGCGGGGATACGATAGATACTTTCTCCCCCACCATCACGTTGATGAGCGTGCTTTTCCCTGCGTTGGCTTTGCCTATCACCGCTACGTAACCGCTTCTCATAGCCGCTGTATTTCTCTCCTTGTGTGTTCCGCTTACGCTTCGCGCGTAATGCCCATGCCGCCTAAAATTTCTTCTTCCTTGCCGCGCATTTCCGCCTTGTCGGCCTCTTCGATATGATCGTAGCCGAGGCAGTGCAATATGCCGTGCACGATAAGATAATTCAGCTCGCGATAGTACGAATGCCCGTATTCTTCCGCCTGCTCTTTCGCGCGTTTCACGCACACCGCCAGCGAGCCGACGACGAGGGCGCCGTCCTCGTCCGTCTCGAACGGGTGTTCCGCTTTTTTAATCGGCTTTCCTTTGACGGATTCCAGTTCCGGAAAAGAAAGCACGTCGGTGATTTTATCCACGCCGCGCATCTCCGCGTTGAGGCGACGGATTTCTTCCTCGCCGACGAACTCGCACTCGATTTTCAACGGCACGTCCGTCTGCACGAAACGCGAAAGCGCCTCTTCGATTTTCGCCGCGTTTTCCGCGTCGATGACGTCCGCTTCGTTTTCGCCGAACGCTTCCAGAATAAACTTCTTGCCTTTCATCGCTTAATCGTCCTCTTTTTTGCCGTAGTGTATGGACGGATAATCCACCCGCTTGTGATATACGCCCGTGAGCGCGTTGACCAGCGTGATCCTGAGCAGCGTGAGATCCGCCATGGTGATGTCGCATTCGGCGAACTGTTCCTGATTCATGCGTTCTTCGATGAGCCGGCGCACGCGCTTTTCCACTTCCTCCGGCGTTTTGTTGGGCAGAGAACGGGTGGCGGCTTCCGACGCGTCCGCAACCATGATGATCGCCGCGATTTTGCTTTGCGGCTTGGGCCCCGTATACGAAAAATCTTCTTTGTTTACTTCGCCGCCGTACATTTTCTGCGCCTTTGCGTAGAAATAGCCGATTGCCAGCGTGCCGTGATGCTGCAACGCCACGTCCGCGAAAAATTCGGGCAGGTGGTTGGAAAGAATCAAATCGTGCCCGTCGGTGGTGTGCGAACGGATGATGTCCGCCGAAAGTTCGGGCGTGAGCTCGTCGTGCAGGTTGTACTCGCCCTGATTTTCGGTGAAATATTCGGGGTGGTGCAGTTTTCCTACGTCGTGATACAGCGCGGCGGCGCGGGCAAGTTCCGCGTCTTCGCCCAGCGCGACGGCACATTCTTCCGCCAGCTGCGATACCACGGCGGAGTGGTTGTAAGTGCCCGGCGCTTCCTCTTTGAGCTTTTTGAGAAGCGGGGAATCCAGCGAAGTGAGTTCGCGCAGGCGGAACACCGTAAGCACGGAGAACATGGATTCGAACAGCGGCAGAAAAAGCAGGAACAACACCGCCGAGGAGATACCGCCGATGAAGCCGTAGCCGAGGTTGATCCAGATGTTGCGCGCCGCGCCCGTCTGTTCGAACGAGCTGCCGCCCGAAGCTATGGAAGAAATTTCAAGCAGGAACACGATGAAATCCATCGGCGCCGCGATGAGAAGCCCCACGAGCACCACGCGGAGGCGGGTACGCAGTCTGTTTGCCGCGAAAATGGCGATCATGCCGCCGGAAAAGGCGATCATCAGCGCCGAATAGATGCTTTGCGCGGACGGCGTTACCGTGGAAAAGTTATCGAAAATAAACAGCAGCAACGCGTTGACGATATTCATGAACATGGCGCTGCGCCTGCCGAGAAGAATAAACGTAAGCAGCGCGCAAAGCGCCACGGGGCGCGCGTATACGTTGAGCCATTTGCCCGTGAGCACGCACAGAATAAAGCTTAAATCGAGAATGACGAACACGAGCATGATGCTCTTGCCCTCGTACAGCACCGACCGCTCTTCGAAGAAAAAGTAGAAATACGTGATGAATACGAGCAGCATCACGCAAAAAGCGATATAGATATAGTTTGCCTTATTTTCTTCCAGCGTCTGCTTTATGTTGCCGAGGCTGCCGCCCATGAGCAGCGTTGCCACGACGACAAGCAGAATGAATAAATTGAGAAGGAACAGCAACGCGCTGCCCCATACGTCGCGCTTCGTCCAACGCCGCATTTTCGATACGTCAGGATTCATTTCACGTTTTCTCCTTTGTGCCGCCCGTCCGCTTCGGGCAGAGTTTCTCCGCGCGCCGCGGATAAGGCGGAGCGTCTTTTTTCTTCGCGTTCGCGCGCAAGCGCCTCTTCGCGCTCCTCGTCTTTTTCGTAAGCCTTTACAATGCGCATGACAAGCGGATGGCGCACCACGTCTTTATCGGAAAGCATGCACACCTGCACGCCCTCTACGTCTTTGAGAATTTTCGCGGCGTGGGTAAGCCCGCAGGATTTGCCGCGCGGCAGATCTACCTGCGTTGCGTCGCCCGTTACCACCGCTTTGCTGCCCTCGCCCATGCGCGTTAAAAACATTTTCATCTGTTCGCGCGTGGTGTTCTGCGCTTCGTCTAAAATAATGAACGCAGAAGAGAGGGTTCTGCCGCGCATGTACGCAAGCGGAGCCACTTCGATGACGCCGCGTTCCATCAGTTTTTCGTACTGTTCGGCGCCGAACATTTCCTGCAGAGCGTCGTATAAGGGGCGGAGATACGGATCGACTTTTTCCTGCAGATCGCCGGGCAGAAAGCCGAGATTTTCGCCCGCTTCCACCGCGGGGCGGGTGAGAATGATTTTTTCCGCCTTTTTCGCTTTGAAAGCCGCCACCGCTTTGGCTACGGCGAGATACGTTTTGCCCGTGCCCGCGGGACCGATGCCGAATACGACGGAATTTTTATCGATGGCTTCGGCGTAACGCTTCTGCCCCAGCGTTTTGCACTTGATTTTTTTACCGGTGGCGGTGGTTGCCACGACGCCGTCGAACAGTTTTTCGGTTTCTTCCGATTCGCCCGATTTTGCCGTTTCGATACAGTACAGAATCTGACGTTCGTCGATCCGCTCGCCTTTTTCCGCCGCGCCCGCCGCCGCTTTCAGCGCTTTTTCGCACAGGACGACGTTCTCTTTTTCGCCGCTGATTTTCAAAGTTAAGCCGTCGGCGACGGAAATTCCGACGCCGAGCTCCGCCGAAAGCGTTTTCAGATTTTCGTCGTAGGCGCCGAGAAGTTCGCAAAGCCTGTCCGCCGAGGAAGCTTCGAAATATACCGTTGTGCGTTTTTCGCTTTTCATTCCGATTGATTTTTCTCCGATGTTGTAAATCGCCGTTTCGTTTGTTTTTACTCCGGGCGGCGCCGCTTTGCGGCGGCGGGCGCGTCTTTTGCAAGGCGAATATTTTCTTGCAAGACTAATAATTGAGCGTTTCGATTGCCGTATAGGCGATTTTTACGAGGTATCTGCCGTTTCCGATTTGTTCCGCGCTTGCCGTTCCGATAAAAAAATCCTCGTTTTTTTCCGTTCCGGCAAGAGTGAACTTTGCGACGGCAAGCGCCTCCGCCTGCGTTTGCGCTTCCGTTTCCGCTTCGTACGTGCAGGCGATTTCCGCGCGGGCGCTTACGGTGATTTTCGTGAATTTTTCGCTTTCGCCCTCGCCCGAACGCAGCGAGGCGTACACTAGCGGAGTACCGGCGACGATTTTCGCGCCCGGCCGCGCCGCCCGTTCGCCGCGAAGCACGGTGAGAGACAGCAACGTGCCCGCGTGCTTTGCCGTCATGTCGCCCGGCATCGGCTCCGCTTCCGAAAACGGGGAACGGCGCGCTTCCACGTACAGCACCGTGCCTTTCTTTTGCACGGAAGCGTAACTTGCGCCGTCGAGCGAAAGAATTTTTGCGGAAATTTCTTCCGCCTGCGCGTCGGTGAAACGGGAAAACGCCGTAACGCCGCTTTCACGGACGATTCGCCGCGCCTGCCTGCACAAAGCGCCGTCGCCCGTGTATACCGCGTCGAACACGAAATTATCGGCGAACGCGGTGATAAGAAGAAACGCCGCCGCCCCGGCAAGCAATCCGGCGCGTTTCTGCAAGCCTTTCAGCCGCGGAAAGACGCCCGTTTCGCCGAGCGATACCGCTTCGTAACCGCCCCGCTCTGCTTTATTATACCACGTTTTCGGATAAATTGCAAAAACTTTTCGCGCCTGTTTGCCTTTTACCTCGAAGGTTACGGCGTCTTTTTCGGTTTTTTTTACGTTGTACAGGTCGATTTTTGCGTTTTTCAGGCGCGTTAAGGCGATTTCCGCATTTTTGCCGCGAAGCCGGAATTTTTCGCCGTGCCAAAGCAGAGCCGCGTTCATTTGCCGCCGTCCTTTGCCGCTTGCGCCGCTATTTCGGGCGTTACGGCTCTGTTTGCGGGCGCGGCGGCGTTTACTATCGTTTCGGGCGTTGCGGGCGCGGCGGCGGTAAAATATTCCATCGAGAAAATTCTGCCGAGAAGCTCGAAATCGCCGCTCTGAAACTTGCCGACGGAAAAATTTTCGCCCGTAACTTTCAGCGAGCCGCCGGAAAAACGCAGCGTTACCGTTTTCGGCGAAAAACCGTCGAACGATTTTACGCCCTGAAAATATCCGCCGCCGCCCGTGAAAAACAGACATCTGCCTTTCGGCGCCACGTTGCGTAGAAGATTTCCGCCGATTTCGTTGAATAGCCGCATACTCCACCGCCTTGCCCGTTTATGCCTATATATATGCGCATAAAATGCGGAGTATGCGCGGGAAGCTCGCCGAGGCAACCAAAGAAAAACTAATTTTCGGGGGTGGCGAACTGGCTGGTGTAAAGGTTGTAATAATAGCCGCGCTTTTTAAGCAACGTTTCGTGATTGCCCTGTTCCACCACGTTGCCCTGCTCCATCACGAGGATAATATCGGCGTTTTTGATGGTGGAAAGACGGTGCGCCACGATAAAGCACGTTCTGCCTTTCATCAGTTTATCGAACGCATCGGAAATGCGGCGTTCCGTGCGGGTATCCACCGAGGATGTGGCTTCGTCGAGAATGAGCATATCGGGAAGGGAAAGCATGATGCGCGCGATGCACAAAAGCTGCTTCTGCCCCGCCGAAAGGTTCACTTCTTCGGTGATGTACGTATCGTAGCCCTGCGGCAGGCGCGAGATGAAACCGTGCGCGTGGCAGGCTTTCGCCGCGGAAATCATTTCTTCGTCGGTAGCGGATTCGCGACCGATTTTTAAATTTTCGCGTACCGTGCCCGTCTTTAAAAACGTTTCCTGCAACACCATGCCGTAGCGGGAACGGAGAGATTTGCGGTTGACGGTGCGGATTTTTGTGCCGTCTACCGTGATTTCCCCCGCGTTGACGTCGTAAAAACGCATTAACAGGTTAATGAGCGTAGTTTTGCCGCTGCCCGTTCTGCCTACGATTGCCACGCGCTTGCCGCCCTCCGCCGTGAGCGAAAGATTTTCGATGAGTTTCTGCCCCTCGGTGTAGGCGAAGCTGACGTTTTCAAGCCGCACTTTGCCCTCGGTTACGATAAGATCGCCGAGCGACGAATCGGGCGTTTCTTCCGCTTCGTCCAACAGTTCGAAAATTCTGCCCGCGCACACGAACGCGCCCGAAAGTTCGGTTACTACCCCGGAAATTTCGTTGAAAGGTTTTGTGTACTGATTTGCATAGGACAGGAATTTGGTGAGTCCGCCCACGGTGAGCGCGCCCGCCGCGGCTGCCGCGCCGGAGCCGCCCTTTGCGATTTGCAGCGCGCCGAACAGCACAACGAGGGCGTACACGGCGTTGTTGACGAACCGGGTAAGCGGGTTGACGAGCGACGAGGAAAACGTTGCCGACATTGCCGCGGATTTGTAAGCGGCGTTCTTTTTTTCGAAATCCGCTTCGTTTTCTTTTTCGTGGCAGAACGCCTGCGCCGTTTTTAAATTGCTCACCGCTTCTTCGGTGAACGATACCTGTTCGCTTCTTGCTATCGTCTGCGCGCGGAAGTACGAATACGTTCGTTTGGCAATGAAACGCGACGTAAAAATAGAAAGCGGCGTAACGAAGATAACGACGAGCGCTATTTTCCAGTTTGTAAGAAGCATCAGGGCGATGGTGCCGCCGATGGTGAGCACGCCCGTAAACAGCTGCGTAAAGCCCATGACGAGCCCGTCAGACACTTCGTCGGCATCGGCTACCACGCGGGAAAGCGTATCGCCGTGGGGGTGGGAATCGAGATATTTCAAGGGCAGGGCGTTGATTTTATCGAACGCCTTGTTTCTGATTTCCTGCACGGTGCGGAACGCGAGGCGGTTGTTGAAAATACCCACCAGCCATTTGGCGACGAAACCGACGGATATCGCCCCGCCGATTTTGTAAAATACGATTTTCAGTTCTTCGAAATTAACGTTGCCTTTGCCTACGATTAAATCCACGCCGTCGCCCACCAGCACGGGCACGTATAAGGTAGCCGCCACTTCCGCCGCGGCGAACAGAATGACAGCGACGAGCGAGAACGGATATTTGCCCACGAGCGCAAGAATTCTTTTTAACGTATGCTTCTTCATCGTTGCGCCTCCGTTCCGTACTGAAATTCGTAAATTTCCTTGTATTCCGGGCACGATTTCAAAAGTTCTTCGTGCGTACCCGCGCCGATGATTTCTCCTTCGTCCAGCACCAGAATTTTATCCGCCGTAATCAGCGACGAGGCGCGCTGAGAAACAATGAATACCGTTTGCTTCTTCTCTTTCTGCCGCGCGCGGACGGCGTTGGAAAGCGCGCGTTCCGTGGCGTAGTCCAGCGCGGACGAGCTGTCGTCGAGAATGAGGACGTCCGCGTCTTTCATGAGGGCTCGGGCAACGCTTAAACGTTGTTTCTGCCCGCCGGAAAGGTTGCCGCCGCCCTGTTCCACCACGGCGTCCAGCCCGCCTTTTTGTTTTACCACGTCGTCTGCCTGCGCGCATTCGAGCGCCGCCCATGCCGCATCGTCGCTTAAAGCGGCTTCTTTATCTCCCCAGGCGAGATTGCTGCGCACCGTGCCTTTGAACAAGACCGCTTTCTGCGGCACGACGGCGATTTTTTCGCGCAGTTCTTCGGGCGCGTACGCCGCTACGTTTTTGCCGCCGAGATAGACGCCGCCTTCCGAAACGTCGTAGAAATGCGGCAACAGCGATACAAGCGAAGTTTTGCCGCTGCCCGTGCCGCCGATGACGCCTACCGTTTCGCCCTTTTCTACCGTGAACGAAGCGTTTTTTATGGCGGGCGCGGCGTTTTCGTTGTATTTCAGCGTAACGTTATCGAACACGATATAGCCGGGCTTATCGGTATGCGCTTCCGCCGCGGATTCGTCGATTTTTTTAAGGTCGCCCTGCATGCCGAGGACGCCCTCGATACGCTCGCCGCACGCCACGGCTTTGGTAACCGTAACCACGAGGTTGGCGAATTTGACAAGCTCTACGAGAATCTGCGACATCAGGTTGTACAACGCGATGACGTTTCCCTGCGAAAGGGAGCCGTTATCCACGCGAATCGCGCCGACTTTCAGAAGGAAAATGACGGCGAGATTGACGAGAACGAACGTAACCGGGTTCATCAGCGCGCCGATAGCTCCCGCCTTTTCTCTGCCTTTCGTTAAGGCGAGGTTTTTTTCGCGGAAATTTTCGCGTTCCTCTTCCTCTTTGCAGAAAGCGCGCACCACGCGCACGCCCGTTAAATTTTCGCGTGCGGCAAGCACCACTTTATCCGATTTTTCCTGCGCTTTTCTGTACAGCGGAGTGGTGATGCCCATGATGAGCGCCACCGCGACGAACAGCGCGGGGATAACCGCCGCAAATACCCATGCGGACGGCGGATCGATTAAAAACGCCGCAATCATCGCGCCGAACACGATTAAAGGCGAACGCAGAAACAGGCGCAGAAACATGTTTACGCCCGTCTGAAACTGCTGCACGTCGCCCGTCATGCGGTTGAGCATGGCGGACGTGCCGAGACGATCGTAATCTTTATAAGAAAGCGTCTGCAATTTGGAAAACAACGCTTTTCTCAATTCGTACGAAACGCCGGTAGCCGCTTTTGCCGCGAAATACTGCGCGACGACGGCGCAGCCCAGCCCGATAAGTCCGAGACCGATAAGCAACAGCGACATTTTAACGATATACGCCGTGTTTGCGTTGTAGCCGCCGCCCGCAAGAGGTTCGCCCAGCCCGACGTCGATGATTTTTGCCACCACGACGGGCACGAGAAGCTCGAACACGGCTTCGAATAATTTGAACAGGGGGGATAAAAAACATTCCTTTTTATACGCCCCGAAATAAGGGAATAATTTTTTCATACAGATTTTTTTACTTCTTCGGTTATATCGCTCTGATTGACGAAAATTTTAAATTTGTCTTTTTTCGTTTCTTCTCGGCCTCTCTCGGCTCGCATACGCTCGCCACTCTACTTGCCGAGCTTGCCTTAAAACGGCAATTCGGCAAGGATTCCCGAAGGGGAAAGCAAGAAAACCGCGGACGGCATAACGAAACAGGCGAAGCCTGCCCGAAGGGGAAAGCAAGGAGACTGCGGGCGGCATAACGAAACAGGCGAAGCCTACCCGAAGGGGAAAGCAAGAAGACTGCGGGCGGCGCGCCACTCTGCTTGCCGGGATTGCCTTCAAGCGGCAACGCGACAAGGATTCCCGCTACCGCAGGTTTTTTCGCGCTTTTCGCCTCTCAGAGAAAAAGCGAAAATAGGCTGCACCCCTCATCAGTCAACTCCGTTGACAGCTTCCCCCCAAGGGGAAGCCTTGACGAAGGCAAGGATTATTCTTCTTCGTGGTCGTCTGCGGGGGCGGACATATCCGTTAAGAAGGTAAGCGCGTCTTCAAGCGCTTCCAGCGTTCTGCCCTCTTCCGTGGAGCTCTTCGATTCGTTTGCGCGGGAAAGAGATACGGCGTGCGCGAATTTCGACGCGGCAAGGCAGAAAAACGGCAACGCCAGCACGAACGCGGCGCCCCCCGCGACGGTAAGCCACACGAACACGGCGTCCGCGCGGGAAAAGATGTTTGCCGCAAAAACGACGGTGAACACAAGCAACGCGATTTCTACGGACAGCGCGGGAATAAACTTTTTGCGCGTTTCGTACGTGCGTTCTTTCAGCACGGCGCGGCGTTTTTCCGTTTTTTCTTCGAAATCTTTTTTCAACGGCGCGATTTCTTCTTCAAGACGGATTTTTTCCGTTTCGATTTTTGCCTGCCATTCCTCTTTCAGAATTTTGGCGGTTTCTTCGCCGAACGTTGCCGAAAAATCTTCGTAGCCGTAGCCCGCCCATTCGTCGTACAGCGGCTGCAAATCTTCGCCGTAACGCGTTTTCGCGCGCCAGAAACCGAGCGCCGCGCGCGTATAACAAGGGATTTCCACCAGCGCGGCATCGAATTTTTCCGCCGCTGCTTTCCATCCGTTACCGTCGGTTTCGGCGGTTTCCGTTTTGGCTTTTTCAAGCAGCGCTTCTCCCTCCGCGCACAGCTTTTCCGCTTTTTCTTCCCGCTGTTTCCGCTCTTCCTCGCGTTTTTTTATCAGCGCGGCGGCGTCCTCGGCGGAAAGGGCGGCAAGCTCTTCGTCGTCCTCTTCCGGAAATTCGAACAGCACCTCGTCGGCGGCTTCCGCCTCCGTTTCTTCGCCGTCGATTTCGTTTTCGATTTCGTCCTCGATCTCGTCCGTGAGTTCGTTTTTCGTTTCGTCGCCCGTCTTTGCTTTCTTTTCTTCCGCAAGCTCGTCCGTGGCGTCTACGTAGCCGTTCTTCGTCTTTTTCAGACGGATTCCTCTGCCGTACTCGTCGTCGATGATTCTTTCTTCCATGTTTTCTCTCCTTTGCCCGGATAACCGGGCGGATTGTTTTTTAAGTTACGCTTTCTTTCAGAATACGCTGTCGGCATCGATTACCCAGTAATTATTCTGCCATTTGCGGCACTGTTCGAGGGCATAACGACGTTTTTCGGCGGTATCGAACATCGCAACCACCGTGCTGCCCGAACCCGTCATGGTCAAGCCGATCGGCATCAGCTTCCGCGCCGCTTCCAGCGCGTTTTTTACGTCGGGATTAAGCGCGCAAGCCGCTTCCTGCAAATCGTTTTTCATCAGCCTGCCCAAGCCGTACACGTCGCCTTTCAGAAAACGTTCCGTCGCATCCTGCGTGCGGGGCGGGTATGTTTTTTCAAGTTCGTCGTACTTGCAAAAACACTGCGGCGTGGAAACCGGAGTAAGCGGGCAGATGAGCAGGAAATACATCATTCGCTTATCTTCTTTCCGGAAAAAGGAGAACAGCCCTTTTTTTTCTTTTGCGCGGGACGGCGGAAGCGGCAACGATTCGGCGACGTCGCCTCTGCCTTTCATTCTCACCGCGCCGCCGAGATACATCATGCGCGTATCGCTGCCCGTCATGTCGGCGATTTTTAAAATTTTTTCCTCGGTTTCGGGCGTGGTTTCTTTGAGATACAGCTGCCGCATCGCGCGGAGCACGCCCGCCGCGTCCGCCGAAGAGCTGCCCAGCCCCGCGCCGACGGGAATGACGGAATATACGGTGATTTTCGCTCCGCCCGTATGGAACGTTTCGGCAAATAATTTCGCCGCCTTATATGCGTTGGTTTCGTTTGCCGGTACGGACGGAATCTCGTATTCGTTGCCGTCGAATTCTATCGAAATTTCGCCGTCGCGCGTTTTCACCGCCTCGATTTGGTTGCCGAGATCGATTTCCACGGCGAGCGAATCAAGCGTGTGATAGCCGCCGTCCGTGCCCGTAATATCAAGCGTTAAATTGATTTTCGCGTTTGAAAACAGCTTGCATGGTTTTTGTTTCATTTCGGTTCCTCCGTATAAAGGAAATATGTTCAGCCCACGTAGTTTGACGGAATGGTTACGCCGTCCGGTACGGAGCGGGTTACCCACGCGTTGCCGCCGATGACGGCGCCGTTACCGATAACGGTATTGCCGCCGAGCACGGACGCGTTGGCGTAGATGACTACGTCGTTTAAAATATCCGGATGACGCTTCACGCCTTTGACGAGGGAGCCGTCGGGGTTGGCTTTGAAACTCTTCGCGCCGATGGTTACGCCCTGATACAGTTTTACGTTTCTGCCGATGGTTGCCGTTTCGCCGATGACGACGCCCGTGCCGTGATCGATAAAGAAATACTCGCCGATTTTCGCGCCCGGGTGAATATCGATGCCCGTGCGGCTGTGCGCGATTTCGCTCATCATTCTGGGCAGCACGGGAATGTTTTTCGCGTACAGGAAATGGGCGAGGCGGTGCACCGTGAGCGCGTAAAAGCAAGGATAGCACAGCGCGATTTCCTTTTCGTTTTTCGCCGCGGGATCGCCGCGGTAGCCCGCCGAAAGATCGGTGAGAAGCACGCGACGGATTTCGGGCAGCGCGCCGAGAAATTCAAGCGTAACGTTTTGCGCGCGCAGCGTTTCGCCCGTTGCCGAAAGAAGCGTGCAATACAGTTTTTTCGCCGCGGAAACGAGAGATTTTTCGGGCGACGTGCAGCAGAATATATCGGGAAACAGCGCCGAACGGATTTCTTCCAGCAGCTCTTTGATGGTGTTTTCGAACAGGCACAGCCCCGCCGCGGTTCCGCCGTTTTTTTTCGCCGCGCACGCGCAGTCCGTAATTTCGGCTGCGTTGCTTTCGGAAATTGCGGAAAGCGACGCGGCGATTTTCGCCGCCTCCGCCGCGATTTCGTTTAAAAAAGAGGTTTCGTTTTTTGTGTTTTCTTCCGTCATCCGACGACGCTCCCTTGCGTTTTTTGCGCTTTGCGATATTTTTCCACGCATTATTCTACCACAAACGCCGCGTTTCGTCAACAGGTTTTCGGGCATTTTATGGGCGCGCGCGTGCGTATACGCGTTTTTTGCGGGATTTTTGAACGGCTTTCGACGTTTTTTGCGAAAAATCCGGCTGCCGAACGGAAAAAACGCGGTTCGGAGCCGGAGCGTCTGTTTTTATTTTTCTGTTTTACTGTTTTAAATTTTTCGCCGCGCTTATCGGCGGTTATACACAAGGATGCGTTCTTTGCCTTTCAGAGGAAAAACGAGATCGGGATTGCTGCGCGTGAGCTCTTCGGGCGTTTTGCGGAGCGCTTTCGCCGTTTCCCAGAGCCCGTCGCCCGCGCGGGGAACGAAAACAGACATGCCGCACGTTTCTTCGCCGTATTCTTCGCCGCCCTCCGCTTTGGATACGTAACCGATCTCGCAGGTATCGTACACGAAAAGAGTGATTTTCAGCGTGGCTTCCGCTTCCGCTTCGCCCTCTTTTTTCTGCTTCAGCGAAATGCCGCACACGATTGCCTGCGCTTCCGCTTCGTCGCCGGAGGAGATTTCGCCCGTTTCGGAAAGCACGAACGGCAACGTTAAATCGGCGGCGCGCATGCCGTCTTTATCGGATAGAATTACGCGTGCGCTTGCCGCGCCCTCGATTTCGAACGCGCCCGCGCCCGTTCCGCGAACGACGACTTCCGCTTTCGGCAACGCCGCCGCAAGAAACGACGCGGTATAATCGATGGGAGCGGACAGCGCCGCCACGCCCTCGATTTTTTTTACGTACGTTTTCGACCACTTCAGACGGCGGAAAGACGTCTGCCGCGTTTCGAGCGCAACTTCCTGCTTTGCGGAAAACGCGTCGGAGCAAAGTTCCAAAGTTTCGGGCGTGTACTGCGCGAGCTGCACGTTGAACGAAAATTCGGCGCGCACCGAGCACTTGTTGCGTTCTTCCGAAGTTTCCGCGGAGAGATTTGCCGAAGAAACGGACACGCGGGCGGAAAATTGCGGCTCCGCATTCTGCGTTGAACCCGCCTCTGCCCCCGCCGTCTGCCGGTTTTCGTCCGCTGCGCAAGGTGCGGGCGCTTCCACGGAAAACGGAATCAGTCGTTCGTACGACACAAGCGAATCGTCCTCTTTCAGCGCGCACACGTTCAGCACGATTTCGCCTTCGATTTTCGCCGCGCCGTTTGCATACGACACGTTTTTTACGTATGCCGTTTCGCTGTGCAGAAGCAAATCGGTGAAATATTCCGTTTCGAATTCGTCGCTTTCTTCGCCGTCCGTTGCCGAGAAAGAAAACCGCGTGAGCTGCACGGGCCGTTTATTCACCGCGAGGTTATCGCCGCCGCAAAGATAAGAAATTTCTTCGTCGCGATATACGGCGATATCCGCGCGGATGACCGCCGCGGCGACGATGAACGATCCGTCGCGCCGGCAGGACACGTCGCCCGCGGAATATGCGGGAACGCAGGTACATTCGTCGACCGCCTCGTCGCACGCCGCGCGATGAGAAAATTCCACGCCGCGTTCCGCACGGCAGACTCGCTTGTCGCCGTCGGCATAAACGAAGGAAAACACAACTCTGCCGCCGTAATCGATCTGTTTATCGCAACAGGAACAATTTGCGGGATACACCTCGGCGCGCACGGCTAAAATTTCGCTGATTTCACTGCCGGGGATGCGACATTCCACACGCGAGAGCGCCGAAGCCTCGCACGATTTTTTCGTATAACGGTAGGTTGCGTATTCGGGTTTGATCATAACTGTTTTCGTCCTCCTTGCAAAGCAATAGCTGCCTGCGCCGCCTCTTTTTTCGTCCTTGACTATTGTATGAGCCGAGAAGATAAAATATGACGGATTGAGATGAAAACGCTTACCCGAAGAGTTTGTTGCAAAGGGAACGCGCGCGATACATATACGGCGATTCTTTCTATTTTCACCACTTTTTTCTTCAGCGAATAAGCGAGGAAATTTTCGGCTAAAATATGCATATGCTGAAAAACACCCCAAATTTATCCTCCGTAAAAGAATATGTGAAAACCTGCGCCGATTCGAAAGTGAAAGTGAATCTGAATCTCGGCAGAAATAAATCGGTTACTTTCTTCGGCGTGCTTTCGGGTATTTACCCCGCGCTGTTTACCGTGAAGCCCGACGAAAAAAACTTTCTCGGTCGTACGGCGTATTCCTATTCCGACGTATTGTGCGGCACGGTAAAAATCAAGAAGATTTTATAGGCGGCGTACCTCCCGGACAAAACCTTGCTCTTTGACGGAATTGACGGAGATTCGGCGGCAAAGACCGCGAATTTTACTACCGCGGAAGAAGAATACCCAAGAATATACAGTAATATTTTAAAAAAAGTTAAAATTATTTTAAAATATTAGTTAAAAATGCTTGCGATAGTGATAGATTTGTGATAAAATAAAGAAGATAAATTTCATTTGTCAAGCGCGTTTTCCCGAGGCTTATATGGTGATGAGTAAGCCGAAAAAACGCGCTTTTTTTCTTTTTTTACGCTCATATTTCCGTTTTCTGAACGATATGATCGATTTTTTGCGGCAAATAGCGCCGTTTTGCAAAATAGCGACATGATTTTTCGCGCATGCGCCGTTGTAAAAAGCCGCCCCGCGAACGGATGGTTCGCGGGGCGCAAAAAGGTAGGAATTATTTACAGCATTTTCTTTAAGAACAAGCCCGTATAGCTGCCCTTGACGTTTGCCACCTCTTCCGGGGTGCCGCACGCAACCACCGTGCCGCCGCCGTCGCCGCCTTCCGGACCGAGATCCACGATATAATCGGCGCATTTGATGACGTCCAGATTATGTTCGATGACGATGACGGTGTTGCCGGAATTGCGGAGCCGGAGCAGGATTTTTAAAAGCTTGTCCACATCGTAAGAATGTAACCCCGTGGTAGGCTCGTCCAGAATATACGCCGTTCTGCCCGTAGAACGCTTTGAAAGTTCGGTGGCAAGCTTTACGCGCTGCGCTTCGCCGCCCGAAAGCGTTGTGGCGGACTGACCGAGCTTCATGTAGCCCAAGCCCACCTCTTCAAGCGTTTTGATTTTGTTGTAGACGGACGGAACGGGTTGGAAAAACTCGCAGGCTTCGTCGATCGTCATATCGAGGACGTCGGCAATCGACTTGCCTTTGTACTTCACTTCGAGCGTTTCGCGGTTGTATCGCTTGCCGCCGCAGACTTCGCACGGCACGAAAATATCGGGCAGAAAGTGCATTTCGATTTTGATGATGCCGTCGCCGAAGCAGTGTTCGCATCTGCCGCCCGCCATATTGAAGGAAAATCTGCCCGCTTTGTAACCGCGCTCTTTCGCGTCCTGCGTGGCGGCGTAAAGTTCGCGGATGAGCCCGAACACGCCCGTATAGGTGGCGGGGTTGGAACGCGGCGTTCTGCCGATGGGAGATTGATCGATGGCGATCACTTTATCGAAATTTTCCATGCCGAGAATTTCGCCCGATTTGCCTTTGGGAAGCCGTGCTCCGTTCAGTTCGTCCGCCAGCGCGGGATATAAAATTTCGTTGATGAGCGAGGATTTTCCGCTGCCCGATACGCCCGTTACCGCCGTGAAAAGTCCCACGGGAAAACGCACGGTTATATTTTTTAAATTGTTCTGCGCGCATTTTTTCAGTTCGAGCCAGCGCCCGTCCGGCTGCACGCGCGTTTTCGGCGTTTCGATTTTTCGTCTGCCCGCAAGATAATCGCCCGTAATCGAACGCGGCTCCGCCATAATGTCCGCCTGCGTTCCGCACGCCACCACTTCGCCGCCGTGCACGCCCGCATACGGACCGATGTCCACGATATAATCCGCCGCGCGGATGGTGTCTTCGTCATGTTCCACCACGATGAGCGTATTGCCGAGATCGCGCAGCCCCTGCAAGGAAGAAAGCAGTTTTTCGTTGTCGCGCTGGTGCAGCCCGATGCTCGGCTCGTCGAGAATATACAAAACGCCCGAGAGCGCGCTGCCGATCTGCGTGGCGAGGCGGATACGCTGCGCTTCGCCGCCCGAAAGCCCCACCGCCGAACGGGAAAGCGTAAGATATTGCAGCCCTACGTTCTTTAAAAAGCCGAGGCGGCTGCGGATTTCTTTTAAAATGCCCTCCGCGATGAGCCTTTCGCCTTCGGTGAATTGCAGTCCGTCCAGAAAATCGAGCAATTTTTCCACGGAAAGCGAGGTTAATTCGTAGATGTTCAAGCCGCCGATCGTTACGGCGAGCGCTTCTTTTTTCAGGCGTTTTCCGCCGCACGTATCGCAGGGCATGGTGCGCATATAGCGTTCGATATCGTACTTCACGCCGTCCGACGAGGTTTGCGCGTAGCGGCGCTGAAGATTGTTGACGAAACCTTCCCACGACATTTTATAGCTGCCCGTAAACGAGCGGGTATTGTAGGACATATCGAATTTTTCGCCGCCGTTGCCGTACATCAACAAATCGTACACGCTCTTCGGCAGGTCTTTGACGGGAACGTCCAGCGAGAAGCCGTAGCGCTTCGCAAGCGAATTGACGTACATCTGCGTTTGCGAATTGCTTTCGAGACACCAGCCCGCCACGTGTATGGCGCCTTCGCGCAGAGTTTTTGTTTTATCCGGGCAGATGAGATCGGGATCGACAAGCTGTTTGAATCCGAGCCCCGAACAATCGGGGCAGGCGCCGTACGGCGTGTTGAACGAGAACAGACGGGGTTCTACTTCTTCGATGGAAACGCCGCAATCGGGGCAGGCATACGAGGTGGAAAACAATTCTTCGTTGCCGTCGCAATCGATAACGACCAGCCCGTCCGCAAGTTTAAGCGCGGTTTCGAGCGAATCGGTAAGGCGCTTTAAAACGCCCTCTTTCACCACAAGGCGATCTACCACCACCGAGATATTGTGCTTGATATTCTTTTCGAGATGAATTTCTTCCTGTAAATCGTACACGGCTCCGTCGATTTTCACGCGGGCGTAGCCGATTTTTTTATAATTTTGCAGTTCTTTTACGTATTCGCCCTTTCTGCCGCGCACGACGGGCGCGTTGACTAAAATTTTGCTACCCTCCGGCATCGCCATCACTTTATCGGCGATTTCGTCCACCGTCTGGTGGCGGATTTCTCTGCCGCATTTCGGGCAATGCACCACCCCGACGCGGGCGTACAAAAGACGGAAATAATCGTAAATTTCCGTAACCGTACCCACCGTGGAACGCGGGTTTCGCGAAGTGGTTTTCTGATCGATGCTCACCGCGGGAGATAAGCCCTCTATGCTTTCTACGTCAGGTTTTTCCATCTGCCCCAGAAACTGGCGGGCATAGGAAGAAAGGCTTTCCACATAGCGGCGCTGTCCCTCGGCGAAAATGGTTTCGAAAGCGAGCGTGGATTTGCCGCTGCCCGAAAGCCCCGTGAACACCGTTAATTTGTTGCGCGGAATAGTTACGTTGATATTTTTTAAATTGTTTTCTTTGGCGCCTTTGACTACGATATTTTCCTGCATAGTTTTTTGCTTCCTGTTATGGTATTTTTGATTTGTGTTTGTGGGTGGGGCGTTGGCAATTTCGTTTGAAATGAAAGTAAATGTAAAAAGTTAAGCCCCTCATCTCCTTGCTTCGCAAGTAGCTTCCCCCCGAGGGGAAGCCACGAAGTGGCTGAACATTTTTTTCGCGCTTTTCTCCCCCGAGAGAAAAAGCGAAAAGGGGAAGGCTTTTTACAAAGAAATGCGACGCTTATTAAAAGCCCTTTCCGCCTATTTGCGGGTGAGTTTCGCAAGCTGCCGGCGCAAGTCCGCTATCTTTTCGCGGATTTCGATTGCCTTTTCGAAATCGAGGTTTGCGCTTGCGATTTTCATCACCGCTTTCAGTTTTTCGATTTCATCCGGAATATCTTTCGCTTTGATTTCTTCGCCGCCTTTCGCCTTTTTGCTGATGACGAGCGACGATTTGATTTCTTTCACGATGGTTTTCGGCGTGATGCCGTGTTCCTCGTTGTAGCGCTTTTGTATCGTGCGGCGGCGGTTGGTTTCGTCGATGGCGCGGCGCATGCTGTCCGTAATCGTATCGGCGTACATGATCACCCGCCCGTCCGCGTTACGCGCCGCTCTGCCGATCGTCTGGATAAGCGCGGTATCGCTGCGCAGAAATCCCTCTTTATCGGCGTCCAGAATCGCCACCAGCCGCACTTCAGGCATATCCAGCCCCTCGCGGAGCAGGTTGATGCCGCAAAGCACGTCGAACTCGCCCGCGCGCAAGCCGTTTACGATGTCTACGCGTTCCAGCGTATCCACGTCGCTGTGCATGTATCGCACCTTGACGCCGTGCTCCTTTAAATAATCGGTGAGCTCTTCCGCCATGCGCTTCGTGAGCGTGGTAACAAGCACTCTGCCGCCCGCCGCCTTTTCTTTGTTGATTTCCGCAAACAAATCGTCAATCTGCCCTTTCGTGGGGCGCACGTCGATTTCGGGATCGAGCAGCCCCGTGGGGCGGATGAGCTGTTCGGCAAACTGCCCCGCCTGTTCGCGTTCGTAGGGGGCAGGGGTGGCGGAAACGCAGATGAGCTGCGGAACGCGCGCGTCGAATTCTTCGAACGTGAGCGGACGGTTATCGTACGCCGAGCGCATGCGGAAGCCGTAATCCACCAGATTTTTTTTACGCGAATAATCGCCGTGATACATGGCGCGGATTTGCGGAATCGTCATGTGGCTTTCGTCGATGAACACCAGAAACTCGCCTTTCGGGAAATAATCGAGCAGCGTGAACGAGGGTTCGCCGGGGCTTCTGCCGTCGAAATAGCGGCTGTAATTTTCGATGCCGCTGCAATAGCCGATTTCGCGCATCATTTCGAGATCGTGCTCGGTGCGCTGTTTTAAGCGCTGCGCTTCCAGAATTTTGCCTTCATCCTGAAAAGCTTTCACTTCGCCTTGCAGATCTTCTTCGATCATGGAAAGTGCGCCGCGTAATTTTTCGGTGCCTACGGCGTACTGCGAAGCGGGAAAAATCGCCGCGTGAGAAAGCTCGTTGATGCGATTGCCCGTAAGCGCTTCCACTTCGTAAATTTTATCGATTTCGTCGCCGAAATATTCCACGCGGATCGCGATTTCGGAAGCCGACGCGGGGAATATTTCCAGCGTGTCGCCGCGCACGCGGAAGGTGGAACGGCGGAAGTCCGCATCGGAACGGGCGTATTGCAATTCCACAAGTTTGCGCATCAGCGCGTCGCGCGGGTACTCCATGCCGGGACGAAGCGAAATCGAAAGGCGGAAATATTCTTCGGGCGCGCCCAAACCGTAGATGCAGGATACCGAAGCCACCACGATGACGTCTTTCCGCTCCATCAGGGAGCATGTGGCGCTGTTGCGGAGTTTATCGATTTCGTCGTTCATCGACAAATCTTTTTCGATATAGGTATCGGTGGAGGGAACGTAGCTTTCCGGCTGATAATAATCGTAATACGAAACGAAATATTCCACGCGGTTTTCGGGGAAAAATTCGCGGAATTCGTTGCAAAGCTGCGCGGCAAGCGTTTTATTGTGCGCGATTACCAGCGTGGGACGATTGACGTTTTTGATGACGTTTGCCATCGTAAACGTTTTGCCGCTGCCCGTTACGCCGATTAAAACCTGCGTACGGATTCCGTCGCGCACGCCTTCGGTGAGCGTTTCTATCGCCTGCGGCTGATCGCCCGTGGGGGCATACGGCGCGTGCAATTTAAATTCCATAGGCTTTCCTTTCCGCTCCTTTTTTCGACGTTTTTATTAAAAACAAACAAACGTTTGCGTTTTTTCGACATTATTATAGCACGGCTACGAAAAAAAAGCAAGGCTATTTGCGGCGCATTTCGGACGATTTGAAATTTTTTCGACGAAATTTTTCAGCCGCCGTTTTTTGCCCCGCCGCCCGCCTGCGGCTTGCCCTCCGCAAGAGAGAAATCTGCGGAATGCGGCGCAGGAATTGCCGCGCTATCTGAAAATGCGACGGAGAATAAAGCCTACCAGAAAAGCCACGATTGCCGAAGCCACCGATTTTACCACAAGCAGCGCCTTATCGCGCTTTTTATTCTCTTTTTCGCGCGGGTAGCAATACCCTTTCGCTCGCAGCGTGAACAGGTACATCTTTTCGCCTTTGCGGTGAGAATACAGCGTTTCCGCGTAATCGTCCTCGCGCAGATCTTCAAAGATTTTTTCGAGCTTCTCTTCGGGAAGCCTGTCCTTAGCTTCGAACAACCGCGAAAAATCGGCGGCGGAAATCAGACTTTTTCCGTCGCCTTTGCAAAGCGCATATATCTCGTCCATGATTTTCTCTTCGCGTCTGTTCAGCATTTTTCTTTCGTCCGCCCGTTTATCCGTGCGCGATGAGCCGCAACAGCGAAGCGATTGCCGCGGCGAGGAATCCGCCCGCAGCCCCGCCCGCAAACGACCACCAGAACACCGGCGAAAGCGAGCGGAACAAATTGCGCCGCACCGAAAGCGGCTGCTCTTCCGCCTCGTACCTCCGCCCTTTATCCAGCACGGAAAGACAATAATTTCCGCCTTCGGCATAGCGCACGTCGATATACCCCTCTTCGTCCAGCGTTTTCACCGCGCGGGCGATTTCTTCCTTATTCACGCCGAGCGCGGCGGGATATAAACTTAAAAAATCGTCGTCCGAAAAAATTTCGTAGCCGTTCTCTTTACATTCGTCGTTGAGATATAAAAGCATCGCCGCCTTTTTCGCTTCCGTCATCGTCCGTTTCTCCCGCATCGTGATTACACGATATTATTATGCGCGGCGAGCGGGTTTTTAATCGGGGCTTTTATGTTTTTGTTTTTCGGTTTGCGCGATTTGCGCGTTTTTCGCAGCGTATAAATCGCTTCGACGGGGCGTTCGGCAAGTTTTACCAGCGCGCCCACGGGCAAAACCGTAGCGGAAAGCGCAAGCGTTAAAATAAGTTCGGAAAACGTTAAACCGGACGTTCTGAACACCGTGCCGCCGAAGTACAGAAGCGCGATCTGGCAAAACGAGGTGAGCGCGATGAAAATCACGAACGAGCCGCCGCCCTTCATTCTTCTGAACGGATTCGGCGAATCGGTACGGGCGTGGAACGCGCCGAACAAACCGGAAAACACGAAAATCGAAAAAAACGCGGTGTAAAAATGCGCCGTGCCCCTGCTTTCGCCCACGCGGAAAAACGAGGCGATTTCCGGCGACTTTAAAAAGTACAGACAAAGCAGCACGCAGTAGATTCCCGTGGCGGCGACGCGCCCCGCAAGCCGCTTTGTAAGCACGGGCTCGGAAAGCGGCACGGGCGGACGGCGCATATCCTGCGGATCGACGCGGATGCCCGCGAACGCCAGCGAGGCGAGCGTATCCATAATCATATTGATCCACAGCATCTGCATGACGGTTACGGGGGTATCGAAGCCGATGAACGGCGCAAGCAGAGATACGCCCACCGCGCAGAGATTCATCGTAAGCTGAAACACCACAAACTGCCGTATGCTTTTGAATACCCGCCTGCCGTATGCCGCCGCTTTGACGACGGACGAAAGATTATCGTCGGTAATCACCACGTCGCCCGCTTCTTTGGCGACTTCCGTGCCCGAACCGAGCGCGAAACCGACGTCCGCTTTTTTCAGCGCCGCCGCGTCGTTGATGCCGTCGCCCGTCATGCCCGTTACGCAACCGAGGCGCTTCGAAAGTTCTACCAGCCGGCTTTTATCGGTGGGGAGAGCGCGCGCCACCACGCGGAGCCGCGGCAGAATTTTTAATACTTCTTCGTCGCTCATCGCCGCCAGTTCGCCGCCCGTGAGCACGACGGCGCCGCCCGATTCGACGTACGGCGCGTATTTCTGCGCTTCCGCCTTGCTTTTGCGGGGGGTATGGTGCGAAGTTTTGCGTTTTTCGGTTTTCCGCACGGGCAGAAACAGCCCCGCCTCTTTGGCGATTGCCGCCGCGGTTTCGGGATGATCGCCCGTAATCATCACTACCTGCACGCCGGCGCCGCGCAGATCGTCCACGGCGGTTTTCGCTTCGGAGCGAAGTTCGTCGCAAAGCACGGCAAGCGCAAGAAGCGTGGCGTTTTCCGGCAAGATTCCTTCGGAGGCACGCGGAAATTCGCCCTCGTAACAGGCAAGAGCGATCACGCGTCTGCCGCGGCTCGTCTGTTCGTGCAGGCGTTTTTTCATCAGCGCCGCATCCAGCGGAAGATTGCTTTCGCCGTTGAAACAGTACGCGATATGCGGCAGCAGGATTTCGGGCGCGCCCTGAAAATACACCGTTGTTTCGCCGCCGCTTTGCACCGCGGCGAGAGCGTATTTGTTTTCCGTGCTGAATTTCTGCCGCGATATAATTTTCGCCTCGTGCAAGCGGGCGCCGCGCAGATACGTTTCCGGCGGAAAGGCGGCTTTAAAAGCCCTGTCCGCGGCGTTGCCGCCGCCCTTTGCCGCCGCTTCGCCGCCGTTGAAATACGCGCACGCGGCGATTTTTTCCGCAAGGAGCGCGGGCAGACGATCGGGGGGAAGCAATTCGCCCCTGCCCGTTAAAACGCGGCCGACGGACGGCATGCCGCGGGTGAGCGTGCCCGTTTTATCGGTGAAAAGAATTTTCATGCCGCCCGCCGCTTCGATGCCCGCGGCGCGCTTTACAAGCACGTTGTCCTTTGCCATTTTCGCGCGGTTGGAAGAAAGAACCACGGCGATCATCATGGGAAGCCCTTCCGGCACGGCGACCACCACTACGGCGATGGCAAGGGTAACGGCGTGCATCAGACAGGAAAATACCGTAACGGGGTTTTGAAAATCCGCCTTGATAAGCGCGGGATTCATGGCGTTATCCAGAAAGAACGCGTTGAACAGATCGGCAAGAGCGACGAGCACGGCGGCGAGATATCCGAAGCGGGAAAGCGTGCCTGCAAGAACGGAAAGTTTGCGTTTCAACGGGCTGTCCCCTTTATCCTGACGAAGCGCGCCCGCCATCTGCCCGTAAAAGGTGTTTTCGCCCACTTCGCTTACCCGTACCGCCGCTTCGCCGCCCGTAACCAGACTGCCTTCGAATACCTTTTCGCGGCGGGAAAGCCCTTCCGCGCCGGCAAGCGCTCCGGGCGTTTTTTCGATTTCCGCGCTTTCGCCCGTGAGCGGGGATTGCGATACGGCAAGTCTGCCCGAAAGCATGACGCCGTCCGCGGGGACCCGTTCGCCCGCTTCCAGAAGCAATATATCGCCGACGACAAGTTCGCGTACGGCGATTTGTTTTGTTTTTCCGCCGCGGCGGACGCGGCAGGACAAGTTTTCGCTTTGCGCCATCAGCTGTTCGAACGCCGATTCGCTGCCGTATTCCGAGAGGGTGGAAACGAACGTGGATAAAAACACGGCGACGGCGATGCCCGCCGTTTCGGTTACGTTGCGGCTGCGGATGAAAAATATGAGATTGATGGCAAGCGCAACGAGCAGGATGCGGATGATCGGATCGGAAAAGGCGGAAAGATACTGCTTGAAAAAGCCCTTTCTTTTACGCTTTTTCAGTGCGTTCTCGCCGTATTTTTCGCGTGAAAATTTTACTTCTTCCTCGCTTAAACCGAACAATACGTTTTTTTCCTGCGTACCTGCGTTTTTCTTTGCATTAGCGGACATGGCGCGCCCTCCGGGTGTTTCTTATCGATTCTTTTTATCGTATGCCGCCGCCCGGAAATTTATGAAAAAAACGCCCTCCCGTTTGTTGTACGGGAGGGCGTTTCAGGATTTTCGGCGATTACTTTTTCGGGTTGGTGATAATGACGCCCGAATCGGAAGCGTCGATTTTCACCGTGTCGCCCGGCAGGAATCTGCCCGCAAGCAGTTCTTTGGCGAGCGGCGTTTCCACCGCCTGCTGCACGTACCTCTTCAACGGTCTTGCGCCGAGAACCGGATCGTAGCCGTTTTCCGCAAGGTATGCGCACGCTTTGTCGGTAATTTCCAGAGTCAGCCGCTTTTCCGCGAGTCTTTCTCTGAGCGACGAAACGAAAAGTTTTACGATCTTTTCGATTTCGCCTTTCTGCAGCGGCTTGAAAATGACGATTTCGTCCAGACGATTTAAAAATTCGGGACGGAACGAGGTTTTAAGCAGCGCTTCCACTTCCTTTTTCGCCGTTTCGGAAAGGTTGCCCTTTTCGTCGATGCCTTCGAGAATGGCGGGCGAGCCGAGGTTGGAAGTTAAGATAATCACGGTGTTTTTGAAGTTCACCGTTCTGCCCTGTCCGTCGGTGATACGCCCGTCGTCAAGCACTTGCAAAAGCACGTTGAACACGTCCGGGTGAGCCTTTTCCACCTCGTCGAACAGCACCACGCAGTAAGGATGACGGCGCACGGCTTCGGTGAGCTGCCCGCCCTCGTCGTACCCGACGTATCCGGGAGGCGCGCCGATCAGACGGGAAACGGAATACTTTTCCATATACTCGCTCATATCGATACGCACCATGTTTTTCTCGTCGTCGAACAGGCACTTCGCCAGCGTTTTCGCAAGCTGCGTTTTGCCGACGCCCGTAGGGCCTAAGAACAGGAACGAACCGATAGGACGATCGGGATCGGCGATGCCCGCGCGGGAACGAAGAATGGCGTTAGCCACGGCATCCACCGCTTCGTTCTGCCCGATTACCCGTTTGTGCAGGGTATCGGCGAGGTGAAGCAGTTTTTCCTTTTCGCCTTCCATCAGTTTCGCCACGGGAATGCCCGTGCGTTTTGCCACGATTTCGGCGATTTCTTCTTCGGTTACTTTATCGTGCAGAATCGTGCCTCCGTTGCCGTCCGCGCCGTCCGCCGCGGCTTTCTTCTCGCTTTCTTCCAGCTTCTTTTTCAGTTCGGGCAGTTTGCCGTACTGAAGTTCGGAAGCTTTCTGCAAATCGTACTCGCGCTGCGCTTTTTCCAGCTCCGCCGAGCATTTTTCGATTTCTTCGCGCAAAGACTGCACCGCGGAAATATCGCGTTTTTCCGCTTCCCAGCGGGTGGACAACGCTGCGTATTTTTCTTTCATTTCCGCAAGTTCGTTTTCGATTTCTTTCAGATGTTCCTGCGAAGCGGGATCGGTTTCTTTGGAAAGGGCGTTCTTTTCGATTTCCAGCTGCATCGTCTTTCTCGAAAGCGCGTCCATCTCTTCGGGGCTCGATTCCATCTGCGTGCGGATGGTGGCGCAGGCTTCGTCCACGAGGTCGATCGCCTTATCGGGCAGGAATCTGTCGGTGATATATCTGTCGGAAAGAGTCGCCGCGGCGATTAAGGCGTTATCCTGAATTTTTACGCCGTGGAACACTTCGTAACGCTCTTTCAGACCGCGCAGAATGGAGATGGTATCTTCCACCGTGGGTTCGCCCACCAGCACGGGCTGGAAACGACGTTCGAGCGCGGGATCTTTTTCGATATATTTGCGGTACTCGTCCAGCGTGGTGGCGCCGATGCAATGCAGCTCGCCGCGCGCCAGCATAGGCTTTAACAGATTGCCCGCGTCCATCGCGCCGTCCGTTTTGCCGGCGCCGACGATGGTGTGCAACTCATCGATGAACAGAATAATTCTGCCGTCCGATTTCTTCACTTCGGCAAGCACGGCTTTCAATCTTTCTTCGAATTCGCCGCGGAATTTCGCGCCCGCAATCAACGCGCCGAGATCCAGAGAAAATACTTTGCGGTCTTTCAGAGAATCGGGAACGTCCCCTTTCATGATACGAATCGCAAGCCCTTCGGCGATTGCCGTTTTGCCCACGCCGGCTTCGCCGATCAGCACGGGATTGTTTTTCGTTTTACGCGAAAGAATACGGATGACGGAACGGATTTCTTCGTCCCGCCCGATGACGGGGTCAAGTTTGTGCTGCCGCGCCCGCTCCACCAGATCGCTGCCGTATTTATTCAGTACGTCGTAGGTATCTTCGGGATTTTCGCTGTCGACGCGGGAATTGCCGCGCACTTTGGCAAGCTCCTGCATGAACGTATTTTTATCTATCCCGGCTTCTTTCAGAAGGCGCTTCACAAGGCTTTCGCCCTTATCGAAGAACGCCATAAACAGATGCTCGACGGAAACATAGGAATCGCCCATCTGTTCCGCGGAACTCTGCGCGCTTTCAAGCAGATCGTTCAACGCGCCGGATACGTATTTTTCGCCGCCCGATACTTTGGGAAGCCGCGAAATTTCCGTACGCGTTCTTTCGAGAAGCGCGGAAACGTTTACCCCCGCACGCGACAACAGCGTGGCAATCAGCCCCTCCTTATCGCTTAAAAGCGAGAATAACAGATGCAGCTGATTGATATCGGCGTTGCCGTATTCCGTGGAAACTCTCTGCGCGTTTACCAGCGCTTCCGAAGATTTCTCGGTAAATTTTTTCATATCCATAATTTTGCCCTCCTTGCCGTTTTCCGCGTGCCGCGCTTTGTTCCGCAACCCGTCGGTTTCTTTTTTCATTAGTTATTTTTACCCCTGCTTTCCGCCGTTTAAACATAGCGGGAACAACTTTTCGTAAAATATATTTCCGATAAAAAGACAAAGGAAAACGCCCCGAAGATTTTTCTTCGGGGCGCCGCGTTTTATCTGTTTGTTTTATAACTTTAAAACGTATACGAAGCGCCGACTTCGTACGTAATTACGGAATCGTCGAAGTAGTCGTCCACCGTGCCTCCGCCGGGAACAGATCTGCCTCTTCTCGGGGCATTTTGCGAGTCCGCGCAGCCGCTAAGCAGCGCAAAAGCGCCGAAAAACACGGCAACCGCACACATTAACGCGGCCGATTTTTTTCTGTTCAATCGTTTGTTCTCCTTAGTGTGATTTTTTTACGCGCTTTTGCGCCGGCTACGCTTCGCGCGTAAAAATATGCAGCTATTTTACACAATATTCAAAATTTTGTCAAGCGGATAAAAGGAATTTTTTGAAATATTTTTTCGACTTTTTTTCGTTTCGGGCAAAAACCGCGCTTCTTCGAATACGCCGCGATTACAAAAAACGGCGCGGAGAAACTTGCAAAAAAAAGCGGAATAAGGCGCGGGCGTTCGCCGCGTTTTTGCGTTTTTGCGCTTATATACGCGCGCGCGACAAAAAAATATTTTTTTTCTTGGTTACCGCCGCCTTTTTTTATTTACTTTTTTCCGCTTTTCCTGTACAATAATAAGACAGCAGGTGAATAGATTTCAAGGAGTTTGCACGCAGAATGATTGCAAGAGTAGAAAGCTATGCGCTCTTCGGGCTGGAAGGCGTACCCGTAACGGTGGAAGCGGATATTTCGAAAGGGATTCCTTCGTTCGATATGGTGGGCTTGCCCGACGCGGCGGTGAAAGAATCGCGCGAACGGGTGAAAAGCGCAGTGAAAAACAGCGGACTGATGTTTCCGAACCATAAAATCACCGTGAACTACGCCCCCGCGTACGTGAAAAAAGAAGGCTCGGCGCTGGACCTTGCCACGGCGATTTCGCTTTTAAAAGGCGAGGGCGCGCTGGAAGCAGACACGAACGGAATCATTTTTCTCGGCGAGCTTGCGTTAAACGGCGAACTGCGCCCCGTGCGCGGCGTGCTGCCGGCGGTGATTTCCGCGCGCGAAAAAGGTTACAAAACGTTTATCGTTCCCGCAGAAAACGCAAAGGAAGCGGGGTATGTGGGCGGCGTCGACGTATATGCGGCGCGAACCTTACGCGAAGTGGTGGATCATCTTTCCGGTTTTTCGCCCCTCTCCCCCGTGCGTTGCGAAGAATTCCGCGCGGCGCAAAGCGAAAAGGCGGGCGCGGACGGGAACAACAACCTTTCCGCGCACGATCTGTCGTTCGTGAAAGGACAGGAGATTGCAAAGCGCGCGCTGGAAGTTGCCGTGGCGGGCGGACACAACATTCTGTTCGTAGGCCCTCCCGGAAGCGGAAAAACCATGCTGGCGCGGGCGATTCCGACGGTGCTGCCGGATTTATCGTTTGAAGAGGCGCTGGAAATCACAAAAATTCATTCGGTGGCGGGAACTTTGGGCGAAAACGGAATTATTACCGAACGCCCGTTCAGAACGCCCCACCACACCGCCACCACCGTTTCGCTCTGCGGCGGCGGAAACAAAACGGTGCATCCCGGAGAAATTTCGCTGGCGCACGGCGGCGTGCTGTTTCTGGACGAGCTGCCCGAATACAACCGCTCCACTCTGGAAGCGCTCCGGCAACCGCTGGAGGACGGCGTTATCACCGTTTCGAGAGCGGGCGGCACCGTTACGTATCCCGCTTCGTTTATGCTGTGCGCAAGCATGAACCCCTGCCCCTGCGGGAACTACGGCTCCGCCACGCGGCAATGCACGTGCACGCCTTCCGAAATCAAACGTTACCGCGCAAGAATATCCGGTCCGCTGCTGGACAGAATCGATATTCAGGTGGAAGTGGACGGCGTAACGTACGACGACCTTTCGGGCGGAGAGAACGGAGAAACGAGCGCGGAAATCAAAAAACGCACCGACCGCGCGCGGGAAATTCAGCGCGAGCGATATGCCGGCGAAAACGTGAACACCAACAGCGAAATGAACGAAAAAGACATACGGAAATACTGCGCGCTTTCGAAAGAGTGCGACGATATTCTGCGCGAGGCGTTCACTTCGCTCCGGCTTTCCGCGCGGGCGCGCTCGCGTATTTTAAAGGTGGCGCGCACGATTGCAGACCTGTCGGGAGAAGAGCGCATTTTACCGGAACACGTGATGGAAGCGGTATCGTACCGCACGTACGGCGCGGAAGAAGAATAAGGCGCGGGGAGGCACACTATGCGGAATCTTTCGGCGGAAGAGAAGGCTTTCATCTGGCTGGACGCCTTTCCCCTGCCGCTCGGCGAAAAAAACGCGCTGTTAAAAGCCGCCGGCAGCGCCGTAAACCTTGTAAAAAATTACGCGGAATTTTTCAAAAACGCGGTTAAAGCGGACGAAAGCGGCGTATATAATGATATGGCGCAGTCTTTGAAAGACGATTCGTTTTTCAAAAACGTGATTGCGGCGCTTGACCGCGAAGCTATCAACCCCGTGACGCGCGTTTCCGACGGTTTTTTCGAAGAGTGGCGCGCGGTGGAGAATCCGCCGCTGGTACAGTACGAAAAAGGAAACGCGGCTTTGAAAAAAGGCGCTAAATTCGTGCTGGTGGGTTCGAGGCGCACTCCGCCCGAAGTGATGAAACGCACGCAAAAAGTTGCGGAAGAGCTATCCCGCGCGTTCACGGTGGTTACGGGAAACGCGGACGGAGGCGACAGCGCGGCGCTGGCGGGCGCGGCGAAAACGAAAGGCGGCATATCGGTTTTGGCGGGCGGGTTCTGCTGTATGGAAAACGCGCGATGCGATTTTGAAAAAAATCTGTACGTAACCGAACACACTTACCGCGTAACCGCGCGTAAATTTTCTTACGAACGCAGAAACGCTTTGCTTGCCGCGCTGGGAACAGCCGGCTTGATTGCCAGCGCGGGCGAAAAAAGCGGCGCGCTGATGACGGCGGAATTTTTAAAAGCCGCGGGAAAACCGCTGTTCGCCTTCCCCTATTCGCCCGAATCGGCGGCGGGAAGAGGCTGCAACGCACTGATTAAACGCGGCGCCAATCTTGCCGAAAGCGCGGACGACGTTTTCGAAAAACTGGGCGTCGCCGCACAAACGACGGCAACCGACGCGACGGATAAACTTTCCGCCGACGAAAAACTTGTGTACGAGGCTTTGAAAGATACGGGCAAGGCGAACATCAACGCTTTATCGCACCTGACGAAGCTGCCCGTATGGAAGCTTTCCGGCATCGTTGCGGCGCTGGAAGTAAAAGGCGTGCTGACGCGCACGGGCGGGAACTTCGTTTCCCTCGTATAAAAACACCGATTAACATTTTAAAAAGGGCATAGAAACAATGGATTTAATTATCGTAGAATCTCCTTCCAAGGCAAAGACCATTTCGAAGTATCTGAAAGGAAAGTACAAGGTAGACGCTTCCGCGGGGCATATCCGCGACCTGCCCGTACACTCCCTCGGCGTGGACGTGAAAAACAATTTCGAACCGCGCTACGTAAATTCGGAAGGCAAAGAAGATCTGATCAGGCGCTTGCAGGACGAAACGAAAAAAGCCGACCGCGTTTATCTTGCAACCGACCCCGACCGCGAGGGAGAGGCGATTTCCTGGCATTTGCAGACGGTTCTCGGATTAGACGAAAAAGCGAAAAACCGCATCGAATTCAACGAAGTTTCGCAAAAAGCGGTGGAAAAAGCGCTTACGCAACCGCGGACAATCAATTATAACCTTGTGGACGCGCAGCAGGCGCGCCGCGTGCTGGACAGACTGGTGGGCTACAAACTTTCCACCCTGCTGAACCACAAAATCGAAACGGAAAACAATTCCCGTACGCTTTCGGGCGGCAGAGTGCAATCGGTGGCGCTGAAACTGATTGTGGACAGAGAACGGGAAATCGAAGCGTTTAAGCCGCAGGAATACTGGAACGTTTCCGCGCTGCTGCAGGATAAGGAACTGAAACACGCGCCGTTCAAAGCTTCCCTCGAAAAGAAAAACGGCAAGAAATACAAGCCCGCTTCCAAAGAGGAAACGGAAACGGTGCTCGCCGCGCTGAAAGCGGGAGAATTCGTTGTGGCTGCGATGAAAAAATCGGTGGTGAAAAGCCACGCGCCCGCGCCGTTCACCACTTCTTCGATGCAACAGGAATCTTCCAACAAGCTGGGCTTCACGGCGCCCGAAACGATGAGCCTCGCGCAGCACCTGTACGAAGGCATCGGCACGGAAAACGGCGACCATATCGCGTTCATCACGTATATGAGAACGGACTCCGTACGTATTTCGGCGGAAGCGCAACAAAGCGCGCTGGCATACATCCGCGCCGCGTACGGCGATAATTACGCGCCCGAAAAGCCGAATTTTTATTCCACGAAAAAGGACGCGCAGGACGCGCACGAAGCCGTGCGCCCCATCGACGTTTCGATGACGCCGGACAAGGCGAAAAATCTGCTGGATAAAAAGCATTATATGCTGTACAAGCTGATTTACGAGCGTTTTCTATCTTCGCAGATGGCGGAAGCGAAATACAACAGCACGCAGATGGATATAAACAATTCCGGCTATACCTTCAAGGCGAGCGGCAAAATCATGCTCTTCCCCGGCTATACGGCGGTATACCGCGAAACGGAGGTAAAAAAGGACGACGACGAATCGGCGGAATCCGCAGAACTGCTGCCCGATCTGGCGCAGGGAGAAAGCGTGAACTGCAACAAAATCAACACGGAGCAGAAATTCACGAAGCCGCCCCTTCGCTATACGGACGCCTCGCTGGTGAAAGCGATGGAAGAAAAAGGCATCGGGCGCCCCTCCACGTACGCGACCATCATCGCGAAACTTAACCAGAAGTACGTGAAAAAAGAGGGCAAATACATGAAGCCCGTGAAAGTTTCGTACGCCGTATCGGATATGCTGAACAAATGCTTCCCCGATATCATGAACGTGGGCTTCACCGCGGATATGGAAACCAAGCTGGATAAAATAGAAGAAGGCGGACAGCGCTGGCAGGACGTTATTGCGGACTTCTACCCGGAATTTGAAAAAAATCTGAAAAACGCCTCCTCGTACGGCGACGAACTCACCGACATCAAGTGCGAAAAATGCGGCAGACCGATGATTCGCAAAAACGGAAAATACGGAAAATATCTCGCGTGTTCCGGCTACCCCGAATGCCACAACATCGTAAGCGAAGGCGAACAGGAAATTTCCGCGATCCCCTGCCCCAACTGCGGCGAAAACATGGTGGTAAAAACGGGAAAATTCGGAAAATTTCTCGCCTGCCCCAACTATCCCGATTGCAAAACGACGCGCCCCTACCCCACGGAAAACGGCGAACAGAAAGATTGCGGCATCTGCCCGGAATGCGGATCTCCGATGCTGCAGAAAAAGAGTAAAAAAGGCAAGATTTTCTACGGCTGTTCCGGCTACCCCGCCTGCAAGTTTTTATCATGGGATATTCCCACGGGAAAAAAGTGCCCCAAGTGCGGCAGCGCGCTGGTGAAAACGGCGCGGGGCAACGTGAAATGTTCCAACAAGGAATGCGATTATAAAGAGGGTAAAGCCTCTTCGGCGACGGTCGCAGGCACGACGGGCGCCGACGGCGGCGCGAAAAGCTTCAAACCGCTGCAATCGGAAGATTTCGACGCGCCCCCTTTGATGGACGAACCTATATACGGCGACGATCGGTAAAACGAACATGAACGGAATCACAAACGAAAAATCGAAAAACGCGAAGATTTCCGTCATCGGCGGCGGACTGGCAGGCTGCGAGGCGGCGTACTACTTAGCGCGGCACGGCGCAGACGTAACGCTGTACGAAATGAAGCCGCAGAAATATTCGCCTGCGCACGAAAGCCCGTCGCTTTGCGAACTGGTGTGTTCGAACTCATTGAAATCCGCCGACGTTTACGCGAACGCGTGCGGACTTCTGAAGGAAGAAATGCGCATTCTCGGCTCGCTTACGATGGAAGCGGCGGCGCACACCGCCGTGCCCGCGGGCGGCGCGCTTGCCGTGGACCGGGAAAAATTCGCGGCGTACGTTACGGAAAAAATCCGCGGCGAAAAAAACATCCGCGTGGTAACGGAAGAAATCGTAAAAATTCCCGAAGTATCGGGCGACGAATACGCGATTATCGCCACGGGACCGCTGACTGCGGACGCCCTGGCGGCGGACATCGAACAAAAAACGGGCAGAAATCTGCACTTTTTCGACGCTTCCGCACCCGTGATTGCGGCGGATTCTATCGATTATACCCGCGCGTTCACGCAGGACAGGTACGATAAAGGCACGGGCGATTACGTGAATTGTCCGCTGACGAAAGAAGAATATTACGCCTTCGCAGAAGCGCTGGAGACGGCGGAAAAAGCGGTGTTGCACGATTTTGAAAAAGGCGAAATTTTCGAAGGCTGCATGCCGATCGAAGTGATGGCATCGCGCGGAAAAGACACGCTCCGCTACGGCACGCTGAAGCCCGTGGGGCTTTGCGAGGACGGAAAGCGCCCCTTCGCGGTGGCGCAGCTGCGCAAAGAAAACGCGGAAGGCACGGCGTACAACCTTGTGGGGTTTCAGACGAATTTGAAATTCGGCGAGCAGAAGCGGGTATTTTCGATGATTCCCGCACTGAAAAACGCGGAGTATCTGCGTTACGGCGTGATGCACCGCAACACGTTTATACTATCCCCCGCTGTTTTGAACGCCGATTTCTCGTTTAAATATAATCGGAACGTGCGGTTTGCGGGGCAGATTACGGGCGTGGAAGGATATGTGGAAAGCGCCGCTTCGGGACTTTTCGCGGCGGCGTATCTTCTGGACGAATTGACGGGAAACAAACGCGGCACGGCGCCGGGCGAAACGATGACGGGCGCGCTTGCCGCCTACCTCACGGCGCCGAATAAAGATTTTCAGCCGATGAACGCGAATTACGGTATTCTTCCCCCGTTATCCGTGCGCATCAAAGATAAAAAAGAACGCTATCGGGCGCTTTCCGAACGCGCGCTGGAAACAATGCGCGCCTGGGCGGAACGCCTTTAAAGAGATAAGTACAAGGAGAAAAAACAATATGGAATTTCGGGGTACCACGATTTGCGCCGTAAAAAGAAACGGCGTTACGGCGATTGCCGGCGACGGTCAGGTTACGCTGGGCGAATCGGTGATTTTTAAAAATTCCGCGGTGAAGGTACGCCGCATTTACGGAGGCAAAGTGATTTTGGGCTTTGCCGGTTCGGTAACGGACGCCTTTTCGCTGACGGAAAAATTCGAAGGCATGCTGAATAAATTCGCGGGGAATCTGATGCGCTCCGCCGTGGAACTTGCGGAGCTGTGGCGCAGCGACAAGCTGGGCAGAAAGCTGGACGCGATGATGATTACCGCCGACAAAGATACGTTTCTGATTCTTTCCGGCACAGGCGAAGTAATCGAACCGGACGGCAACGTGTGCGCCATCGGTTCGGGCGGAAACTATGCCCTTGCCGCGGCGCGCGCCCTGTATTCGGAAACGGATTATTCCGCAGAACAGATTGCGAGAAAAGCGTTGAAAATCGCTTCGGAAATCTGCGTGTTCACGAACGACAACATCCGCTGCGAAACCATCGGCGAAGAGCTCCCCTCTGCTCCCGCGGAAAAACCGACGAAAAAATCGGCGGAAAAAATGAAATCCGCAGACAAGAAAAGCGCGAAAACCGCGCGGGAGGAAAAGTAAATGGATCTTTCTCCGAAACAGATTGTAGAACAGCTGGATAAATATATCATCGGGCAGGACGAAGCGAAAAAAGCGGTGGCGATCGCGCTGAGAAACCGTTACAGAAGAAGCCGTTTGCCCAAGGAAGTACGCGAGGAAATCACGCCGAAGAACATTATCATGAAAGGTCCTACCGGCGTGGGAAAGACGGAAATCGCGCGGCGGCTGGCAAAACTGGTGCGCGCGCCGTTCGTGAAAGTGGAAGCCACGAAGTACACGGAAGTGGGATATGTGGGAAAAGACGTGGAAGGCATGATCCGCGACCTTGCGGAATGCTCGTACCGCCTTGTGAAAGCCGAAAAGGAAGAAGAAGTAAAAGCGAAAGCCACTTCGGCGGCGGAAAAACGCGTTCTGAAAATTATTCTGGAAGCCAAAAAGGACGAGCGCGGAGATACGGCGAAAGAAGTGTTCGAAGGCAGACTTTTAAGCGAGCTGCGCGCCGGAAAACTCAATAATTTCGTAATTGAAATGGACGTGGAAGATATTCCGCAGCCGATGGAGCTTGTGCCCGGCGGCGCTTCCATTTCTATCGGTTCGATTTTCGGGGATATGTTCCGCGGAAAAAAGAAAAAACGCCGCCTTACCGTGGGCGAGGCGATGGAAATCGCGCTTGCCGAAGAAGCGGATAAACTTGTGGACGAGGACGCCGTAAAAGCGGAAGCCCTTTACCGCGCAGAAAACGACGGCATCGTATTCATCGACGAAATCGATAAAATCGCGGGAAAAGGCGAACGCGGCGCCGACGTTTCGCGCGAGGGTGTGCAACGCGATATTCTGCCCATCGTGGAAGGCAGCACGGTGGTAACGAAATACGGACCCGTAAAAACGGACTTCGTGCTGTTTATCGCGGCGGGCGCGTTTCACGTATCCTCTATCGAAGATCTGATTCCCGAGCTGCAGGGGCGGTTTCCCGTATCGGTAGAGCTGCAATCTTTAACGAAAGAAGACTTCATCCGTATTCTTACGGAAACGCAGAATTCGCTTACCTTCCAGTACGCGGAACTGCTTTCCGTGGATAACATCGAACTGAAATTCGAACCGGACGCCATAGAACGCATTGCGGAAATTTCGGTGGACTTAAACGCCACCAGCGAGGACATAGGCGCGCGGCGGCTGCACACGGTGATGGAATATCTTTTAGAGGACGTTTCTTTCAATGCGGGCGGCATGGACGTGCCGGCGCCTATCCCCGTAGCGATCACGGGCGCGTACGTGGACGAGCATTTATCGAAGCTGACGGGCAACCGCGATTTGAAAAAATACGTGCTGTAACGAAAAACGACAGAAGAAACAGCCGCGCCCGAACACGGCGCCGCGGCGAACGGAGATAAAATTATGATTAACATTCCCAAGGGCACGAAAGACGTTCTGCCCGAAGATTCTTACAAATGGCGCTATGTGGAAAACACGGCGCGGGAAATCGCGCGGCTGTATTGCCTGAAAGAACTGCGTACCCCCACTTTCGAACACACGGAGCTTTTTAACCGCGGCGTGGGCGACACCACCGACGTGGTTACGAAAGAAATGTATACGTTCCTCGATAAAGGCAACCGCTCGATTACGCTGAAACCGGAAGGCACGTCGGGCGCGGTGCGCTCGTTTATCGAAAACGGCATGGCAAGCGGCGTTCTTCCCGCAAAAATGTACTACATTACGCCCGCGTTCCGTTACGAGCGCCCGCAGGCGGGGCGGCTTCGCGAATTTCACCAGTTCGGCGTGGAAATTTTCGGGGCGAAAGGCGCGGATACCGACGCGGAAACCATTCTGCTTGCCGATACGTTTCTTAAAAAGCTCGGCTTGAAAACCCGGCTGCATATCAACTCCATCGGGTGCCCTGCATGCCGCGCGGCATACAACAAAGCGCTGCGCGAATATTTTGAGCCGCACCTCGACAAGCTGTGCTACGATTGCAAAACGCGTTTCGAAAAGAATCCGCTGCGGCTGCTCGATTGCAAGGAAGAGGCGTGCCGCGAAGTGAACAAAAACGCGCCCTCTATTCTCGATTATCTCTGCGACGACTGCAAAGCGCATTTTTCCGAGCTGAAAGAGCGGCTGACGGAAGCGGGTGTGGAATATACCGTAGACCCGCGCATTGTGCGGGGACTGGATTATTACACGCGCACGGTGTTTGAATTTGTGGCGGACGGAATCGGCGCGCAGGGCACGGTATGCGCCGGCGGAAGATACGACGGTCTGATTCGCTCTCTGGGCGGCGGCGACGTACCCGCCGTGGGGTTTGCCGCGGGCATCGAACGATTGCTGATCGTCATGGAACAATCGGGTGCGGAAATTCCCTGCGACGAAGCGCCGACGGCGTATTTCGCGGGCATGGACGAAGCGTCGCGCAAGAAGGCGTTTGAACTGACTACGACTTTGCGAAACCACGGCATCGTAGCCGAATGCGACCACATGGCACGCTCGATTAAAGCGCAATTCAAGTATGCGGACAAAACGGGCGCGAAGTACGTTGCCGTCATCGGCGGAAGCGAGCTGGAAAAAGGCGCGGCGACGGTGAAAAACATGGCGACGGGCGAAGCGGACGAAGTAGAGTTTGCACACATCGCGGAATATTTCGAAAAAAAATAAGACATACTTACAAAAGAAAATTTATCACGGAGGAAATCAAATGAAACAAGTTACGGGCGAAGAGTTCGAAGAACTTTTAAAAGGCGACAAAACGGTGTTTGCGGATTTCTGGGCGACTTGGTGCGCGCCCTGCCGCATGCTTGCTCCCATTTTCGAGGGGCTTGCGGAAAAGTACGCGGACAAAGCGGTGTTTGTAAAAGTAAACGTGGACGAACAGACGGAAACGGCTATCAAATGCGGCGTTTCCTCTATCCCCAACGTGATTGCGTTCCGCAGCGGCAAAGCGGTGGCGAACAGTCTGGGATACGTTCCCGAAAACGAACTGGAAGATTTTATCATCGAAAATCTTTAACGCCGAGAACCGTATCGGTAATGCATCACCGAAAATCCGGATAAAAATCCGATGAAATTATTTGAGAATGAGTCCGGTATAATACCGGACTCATTCTCATTTTTAAAGAAACTCTTTTATTTACGCGGTTACCGACTTGATTCAGATTTTCAGCCTCGATTCGTTAAAAATTTTTTATTCTACCGCTTTCAGGCTTTCGTTCATTCCGGTTTTTACTATTTTCGGTCTTAATATCAGCGTTACGAGCAGCGTAAAAACGAATACGACCACAGGCACGAACAGCCACATAAACCAACTTACGTTGCCGACCGTTCCGAACCCTATCGTTTTAAAAACGAGCGTCGCAAGACCTATTCCTATGGGATACCCCACGATAATTCCCAAAAACACGCTGATATATATTTCGCGATAAATATAGCCGCAGATTTCGCCGTCGTGATATCCCAGAACCATAAGCGTCGCTATTTCTCTTTCTCTTTCGCTGATATTTATGGTTGTAAGCGTGTTTATCACCACGGCGGTGAGAAGTCCCGCAAAAATAACCACGACTACCGCTATTCCGATGATCGCAGGCGAACCGAAGTCGCCGAACAGGCACATATCGAGGAGAGCAAGCCCCGCAAAAACAAGTCCCGCCGACACGCCTACGGACACAAGCATCATAAAAAACCGCGTTTTATACCTGAATACGTTTCTCATCGAAGATTTATACTTAAACGAAAGTCGTTTCCATATAAACGGAATTTTTTCAAGTAAAATTCTCTTTCCTTTTTTCGGCGGTTTCGGTCGCAGAAGGTCGGCGGGAGCGTTATTCGCAAGCCGCATTCCGATGGAAAACACCGCAATCAACGTAACCGCGATAATTACGCCCAGCGATATAAAGTAATAACTCGGTTTGACCACCACCGATATCGGCGGCATAACGTAACTGTAACCGAACGCGAAACATATCAGCCACGAAACGCCGTATCCGACAAAAAAACCCATACCCCCGCCTGCCGCAAGCGCGACGAGAGCAAAGAAAACGTACCTTACGACGATACTTACCGAACCGTATCCGAGCGTTTTCAGACAGGCGATTTGCGAACGTTCCTCGTCCATAAGCCGCATCATAGACGATAACACGACGAGAAGCGTTACGGCGATGAATATAATCATTAAGATATTGCCTATTCCGCGTACTTTGTCCGCGCTTGCGATAACCGATTTGAAACTGTAATTATCGTAAAGCGTAATGATACGCGCGTCTTCGCCTAAAAGTTCCGTCAATTCGATTTTTTCTTTTTCGACGTATTTTTCGTAACCCGAGGAAAAAGATTTAAACAACTTACGGTTTTCCGCTTTTATATACAGATCGCCTTTCGACGGAAGAGCGCAGATTCCGGTCGGACAGTATAAAATATTTTCAAGTAAATCGAGTTTGTTTATTTCCGCCATATTGTCGGGAATTTCGGTATCTTCCGGGTTGTTATAACTCGGCTCTCCGTCTTTGCCGAACGTCAGCGGACTTTTAACTATTCCTTTAATCGTAACGTTGATTTTATATTCGGACGGCAAGTTAAGTGCGGACGCAAGATCTATTTCTACTTTATCGCCGACGGAGTATCCCTTTATTACGTTATCTTTTACTTCGGCATAAACGCAATTTTCGTCGTCGCTCGTTATCCTTTCGCCTTCGATAAGTTCCAACTTGTTGATTCCGGCATTTTCAAGGTTGAGAAAATACAGCCTGAGCGATCTTTTTTCACCCGTCCGGATATCGAAAGACATCCCCGTTTCTACGTTGTTCTCGCCGTAACGGCTTTTTACCGCGGCAATTTGCTCGTCGGTAAAACCGCCCGTCTTGCTTTTTACGATAAAGTCGCTTACGCTTTGTTTTGTATAATAATTCTCTATGCTGTCCTTAATCATATCCGTCGGCGAACCGATACCCGATATAAAGCCTACGGATATAAGAACGATGCCGATAAGAGAAAAAAGCCGTATAAGATGTTTTTTGAACATTCTGCGGACTGTTGTAAAGTACGTTTTCACCACTCTATCTCCTCTACCGATTTAGGATTGTCGTTCGTTTCGATACTCTCGATTCCTCCGCTCTTGATCCTGATTACTTTATCTGCCATATCTTTAAGCGCGGCATTGTGCGTTACGATAATGACGAGTTTGTTTCGTTCGCGGGATAAATCCTGCAACAGTTTCAGTATCTTTTTGCCGGTAACGTAATCGAGCGCGCCAGTCGGCTCGTCGCATAATATCAACTTGGGGTTTTTGGCAATCGCGCGGGCGATGGCAACTCTTTGCTGCTCGCCGCCCGAAAGTTCTGCGGGAAAGTTGTCGAGTCTGTCGCCGAGCCCCACCGATTCGAGAACGGTTTTCGGGTCGAGATGGTTATCGCATATTTCAACGGCGATTTCAACGTTTTCAAGCGCGGTAAGGTTAGGCATCAGATTATAAAACTGAAAAACAAAACCTACGTCGCGACGTCGATAATCGGTCAGTTGCTTTTTATTGAATGAAGTTATATTTTTTCCGTCAAGATCGATTTCGCCGCCCGTCGCAGCGTCCATTCCGCCCAAAAGATTAAGGAGAGTTGTTTTTCCCGCGCCGGACGCGCCGAGAATTACCACGAATTCGCCTTCGTTCAAATCGAACGAAACGTCTTTTACGGCGAGTACTGTCAACGAACCGGTATGATATTCTTTTCTTACGTTTTTCAGAGATAAAATTTTCATAAATCGCTCCTTTTTTATAATCTTTTCGAATCATCGGTAACGGCAGAAAAAGTCGTTTTCAGTTGCAATATCATTACTTTTCCCGTCTTTTTTACTAAAAAACACTGCGGAATAACGCAGTGTTTTATCATCGGATCAAGCCGAGCAACGCCCGAAAAATACAACCACAAAATACAACACGCCGATAGCAATCAACGCAAGGCACATCCACGGGAACATCATTTTCACCGCGGCTACATAAGTTTTCCACTTTTCCTTGAACGTTGCGCTTTTCTTTTCGCCGTACGGATTATTGTTCTGACGGGCGCTTCGGGGCGCCTGCCCGCCGCGCGAGCCGTCCGAAGACCCCGCCGACGAACCGCGACGACGGGAATCCCGCACGCCGCTCATATCGAAAATCGTGGAATTATCGTCGTAATACACCACTTTTTCTTTCTGTTTTTTGGCTGTGTTTTTCTTTTTTGCCTTTTTATGCGACATCGCTTACTCCTGCGGATAGCAGTGGCACGCTACGAAATGCCCCGGCTCGTATTCTTTATACGCGGGCGCGATGTGTTTGCAGATTTCCATGGCTTTCGGACAGCGTGTGTGGAATTTGCAACCGAGCGGCGGGTTGGCGGGCGAAGGAATATCGCCTTTCAGCACGACACGCTGCGTTTTTTCATCCGGATTCGGGTTGGGTACCGCGGAGAACAACGCGTGCGTATACGGGTGCATCGGGTTATCGAAAATTTCTTTTTTCGTACCGAATTCCACCAGAGAACCGAGATACATAACGCCGATTTTATCCGAAATGAATTTTACGACCGACAAATCGTGCGAAATGAACAAATACGTCAGTTTCCGCTCTTCCTGCAAGCTCTTCAGAAGGTTGATAATCTGCGCCTGAATAGATACGTCCAGCGCGGAAACAGGCTCGTCGCAAACCACCAGTTCGGGGTTCACGGAAAGCGCGCGCGCGATACAGATACGCTGGCGCTGTCCGCCCGAAAATTCGTGCGGGTAACGCTCGTAATAATAATCGCGCAGACCGCACCGCTCCATCAAATCGAGTACATAGTCTTTTATTTGTTCTTTCGGCACAAGTTTATGCACTTTTACGGGTTCCGACAAAATATCGCCTACCGTGCTGCGCGGGGGAAGCGAAGAATACGGGTCCTGAAATACAATCTGCATCTTCGTTCGAAGCGGGCGCATTTCTTTCTGCTTATAATTCGCGATGTCCTCGCCCTTGAAGAAAATCTGCCCCGCCGTGGGTTGATGCAGCTTTAAAATCGCGCGCCCCATCGTGGATTTACCGCAGCCGGATTCGCCTACGATACCCAGCGTTTCGCCGGGGTAAATTTTGAACGAAACGTCGTCCACCGCTTTCAGTTCGGAAAGCGGCTTGCCGAGCATCGTCTTTTTCAGCGTGAAATATTTCTTTAAATGGCGCACTTCCAGTATCGCGTCCGAGTCGGGCGGAAGCGCGCTGTCCTCGGCGATTTTCCGATCGCGCAATTCCTGTTCCTTGCCGAATTCCGCCTGATCGTCGAAATTCGCGAATTCTCCCTCCGGTTGCGGCTGCGCCGCGTTTGCTTCCGGATTGTTCATTTGCGCCGCCGTTTCTTCCGCCGCAAGCGTTTCGTTTACGGGCGCGTTCGCTTCTTTCTGCTCGACTTCCACGACATGTCGCGGACCGCGGCGCAGTGCGTCCGTTTCAAATTCTTGTTTTTTCATCTCAATCTTCCTTCGAATCGTATAAATGGCACGCCACGTAATGCGTGGGGCTCACCTGCACCATTCCGGGATATTTTCCGGAACACTTCTTCACGCACTGATCGCATCTTTCCTTGAAGTAACAGTAGTCCGGCATATCCACGGGGTTGGGAACGTTGCCCGGTATATTGAAGAGGCGCGCGTCCTTCGATTTCATCGTGGGCTTCGATTTCTGCAAGCCCTGCGTGTACGGATGGCAGGGATGATGGAAAATTTCCGAAGCCGTTCCCTGTTCGATAATCCGCCCTGCGTACATTACAACCACATAGTCCGCCATTTCCGCGATAACGCCGAGGTCGTGCGTGATGAGCAGAATAGAACCGTTGATTCTCTTTTTCAGGTCGTTGAACAATTCAAGAATCTGCGCCTGTATGGTAACGTCCAGCGCGGTGGTAGGTTCGTCGGCAATAATCAGACGGGGTTCGCCGGCAAGCGCCATGGCTATCATAACGCGCTGCCGCATACCGCCGGAAAGTTCGTGCGGGTACGAAGCATACACGCGCTCCGCCATTGCGATGCCCACCATGTTCAGCATTTTGACGGAACGCTCTTTCGCGAATTGTTTCGTTGCGTCGGGTACGTGCAGAAGCGTTACTTCGTCCAGCTGCTCGCCTATCGTGAACACGGGGTTCAGCGAAGTCATCGGTTCCTGAAACACCATGGACATCTGTCTGCCGCGCAGGCGGTACATTTCGTGAATGGGCATTTTGGCGATGTCGTACACCACCTCTTCTTTCTTGTAAATTTTCAGCCCGTTCTCGTCGATTTTCTGCTTCGGACGTTTCAGCGCCACGCCGTGTGCGTCCAGCTTTACGTTGCCTTTTTTATCGAGCACTTCTTCGTAAACCGGCTCGCCGTTTTCGTCCGTTTCGTATTCGGGGATGAATTTGCCGTTCTTATCCCGCATATAATCGATGGCTTTGAAACGGATAGAGCCCTCTACGATCTGTCCCGAAGGACCTTGCAGCAGGCGCATGATAGACATGGAGGTAACGGATTTACCGCAACCGGATTCGCCCACCACGCCCACCGTGGAATTGAGGGGGATATTGAAGCTGACGCCGTTTACGGCTTTCACAACGCCCTGATCGGTAAAGAAATACGAATGAAGATTCTCTACTTCCAGAATATTGTCGGGATCTTTCAGCTCGGTAGTGTAGGCAGAAGGCGGTACCTTGCGTTTTTTCTCCTTTTCCAGCCTGCGCATTTCCTGCTGGTTGGCTTTGGCGATTTCGCGGACTTCCTTGCCCGTAAGATAATGCGTGCCCGACGAGCGCTTGTTCGGCTGTTCGCCGTCGGCGCCGTCGTTGTTTTTCTTTTTGAATAAATCGGTTAAGCCCATCGTTATCTCCTCTGCTTCGGATCGAGCGCGTCGCGCAAGCCGTCGCCGATAAAGTTGAAGCCGAGCACGGCGATGATGATGCAGATACCCGAAGGCACCCATACGTTGAAATTATTCTGCAGAATATCGCTGCGCTTCGATATAATTTCAATCATCGTACCCCACGATGCGTAAGGAATTCTCACGCCGAGGTTCAGATAAGACAGCGTGGATTCGTACAGAATCATGCTGCCGAGCGAAAGCGTCATCGATACGAGTATCTGCGGCAGAATGTTGGGAATCAGGTGTTTGAAAATCTTTCTCTTTGCCGAATACCCCATCGCTTCCGCAGCCACCATATATTCCTGTTCGCGCAGGAAAAGAATCTGACCGCGCACAAGCCGCGCCATGCCGGGCCACGAGAAAACGGATAACAGCCCCATCAGCAGGTAGATGTAATATTCCTGCGGCACGCCGTTCGAATCGAGCACCGTACCGATAATCAGCATCAGAGGAAGCGTAGGCAGACAGATTAAAATATCGCAGATACGCATGATGACGTTATCCACCACGCCGCCGTAATACCCCGCCAGTCCGCCGAGAATAATGCCGAGCGCCGAAGTTAAAAACACCGCCAGAAAGCTGATGGTAAGCGAAAGTCGGCCGCCGTACATCAGTCGCACGAAAATATCCATGCCCTGCTCGTCCGTTCCGAGAAGGTGATCGGCGGAAGGTTTCGCCAGCGCGTTGATACCCTTTTCCGTTACGATAATCTGCACGAAACTGCCGACGACTTCGCCTTCGTCGTTTTTCACATACACGATCTGCGGCGTGCCGTAATCGTTCGCGCCCGTACGGTCGGTTTCCGTTTCGCCCCACTTATGGTACACTACCGGACCAAGCCAGCAGAACAGGAACAGCGCCGCCAGCATCACGATGCCCGCAATCGAAAGTTTCGAGCGGAAGAACCGCCGCATTACCATGCGCATGGGCGACATCAGTTTTACGTTTTTATCCAGCGGCTTTTCTTCTTCCGCCGCGTCAAGCACGGCTTCCGCTTCTGCCGCCGCTTCCGGAAGTTCTTCATCCATGGCAAGCTTTGCTTCCACGTTGTTTTCCGCTTCTTCCGCCTCCGAGAGAACGGAATTCAGTTTTTCGTCTTGTTTTTTCTCTTCCATTTCCGTTCTCCTTTACGCAAGTTTCACGCGCGGGTCTACAACGCCGTACATCAGATCGGAAAGAAGCATGCCCAGCACCGAAAGCGCGGCGAGGAACATGTTGTACGTCATGATTACGGGAATATCGCCCTGCGTCATCGCGTTCAGCGCGTATTTGCCGATACCTTCGAGGTCGAATACCGATTCGGTAATCATCGCGCCCGAAAACAATCCGGGAATCAAGCCCGCAAGGCTGGTTACGAGAGGAATCAGCGTATTTTTGAACGCGTGCTTGTAAATAACGGTTCTTTCGCTTAACCCTTTCGCGCGCGCCGTACGGATATAATCGGAATTAAGTACTTCCAGCATGTTCGTACGCGTCATTCTCATTCGCGAACCGATGCTTAAAATTACAACGGTGAGCACGGGCAGGAACATGTGCCAGAGATAATCGCCGAATTTTTCGATGCCGTTCATGGGAACGCCCGCCGTTTTCATCTGCCCTACCGGGAACCAGCCGAGCTTGTTGGCGAAAATATCTTTCAGAAGCTGCCCGAAGAAGAACGAAGGCAACGAAATTCCCACAAGTACCAGCACCGTAACCACGTAATCGCGCACCGAATACTGATGCGTCGCCGCCGTGATGCCGAGAGGAATCGCGATTAAAAATTCGAATACCGTACTTACCGCCGCCACGATGAACGACGTGCCGATTCTGCCCGGATCGAACACTTCCGAAAGAACTTCGCGCTGGTTTATGAAGCTTTTGCCGAAATTCAGATGGCAAATATTGCCCAACCAGCTGAAATACCCCTGCACGATCGAGCCGTCCAGACCGTACGTTTTATACATCTGTTGCTTGAATTCTTCCGTAACCGTTGCGCCCGAAGTGTTCAGCGCGAGGATCTTCGCTTCCACGAAGTCCGTCGGCATGCACCTGAGGAGCGCGTAAAGAACGAACGATACGCCCAACAGGATGAGTATCGCCGCCCCTATTCTTTTCAAAATGTATTTGAACATCTTTTACACCAACTGCCTGTAAATTTTCCGCAATCTTCGCACACGGATTTTTTAACGCTTTCACCCGACCGTGCCGAAAAGCACGGTCGGGTTGTTTGCGAAAGATCGTCTGATTACTTTTTTATTGCCGGACGCTTATTTTACGAGCTCTAAATCCCAAACTTTTTCAAGGGGAGAAGAGTATGCGTTCACTTCCGTCTTGAAGCCCGTAACGTTCTTGCTGTTGTAAGCGTACAGGTTCTTTCTCTGATAAACGGGCATTTCCACCGCAAGGTCAAGAACCAGCCTCATCGCTTTTTCGTACATCGAAGTACGCTGCGTTTTGTCATCGATAGCGCGCGCGTCGTCGATAATCGTGCTCAGCTTATTGATAACGCCGTTTTCATAAGAATACTTCGTGGTGTTCGCCTTGATTTCGCGATAGCCCCACGCATATACGGAGGTTGCCAAAGAGTTCTTATGATATACCTGATACATATCGGGATCGATCGTGGAGCCCCAGGCAGCCGCCCATACTTCGAGAGATCCCGTGGAAAGCTTCGTGAGCGCCTGCGAATCGGCTTTCACTTCCACGTCCCAGTCGCAATCGTTCAGAATTTCCGCCGCCTGTTTGAATACGCTGTAAGTGGGGTGTTCGGTGATGGAAGCGCCCGCAATCGTGAAGCGGATTTTCAGCTGAGAATCGCCTGCGGAAACGTTTGCCGCCTGCATATATTTCTTCACTTTCGCAATCGCCTGTTCCTTTCCCGTCCACATCGTGTAATCGTGTCCGTTCGGCTTGGAGTTTCCGTTCGCTTCTCTCGGGTACGCCCAGCTTTTATTGGACATAGGCCAGTCGATGACTTCGCAGGTACCCGTGGAATAATATTCCGTAGCCAGCGAAGCCTGCATAGCGGACATAATGGCGCGGCGTACGTTTACGTTGGGTACTTTGCCCGCGTTGATACCGATATAGCCGTAGCCGAGTTGCCATGCTTCAAGCTTTTCGAACCCGCTGTTCTTCATGCCGTCAAGGCGTTCTACGTTCGCTTTCGTGAACTGCGGCGTTACGAAATCCACCGCGCCGCTCTGCAACGTATCAAGCGCGTTGGAGGGGCTGACTACCTGAAACTGCAGTTTCTCGGTTTTTACTTCGCTATGCCAATCTTTGAAATAATCGTTTCTCTTGAAGTAAACAACGCTGCTCGACCAGAAATCTTTGCCGGCGGGATTTGAATCGTTTCTTTCGTTGGAAGCCTGATACGCACCTGCGCCCATAGGAACTTCCTGATGCTGCTGCGACTGAATCACGTTGCTCTGGAAAGAAGCCGTAGCATAATCCACGCCGAATTTATTTTCGGCAATGTTGATTTCTCTGCCGTTGGGATGCGTTGCGTCGGCGCTGTAATAGTGCGCGGGCGCCACGGTAAAACCGAAGTTATAAATGGCTTTCGGGTCGGTGCCTTCGATGGTAATCTGAAGTACGTCGTACTTGGAAGAATCTTTCGGCGTGCCGTCCTCGTTGTGTTCGTTCGCCACCTGATACTTATTGCCGTTCACGGTAACTTCCGAAGTCGTCGTGGTGTGCCCCAGCGAAACGATACCTTCGATGTTGGGAAATACCAGCGTAGCGGAATCGCCCATCGTATTGCGCAGCATGATTTCCTTTGCTTTCGCGGCAAATTCCGTGGTCAGCGTACCCGCGGTACCCCATACCTGCAGCACGTTGTGCAGCTCGTTGGTAACTTTATCGGTGTATACGCGGTTAATCGCCTTTTCTTCCGTATCGTACGAACCCACTTCGCCGTCGAAGCCCGTAATCTTCAGCTTATTGTCTCTACCCTGTACCTGCTCGTACTTGGGGGTGATATAGCCTTCGGAAAGGAAGAATTTGAATACGTCGTTGGAAAGCAGGTCTTTCCATTCGCTGTAAGGCATCGTGGTAAGGTCGTACGATTCTTTCGCCGCCTTGAAATCCGCTTCCAGTTCTTCTTTAAAGGTCTTTAAAGCCAGATTGTAGTCGGCAAGCAACTGCGCGTTATAATCGAAGTTTGCCTGTTCCGATTTGGAAGCCACAGCCGTCTTATAACCGTCGGATACCGTACGCTTGGAAATCGCGTCTTTCATATCCGCTTCGGAAAGCTGATAAGTATTCTGCGAACCGGCGATTTTTCCGGCTTCCTGATACGTTTCGATCAGTTCTCTGATACGGGTGGTTGCGTATCTGTTGGCGTTTGCCGACAGCTGCGATTCCGCGTCGCTTCCGCCCGAAGAAGATTTCTGCTGCAATCTGTATTCGGATAAGCCCTTGATTTTGATGGAGTACATCGTGGAAGAACCCGTATATACGGGGTCGAGGTACTCGTACATATTAAACAATACGTCGTTCATCGTAAGCGGTTTGCCGTCCGAGAACTTGATGTTGTTCTTCAGTACAAACGTGTAAACGGATTCCGCCGTACCCGATTTTACTTCGTAATCGAGCACTACCGTAGGCTCGTCTTTGCCCGCAACGGTGTTGCCGTTGCTGTCCGTGGAAAGCATTCCGATCTGCGTCATACCCACAATGTCCTGATCGGTGCCGGACGTAGCGTAGAACGGATTGAAAAGTCCGCTGAGTTCTTCCGTCATCAGAACGATCGCGTCGCGCTTGTTCTTCTTGCAGCCCGCCAGCGAAACCAGCGTGCCCGCGCTCATCGCGCCGCACAGCGCTATCGCCAGCGCTCTGTATAAGCCTTTCTTCTTCATTATTGCATTACCTCCGCTATTAAGAGTTTTTTACCTGTTTTTTCTTTTACGAATCCTGTTCGTCGGATTGATGCGGCGTTGCCGTCGTTTTACCCGTTTCGTCCCACGTAATCGTATAATATTCGTAGTCGCGTTTCTGCTCGGCAGAAGCGTACAGGAACGTAAGTTTTATTTCTTTCGTCGTTACGTCGATAACAATCGTTTCGGGAGCGAAATAGTAATAGCTGCAGCCGATTGCCGCTTCGCCGTATACTTCCAGCTCCGTTTCGCCCTCCTGCGTAAGCCCGGTAACGTTACCGTTCGCAAGAAGATTGATTTTATAACCGTTTTGCAGCTGAACCAAGCCCAGACGGAGCTTAGCCCCCGCAATCGTTACGTTTTCGATATCCGCATTTTCTTCGATGTTGCCGCTGAACAAGCCGTAACCCGTATCGCTTTCCCGCGACGTGGCGGACGCAAAGTCCATGGTAACGTTTTCAAACCGGAGATTTTTCAGCTCCGCGCCGGCGGCAACCGCTCCGAACAGACCGCCGTTCGGTGTGGTGCCGGAATACTGCGCTTTTACGTTTTTCAGCGTAACCGTTCCGCTTGAAGCGTACATTCTACCGGTAAACGTATTTGCCGCAAGTACCGACGGCCACAGAGTATCCTTGAAATCGAGGTCGCAGAGAAGCTCGTAACTGCCGTTCGTTTTGGCGTTGGCTGCCAGCTGTTCGGCGGTGGAAATTCTGAACATCTCCTCGTCGTAAAATTCTACGTACACGTTCTGAATTCTGTTTTTCGGCAAAGCCGTCGTCGTATCCAGCGTACCGTTATGCGTAATTTTATCCGTATACTTCTGCGTGCAAGCCGCGTCTGCGTATGCCGCTTTGAAGGTTTTTCCCGATATCGAAGGGAATTCTTTTGTCGCGCCGCTCTTATACGTGGAAACGTAGTTCATCGCGCCGTTGCCGCCCTCCCAGCCGGGCAAAGACATTTCGCCCTGATCGGAATAGCGTTCGTCGGTGGTACTCAGCACGTAATCGAAATACGATTCGCCGTACTTTTCCCATTCGCCGTTTTCGTTCTTCGCGTAATAGTAGTACTGATAATACGGCACCCAGCCGGCATACAGCGTTATGTTCACTTCGCCGTCCGATTCGGAATATTCGATTTCGTCCGTTTCGAAATCCCAGTAATCGGAATACGAATAGGCGGGAGTAACCGATTCGGCAAGTTTTGCCTCCGCCTTTGAACGTTCGTAAATGTATTTGTTCGTAGCCGTATCTTTAATCAGGTCGCCGTCGGAAGCTTCGCCTTCATAGAAATACTGCCCGTCGTATACCACTACGGCGCGCTCTTCGCCTTTGCCGTCCGTCAGCTTCAGAAAGTACATATCGTCCTTTTCGGTAAGGGCGTTGCCGTTTTCGTCCACAACCGCGCCGCTTTCGTCTTTCATCAGCTCGCGCGTTTTATACCAGCCCGCCAGCGAATGTTCCGTTTTCGTAAGCGTAATCTTTTCCGATGAATTCGTACTTGACGCAAGCGTCGTCGGATCAACTAAACTGATATGCTTCTTACCATCGGATGACGCAATATATTGCTCATCGTCCGGATTGTACATATGCATAATTTTGACGTTTTCCGTTCCGATAAACTTGCCGCCGTTCGCATCGTACGTTACGGAAATTTTATAGCCCTTCTCGCGGTAATCGTCCACAGCGGACTTCTCCGCGCACCCGGCCACGGCAACGCACGCCGCCGCAATGCAGGAAAGGCTTAAAATTGTGCAGATTTTCTTCTTCATAAGCTCTCTCTTTTCTTCATCGGGAAACCTGCCGGTGCAAGCTTCCCGATACTATCTTGCTTTAATCTTTCTTTTCGCCGTTATCCGCTTCGTTTTCGTCGGCGGTGTTTTCGTCGTCTTTGGCTTCCGTTACGGTTTCTTCGCCCGCAGCCGACGCCGCAGCTTTCTTTTTCGTATTCAGTACAAACACGATAACGAACGCCGCACAGCCGAGCACCGCTACCGCCGCGCCGATGATAAAGCCGTAATTCTTGCCCGAATGATTGTTATCGTCGGGAGCGGGCTCCGGAGCGGGAGGATTCAATCCTTTCAGATACGCAATCGTAGTTTCCGCGCCGGTCAACGTTTCTAAGTTCGTAACAAGCGCCTGCTGTTCCGCGTTGAGAAGATTAAACGCTTCGCGCGCGGCAACCACGGCTTTTTCGTCCTCAAGCGTAATGCTCTTATCAAGCGCCGCAATCATCGCGATGACGTTCAACGTTTCCTGCGTTGCCGCGTTGTTGCCGTCTATCGTCGTCGAGAAATACTGCCCGAAAATAAACGAATCGTAATTCTGTCCGTTTGCGGGACGAACCATCACCAGCGTTTTATCGCTCGTGCCGATTCTGTCCACAAACGTCGCGCCGTAATAGAACAGTTCGCCGTGCGACGCGCTTGCGTTCCACATATAATACTTCGAAACGGAAACGTTGCCGGATCCGCTGTTATAGGGCAGGTTTTCCGTTGCCGCGTACGTCGAATCGTATTCTTCTTCCAGCGCGGGAGCGTCGTAGCCGAGGAACACCGCCACGGAAAGATTGTTGCACCCGTAGAAAGCTTTATCGCCGAGCGCCTTTACCGTGGAAGCAATCGTTACGTGTTTGAGATTTTCGTTGCCGGCAAACGCCGTCGCGGAAATTCTCACCGTACCGCTTTCCACCGCATAATCGGTTGCTTTTTTCAGCTTCGGATACGAAACCAGTTCCAGTCCGTTCGGAACGCTCTGATACAGAACGCCGTTCACAACTTTAACGCTGTTGCCGACGGAATAATTTTCATTGAGTTCTTCGCCGATTTCCTGTTCGCCGAACGTAACTTTTTCTTTCCTGCCGAAAGTTTCGATGTCGCAGCCGTAGAACGGGTTTTCACCGAGCGTCGCAAGATTTTCGCCGAACGAAACTTCTTTCACCGCGGAGAGAGCAAACGCGTAATCGCCTACGCTTTCCGCCGCCGCGAGATTCACTTTTTCAAACGCCGCGCCTCTGAACGCATAAGCGCCGATTTCCACGGCTTTATCCAGATTTGCAACGTCCGTAAGGCCGTCGCAGTTCATGAACGCGCCGGTACCGATCTTCGCGCCCGCTTTCAGCGCTACGCTTTCAAGCGGAGTATTCGCAAACGCCTGCGCGCCGATCACGTCGATGTGAGATAAATCCACGGAAGTCATCTGCGCGGAATAGAATGCCTGCGCGCCGAGCTCCGTAATCGTTTCCGGCAACGTAATCGCGGAAAGCGCCGTAGCTCCGGTAAAGGCATAGTCGGGAACCGCCGTCAGCTTATCGCCGAACGTAATCGAAGCAAGTTTCTGATTGTAAGCGAACGCGCCCGTGCCGAGTTCGGAAACGCTCGTCAGATTTGCCGCGGCAAGCGGAGCCGCCGCCGTGGTGTAAATATAGCCGAGAACTCTCTCTTTGCCGTTCACGGATTCAAGACGGTACGCGGGGTAAACCGAGTTGTCGCTCACGCGCACGTCCTGTCTGCGAACGCCGGAGAACGCCGCTTCGCCGATTTTTTCAAGAGCGGAAAGGTCTGCCGTAGCCAGCGACGCCGCGTTATAGAACGCGTATTTGCCGATCGTTACGCCCTCGCCGTTGCCGTCGCCCCAGACAATCGAAGTAAGTTTCGCATTGCCCGCAAACGCATAATCGCCGATCGCTACGTTTTTGCCGATCGTAAGCGAAGTAAGCGAAGACACGTTGCCTTTCAGCACGTCATAAGAATAATACGTGTATCTGTTCGTCGTCGCGCCGTTGCCGTCTTTCACTTCGTATTCGTACGTTTTATAATAACCGAGAGTGAATTGTTTCGTACCCTCGTACGAATAATCGTTCATGCGGGAGTAGAACGCCGCTTCGCCGATCGTTGCGCCGTTGCCGATCGTTACGCTTGCCAGTTTATCGTTCAAAGCAAACGCGTATTCGCCGACAACTACGTTTTCGGGCAGATTCACGCTTGTAATTCTGGTAAGCGCAAACGCATAATTGCCGATATTTTCGGTTTCGGACAAATCGGGCGTTGCGGAAATCTTCGTATTCGCAAACGCGTACGCGCCCACCGTCGTCAGTTTGCCGAGGTTCAGCGTCGTCAGTTCCGTGCAATCGGCAAAGGCATAATCGCCCACGCTTGTAACGCCCGTTGCCGTCAGCGCAAACAGCGAGGAGTTCCCCGCAAACGCGCCCGTGGAAATCGCCGTGATGTCCGCAGGGAGGGTTACTCTGTTGCCCGCCTTGGGAGCCGCCGCAATCAGTTCCGTGCCCTTGCAGATATATTTTCCGTTTTCTTTCGTTTCGAGATACGAATTCGCGGAGGACAAATCGAATGTTTCAACGCTTGTTCCGGCAAACGCGTATTCGCCGATGACGGAAACGTCCGCGCCGAGGCGCACTCTGTTCAGGGCGGTGCAACCGCGGAAGGCATAGGCGGAGATAACAGCCGCGTTGATGTCGATGGAAGTAAGATCGGTGCAGCCCGCAAACGCGCTCTTGCCCACTTTTACTTTCGCCGCTTCGAATTCTACGTTAATCAGTTCTTTGTTGTTCGAGAACGCGCCGATACCGATCGACTGCGCCGTTTCGGGCAGCGCCACCGTATCGAGTTTGCAGTTTTCAAACGCATAGTTTCCTATGGAAACCATCTTTGCCGCTTTCGGTTTGCCGCTTTCGTCATAGCCCAGCGTATCCGCCAGCGCGCAACCGGAAAACGCGCGTTCGTTAATGAATTGTACGTTTTCGAGATTGATTTTCGCCAGCTTCGTGCACCCCTGGAACGCGCCGAGCCCGATCAGGTTCAGCGTGGAAGGAAGCACCACTTCTTCCAGCGCCGTAAGCTTCGCAAACGCATACTGTTCGATGGTGGTAACGCCTTCGGGAATCACTACTTTCGTAATCGTGTCGTCGCCGATCGCCGATTGTTTGGTATGATACGGCGATTCTTTATCGATTACGTCGCCCGCGCTGAGGTCCTTTTCCACAAGCTCGTACCCGGAGAACGCAAACGCGTTGATCGTGGTAATGCCGCGGTCGTCGGGAATGGTTACTTCGCCGCCGAGGCCTCTGTACGTGTTAAGATAAATGCTGTTGAAGGCAAACGGTTCTTTCACCGTAACCGCAACGGTAAGCATGTGCAGCGTAGATTCGCCGTTGTAGGTAACCGCCGCCGTAATCGTGGTTCTGCCTTCTTTCTGCGCCACAACCTCGCCGTCCTCGCTCACCGTGGCGTTGCCGTTACTGGCGGTAAATTCCACCTTCGTAAGCGCCGGATAATAGGAATCGAGGATATATTGCAGCGTAACGCTTTCGGAAGGATACATCGAAAGTTCGTACACGCCGCCGAACGAATACGTGCCGCCCGTCGCGCCGATTTCTCTTTCGGAGGACGAAAGCAAATAGTACGCTTTGTTCGTCTTATATCCGGTCAGATCGAATTTGTTCACCGTCTGCAGCGAATACGATCCGTCGTACCCCTCTTCGCCCTCGGCAAGAACGTGCACCGTAGCGGTAGCCGTTACTTTTCTGCCGTTCGCGTCGTACCCGGTAGCCGTAAGCACCGCGTCGCCGCTCTTCTTGGCGATAATCGTCTGGTTTAATACGTCCGCCACGTCGGCAGCCGACGAGGTTACGTCCAGCGTCTGAATCCAGCTTTCGTTCGGGAAGATATTCAAAGCTTCCGAAAGCGGCTTCGTTTCGTTGGGGTTCAGCTTAATCGTTTCCTCGGCAAAATACATTGCCAGAATTTCGTCGGGCAGACGAATCTCGTACGTGGCGAGGTTCATCGCATAGTCGTAGCAGGAAGCCACAAACGTATTGCTGTGTTCGTTTTTCACGTTCAGCGATTCTTTCTTGATCTGAGCCACGTAATCGGTCAGTTCGAGAGTTACCACCGAAGTCGTGTTGAATTCGGAATATACGGGCGTAACGTATTTGCCGAAGCTCTTCATCGAGAAGAGGTATTTCGGATCCTGCGAGGTAGTAATCTGTCCGAACGACACGCCCATTGTGTAATGGTTATCGTAAATGCTGATATCCGCAAACAGCTTCGTCTTTTTCGTTACGGAATCGTATTCCGTACGGTAAGCTACGTCGGTAACGATCGGCGCTTCGAAGTCGATATACAACGGAAATTCAAACGTGTTGCGCACGTTGTTCTGCTCGTCGTCGGCACCGTAATCGATGTACGAAGTCATCTTTACGAGATATTTCGTGTTGTTTTTCAGATTGTTTTCCAGCGCGCTGAAATCGAGATCGATCGACGAACCGTAAATCGAGCCGCCGCCGTTAAACGCCTTGCGCACGTTATATTTCGATTCGGAATAAATCTCTCTGCCCGTCGCCGCGTCCGTAATAGTGATATCCACTCTCTTCGCGTTGCGCAGAAGTCCCGCCGTTATCGAACGGATTTTATTCACGGAACCGTTCTCGCCCTCCTGATTGGAAATGGCGATATGCTCTTTGTTTGCCGCAATCGGCGTAGCCGAAGGATTCTGCGTGAACGCATACGCGCCCAGCGTGGTGATATAATCGCTGTACAAGCCGCCGATAACGCGCGTCGCATAAGCGTCCGCCATCAGTTTATCTTCGGTGTCGAGTCCGGTATTCAGCTCGTCTTTGTTGGTATCGTAATATTCTTCGTCGAAAATCGGGGCTTCCGTCCAGTCGCCGAAGAACGCAAGCATGGGCACGTTCAAAGAAACGCTCGTACCGCTTGCCGCTTCCATCTTCACGAATCCTTCCACATACATGCCGTATTCGAACGATTCGTTCATATACTGCTTATCCGCTTCGGAAAGCGTGATTTTCAAAGTTACCGTGGCGCTGCTTCCCGCCTGCACCGTTACGGCGTTGCCGTTCAGCGAGCCGCCGCCCGTTACGGAAACCACCTGCGTCTGCGTGCCGGAAAGAAGATAGCCTTCCTGCGTAACGGTGGTATCGCCGTGCGAAGTGTAAGTTTTGCTTACGCCCTCGGTAATCATCACGGAATCGACGTTGTAAGAAACCGTCTTGTCGCTGATGTTGTTTACGGCGAACGTCATTTCGTATACGCCCGTCTTGTTTTTGTCGTCGCCGAGTTCCAGCTTGGTTTTATCCATTTCGGAACCGTCGGCGTTATAGGTGGAAATATATGCCGCCGTGGTGGTGGCTTTCGTGATGTTTACAAGTCCCGCGCCCTGCTTTCTTACGGCATAGGGCAGCCCGTTCTTGTTCAGCACGATGTCCGCGGTGGACATCATCAACTGGTTCACGCGCTTCGTAACTTCCGTTGCGGCAAGCGTATCGTTGCCGAACACGCCGGAATATCTCACGTATTGACGGATCAGCGCCGTTGCGCCCGCCTGGTTGGGCGCAGCCATCGAAGTACCGGAAAGTCTTTCGTACTTCTGCCCGGGAACGGCGGATAAAATTTCACCGCCGTGCGCCGTGATTTCGGGCTTGATTTTCAAATCGGAAGTAGGTCCCCACGAGGAGAAATCGGACATAAACGGACCCGCCGCCTGCGATTTGGAGATTTTCAGAATGCCCGTTTTGCTTGCGGCAAGCTTTTCGCCTTCGTCCTGCGAAAGCGAGCACACCGCGCCGATGTTCGCGCCTACCGACATGGAAATGTTACCGGAAACGTTGTTATAAATAATGATACCCGCGGCGCCCTTTTCTTTCAGAGCCACGCGCACTTTTTCTTCGAACGTGGAGCTGCCGCGCTTTACCAGCACGATTTTGCCCTTATAATATTCGTCCGGCTCCATATAATCGGAAGATCTGCCGATGCCGGGAATGGTTACGTATTCGAAGTCGTGTTCCGTAACGTCGTCGCCCACCGTTTTCAACACGTCGTTCACGAAGCTCTTCTTCGTCTGCGCGTCGGATGTGGAAGCCTCGGTGAAATAAATGATTGCGCCGTTGTGTACCATGTAAGGGGTTTTCACGCCGTCTACCGAAGCCACGGAAAGCGCCGCTTCATACGTGGAAGGCGAACCTACCGTACCGGAATCGGGGTTGGAAGTCAGTCCGTTGTTACCGTTCTTTTCCGAACCCATCGTAGCGTTGTACGAGTTTGCGGCGGAAGCAATCAGCGAAATGCCTGCGGCGCGCACCTGATCGTACACGTCCGCCACTTCCTTTTCGTCCACTTCGCGCGTGAAGCCGCAGCCCGAACCGAGCGACATGTTGATTACGTCCACGCCCAGCGTTACGCAATCTTCCAGCGCCGCCAGCAGCCACGAAGTTTTCGCGCCCGACTGCGTATCGGAGAACACTTTCATGATGGCAAGCTGCGCGTTCGGCGCAACGCCCGTAATCGTTTCGTCTTTGCCCGCAATCACGCCGGCAACGTGCGTGCCGTGTTCCGAACTGATGGGCGCCACGTCCGCGTCTTTATCGGCGTAGTCGTACGCGTAAGGTACCTTTCTGCTTACGTATACGTCCTGCGCGGTAAGCCCTACGGAATTTTTCGCCGCGGCCGTGCTGCCGATTTTTTCTGCCACCGTCGAAAGCGTGAACGCTTCGTCGGATGTGGTGAAATTATCTACGGAAAACGCCGTATGCGTATAATCGAGACCGGTATCGAGCACGGCGACAACAACGCCGTCGCCCTGATATTTCGAATTCGAGCTGTCGAAAATACCCGTATCGTACACGTCTACGTCGTTGGTAACCACCTGCGTTTCGGCGGGCGCATACACGTCGCCCACAATCAGCGTGGCGTCGGAAGATAAAATCTTGTTTGCCTTTGCGAAATCTTTCGCTTTGATGGTGATTTCGAAACCGCTTAAAACGGTATCGTACTTTTCGCCGAGCTCGTATTTCAAACCGGATTTATCCAGTTTCGCAATCAGCTTTTTGCGCTCGCGTTCGGAAGCGCGCGCGGTAGCGCGGGCTTCGCCCGTGGTTACGTATTCTTTCACCGTACGGGAATTATCCGAATTTTCGTAAGCGTCCAGCACGGAATCCGCGTTCATCGAAACGATAACGGAAATTTCCTGCGAAGAAGAAACGGCGGAAGGAAGTTTATACGTTACGTTCGCGTCGAAGTAATCTTCCGTATTCGTTTTCACCGAGCCGTCCACGCGGGAAACGGCGAGATCCGCGGAAGCGGAACCGTCGCCGAATTCTTTCCCCAAGTTTTCGAAAAAGAATCCGCCTGCCGCGCCGAAGCCCATTGCCAGCGCAAGGATTCTTATGGAATATTTTTTTGCTTTCTTAGTCATCTTGTCATCCTTATACGTAGCCCGATCGCCCGCCCTGCCCGCAGAAACGCATTCGCGTAAAACCCGTTTCCGTCCGCCGCGGCGGCGAAGCGTTATATACCGTGTGATTATAGTTTCATACAATACCGACAATATTATATACAAAAATCTGAAAAATGTAAAGCGACATTAGCGGTAGTATGCCAAATTTTCTGTTTTTTACATAAATAAAGAAAAATTTTTCGGATTTTTCTCTGCCGTCCGCGCACGTTTTGTTTCTTTCTCGCAAAATTCGTTCATTTTCGGCATTTTCCGGAAAATTCGTTCCGCGGCGGAGCGCTTTAACGCAGCTCCGCCGTGAAAATACAGATATTTTATTCGTTTCCCTCAACGATTTCGGTAATCTCGGCGGTATCGCCCGTTACCTTAACGCTGAATTTCTTGCCCGAAGAAGCGGTAGCCGTGTAAACGCCCGTCGATTCGTCAACCGTGCATTCCGAGATCACATACCCCTTGCCGTTCAGCGCCAGCAGCTTCACGCCGTCGTCGCCCACGTCCACAAACGATTTGCCGTCGTTTTTGCCGCTTTCCGTGTAGTACGTGTGCATCGCTTTTTCGGTAACTTTCACGCTTTCGAAGAACGCCAGCCCGGTTTCTCCTACGCCCGCCGTTTTTTCCGTAAGCATGATTTCGAAATACGTCGTGGAGGTAATTCTCTTATTGTCGTCGTATTCTCTCACCACGTACGTCCAGGGCTCCGTCGCGCCCGTACGGAACAGCGTATCCGCCTTATATTCCGTCTTGCCGTCGCCCTCGCCCTTTGCAAGCGTAAGCGATACGTACGAACCCTTCTTGTAACCGCCGTCGGAAGCAACCACGCGCTCTGCCGTTACGGCGAAATCGCCGTCTTTCAGCGTTTCGAGACGCGTAATCATCATCGAATAGCCGCTGATGCCGTACTGGTTCATCTGCTGCATGTACAGGCGATAATTCTTACCGTCCTTCGCCACGAAATCCGCGGTGTACATGCCGTTGTTCAGCGTGTAATTATCGTCGATTACAAACAGGTTGCCCTCGGAATCCGTATAGCCGCTCGCTTCCGTGAACGCGGATACGATATGGCGATGTACTTCGTCTCCCTTTTCGTCGAATTTAATCTGAATGTTCAGCGTTCCGGGATTGGCAATCGGAGAAGCGCTCCCCATCATCGAAGCCAGCGCGCTGTAGAACGAGTAATTGAACGACGAATACGACTGAATCAGATTCAATCCGCTCACCGAGTAATGGTTCACGGATTCGGCGCCGTTGTATTCCACCGAAATATCGAAGCGGAAATAGTTGAACGTAAGGTACATCTGATACTTCTGCTTGCCTTCGCTATCGAGAAGCGGGTTGCCGTCCGCGTCTTTCAACGCCACGCGCGATACCGTGCAAGATTTGCTTGTGTCGATTTCGTCCAGAACGATTTCATAAACGGGATTCCCCTTTTCGTCGATAATCGGGTTGCCTTTTTCGTCGGTTTTCTGCACCTTCTTCTGTTTATGATAAGTGAAGTATACCGTGCCGGAAACGCTAAATTCCGCCGTGCCCGTCGGAGCGAACTGCAATCCGGAAATGGGAACTTTGCCGCCTTCGTCGTCTACGTCGCTGAACGTAAGCGGGTACAGATTCTTCGTTGCTTCCGCACGTTCGAACGAAAGGTTCCAGCCCTCGTTCTTGTAATACGTCTTTCCGTCCTCGTCGTACACCAGCACTGCGGGCGTATCGCCGTTTTCATCAAACGTAAACAGGTTTTTCGTCTTTTTGAAACCGTATTCGTTGGCGTCGGAAGCGTTGGTTCTGCGATACAGGTCAACGCCCTCGTTCGTTCTCTGATAATAATATCTTGCGCCGTTGATTGCCGCCACGCCGTAAGACGTGAAAAGCATCGCGTCGAGGTCGGAGGTATAATAGCTGAATTCGTTCGCGTATTCGCACTTGTAAACCGTCTTAGCCGTTGCGTCATAGCTGTATACGGCAGCGGCGGAGCCGTTCGAATTCGCATAGTAGAACAAGCTGTCGCTGATCATCGTGTACGAACCGGATTCTTTCGTGCCGTTCGCCGCGTACTTCACGGCGCCGCCCAGTTTATCGAGAACGATCAGCGAGAAGTCGTCGGGGTTCACGTACGTTGTCGCAACCGTTTCCGACTGATAAATCACAAAGCAGGGAATCGTGGATTTACCCGACGACAGTCCTCTGATGACGCCCGTAACGGTTTTGGTTTCGCCGTTGTACGTCCAGGTGAACGTGTATTCGCCGTTATTGCTCGTATAATCTACGTTTTTCGCCACGTAAATTTTGTTTTCGGAAGTGGATTTTTCCACGTCGTATACGGAAAGTTTTCCGTAGCCGTCCATTTCCGCCGCCAGTCCGGTCAGCTGCTGATTATCGATGAAGAGGTATGTGCCGTATTCGTTGCCGCGGATTCTGAACGCGTTATCTTCCGTAAGGTCGAAATAATACGTATCGCCGTCCGCCGAATAAAAATACAGCAGATTTTCTTTGCCGCGCACCAGGCTGTAAACGCCGCGCACGCTTGTGCCGTTCGGAGCCACGTATTCGGCAAGCAGTCCGTATCCGTCCAGATTCAGATTGCCTTCCGTCGCCGAAGTAAATTCCCCGTTCAGCTTTTCGTTATATTTGTAAATATTGATCGAAGAAGAACCTTTCACGCGCAGGAATCTGAAAGTGATTGCCTTATCGTCGTCGGTTTTTCCCGTGAATACGCACACATACAGGGAAGAATTGAACGGATCGCCTTCTTCGGTCTGTTCAAACGTACCCGTGTACGTCGTGGTAACTCTTTCTTCGCCGGAACCGGTAATCACCGTATATGAGGCGCCGCCGCCCGCCGAAGTACCCGTGCCGTCGAACGTAAGATACTGCGTTCTGTCGGCAGCACCGTACTCGTTTACGAGATAGGAAGAATAAGGAGAAGTCCAGAGAACTTCGAACGTACCTTTCTCTTCGTCGATCTTCACGTAAGCGGTGCTCTTGCCGTTCGTAATCGCGGTTACGTGCGTGCTCGTACTCGTGGAATAGGTACCCGAAGTAACGATGCCGTCGTTATCCAGCACCATAATGCTGCCGATTTTCTTCAGCGTAACTTTTGCGTTGGAAGAGGCATAAACCTTCTGATAGTTTTCCACTTCCTCGCCGATCGTGGTTGTATACCAGTAATACACGCGATAGGAAGTGCTGGCGGTATCCAGGCAAAGCACAGCCGTTTTCAGGTTGGTTACGTCGTACAGCCCCATACCGCCCGTTACTTCGTAGCTCTTCGTAGCCGTATAGGTGTACAGTCCGTCCGTTTTCGTGTACGTGCCTTCGGAAGCGATCACATACGATTTCGTCATCGATACGTATTCGTAAATGGAAGCCGTACCCTCGGCTTTATCGTTCAATACGAAAAGCGGTGCCGGCTGCGGCTTAGAGTTGTCGGCGCTCAGGAAATAATATTCGGCGTAATCCGCAGGTTTTTCGGTAAAGCTGTACTTCGTAACCGTCGTCGTCTTGCCGTCGGAACCGATTTCTTCTTCCGTGCGGGAAGTAATCATAAAACTGTACCGCACGTCGTTTACGCTCATCCCCACCATCGTGCCCATCACGGAGGAAGAAGTTGCGTACAAGCCGTCCGTAATTACTCCGTCCGCGTTTTTATACGAAAGGTTGTAAACGCCGTCCATCGTAATGGTCGCGCCGTTCTCGCCTTCGATCGTACGGTCGTATTCGGCATTATAGAACATCCAGCCCGTTTTACCGTTGTAATCGAACACGCGCAGCGTGTACTGCGGCAAACGGCGAGAATTATACAAGGTGATTTCGCCGTTTGCCATCTTGTAATAGAACTGCGAAGCCTGCGGATTCTCGGTGGTGCCCGCGTTCAGCGATGCGATGCCGAACCCGTTCAGCGAAAGCTGCATGTATCCGTCGGCGTACATCGAGCTTAAAATCAGCGACGAGCCGTTTACCACATGGCGGTACATCGAACCGATTTCTTCGTCGTTTCTCTGCACGAAAACTTTCGCGCCGCTGTTTAAATTGCCTCGGAAGAACGTAAGCGTTTTGCCTTCCAGTTCGCCGTCGGAGAACGTCGCCACGAAGTAGCCGTCCTTGTCCAGCAGATACTTACCCTCGGAAGAATGATTGAGTTCGCCCTCCGTGCGGATATATTCCAGCGTGTTGTCTTTTTTAAACGTAATCGTTCTGGTGTCGTCCGTTTTGCCCGTCGCGTAATCGAACGCGGTAGCCATACCGGAACGACTGTCGTCCAGATACGCAAACGCGTCGTCGCTCACCAGTTTTCCGTTCAGGTTAAAGCTTCTGCCGTTGAATTCGAAGCTGGAATTCGAAGCTCTGTACGTGCCCTTGAAGAACTTGCCGCCGCGGCAAAGATAAATATCGGAAGCCGTCTTATCGAAAAGATACAGATAATCGCCGCCGCCGAACATATCGGTGTAGCCCTTTTCCCATACGGCAAACAGATTCATGCTGCTTTCGGGCGCCACTTCGTCGGAAGTTTCCTCCGCCTGTTCCTCGCCGTACAGCGCATGTTTCATCGTATCGGCAAGATAGGTTGCCTCGCCGTTTTCGCGCGTGCTCCAGCCTTTGAGAACATACCCTTGCGCCGTGAAATCGCAGGGCACTTTCATGCTCTTGCCGTACAACAAATCCGCCGTTCTTCTCGCCGTGCCCGAACCGTCCGGATACGTTACTCTGTATGTAACCGTAAACGTTTCGCGGTCGAAATACAGGCGCATTACGTTCTCCGCCGCATTTTCCGTCAGCGTGATTTTCGCAAGCGTGCCGTTCTCGCCGTCTTTCTTTACTTCTCTGAATCCGCGCAGACGTTCTTCCGCGATCACCGTCGTACCGGGATAATCGGAATATTCAAGCGCCTGCTCGTCTTTATCGTAGCCGTCCTGCGTAAGATTCTGGCGGTAAATTTCCACCTTATAGCTCACCTTATATTTTGCGGTGAGGCTGAGATCCCCCTCCGGCATCGTTGCCGCTTTGGAAATTTCCTTGTCGTTTTCGTCGAACCAGGCGCCGAATACGTACCCTTCCTTTACGGGCGTATATGCGGCAAGCAATCCGGAAAGATTCACGCCCGCCTTCGCTGTGAAGGAAGTAACGGCAAGCGTTCCGCCGTTTAAGTTCAGCGTTACGGTATAAACTTTCGCCCATTTTGCGTAAAACGTAAGGTTTTCCTGCGCGTCGCCGATTTTTTCGACGGGGTCGCCCGACAAATCTTCCGTGGTATACCATCCCTCGAATTCGTAGCCTTCGCGCGTAGGTACGGGCAAAGAATATTCCTCGCCCTTCTTCACTTCCGCAGCGGCGATTTCCGCGCCGCCGTTCACCGCGAAAGAAAACGTAATCTTATCTTTCGCGCAGGAAGCCGCGCCCAGACAGCCCGCCGCAGCCAGTACAAATAAAAATGTGCGCAAAGATTTTTTCTTTGTTTTATTCTTCATGTTGCAATCTCCTTCTTTGCTCATCGTCAGAATCGTTTCGAATCGTATCGTCCGGACGTTTCCGGACTTTTCATATCAACGGAAAAAATCGATTTTCTTACCCTCTATCATTTCCGTTTCGAATATTATAAAACTTTTTTCGCTAAAAATCAACAAATTTCACCGCGCTTTCGGCTTTGTGATAAAATTTTCACGCTTGAAACAGTTATTTCGTTTTTCCCCTGTCCCGAGGATAATCCTCGCAGGGCAGAGAAAGTTCGTTTTATGCCGCTTCCCCGGACTGTTCCGTCCATACGGCGTAAAGCGTCGTGCCCGCGGGCAGCGCCGCCGCTTCCGCCGTGGTGTATTCGCCCGTCGTCGCGTTTTCGCTCGTCGCCCATCCGCCGAACGTATAGCCGGCTCTGGCGGGGTCGGATACGCCGCCCACCGCCGTCGTATATTCCGTATTGCCCGTAACAATCGATACAACGTAAGATTTATCTTCCGAAAGCGTGCAGGAATACACTACGGGGCGATAGGAAGAATTCCAGAATTTAATCCACTGTCTGTCCGTCGCGCCCGCGTCGGTGTATATCGTAAGGAAATCGCACCAGTAGAACGCGTGCAGCCCGATGTCTTTCACCGTGGAGCTTATCGTTGCCGAAGTGAGCGACGTGCAGTACCTGAACGCGCCGGTTCCCAGCGTTTCCAGCCCTTCGGGCAGCGTGATATCCGTCAGCGCCGCATCTTCCGCAAAAGCGTAAAGACCGATTTCTTTCAGTCCCTTGCCGAACGTTACTTCTTTCAGCGACGCATTGTTGTAAAACGCGAACGAACCCACTTTTTCCAGTCCGTCGGGCAGATGCAGAGAAATGAGTCCGCTGTCGCTGAACGCGCTGCTTCCGATTTCTTTCAGTCCGTTGCCGAACGTTACTTCTTTCAGATTTTCGCATTTTCTGAACGCGCTCGAACCGATGACTTCCAGCGAATCGGGAAGCGCGGACCCCGGAAGCGACAAATCCAACGCCGAGCACCCGTAAAACGCATACGCGCCGATTTCTTTCACGGTATCGCCGAAATTCACTCTTTCAAGGCTCGTCGCGCCGAAAAACGCATACGCGCCCACCGTTTCCAGCTTGTTCGATCTCGAAAAATCCACTCTCGCCAGCTGCGTTTCGTAAAACGCCGAACGCCCGATAGACGTAAGATTCACAGGCAAATCGATGGTTCTCAGCTGACAGCCGTAAAACGCGTAATCTTCGATGGTCGTAATCTTGCTGCCCAGCGAAATGCTGCGGAGCGTACTCTTATAAAACGCGCTTCTGCCGATATATTCCACGTCGGAAGTATCCGTAACGTCGGAAATCGTATCGCATTCTTTAAACGCATAATCGGCAATGCCTTTCTTGCCTTCCATCGATACCGAACCCACGTCCGTGCCGTCGATGAAGCCTACCGCCCAGTTTCCCGCGGTAACCACGGCTTTGCCGTCGTTTTTCGTCGCCGTCCAGAGGCTGCTCTCTTTAAAAGCGTCCTGTCCGATTCGCGTTACCGTCGCGGGGATGTTGGAACCGTTGTGCGCGGTACCGTAAAACGCCAGCGCGCCGATCGTCTGCAAACCGATTTTTCCCGTCTGATTATCTACGGGGAAGCTTGCCGTGGCAAGCAACGAAGATTTATAAAACGCGCACGAATCCAGCAGCCTGAGCGCGCCGCCCGCCACCGAACGTACCGACAGCAGACTTGCGCAGTTTGAAAAAGCATACGCGCCCACCGTTTTTACGCTTTCGGGCAGCATCACGTAATAGACGCCGTGGCAATCTTTAAACACCGACGCCGCGATGCCCCGCGTATCCGCGGGCAACGTTTCCGTCTTTTTGGCGCCGGTATTGCCGATCGCCACATTAAGATTGACTTTATTGTCTTTATCGGACAGCTCCGTCTTTTTCGCCTCGGTAATTTGCGTCAGCCACTTATCCGCATAAATATAACCGCTTTCTTCCTGCGCACGAGCAATCGCCGTGCCGGAAATCAGCAAAGCCCCAACGCGGGTAACGCTGTCCGGAATGACGATCTTTTCCAGCGCCGTATCGGACGCGAACACGTACGAGCCCAGCGCTTCCACCGTATCGGGAATTTTCACTTCGCGCAACGCCGTGCATTCTCGGAAAGCGCTGTTGTCTATCGAAATCAGGTTGCCTTTGTCCGCTCCGTCGGCTCCGTAAAAATCAATCGTCGTCAACGCCGTGCATTTGCCGAACGCCTGCACGCCGATGTACATAAGATTTTTTCCCGTCGTCAGTTTCGTCGCCTCGGTATTTCCGAAAAACGCGTATTGCGCCACCGTAACCACCGAATCGGGCAACGAGATCTCCTTCATCGCGCTGCAGTTCGAAAACGCCGAAGCGCCGATCGTCTGCACGTTTTTACCGATTTCTATGCGTTCCAGCGAATAGCAATACCCGAACGTGCTTTCTTCGATCGCCGTGATGCCGTCGGGAATGTTCACCGTCGTCAGAGCGTTGCAGTTCTGAAACGCTCCGCCGCCGAGGGAAGTAAGCGCGTCGTTCAGCGTCGCCGTTTCCAGATTCGCGCAGTTGTAAAAGGCCTCTTTGCCCACCGAACGCATATTCGCGCCCAACACCACGCCCGTTACTCTCGAACTGCCGCGGAACGCGCCGTCCGCAATGCTCGTTACCGGCTTGCCTCGGTATTCGTCCTCAAACGTAACCGCGCCCGTCGTGGAAGTGCCCACCTGCGTGATTTCATATTCCGAATTATTGTTGATCAGCGTGTATACGCAACCCGTGGTGTAATTCATGTGGAATTCCAGCCCCGCCGACCATGCGGACTGCACGGAATCCTGTTTGCCCGAATTTGCGCGTACGCGCAGCACGTAATCGCCCGTCTGTAAAAAAGCCAGGTCCAGCACGGGTTTTCTTACGCTTTTTTCTTCTTTTTCTTCGCTTGAAACGTTCGTAACTTCCACGGTGTAGGTACGCGCCCCGGAAATTTCGCTCCACGTTAAATTATTATCTACATCCACCGCCAGATTCGTCGGCGTTTCCAACGCATCCTCTTTGGCGCATGCGGAAAAAAACGCGGCGATGACGAACGTCAGCGTTAATAATAAACTCTTTAATCTCTTCATAGCGTACTCCTCTTTCAAGCCCGCCGCCCGGACAAAATTCATCTGTCCGGGCAACAAAGCTTCGCCGCGGCTAAGCCGCTTTCCGATTTTCTTTCTGCTGTTTCTTTTGGCGGATGATTTCGTGCAGCCACTTGAACTTGAATTTTCTCACGGCGATATCCGTAAGAAGCAACACGATGGAAAGAATCGCAAACAGGTACCGCGGGTCGAACGTCTTTTCGATGCCCGTAATAAACCCTTCGAAAACTTCCTTCGGGTCGGTAACGTCTTCTATTTTCTTTCCGTTTCCGTTTGCGGCAAGCCGCACAAGAAACGATTCCGCGTCGTCCGTTTCGGGGTAAAGATTGTATTCCTCCGAAAACGCAAACGTTTTATAAAGTTCCACCGCCTGCTGCGCGATTTCTTCGCCGTCCGCGTTCCGCTTCGTCAGTAAAATCTTGTACACGCCCGCTTTTTTCACGATAAATTCGCAGCGGCTGTACTGATTCGATTTGCCGAACGGCGTAATCACATAAACGTCCGCGCCGTCGGAATTTTCGTTCAGAGAAACGGAATAATCTTCCGCCCCGCCGCTCATGCACACCAATTTCGCCTCCAGCGTTTCGCCGTTTTCCAGATTAGCGTATACCCGCAGCGTGTTCGTATAATTGCGCTCCGTCAGCTGATATTCGTACGCCGCGGGAGAGATGTCCTCAAGCGGCATCAGATTGTCGATGATGTTTAAAATCAGTTTCTTCCCGTTGGCGTCCGCCATAAACTCCGCCGACCACGACGGCGAGCCGTCCCATCTGACAAGCCCCGTCAGATCGCACATAAAGCTGCCCACCGTTCCGGCGCCGAATTTCCACTGCGCGTACAGCGGCGTAACGTCGTATTCGCCCGTCAGCAGCGTTTCCGCTCCGTCTTTTTTCTTCACGCCGTAGAAGCCGCCCAGCTTCACCCGCATTCTGAACGCGTCGCGCTCGTCTTTTTCCTTATCGTCGTCCGAGCCGCTGCCCGAACCGCCGCTGCCCGCATCCTGATTGATTCCGTATTCCACGCCGCTGAAAACAGAGGACGTGGGCGATTTCACGATCGGCGCGAACGGCTCGTTCACCGTTTCTTCCACCTGCTTCGCGCGAAGATCGTTATACATTTCGTCAATCAGATCTTTACCGCTCGCTTCGGTTACCCTTCCGCCCAGCTTCAGCGTCTGCCCCGGCTCAACCAGCTTCTGCATATTGTCTTTCACTTCGGCGGAAGGCGAACCCACCAGTACGATGGAAATGGAAATGCCTCTCTGCGCAAGACTTTTCGCCTCGTCGTAAGGAGGGTCGTTTTCGCCGTTGCAGTACCCGTCCGACACAATGATGATGTGCCGCTTTTCCACCTGCTTGTTCGATTGCAGCATTTCGCCCGCACGTTGCAGCGCGCTGAAGAAATTCGTGGAACCGCCCGTCGTTTTCAGCGCGTCGTCCGCAAACGCGCGCGTAATCGCGTTCGCGTTCGTTCTCGAAGTCAGCGGCAGAATCGTACCGTATTCGTTATCCAGCGACACGATGCCGATGTAATCCCGCTCGGTAAGCGCTTCGTAGCACGATCTTAAGCCGGCGCGCGCATACTCGAACAATTCGGACATACTTCCCGAACGGTCCACGCACACCACAAGCCCCACGGGCGGCGTATAATTGATCGCCTCCACGGGCAGCAATTCCTGATACTGCGTACCCCTCAGGTCGTTCCGGCTGTACGCGTGCGCGTTGCCTTCGGCGTCGTCGCCGCCGAGTGTCAGCAATCCTCCGCCGTAATCGTTCACGTAGCTGTACAGCATCTCCGTAAAGCCGTCGAACCGCGCCAGATCTCCGTTGGATACGTTGTTCATAATCACCTGGTCGTACCGTCTTAAATCGTTTACCGTTTTCAGCTCCGCGTCGTTTGCCGTTTTCAGTTCGTTTCCGGAAGCAAGATTCAGCCGGTCCACCACGTATTCGTTGTCGTTCAGGAGTTTTATCAGCGCTTCCGATTCCGCGCTCTTCTGCTCGATAATCAGCACTTTGTTGAACGACTGCAGGTTGATATACGTCGTATATTCGTTATTTTCCGCAAGAGCGTCGCCCGCGGCAACGATTTCCGCCGTAATTTCGTGCACGCCGGCGGAAGCGAATTTCAGGGTAAACGTTACCTCGTTCGCGCCCAGCGCAAGATCGGTAACTTTCGCGCCCTGTTCTTTGCCGTCCGCGTCGGTTACTTTCACGGCTTCGCCGTTGTCTTTCAGCACCACGCGCACGTCTTTATTTACTTGCCTGCTGCGAAGCAGCACTTTCACGGTGCAGTCCTCGTTCGGTTTCACGTGCGTTTCGGGAAGCTGAATCCCCGTTATCTGCACGTCGTTTTCGATGAACGCTTCGGAAATCAGCGCCGTATCCACCACCGTTCCCTGTGCCGTAAGCGCGCGGATGGCGGAAAACGCGTTTCCGTCCGTTTCCAGTCCGTCGGAAATCAGCACCACTTTCGAACTTTCGGGATGCCCGAACAAATCTTTCGCGTATTTCAGCGCGCCTTCGATGTTCGTCGCGCTCGTATCGGGCAGCTCCGCCGCCTTGTACATATCGTAAATATCGTCTACTTTATACGTGAGCGGCACGGCGTAATTCTGCGTAAAGCCGAAGGTTACCACGCCCATCTTGTAGCCGTCGTATCTGCCGTCGGCAAGCACCGTCCGCACAAATTCGTCGCGGCGCGCCTTCGCCCGCTCCTCGGTATCGGAAACGTCCACCAGCAGCAGAATTTCGTTTTCTTTGTTCGTTTTCACGTAGCGGAATTGAATACCGCACAGCACGCAGATGCAAAGCACCATCACGCAAAGATGCGTTACGATGGATATGATGCGGTTCCGCGTTCTTCTGTAACGCTTCGAAAGGCGGAAATACGGAATTAACGCCAGCGCAAACGCCGGTATCAGCAGCAGAAGCAGCCAAGGATATGAAAAATGTATGGAAAAACGATTCATATTTTCACCTCCTTAAACTCCGTCTTTCAGGTGCAGGCACCATTCAAGGAAGAGCAACGCCACCAGTGCCGCCGCAATATACGTAAGCACGTCTTTATAATAGTCCGCCTCGTTCTTTTCTCGGTCGGGATTATACAAATTGCTTCTGATTTCCGTAATGTTGCTTTCCGCTTCCGGCATTTTCACGTACACGGATTCTTCCGTTTCCGTGCCGTAATAAGTCGTCTGCTTCAGCGTATACGTTCCGGGCACCGAAAGCGTAATCGTCGCAGGAAACTCCGTAATCACCATGGGTTCTTCAAAATCCCCTCCGGTAATCGAAAGCGACGTGCCGCGCGCGTTCAGTTCCGCTTTTTCGCCCACCGAGAAAACGTATTTTTCCACCGTCGCGGGGAAGAAGTATTCAAACGAATTTTTCATCAGCAGATAAAATTCGGGCAGAATGCCGAGGTTCGAATAAGCGAACGAAAAGTTCATCACCAGCGTCTGCGCGCCGCCCGGCATATCGTTTCGCACCATCAGCATCGGTAGCTTGTTCAAAGACATCAATACCTGATAGCTTGCGTCGTAATTCGAAATCACCTGACAACGGCTGACGCGGATATAGTTCGGGTCTACGTTCTTCATCACGGCGTGTTCCGTATCGCCGAAGAGCGACGGATACTTCCCGTTCGTGGGCGAAAGCCCCACTTCGGAACTTCTCGTAAAGCCGCAGTTTTCCGGCGACGTTACGGGATCCAGCAAAAACACCACGCCGTCCGTGGGCATTTTTTCGGGCATCGTCCGTTCGAAAATGTAGAGGTCGAACCCTTGCGTCGCCCCCGCTTCTCCTTTTTTCACTTCCGTCGGCTGAATATCCCAGGAGTCCGCAAAATCGCTTCTCAGATTAGAAATCACGCCGTTCACGAACGGATTCGGTTCCGCACTGGCGTACTGTACTTTCAGCGTCTGTTTCTGTCCGCCGAACACGTCGAAGTTATCGTCCAGCGCATAGCAATCTTCCATATCTCCCGAAAACGAGAGGTGCACGGAAGAAAACGAATTGATTTTCGTCTGGTCCGAGCCCCCAAGATTGCCGAGGTCGAACACCTGTTGGTTTTTCACGTTCGTATCGGCGGTTTCGCCGTCTTTTCTGTATCTGAAAATCAGCGTCGTCGTTTCGTTGTCGTTGCAATCCGCGGCAACCGTGTAATTCAGGCTCTTGCCCGCTTCGCCGTTCACCCCGTACACTCTCATGTTCAGGGAAAGGCGGGCGTCTTTGCCGTAACACGCCACCTGCACGGTAAACGAGTAGTACCCGTCGTCCCATACGGCGCGCGCGTCTAAAATCGCGGCGTTCCATTCGCCTTCCTCCGCCACGTTCACCACTTCGATGCCGTCGGGCGTGGTGTAATAGCTCGCGTCCGTGTATACGTAAATCATGGCGTCGGGGTTGCCGTACAGAATATCTTCGCACTCTTTCAAAGCGCCGTCGATATTCGCCGAACCATACCCGAAATTCTGCATGTCCAGTCCTTTCAGCGCTTCCGAAACCGTCGCCGCGGCGCCGTCGCCGGAAATTTGCTTGAACAGAAAGTCCGTATCGTCGCCGGCAAGCGCCACGGAAAGCGTTCCTCCGCCGCGCAGCACCTGTTTCGCCTGTTCGTCCGCCTGCGTTACGGCGCGTTCGAAACGCGTTGTCTCCGTTTCGGCGCTTTTCGTACGCATGCTTGCGGAAGTATCGATAATCAGAATCGCTTCGGTAATTTCGGAAGGCGTTTTAAGTACGATCGCCGGCTTCATCAGCACCATCGCAAGGCACGTAAGCGCCAGCATCTGGCACAGAAACAGCAACAGGTTGCGTATCTTGCTTACCGGCACTTTCTTTTTCTTCTTTTTCAGGCTCAGTTTCCATACGTACGTACTGGAAACCGTTTTCTGCTGATAGTTGGGGCGGATCAGGTAAATTACGATGAGCGCCACAACACCGAGCAGACCTATCAGTCCTATTTTATTGATAAGCGTCATTCCATAATCCCTACCTTTAATAATTCGCCGAACAGCATTCTTTCAATCGGCGTATCCGTATTCACCGAAACGAAATCCGCGCCGCGTTTCGAGCAGAAAGATTTCAGATCCGCGCGGAATTCTTCCAGCGCCTCTTCGTACGCTTGCAGCATGCCGCGCGTAATTTTTACTTTCAAGTTCTTTTCGTCGGAAGCGTCCACCGCTTCGGAATCGAGCAGATTCACACGCCCGTCGTACGCGGGATTGATTTCTTCCGGCGTAAGCACCTGCACCAGCAGCACCTGCCGCTTTTTGTACGCGAGATAGTCCACCGCTTTTTTCCAGTTGCTGTCCGTGAAAAAATCGGAAACAATCACGGTCAACCCGTTGTTCGTGCCCGTGTCGCGGCAATTCGTAACGCATTTTTCAATGTCCGTTTCGCCGTCGAAATCGATATTTTCCAACGTTTTCACCGCACGGAAAAACGCGTTTTTCCCTACGATGGTGCCGTTTTCGTTTTCCGCGTTGTCGCCTTTCATCAGATAGAACGACGCTTTGTCCATGTTCTGAACCGCAAGAAAACCGAGCGCCGCCGCCGTAGCCACCACGTACGCCGCCTTTTTAGGGTTGTCCTTCCCCATCGACGCGGAGCAGTCGATAAAAATCTGCACCTGCATCTGTCGTTCGTCCGTAAACAGTTTCAGAAAGTATTTTTCGAATCTGCTGTACAGGTTCCAGTCGATACGGCGGATGTCGTCGCCGGGCTGATACTCTCTGAAATCGGAAAATTCCACCGTCTGCCCGTAAGTGCTGACAAGGTGTTTTCCTCCGAAATATCCGGAAAGGTTTGTTTTTAAATTCAACGCCAGCGTTTCCAGTCTGCTGAAAAAGCCGTCGTTCAGGTAAGAAAGCTTCATATCCTTCTCTCCGGTGTTCTCCCGCAAGGCGCGAAAGGCGCCCTGCGCTTTTTATCTTTTCCGCCTGCCCGGCGGCTTTTGTTATTTGCTTCTGTACTTTCTCCGGATTTCTTCCAGAATCTGCGAAATCGCCTGATCCGCGCTTATGCGTTCGGCAATCGCTTCGAAGTTCATCTTGATTCTGTGGCGAAGTACGGGATAGGCAAGTTCCTCCACGTCGGAATACGCCACGTTGAATCTGCCTTTCATCAGCGCTTTTACTTTCGCCGCGGAAATCAACGCCTGACCGGCACGGGGCGAAGCGCCCACGCGGATGTATTTCTTCGCCGCTTCCGCCGCGCATTCTCCGTCCGGGTGCGTCGCCGCGGTTAAAATCATCGCATAGCGCAGCACTTCTTCCGCCACGGGAATCTGGTTCGCCGTTTCGCGCATTTGCAGAAGCTGTTCTCCGTTGCAGGCGCTCTCCGCAACTTCCGCCATCGTTTTCTGCGTCATGTTTACGATCGCCATCAGCTCGTCCAGCGAAGGATCGGGAACGATCAGCTTAAACATAAAGCGGTCCATCTGCGCTTCGGGCAGCGGATACGTACCGTCCTGTTCTATCGGGTTCTGCGTGGCAAGCACGAAGAACGGCTCGTTGAGTTTGCGCGATACGCCCATTACCGTAACGGTGTGTTCCTGCATCGCTTCGAGAAGCGCGGACTGCGTTTTCGGCGTGGCACGGTTGATTTCGTCGGCAAGAATAATGTTGCTGAAAATCGGGCCCGGCTGAAATTCGAACACGGAATTTCCCTGCGCGTCTTTCGTGATGATGTTGGTACCCGTAACGTCGGCGGGCATCAGATCGGGCGTAAACTGTATACGCGAGAACGGCAACGAAAATACTCTTCCGAGCGAACGCACCAGACGCGTTTTTCCTACGCCGGGCACGCCTTCCAGAAGAACGTTGCCGCCCGCAATCATCGCGATGATCGTTCCTTCCACCACTTCTTTCTGACCGATAACGTCGCGCGCTACCTGAGCGAAAATATTTTTGCATTGTTCGCTGAACTGCTCGATGTCTTTCTCTGTAACCATTTTACTTTCCTCTTTCCTTTGCTGTTTGTATTTTAGTAATTTATATCTTTTAACGCGAAAAATCACGTGAATGAAATCACGCAATTTTCCCGCCGTTTTATCCCGTTTTTAACGCGGGAGAGAGTTTCTCTCCCGCGTCGTTTTTTCTTTATTTTCGAATCGAATCCAGATAGTCCGAAATCGCTTTCTTTTCCGCTTCCGAAAGCGAATTGTTGTTTTTCATGCGTTCAAGCATCTCGCGGTAAGCTTCCTCGAAGACATCCCCGTAATAGGTTTTGCCGTTGATTACCTGGTTCGCCGGCGATGCTTTCGAGCCTTCGCCGCCGGAGTTGCCGGTGTCCGGCATTCCGGTGCCGTTCGAACCGCCTCCGGCAGAGCCGCTGCTGCCGGAATCTGCGTCGCCGGGTTCTTCGCCTTGGTCCTGACCGTCGCCTTTCCCGCCGTTCACCCAGTCCGTAACTTTTTCGAACGATGCCGTAACCGTCTTCGTCGCCGTCGCTTCCATATCTTCGCGGTACGGGGAAGTTACTCCGTCCGACCACCCCACAAAAACATATCCTTTCTGAGGCAGCGCCATCAGCTTCACGCCGAATTCATCGCCTTCCGTTACTTCAAACGTATACGTCGTATCTTCGTAATTCGCGCCGTCCAGCACTATCGTCGCCTGCGCCGTTTCGTCGATTGCCGTATACACGATGCCCAGTCTGTTCCGGAAAGTATCGGGAAGCGTTTCGTCCTCGGTAACTTCTTTACCGTTGGCTTTATCTATTTCCCGCTGCCGATCTCTCTCTTTCATCGCGGCAATCAGCGCGGCGTTCTCTTTTTTCGTGAAGTCGATCACCCAGCCTTTGCCTTCCACGGTATAAGCAATATCGTACGTTTTCTTTTCTTTCAGCCCATCCACGAAATGCTTTCCGCCGTCGGGCGCCACCGCAGCCGCCACCGTCATGCCGGTGCCCAGCGTAGCGCTGATCGCCACCGCCGCAATCAACGGTACCGATACCGCGATTTTCAGCATTTCGGAACTCACCGATTTCATCGCTTTCATCGCGTCCTCGCGTTGCTTCATCGCGATAAACGAATCGTCGTTTTCCAGCTCCGCCATCGTCAGGATTCTCTCTTCCAGCCCCAGCGTATCTATCCGCTGCGCAATCTTCTTTGTGGTAGGGCGGAATCTGAACGTATAGAACAGCGGCGTCGCAATCGCCGTTGCGGCGACAAACAGTCCGAGTCCGATATAAATGCCCGCCTTAAACCCCGCCAGCCAGCTGGCGGCAATACACACGAACATCAGCGAAAAACCAATCGTCAAACCGCACAGCAATGCTTTCAGAATGCTTTCGCGCCCGATCTTCTTGTAATACTTTTTAAATACTTCGCTTGTCATCTCTCCGGACCTCCTTGTTCCGTTTTAGATTTTTTCCGCCGCGTTTTTTCCGCGGTTCCGGAATCTTTTTTCTTAATATACCGCCCGAACTTCGTTCTTAAACGATATATGTTAAGATTATATCACAATCTCCCCGATTTGTAAAGCATTCCCGACCGAAAACGCGAATAAATAACTTATTTCTGATAGATTTTTCGAATCGATTCTATCTTAAAATCAAATTACCCCGCAAAACGGACAAAAAACAAATATACATGCAGAACAATTATTTTTACTATTATATGCAGGAACGGCACGGAAATGTTTCCGTTTTTATGCATTTTATGCAAATTTTATGCAATCCGAAAAAACGAAAAGCCGGCGACAGCTTATCGCTGCCGCCGACCGGTTTGAAACGCTCGAATCCGTTTATCGATTCATAGTTTCGTTTGTTTAGCGAATTACTTTGCGTTTTCGCCCGCAGTAGTCGCCTCCGGGCTATAATTCCACACAATCTTCGCAAAGCACTGGCTGATCGTCTGTTTCTCTCCGGAATAGGTAGAAACGTCAATCATCCATCCGAATCCGCTTTCCTTATCCGCGTTCCAGAGATTATAAACCTCGGAAGCCGATCTTTCAACGTAAATCGTCTGTTCTGCCGTCCAACCGCTGAACGCAACCTGTACCGTCGTAACGCTTTCGGGAATTACAATCGATTTCAGCGAAGTGCAGTTATCAAACGCACCGGAAGAAATCGTCGTAACCGTAGCGGGAATATTGATGGATTGCAGTTTCGTGCAATCGGTAAACCCGTCCAGAGTTTCGAGGCCTTCGGGAATCTGCACCGAAGTCAGTTCCGTGCAACCTTTGAACACCCGTCCGCCGAGAGAGGTCAACGTACTCGGCAGCGTTACGTTTGTAAGTTTCGTACAACCGCTAAACGTGTCGTACAAAATTTTCGTAACGCCTTCGGGAATCACGATTTCCTTAATTCCCGATCCGCGGAATACGCTATTACCGAGCGTCGTAACGGATTCGGGAATCGTAACCGATGTAAGCCCTGTGCAATTCTGGAAGATAGATCCGGGCAACGCCGTCAGAGTTTCCGGAAGCGTAATGCTCGTCAAAGCAGTACACTCAGCAAACATACTTTCTCCAAGAGTCGTGGCTTTCGAAGGCAGCTGTACCGACGTTAAAGCCGTACATCCGTAGAACAGATTCTTGCCGTACTGAGCCGTTTCAGCCATGAATTTAACGTCCGTCAGCTGTACGCAGTTGGCAAACACGCCATCCGCGTTGGATGCGTTCATAGCAAAATACGTTTCCGCACCTTCAATCACAACGCTCTTCAAGGCAGAGCCGGAAAATGCGCCGTCTTTAATCGAATAGCTGCTAACGATTCCTTTTGAGTTAAATTCTACGCCGTTCAGCGTTTCGGGGATAATCACCTTTTCCAGCTGCGTACCCATGAATGCATATTGCCCGATCGTTTTCAGCGTTGCGGGGAATACGGAAGTTTTCAGCGTTTCCGCTTCGTCGCTTTTATATCCGTTGTAAGTAATCTTCTTCAAGCCGGAACCGTCAAACGCATAATTGCCGATGCTTTCCGTCTTGGAAGAAATCACAATTTCCTCAAGATATTTTGCATCCTGGAAATATTTGGCGGCAATCGTCGTCATCGATTCGGGAAGAACCAGCTTCTTCAGGTTTACGCAACCGTCCAAAGCTCCCGCGCCGATTTTGTCGTCGTCTCCCAGCGTAATCGTATTGCTTTCAAACCCGGCAGGAATACAGATAATCGTTCCGTCCGCCTTGTAAAGCAACCCGTTATTCGCTTCGAAATTCGTATTCGCGTCCGTATTGAACGTTGTCAGTTTAGCGCAGCTTCCGAATGCCGAAGTATTGATAGCGGTAACGTTCTTCGAAAGCGTAACCGAAGTTAACGAAGAACAGCCTCTGAAAGCAGAAGAACCGATAGTAATCTTGCCCGTAGCGCGTTCCAACGTAGCCGTTTCCAGCTTCGTAATACCCGTGCAGCCTTCAAACGCGCTTGTTCCGAATTTCGTAACTTTCGTTAAAGAAGTAAACGGGAAAGCGGAAATCTTAGCGTTATCGGGTGCGTCTTCGGGCACTTCGCTCACAAGCGAAACGCAATTTCTGAAGGCATAGTCGTTTATGTATTGAAGTCTACCCGTATTCAGCTTCACGTCCGCAAGTTTTGTACAACCGTCGAACATACCGGTAGCAATGCTTGTTGCCGTCGCTTCGGATAAATCGATGGCTGCCAGCGACGTGCAACCGGCAAACGAATAATCACCGAATGACGTAAGCGTACCGTTAAACACAATGCCGCTAAGTTTCGAGCACCCATAGAACACGGTTTCGGGCAATGCCGTAACGCTCTTGGGCAACACAACGCTTTCAAGTTTGTCGCAATTTTTAAACATCAGCTTGCCCAGCGTTATTTTTGCCGCCTGACTGCTTGACGTTCCGTGCGCGCCGGAAGTTACTTCCGAAAACGTTACCGCTTCAAGCTGAGCGCAGTTTTCAAATACGCCTTCGCTATCCGAGTTTGTCAGCTGCGTCCTATACTTGTTCGCGCCGTCGCCGAAGCCCATCGGATATTTCGCCTTCGTGGTGCCGGTATTGCTGTACCACACGCCGGAAAGATTTACTTTTTTCAGTCCCGTTCCGGCAAACGCGCCTTTGCCGAATACCTGCACTTTCGAAAGATCGAGTTCGCCGGTAATCTTGCCTTCTGCGTTTTTCGTTCCCGCAACCTCGGTAAGCGGACAATTTCTGAATGCCAACCCGCCGATTCTGATAACGTTATTCAAATCGAGATAAGTAAGTTGCGTGCAGCCGTCAAACGCGCCGGACATTTGCTTGGAAGTCGTCTTGTATTCGTCTTCCTTTCCTTCGGTAGTGCACCACAGCGCCGAAGGCTCTCCCGTATAATCGGAATCTCCCCTAAGGGTTTCGCCGAGGCTGGTAAGACTATCCGGCATACGTACTCTCGAAAGCGCCGTATTTCTGAAAGAATATTTTCCGAGATATACAAGCTGATCGGGGAATCTGCTTAAATACACGGGCGTTTCTTCGGTACCGTCCACTTTCGTTTTATTTACATAAGCAAGGTTGGTGCACCCGTCGAATAAATAATCCCCGAGTACGATGCTTGTATCTGCGGAAGACAGAATCACTTCTTTAATCGAAGTACAATTCTGGAAGGTATACGAACCGACTTTAAACTGCTTCTTACCCGAAGACACGTAAATATACCCGAAGCCTACAATCTGCGAAAGGTCCGCTTTCGGCTCGCCTTCCGTCTGATTCGTCGAATTTGCTCCGACTATGCATTCCAGACTCGTGCAGTTGATAAACAGTCTCGAAGGAAGCGTTTTGATATTCGCCCCCAGCGTTACCTTTTTCAACGAAGAGCAATTCGCAAACGCGCCTTCGCCCACCTGCTTGTCGTTCGCGTTCAGAGTGATTTCCGTCAGCGATTTGCAGTTCAAAAATGCATAGTTCTGAATCCACTGTACCGATTCCGGAATATTGATTTCTTTCAGGTTTTCGCAATGCGCGAATACGTAACCGCCGTCGTTACCCGTTGTTTCCACACCGTAATAAGTATAGAAATAATAGCCGATATGCGTCAGTTTTTCGGGCAAAGTTACTTTTACCAGCGATTTGCAGTTATAGAAGGTATAACCGTTCAGTTTCGTTACTTTCGAAGGAATCGCAATAGATTTCAACGAAACGCAGTTTCTGAAAGCCCATTCGCCGATGGTATCAAGAGCGCTGTTTTCCGCAAATTCCACGGTTTCCAAGCCTATGCAATCATAGAAAGCTCTGTCCTCTATCGCCGTAACGCTTGCGGGAAGAATCACCTTTTTCAAAGTAACTTTTCCTGCAAACACGCCGGATTTCAGCGTGGTAACGCCCTCTTTGATTTCAAACGTTTCGGGAACGTCGCCTAAAATATAGGTGATTTCCGTTCCGTCCTTACTGTATATCACAGAACCGTCCGCTTTAAAGTACCCAAGCTGATTACCGTTGTCGTCCGTCGGCAGTTTAACTTCGGTAATCGAGCCGCAAAAGTCGAATACGTTGGTTATATCCGCCACCGTAGACGAAAGTTCTATCGTTTTCAGCTGTTTGCATCCCTTAAACAGTTCTACTCCCAGCGCCCCTGTATTCAGCACTTCAATCGTTTCGGGGAACTTGAACGAGGTAAGTCCCGTGTTCTCAAACGCCTGCGTAGCGATAGACCGCAACGAGCTCTTGCCTTGCACCGTGCCCGCTTCCTGGTTGGTTTCCGCATACGTTTCAAACGTTACGGATTTCAACGCGGAACAACCATAGAAAGCTCCTCCGTTACTTCCGTACGACTCGATAGTTTCCAGCGTTGCGGGAAGCGTTATGCTTTCCAGTTTCACGCAACTTTCGAACGCATTTCCTTCGATTTTTTTCAGCTTGCTGTTCTCGCCGAAATCGATATCTGTCAACTGGCTGCAGAAAACAAACGCACCGTATTTAATTGTTTCCAACGCGCTGTTCTTGCCGAACGAAACGGAAGTGAACGGCTGCTTTCCGCCTTTTGAATCGGCAAACGCCCGATCATGCACGGTGGTAAGCTTGCTGTTATCCGCAAAGATTACTTCTTTTACGTTCGTTTCGCCGAACACTCGTCCTGCTTTCGTCATAGGCGAAGCGGAAGAAGAAGCAAGCGTATCTTCGCCGAAATCGGTAACGTTTGCGCCGATTTTAATCGTGGTATTTTCGGGGAACTGCGTTGCATAAAACGCCCGGGCGCGCACCGCCGTAAGCTTTTCGGGCAGAGTCAGCGTAAGTTTTCCGGTTGCGTCCGCCTGAACGTCATCGCCGTTTTTAATCATGTTCAAAGGCGTATTCATAAACGCGCCGTCGCCGAGCACGCCTACATTCGAATCCGCCCCGAAATCAATCGTCGTCAGACTTTCGCAGCCGTAAAATGCATAAGTGCCTACGTACGAAAGTCGTTTCGGGAATTTAATCGAAGTCAGCGAAATGCAACCCTTTTCAACGGTGCGACCGCCCGTAGCCCAACGCTTCTCATAATAATATCCGAACGCGCCCGTATAAATCGTAGTATCTACCATGCTGGATCCTTCACCGGAATGAGTCTTTGAATACGATCCGTCTTCCAGCACCAACGGATTTGCGTCGTTGCCCTCGGCAAAGTTTACGGTAGCCAGCGAAACGCATCCCTGGAAGGCACCCGCGGCAATCGAGGATACCGTGTTGGGGACAACAATCGTTTTAAGACCGCTGCACCCCTTGAACAATCCGGTTTTAATCGTTTTCAACCCCACGGGAAGCTCAAACGTCGTCAGCGCTTTCGCGTTATACAACGCATTTTCGCCGATATCGAACGCTTCGCCCGCCAGTTCGCCGTTAAAGCTTACCGCAGTAACCCCGGTATTGTAAGCAAACGCTTCTTTATAAATTTCAATCAGCGTGTTAGGCAATTTCACGTCGCCCGTTTTGGCAAACGGACAGAAATACAATCTCACCGGCACTTCTTTCGCCGTCGTTTCGTCGCCTTCTTTCTCGTACTTTCCGAAGAGCATGCCGTTTTCCGAATAATAATGCGTGTTGTTTTCGTTTACGTCCACTCTTTCCAGTTTCGGAGAAACGCCCGTCGTTTTGAAAAGATCCATCGAAACAAACGTATATTTCTTCGTTTCCGAACCTTCTTCCTGAACTTCCGCCCAGTTACCGAGGCGCTCTACGGAAGCAGGCAGACTTACGCTGACAAGTTCCGCGCAGTTTGCAAACGCACCGTCGCCCACGGAAACAACGCCCTCGCGCAGCGCAAGCGCGGTAAGCGCATGGCAGCCCGAAAAAGCTTTCGCGCCGATGGTCAGCGCGCCCGTGCCGTCCTCAAACGTGAACGCAGTCATATATTTGCAATTCTGGAACGCGCCCTCGCCGATAGCCGTAACGCGGGCGGGAAGCACGAACGCCGTAAACCCGTAGCAGCCGGAAAATACGTTGTCGCCAAGAGTCAGCGCCTGTTCCTCGGCAGTTACGCCCTCTGCGGATGCTACAGGCTTTTTCCATACCACTTCGGTAAGCGCCGTGCAGTCTTTGAACGCCGCGTTTCCGATTTCCGTTACGTTCGCGCCGATCGTAACTTTCGTAAGCTTCTGTCTGCATACAAACACGTTCGCGCCGATCGTCGTAATCGATCCGGGAAGTTCGTACTCGCCCTCTTTCAAGATCGGGTAATACAAAATCTTCGTAGGCACATTTACCTGTTCTTCGTTCAGGTGTTTATCGTAAATAACGCCGTCGCTGCCTTCGTAGTAATAGTTGTTTTCTTTATCTACGGTTACGGTGGCAAGTACGGCGTTGGTGCCGCCGAACACCGCGGAAATATCCACGTTCGCAAGCCCCTTGCCGATGTGCAGCGTTTGCACGCTGCTTCCGCCGTATGCGGAAACAAACGCCCCGTCTTTGAACGTAACGCTGCCGTTGCTGTTTACGGTTACCACTGTAATTTTCGTACCGCCGAACGCAGCCCCGCCCAGATAGCGCACGTTTTCCGTAAGCGTAAGCTCCGGAATTTTCGTACAGCCGTAGAACGCCCGGTCTTCGATTCTGAGGTCGGCGTCGCCCTCTCCGCCTTCAAACGTCAGCGTCGTAATACCCGTACAACCTTCAAACGCCGATTCGCCGATATTCTGAAGTCTTGCCGGCACCGCAAACGTCGTGATTTTTGTATTCTTATAAAACGCCTTGTCGCCGATACTCGTTACCGAATCGGGCAGCACAACAGCGGTATCCGTTTTTCCTGCGGGATAATACAATAACGTTTTTCCGTCGGCGCTTAAAAGCATGCCGTTCTGCGCGGAATATACCCGTTCCTTGTCCGGCGCAGCATTGCCTCTCACTTCGATATTCGCCAGATGGCTGCATCCTTTGAATACGGACTGTTTATAAGAACCGTCGTCGGCAGCCTTAGCGTCGTACAACTTCATCGTCATAAGACGTGCGGGCAGAATCAGGTTCTCCAGTCTATAGCAGCCTTCAAACGCCTTTTCGTCTATCGTCAGCGCTTTTTCTTCCGTTCCTTCCGGCGCGGCAAGGAATTCCACCTCCGTCAGGTATCTTGCGCTAGCAAACCCGTTTGCCATCACGTTCGTAACGCTTGCGGGCACAATAATCTTCGTAAGCTCTCTGCCGGAGAATACTTCCGCGGGAATCGTCTCTACGTCGTCGGGAATGGCATAAACGCCGTTGTTCCCGGTTTTCGCGTTGGGGAAATAGAACAGCGTCTTACCGGTAACGCCGTCGTTCTTGATTACCACGCCGTCCTTATGCGTCTTTCCGTCCGCCCCGGTAATTTCCGGCGAATAGTACACCGGGTCCACAGTGCCCTCTACTTCGTAAATCGTTACGGATTCAAGCGCGGAACAATCGGAGAACGCCTCAGGCACAATCTTGGTGATGCTGTTCGGAATGTTGATGGCAACGATATTTTTGCATCCGGTGAACGCTTCCGCTTTGATTTCCAGCACCTTTTTCCCGTTGTACGTCGCGGGAACGGTAATCGTAGTGAGATATTTCGCGCCCGCCGCGGGCTTTTTCACGTTATAGCCGCCGAAACCGGCTTCAAATTCGAATATTTCCGCCCAGCGCGCGGTAAGCGTAGCGCCGCCGAGATACTGCCAGCCGTTTTCGGTGATGCTCGCGCCGTTCTGGTCCGCTACCTGCGTATTGCCGTTGAACCAGCCCACAAACGCACGGTTCGTGTCGTTCGATTCGGGCACGGGTAAAGTGAACGGCTGTCTGTATTTCACAGTCGCTCCTTCCGATAAGTCGGAGGCGTTATACGTGCCGCCGTCCAGAGTCAGATGATACGATTTCGGTTCCCACTTCGCATACAACGTCAGATTGCCGTCGTTTTCGAATACGGGCAACGCGCCGTAAGTCAGTTCGTACTTTCTTCCGGCCCCGTTCTCGCCGTCGTACCAGCCGGCAAAATCATAGCCGTTGAAATCGGGGGCGGGCAGCGCAATTTCGTCGCCCGTCGCATAATATCTGTCCGCAATCGTCTGCTCGCTATCGCCTACGTTGTAGCTCAAGGTATACGCTTCCACCGTCGTTTCCGCCCATGCCGAAGCCTCGCCCGCCGCATTGTACGAACGCACGCGCAAAATATTGTTTCCGCTCGTCGTCAGCGTAACTTTCGCGAAAGCGTCGCTCGCTTCGAATACTTCGCCGTCGTTCACCTGCACTTCGTATTTTTTCGCGCCTACAACGCTGTTCCAGGTCAACGTCCCGTTCGAATATTCGGGGTTCAGCTCCGCCGCGGTCGTCAGCGTGAGAATCTCGCCGAACAGCGAATTGCCCGCAGCCGCCTCGTCTTTCGCGCAGACGGAAATCGCATACGTCTTGTTCGCGGCAAAATCGCCCGCGGTAAACGTATACGCGTTCGTATCCGTATCAATCGTTCTGTCGCCGATTTTAACGATATACCCCTTCGCGCCCTCCACGGCGTTCCAGGTCAGCGTGTAATCGTTCAGTACCGGCTTCGAAGGCGCGGCAAGCGTGCTCTTCGTCCAGGTAGCGGTTGCGGCAACGGAATTGTTGAATCCTCTGCCCACGGCAACCAGTTTGATTGTATATTCGCCCTTCGCATAGCCTTTCAGATCGAACGAGGTTTTCGTGCCCATGTTAATCGCTTCGCCGTCGTTGATCGTCAACAGATAATAATCCGCGTACTTTACCGCGCTCCACGATAATTTTTCGTTCGTCCCGTCAAGCACGAAGTTTTCGGGCGTTGCCAGCGAGCCGTCGAACGTATACGTTGCCGATACGGAATTGCGATACCCTTCTTTCGCCACCGCCGTTACGGTAAACGTAATGCCGCCTTCTTTCATCGCGCAGCCGGAAAAATCATAGAACGTATCCGTTCCGAGGTCGATTTCTTCATGTACGTGATTTTCCGTACCGCACTCGTACGTAAGCAGATACTTTTCCGCTCCTTCCACGGCGCCGAACGTAAACACGGAAGGATATTTCACCGCAAACAGACATACGCGCGCCAGCGTCTTGTTTTTATAATATGCTTTCGTCTCGCCGTTGCCGCTCTTTACGGTAACAACGTAGTCGCCCGCTTCCTCCGCGGAAAAATCGAACGAATATCTGAGCGAGGAAGTCGTCGTTTCGCGCACCGTCTGCTCCGTACCGTCGTCCGCCAGTTTCGCAACGGTGATTTCATACGACTTGTTCACGCCGAGCGACGTCCAGGAAATTTCCTTTTCGCCCACGGAAACCGCGGAAACGCCGGAATTTTCCCATACGGCGTACAGCACGATGTTTTCGTAAATCGCGTCGCCTTCGTTATATTTCGCCGTCAGCTTCGTTTCGTCGTTGTACGCGCTGTACCACCAGCCGAGGAATTTCGCTCCGTCCTTTTCTCCGGGCTGCGGCAGATTAAACAGCTTTCTTCCCGTCGTTTTACCGGGGAACTCCGCCCCCGTGAACCCGGAGAACGTAACCGTGTATTCTTCCGTGCCTAAAAGCTCCACGAAGTAAGCGTAGAGCGTGATGTCCTTCGTAACGGGCTGGTCGAACGAATATTTTTCCTTGAACGAGGAATCTTTATACCAGCCGATGAAAGCAAATTCTTTGCCGTCAACCGTCTTTACGGGGTCGGCGGGTTTTTCCAGCTTCTTGCCGTTCAGAACTTTCGCGTCCGCCTGCGCGACGCCTCCGTTCATCTCGAATTTTACGGTATAATCCACGTTTCTGAGGAAAGTATACGTATGATTGCCGTATGTAAACGAAATCGTCGCTTCGCTGTACGTCGCTTCGATAATCGTTCCGTCCGTCGTAACCAGCCGCAATTTGGTACCGTTGTAAAGATACGTTCCTCCGATCGTCTGCCCGCCCAGTTTCAGCGTGAACGTCGAATCGGTCAGCTCAAACGTGTTTCTCGTCTCTCCCTCGTCGGCGTAATACGATCCGACCTCGGTGAAATGTTTGTCGTAGCCGTCGGGAATCGCAGGCTCGTTCGGCTTGTCTTTGCAAGCCGCGCCGCCCGCCGCCGTAGAGCCGAGCAGAAACGTGAAACACAGCAATTTGAGGAATAAGTGTTTCTTGTCCTTCATAAAAATATACCTCCGTTTTTCGGTTAAAAACTTTGTATCCGAATCGGCTTTGCGCTTTGCGGCGCCGCCGGAATTCACGTAAATCGGTAAATCGCCCGCCCGTTTTCGCACGAAAATCAATCGATTTATCCGATTGATTTATTCGAAAAAACGCTTTAATCGCAATTTTTGCCGTTTTTCGAATCGACATATCCGATAGAAAAAACAAATTGAAATCATTTAATAATGCGATTTTGGAGCTATTTTTGGATATATCGCGGTAAAATAAGCACGTTTGCGATATATTTATGCTTTATTATAGCTTTTTTCCGCAAAAAAGTCAAGTAATTCGAACGGTTTTTTCGATTTTCCGCCCCGCGGCAATTACAGAAACAAATTATTATACAACAAGCAAACGCTCAAAAAAGTTTTTTATAAATGAAAAACTGCTTATCCACACACTCATTCCGATAAGCAGTTTTCATAAAATAACAACAAAACTTTATTTTAGCCCGTAGATTCCGTTTGTCAATTTTTCTCCAAAATATCCGCAATTCTCTTACACGCCAAACCGTCGCCGTACGGGTTACTCGCGTGCGCCATAGCGTCATACGCTTGTTTATTTTCAAGTAACTCTTTGAAATTATCGTAAATTGTTTGCTCGTCCGTTCCCACAAGTTTCAGCGTACCCGCTTTTATCCCTTCGGGGCGTTCCGTAGTATCGCGCATTACAAGAACCGGCTTCCCGAGCGAAGGCGCTTCTTCCTGTATTCCGCCGCTATCCGTTAAAATCATGTAACTTTGCGCAAGAAAATTGTGAAAATCCACCACTTCTAACGGCTCGATAATATGTATTCTGTCGCACCCGCTCAGTTCTTCATCCGCCTCTTGCCGCACAATCGGGTTCATATGAATCGGATAAATCGCCTTCACATCCTTATGCTCGTCCATGATACGCCGAATCGCTTTGAACATATGGTGCATCGGCTCACCGAGATTTTCTCTCCTGTGTGCCGTAATGATTATCAACCTGCTACCTTTTGCCCATACGAGCTCAGGATGTGTATAATTCGGTTTTACCGTCGTTTTCAGTGCGTCTATCGCCGTATTTCCCGTTACATAAATCGTTTCCGCTTTCTTTCCTTCCCTTAAAAGATTTTGTTTCGAAAGTTCCGTCGGCGCAAAATTATACCGTGAAATAATACTTACCGCCTGACGATTAAACTCCTCAGGATAAGGCGAATAGATATTGTATGTACGAAGTCCCGCTTCAACATGTCCCACCGGAATCTGTAAATAGAAACAAGCCAATGCAGTAACAAACGTCGTGGATGTATCTCCATGCACTAAAACAACGTCCGGCTTCGTTTCTTCCAGCACCGTTTTAATTCGATTGAGAATATTCGTCGTTATATCAAAAAGAGTCTGCTTGTCTTTCATTATCGAAAGATCGTAATCGGGCACAACGTTAAATACATCAAGTACCTGATCGAGCATCTGTCGATGCTGCCCCGTTACGCAAACTACTGTTTTTATTCCTTTTCTTGTTTTCAGTTCGTTCACAAGCGGACACATTTTTATTGCTTCCGGTCTTGTTCCGAACACAAGCATTACCGTTTTCATTATATTCTCCTTTTTAATTTCTTGATCCCTGACAAAATTACTTCACGCACCTCCCGGATATATAGAAGCGCCATCAACATCACCAAAATAAGCTGAATATAAATATATCGATTTCCCCAAAAAGCAACCACCATCTGAACAACCAACAAAAAAACAGACAAATAGTTTCTGAAAAAATTTGTTTTCATTGCAATATGTTTTCTTATTCTGATCTCTTGATATAAATAAGAAACAAAAAAGCCTACTACGGTTGCCGTTGCGGCACCATACGCTCCCCATTTCCGGATCAACAAAAAATTCAGTACCGTATTGATTCCCGCCCCAAGCAAAGTCGAAATCATACGTGATTTTGTATCTTTTACAGCCATGAAAATACTGCCCGTAAATAAAGATAACGCGTTCAGAATTCCGGCAACTATAAGCGGCGGTACATATTTCCACGCTTCATAAAATTCATCGGCATACAAAATTTTCGCCAGAGGAACATTCAGCAAAATCGTTACCGCCCCCACCATCAGCATACAGAATCCCGATAGCGTATACATTTTCCCGACAAATCCGTCTTCATCGTTCTTATCAAACTCTTTCACAGCCGAAACCGACCATGCCTGAGAAAAAACGCTTTGAAAAACGGAAATTATTCCGGGAAGCTTCCCTGATATCGCATAAATACCGCTAACCGAAACGCCTGCCATCCAGGAAATAATATAGCGATCCGACGCATTATTTATCCACCATGCCACAGCACTGAATATCATCGGAACAGAAAACGCTACCATCTCTCTGCGCAGAGTCCTGTCATCTTTTATCGAAATATACCGGTATATTCTTCCGAAAAAAAACTCTATCAGCAAAGCTACCATTCCACCGATAAAATTTGCCAGCAAATATTCGTTCAGCCCGCCCTTCAGAACAACCAGAAACAATATATTCGCCCCAAACGTTACCACAGAATTTATCACGCCGCCGACGGTAATTATTTTAACCTTATCTATACCGCGTAAAAATACGGAAAAAATACTATTAAACGTCGAAGTAAAATACAACAGAATAAAAAATACGGCATATGATGGTTTTATCTGTTCAAAGACGCAAACGGAAATCGCCGAAAGCCCCACAAGAATTATCAAACCGATGCCGGCTATTCTCATGCCGATCGAAAGCACCAACGACGAATCGCAATTCTTATCCAATGTATATCTCAGTACAGCGTCGTATATCGTAAGAGAAAATACGGGAACCGCCAGCTGCGATGTAGCGGAAATCAAATCGGCAATGCCGTATTCTTCCGTACTTAAAGCTCCCGTATAAATCGGAATCAATACAAATCCTAACAATTTAGGAATAAACGAACTGATAGCGAACAATAAAATATTCTTCAGTAAATACTTATATTTTTTTTCGGTGCTTTTCTCTTCCATTACTTTCCGCCGGATTTTTTCATCCATTTAAATGTTTCTTTAAAAGCCGTTTTTACTCCGTGGATTTTCTTTACCGCTTTGAATTTCGAATATTTTCTGGCAAGTCTTCTCGGTAAAAATTTTTTATATTTTTTAAACAAAACCGCCGCAAGCTTATCCTCCTCGGAAAGCCAGGAGCCGTCGAAATGATGAATCGTATACGTATTGTCGGTGATTGTCAATGCTTGCGTCGCGGCGTCCTTAGGGCAAAAATAATCTTTTGGAAATAACGTAAAACCATTTATAGTCTGAAATGAATTGTCAAGTTTCAATCCATACTTCAAACAAGTATCGGTAATCCGCACAACGTTCGGCGTCATATCGTACGAGCCGTCGTTTTTAATAAAATGCGCTTCGTTGTATTCCCGCAAAAATTCTTCAAACAGCGGATGCCCTTTCTCGCAAGCCATCATCCCCGTCGGAATCCGTTCTTTTGTTTCAAAACCGGAAACGGCCTTGAAATTCAGAATATCGTCCAAAGGCTTCAATACTTCCACATCTGTATCCATATAAATTCCGCCGTAATTCACAAGAGCATATAATCTCGCCACATCGGATACAAACGCCCATTTTTCAGCCGTATACGCTTCTTTTACGTAAGTATTGATATTTAAATCGAAATTGCTTTCGTTCCACTCGATAATTTGATAATCCGGGCAAAACTTTTTCCAGCTTTCAATACACTTTTTTGCAAGCTCCGGCAGCGGATTTCCTCCGAACCAGCAATAATGTATTACTTTAGGTATCATATACACTGTTCCTTTTTATTTCAATTTACTATATAGCTTTATTAAAAACAGCCATCTGTATTTCAAAGTGAATTTCGCCAGACAACCTTTTATATTTCTTACATCATACCGGCAATATTTCAATCTTTCTTTTACGAAATCTGATTTCAGATACTCTTTGATTCTTTTTCCGATCATTTTCTCCGATTCTTGTTTTTCATAAAATTGCGAATAAACCGCATTAAACAAATTATGCGTAAACTGCCTGTCCGCCTGTGCCGCAAAATCAAACAATTCTAAATTCATCTCATTTTTCAGATGACGAAAAACCAATTCCGCTCCGTATAAATTAAAAACGCTTTTGTTTTTTGTCATCGATTCGGAATTTTGCCTGTAATAATATAGACAGTCATCCAAGATATACAAGGATTGAGCCAAAAAAATGCACGGACGAGTACAAGCCTGATCTTCGGCAATTTTTATCCTATCATCCACTTTGCTTTGCTGTATAGCATATAATTCGCGCTTAATCGCCTTTCCCCAAAGCGTCGGCGAAAAATATCTTCCGTATTTATCCTCTATCAAAAACGGAAAAATCTCCTTTTCCATTCTTTCTCTGTTATAAAATCCCGAAGTACAGTTTACAGAAACCTTCCGTTCCGAATTTTTATTCGCGGCAATAAAACCGCACGCTATAATATCGGCTCCGCTTTTTTCAATCGCTTCACACAGAACCGCGCAATATTTCTTATCCAGCCAATCATCGCCGTCCAGGCAAAGAACATAATCTCCTTTAGCAAGCGCCGCGCCTGTTTTTCTGGCGCTGACAAGTCCGCCGTTCGGTTTATGCACCACAACAGCCCTTTTTTCCTTTGTCGCGAACCGATCGCATATTTCGCCCGAAGAATCCGTTGAACCGTCGTCAATAATAATAATTTCGAAATCCGGAAACGTCTGCGCTTCTATGCTCTCAAAACATCGGGGCAAAAATTTTTCAACATTATATACGGGAATAATAATACTGAACTTCATAAGTTTTATATCTTAAACGGAATAATATCCGCATGTTTAAACAAGTAAAACTCCACAAAAAACAGAAGAGCATAATATACAACAATGCCCGCTTCAAGGAGATCATACCACTGTACCGTAATCTGTTTTTTGGTACTATCCGGCAATAAACCGCCTTTGTCAGGCTCGCATATTACAGTCATCTGAGGAATAATCAGAACGCCGAATACGGAAAAATAGTACATAATTCTTTTAATCGCGCCGGAAACAAATCCAAGCGATTCAAAAATCACCCCGACAAGCATCATCATCAAGTAAAATACATTATTTTGATTTTTAATCTTCAGCTTCTCGGAAAAAACCAGGATTCCGAGCAAAATAACAGCAGACAAATAAAAGCTGTAATTATTTCCGAGGTCCGAAGCGACAGGCGATAAATAATGTGAAAACCGCTCTCCCAGCATTTTCAATACAAGCGGATAACAAATTCTCAATAAAACAGCGCAAATCGGCACCACACACATAGCCTTGCTTTTCCAAAAACCGTCCTTATCTCTGAAAAAGCGCAGATTCAACAAATAGAACGGCAATATAATTACTGCCGTCTGATGGAAACATACCGCAATGAAAGCATTCACAAAAAAAACAATCGGTTTTTTTTCCAGCATATACTGTAACGCCAGAAATGCAAAGCTCACCGCCGCCGCCTGTTTCATGATATTGAATCCCATTGTATACATCGTTGTTAAAAAGGCAAAAGACGATAAAAACACAGAAACGTTGTTTTTATTTTTCAATAACACAACAGAAGCAGGCACGTAAACGGCGGCGGCAGACAGTAAAAAGAAAAGTCGTTCGCTGCGATAAACATGCGCGATTTTTATGATCAGAAATAACGCCGGCGTTGTCGTCTTGAATTGACCTGTCTTGAAATACGTCCCGACGGATATTTTCCCGACCTGTTTATACTCATTTGAATAATTATAATAATCGGTTCCCACACCATTCCGCAATGCGGCAAACACAATCACCAACCCCGCCGCAAGGAAGTAAAACAATTTTTTTTCTTTTTTATCTTTCGCATACGCCGAAAAGTGCAGACAAACAGAAGCAATCAGATATAATGAAATGTAAAGCAAAACACTGCAAATATTATAAAAAATTGTCATTCGTCTTCACCGATAATACTCAGCACGATTCTGTTAATTTTCCGTTGATCGAATTTTTCTTCCGCAAACAACCGCGCGTTTTTTCCCATCTCTTCCGCTTCTTCCGGATGTTCGATAATCCGGATTGCTTTTTCCGCCAGTTTATTCACATCGTCAGCCCCTGCAAGAAACCCGTTGTATCCGTCTTTCACCGTTTCCCGGCATCCGATATTATCGCTCGTAAGCACGGCCCTTCCCGTCGCTTCCGCCTCCATGATCGACATCGGGACTCCTTCTCGATAACTACTCGGCAGTATAAACGCCGTGCACTCTCCGAGATACGCCCGCACGTCTTTCACCACGCCGAGATAATTCACGCTTCCGTCGTCGATATACTCCCGTATATCGGAAAGCGTTACGGTACTCTCCGCGCCCAAATAATTAAACACGGCGTCTGGATATTTTTTCTTCACGATTCTCGCGCACTCGCAGTATTCGTAAACGCCCTTGGTTTTAAGCATCCGGGCTACCATCAGAAACGTCCGACGGTTTTTCATCGGCATAAACGCAAACCTTTCAAGATCCACGCCCACTCCGGGAATCACTTTACAACGCTCTTCTTTCACAAGCCGCCGCCCGATAAATTCCGCTTTATCGTCGTTGTTCAGAAAAATAATTTTTTTACTATACCGGAAAGACTTTTTATACAAACAACAAACAGTTTTGCGAATGATTGCCCATTTTAAACCGCGATTGATAAATACGTCCCCGGCGCCTTCAACCATCGAAACGATATGCTTCACACCGGCTTTATGTGCCGCCGCCACGCCGAGCGTATTCGGTTTCAGCATAAACGTCATCACTACGTCCGGACGAATCTCCCCGATTATCTTTTGATAATATCCTTTCAGGCGCAGAAGCGCAAAAGGATTCAGACTTCTGTTGCTTTGTTCCGCACAAAACAATCTGTCAATCGGCAATGCCCGTATTTCTTCCTTATATTTCGAATCAAGCACCGCTACGGAAACGTTCCAGCCGGCGTCTTTTAACGCCTGTATCAACCCCACGCGAAAATTGAGAACTGTCTGCGAAGCGCCGCAAAGCAATAAAATTTTTTTCATCTTTTCTTTTGCACCTCACATCCGCAATTTCTTCTCTATGCGAAAAAAGCCGCGGGTACGGCATTTTCTCATACTCATTTGCTGCTTTTTCTTCGTCTTTTTTCCGCATCAGCGCATTTTTTCCGCGTCGTTGCCGTCGCGGCGGAGTACCGCCACCAGCGTGCGGAAAAACAATTTAATATCCAGCCACAGCGAAGCGTGTTTCACGTAATACGCGTCCAGAATCGCCTTGTTTTTATAATACACGTTGTCGCGCCCGTGCACCTGCGCGTAACCCGAAATGCCGGGGCGCATCTCAAACACTCCCAGTCGCGCCCGCATCTCGTTGCAATGCGCTTCGCTCAGTATCAGCGGACGATACCCGATAATCGACATTTTACCGGAAAGACAGCAGAATAATTGCGGAAGCTCGTCCAGCGAAAATCGGCGCAGCAACTTTCCCACTTTCGTCATATACCGTTCGGGATGATCGAGAATCGAAGTCGCCGTATCCCCGGGTGCCGTTATCTTCATCGAGCGGAATTTCAGGCAGTAAAACACCTTTCCTTTCCGCCCCACCCGTTTTTGTTTAAACAAAACGGGACCCTTCGAATCGCACTTGATGGCAATCGCGATCGCCAGAAACAACGGCGAAAAAACAATAATCGCCAACAACGATAAAACTATATCCAGCGTCCTCTTGCAAAAACGATAGACGTACCGCTTTTTCGTGTTCGGACGAAACGCGGCGATATACTCCTCGTAATATTCGTCGGAATATTTCCGCGCAACGTCGAATCGATCCGGATTGCCCGCCATACCGATTTCGGCGCACGCCTCTGTTTTTCCATCCATCGGACGGCACGCGGGATCCGTCGCTTCGGAAAAAGCGACTTTTTCGTTAACTTTTTCCGCGCGCTTTTCCGCGCCGTGCTCCAACGTAACAGTATTCATTGTGCTCAAATTTTTCTCCACATGTCTTCGGGCGGAACCGTCCGGAATATCCGACCGTTTTTCGCCCGAAACCGCGTATTTCTTCGTTATCGTACCGCGCGCGCCGTACGGGCGCACGAATTTCTTTCATTATATCACGATTGACCATATTTGGCAAGTAAATTAACGGCGTTACGTTTTTTTAGCCCGTTTTTCGCATTTTTTTTGCCTTTATTTGCCTTTTTTGTATGAAAAATCCACAAAAACAGTTCATTTTTACCTGTTTTCCCGCAATTTTCCGTTCCCGTCCGCACGCACGCTTCCCCTTACCCGCGGCTTACTTTTTTCGCGACCGTTTTTGTCAGTACGGAGCGCTTCCTCCCTGTCTTTTCGCCACTGCCGCGCGCAGGGCTCTCTATTCTCCCGTTCCGCCCGATTCTCATACGCACGCGCCGCGTAAATTTGCCTCCGAATTTGCCGGTAAAAATAAGCCGCACGCTTTCCGCTTGTATCTTCCGCACGTCCTGCCGCTCCTCCCGCCGCACGTATTTTTCCCGTCCGTATGCGTTCGTTTTTCCCGCAATAAACCACCCGCCGCAACGCCGCTTTCGCGAGGCTGACATCCGCGGCCGAACCGACGACAGCCGCATCAAACAGAAATCGCACAGACAACAGCCGGCCTTTTATCTTTCCGCGTCATACGCCGCACCACGTCGCTTTTCCCCGCCCGCCGCATCAAACAGCGCAAGCAAAAAGCACATAAAGAAAAATCGTTCCGGAGAAACGCTTCTCCGGAACGATTCCGAAATCAAAAATTCGACTTACTTCTTCGCCGCGGCAACCTGCTTCGCAACTTCTTCGCTCAGGTCCTCGCTCTTCTTTTCCAAGCCTTCGCCCATCACGTAGAACACGAAACGGTTCGCTTTTGCGCCCGCCGCATTCAGAATGTCGGCAACCGTCTTTTTGTCGTCCTTGATGAATGCCTGCTTCAGAAGGCAGTTTTCTTCGTAGAACTTCTTGATTCTGCCGAGCACCATCTTTTCCGCAATCGCTTCGGGCTTACCTTCGTTGATTGCCTGCTGTTTCAGCACTTCTTTCTCTTTTTCAAGAGTTTCCGTCGAAACCTCGTCCTCGGAAAGATACGCGGGCTTCGTGAACGCGATCTGCAGCGTAAGTTCGTGCGCGGCTTCTTTCGCGGCTTCCGTTTCTTCGCCCGCCATGTCCACCAGCACGCCCAGCTTTCCGCCGAGGTGGATGTACTTCGCAAGGAATCCTTCCGTTTCGTACGCCGTGAATCTGCGTACGGCAATCTTTTCGCCGATAACCGCCGTCTGACCTTTCAGGTAATTTTCAACGGTGTTGCCGTCGGAAACTTTGCAGGAAGCAAGCGCTTCCGCGTCCGCGGGCTTTTCCGCAAGAATCACCTTCGAAATTTCTTCGGCAATCGCCGTAAACTGCGGGTTCTTCGCCACGAAATCCGATTCGCAGTTCACTTCCACAAGCACGCCTTTCTTATCTTTGATATACGCGTAAACGATCCCTTCCGCCGCAATGCGGGAAGCCTTCTTTTCCGCTTTCGCAATGCCCCGTTCGCGAAGGAGGTCCATCGCCTTTTCCATATCGCCGTCGGTATCCGTCAACGCTTTTTTGCAATCCATTACGCCCGCGCCCGTCTTTTCGCGCAGAGCCATTACGTCTTTTGCCGTAAACGCCATTGTTTTATTCTCCTTTCCCTGATATTTCTTTGTTTTCCCGTGCGTTCCGCCGCGCCTCTTCCGCCCGCTTGTCCGCACAAAGCGGAAACGGCGTGAAAAATTGCCGCAAAATATCCGGAACGCCGGAATTTCACGAACGCGCCGATCGGAAATCTCTCACGGCGCGCTCCTGTTTTTCGTTGCCTGTTACTCGGCTTTTTCTTCCGCCTCGGCTGCGGGTTCCGCCGCCACGATTTCTTCCATATCTTTCGCCTCGGTCGCGGTTTCTTCCTGCGCGGGTGCCAGAGCTTCCGCGCCCTGGTTCGCTTCGATTACGGCGTTCGCAATCACCGACGTGATCAGTTTGATCGCGCGGATAGCGTCGTCGTTACCGGGAATCACGTAATCGATTTCGTCGGGGTCGCAGTTGGTATCGGTAATCGCCACTACGGGGATACCCATTTTCTTCGCTTCCTTCACCGCGATTTCTTCGCCGTGAGGGTCCACCACAAACATTACGCCGGGCATCGATTTCATGTTCTTGATGCCGCCGAGATTCGCCTGCAATTTGCCCATTTCCTTTTTAAGAAGCATTACTTCTTTCTTGGGCAGAAGCTCGAACTCTCCGTTCGCTTCCATCTTTTCCAGTTTTTCAAGGCGTTCCACGCGCGAACGCATCGTCTTGAAGTTGGTAAGGCAACCGCCCAGCCAGCGCGAATTCACGTAGAATTGCCCGCAGCGTTCCGCCTCTTCTTTCACCGCTTCCTGCGCCTGGTTCTTCGTACCCACGAAAAGTACGGTCTTGCCCGCTTTCACGCTGTCGCATACAAACTTGTACGCTTCTTCGATCAGACCTACGGTAAGCTGTAAGTCGATGATGTGAATGTCGTTTCTCGCGGCGAAGATGTACTTCTTCATTTTCGGGTTCCATTTTCTCGTCTGATGTCCGAAATGAACGCCTGCTTCGAGAAGCTGTTTCATTGTGATAACTGCCATAATTGTGCCTCCGTTAAACCTCCCCGCTTCGCGTATCACCGCCTTTCATCATCCGCATTGAATAAGATTTACGGACACGGTAGGCGCGCGAAAAATCGGGTGCGTATTTTTTAGCTCTATCTATTTTAGCATATCTTAGATTTTTGAGCAACTTTTTTTGCGCCGTTTTTCCCGATAATTTTTCTTTTTTTCCGATTTTTTTTGTTTATCGCAACATATCCGGGCAAAAACGGCGTTATTTCAGCCGAAATAATCTATCTGCATCGCTTTGCGCACGGCTGCAAGCGTCTGCGCCGCCTTCTTTTCCGCCGTTTCGCATCCGCGGCGCAGAATTTCGCGCACTTCGTCCTTTCTGCCTTCCCACGCCTTGCGCCGCTCGTAAATGGGCGCGAGTTCCTCGTTTAAAACATTGATCAGAAACTTCTTTATTTTTACGTCGCCTAAGCCCCCGCGGCGGTAATGATCCTTCAGTTCGTCCAGATTTTTATAGTCGGGCAGATACTTCGCAAACTGATCTTCGCGGCAGAACGCGTCAAGGTAGGTGAACACCGTGTTTCCTTCCACCTTTCCGGGATCGCTTACTTTAATGTGGTCGGGGTCGGTATACATCGACATTACCTTTTCCTTAATAGTCGCGGGCTCGTCCGCAAGGTAAATGCAGTTTCCCAGCGATTTGCTCATCTTCGCCTTGCCGTCAAGCCCCGGCAGACGGAAGCAGTTCTTGTTCGCGGGCAGCACGATTTCCGGCTCCACCAGCGTTTCGCCGTACACCGCGTTGAATTTATGCACGATTTCCTTGCACTGTTCTATCATCGGCGCCTGATCCTCCCCCACGGGAACGGCGGTCGCGCCGAACGCCGTAATGTCCGCCGCCTGCGAGATAGGATACGTTAAAAAGCCCACAGGTATGCTCGTTTCGAAATTTCTCAGCTGAATTTCGGCTTTCACCGTCGGGTTTCTCTGCAACCTCGAAAGAGTTACGAGATTCATATAGTAGAACGTCAGCTCGGTCAGTTCGGGCACCGTAGACTGTATAAAAATCGTGGATTTCTCGGGGTCGATACCGCAGGCAAGATAGTCCAGCGCCACTTCCATCACGTTGGAGCGCACCTTTTCGGGGTGTTCGGCGTTGTCGGTGAGCGCCTGCGCGTCGGCAATCATAATGTAAATTTCGTCGAATTTACCCGTGTTCTGCAGCCGCACGCGTTCGCGCAGCGAACCTACGTAATGCCCGATATGCAGTCTGCCCGTGGGTCTGTCGCCCGTCAGAATAACGTTTTTCATCGCAAAAATGCTCCTTCTTTTTTCCGCTTCCGCGCAAAGAACGCAAAAACGGCAATAAACAAGCTTGATTTTTGCAAAATTATACCACGAAAAAGCGCGTTTGTCAACGGTTTTCGCCCGTCCTCGCCCGCCTCGGAAAGCTTTTTGCTCATTTCCCTCCGCGCCGGCAACGTTCCCTCCGCGCAAATTCCCGTCCGCCCTCGCAAACCGAGTTCCCTCCGCGCAAATTCCTGTCCGCCCGCAACCCGCGCACTTCCCGCACAACCCCGCGTTTCCTCCGCGTAACCCAAGCGCTTTCCGCGCAAACCGCGATACCGTCTTTTTCTTATTCGTATTCGTCGAACGATCTTCTTCCGTCCACTCTCGGCGCGGGCGCATACGTCGGCGCGGGCGGATACAAAGGCGGCGCGAAGCCGCCGGGCGTCCCCTCTCCCGGCATGCACGGTACCCCCTGCCGAGCGGACGGCGCTCCCTGCGGCGGACAAACTTTCCCGCGGTTTTTTCCCGCGCGGCGCAACCCTTCGGCGCGCACCAGAATCACGTCCTCTCCGATGCAGGAGATACATTTCACGTCGATGAACACGTCGCCCTTTTTAAACGAAAATCCCTTGTTTCCGGGCACCACTATGCCGAGAAACACGTTTTCCGGGTAGCGGAACACCACGTCGCACACTCTGCCCAGCCGCTTCCCGTCCGTCAGATTCACCACTTCCTTGCTGCGCAGATACGTATAGGAAATTTCCATGTCCGTTTCCTCCTTTTCGCTCCGCTTCCGCCCGACAGAGCCTGCCGCGGGGCTATTTATTATATGCCGTAAAATGGCGAAAAAGTGATAATTCCCCCGAATTCTGCCGTTTTGCGCCATAAAAAGCGCCCGAACCCGCAAAAAAATGAAATATCGGTGAAAGGGGCGGCAAACTTCCGCGTTGCCGTTGACAAAACATTAAAAAAGAGGTATACTGTATTTAAAAAAAAGCAGACGCAGGGGTGCACGGCATGAAGCAAATGAGCGAAAAGCGTCGCCGTCGTATAGAAAAAATTCTGTATCGCGACAGGCGCGGCAAAGTTATTATTTACAACCGAATTTTCGTAATGGGGCTCGCCATGCTGCTGCAGATCGCGCTGGTTTCGGTATTGCTCGTAAAAGTGTTTTACACAAATTCGCAAAACGCCGTGCTCACGTTTCTGGCAACCAACGTCGTTGCTTTTCTGCTGCTTCTGCACATCATCAACAACAACGATAAGCTTTCCGGCAAATTCGGCTGGGTAATCATCATTCTGCTGATGCCCGTGTTCGGTATTTTAATGTTCTTCCTTTACGGCGACGGTCGTCCCACAAAAAAGATGAACATGAAAATCAACGCCGAAAAGCAGAAAAACTACGCGGCGCTTCCCGCGGCGAAATGTATTCCGGGCACGCCGCCCATGCTTTCCGCCCTTTCGGCTTCGCAGTTCTTGCGTACGCCCAAAGGAAAAAAAGCGGAACAAACGGACGATACCCCCCGCGAATCCGCCGATGAAACGGAAAACGCAAAGCCTTGCGGCATCACGAAATACCTTTCCGATTTCGCCGGTTTTCCCGTCTCTTACGACGGCGAAGCCACCTACTTTCCCTCCGGCAAAGAAACGTTCGAAGCCATCATGGAAGCGGTGCGCGGCGCCAAAAAATTCATTCTTGCCGAATACTTCATCATCGCGCCGGGAAAAACGTGGTCGGAATTTTTAACCGCGCTCGTAAAAAAGGCGGAAGAAGGGGTACAGGTACGCCTGATTTTCGATAACGCGGGCTGCCTGAAAGCTCTCCCCCCGCACTACGACAGATATGTGGAATCCCTCCACGAAAACATCAGGTGTCTTACGTTCAACCCCATCGTCCCCGTGTTCACGGTGCGCATCAACAACCGAGATCACCGCAAACAAATCGTCGTGGACGGCGAAGTGGCGTTCACCGGCGGCATCAATCTCGCCGACGAGTACGTGGGCGAAATCGTCCGGTTCGGCAACTGGAAAGATTCGGGCTTACGCATCCGCGGCAGCGCGGCAAACACGTTCACCATGCTGTTTTTCAACGTGTGGAACGCCTTCCGCAAAGATAAAGACGACGTGTCCTTGTTCTACAATTTCTCCGCACCCGTCCCCTCCGATACGCTTGCAAAAGAGCAATCTCTGGCGCGGGCGAAAGCGGCGAAAGACGGCGAGCGCGCCTTTCTGCAACCGTACGACGATTCCCCGCTCGATAAAGAGAGCGTGGGCGAAACGGTCTATCTCGACGTTATCAACCGCGCGCGGCGCTACGTGTGGATATACACGCCCTATCTGATTCTCGACGACGAAATGCGCGTCGCCCTCTGTTCGGCGGCGAAACGCGGCGTAGACGTACGAATCGTCGCGCCGGGCATTCCCGATAAAAAGCTTACTTACCGCCTTACCAAGGCAAACTTCCCGCCGCTGATGAAAGCGGGCGTGAAGATATATACGTATACCCCCGGCTTCGTGCACGCGAAGAGCGTTCTCACCGACGACAGATTCGCCGTGGTGGGCACCATCAATCTCGATTACCGCAGCCTGTATCTGAATTTCGAAAACGCCGTATATTTCTCCGATTGCTCGGTAGCGGACGCGCTCAAAGCGGATTATCTTTCCACTTTCCCCCTCTGCAAGAGAATCGACTATCCGGATCTGAAACGGGGCAGGTTGGGCAGATTCGTCGATTCGCTGCTGCGCGTATTCGAAACGCTGTTTTAAATACTTGCCTTATATCGATGCTTCCCCTTGTCTCATCGTGCTTGCGCACAATGAGGCAAAAATGGTCAGCCTATTTCATAGGCTTCCCCTTGCCTGCATAAAATTTTGCTTACAAAATTTTCTTCGGCAAAAATTGTCAGC
>ENA-UERG01000045-UERG01000045.1-human-gut-metagenome-genome-assembly--contig:-NODE-45-length-98856-cov-44.921198_pt1 | contig 98856 bp, 52 predicted proteins | sample MGYA00242954_ERZ507954 | MGnify/ENA primary metagenome ERZ507954 (study PRJEB26167, sample SAMN06115478) | human gut metagenome | host: Homo sapiens | place: China:Sichuan | collected 2015-01-21...
AATAAAAGGAGATAGATATATGAAGAAAAATTTTGTTGCAGGTATCCTCGCGGCGGCTATGGCGGTTACGACGATCGGTTGCTCAAGTAAGAGCAAAGGAAATACGAAACCGACGCCTACTCCCGGCGGAGACGCTTACGTTCCCACCGATGCGGAACAGAATACGCCCCTCGTATTCGGTATCGACGGCGCGGACGGCTCATTCAGCCCGTATTTCTCTACGGCTTCTTACGACGGCGAAATCGCCGGCATGACGCAGATCGGAATGCTTACCTCCGAAGGCGGCAACTACAAATACGGCAATAACTACGCGTGCGTTGCGAAAGACGTAGACATTACTTACCTCGATTCCGAAGGTAAAGAAACCACCAGCGCAGAAAAAGCCAAAAACGGCGGATACACGCGTTACGATTTCCTTATCAAAAAAGGAATAAAGTTCTCCGACGGCGAAGATCTTACCATCAAAGACGTCCTCTTTAACCTGTATCTCTTCCTCGATACCGCGTATTCGGGCAGCACCACTATTTATTCTACCGATATAGTAGGGCTTAACAAATATCGTACCGGTCAGGACGATAAGGGCGCGATGAGCACCATCGACGCAACCGCGACGACGGCTGCCAACGCAAGATTGCTCCGCGTTTATCAATGGCTTACCAACAAGCAGTTGCTTGAAGACGCCGGCGGCAACGTCGACAATATCCCCGAAGCGTCGAAAAAAGATTATACTTACGGGCTCGAAGATTATAAGGCTGAAATCGAAGCGGATATACTTTCGTTTATTCCCGAGTTCAAAACCGAAGTCAAAAACGATTACGATTCGGCTATGAGTTCGTTTAAGGAAACCTGCAAAGAGTATGCTTTTAACGAAGTATGGGAACTTTACTTCTATAACTGGGGTAAGGTTAAACGTAAAACTTACCCCGGTTCCGACCGTTACGTAAGGGTAGACGCGCAGGGCAACGAAGTTACCGAAGCCCAACTCGACGCAAACGACGCTTTACCCGATAACGACCCGAATAAAAAGGTTTACAGATATAAACTCGATTGGGAAGGTTCTACTTATCAGGAAGATTTCAAAAAACTTACTTCCGACGACGCCAAGAAGAACTACGCCATAAACTTCGTGTATAAAACCGCTACCGGTTTCGAATACGACGAAAAATTCACGCTCGATTACGGTAAAATCGAAAAAACCGCGCTCAGAACCATGATTTACGGCGGCAGCGCGAGTTATTCGACTTTGTATTCGGCAATGCAACTCAATGAAAGAGAAAAAATCATCAAACAAGCCGAAGGCGACGGCGGATTCAAGGAAATTGCAGGCGTCAAGACTTTCAAAAGAACGGAATTCCGCAACGAAAAGACGAAAAAGACTTACCAACTCGGCGAAGAATACGACGTATTGTCTATAACGATCAATAAAATCGACCCCAAGGCTATATGGAACTTCTCGTTCACGGTCGCCCCGTTGCATTATTACGCGCCCGGCGCAGACGCCGACGGAGTGTGGAACGTCAAAAACAATTACGGCGTTACGTTCAACAGCACCGCATTCATGGCTTCGGTAAGAGATAAGCAGGGCGTGCCGGTCGGCGCGGGCCCTTATAAAGCGAGCCGTGAAAGCGGCCTCGGCAATGCCAAATATCCCGGCAAAAACGAATTCTTGTCCAATAACCGCGTATATTACGAGAGAAACACTTATTTCGATACGCTTGACGAAAAAGTCGGCGGCGGTCCTATCCAAAATACCAAAATCAAGTACTTCCAGTACAAAATAGTCAACTCCTCCGTACTTCTTCAATCCTTGCAGAAGAACGAAATCGACGTCGGAAGTCCGAATGCGACTCCCGATACCATACAGGCTCTCGCTTATCCGGAATACAGCCACCTTGCAAGTAAAGCGTCATTGACCAACGGTTACGGTTACGTAGGCATCAACGCCGGTAAAATTACCGACGTATGGCTTCGTCGCGCTATTATAAAGGCGATGAATACCGATCTCATAATGGATTATTATGGGCAAGACTCTACTCTCGCAAGCATAATTTACCGTCCGATGTCGTTACAGTCGTGGGCTTATCCTTCTTTCGAAAAGACCACCTACAGCGGTACGAGCATCCGGGGCGAAGCATTGGATTACGCATACGACGAAGCGGGTCAGGACATTGCCAAAATGCTTAAAGATCACGGTTATACCGTAAACAGCGCGGGTAAAGTAACGAGCGGCCCCGACGGCAAGATTCCGGAAATGACGTTTACCATCGCAGGCGAAAGCGTCGATCACCCCGCATACGCGATGTTCAATAACGCTAAGGAAGTCCTCAAGAGAATAGGTATAAACGTAAACGTTAAGAACGACCAGTTTGCGCTTAAAAAACTCGCGAGCGGACAACTCGAAGTATGGGCGGCTGCGTGGGGTTCCACCATCGACCCCGATATGTATCAGGTATATCACAAAGATTCCACGGCGGGCAGTACGCTTAACTGGGGTTACAGAGAAATTAAGGCGAACGGCGGTAATAAGTACGATTACGAACTCGAAGTAATTACCAGGTTATCCGACCTTATAGACGAAGGCAGAAATTCTACCGACAACTCGAAAGGCGGAACCCGCGCTCAGACGTATTGGTCCGCGCTCGACCTCGTAATGGAACTTGCGGTGGAAATGCCGACTTATCAGAGAACGGATCTTACCGCTTATAACAAAAACAAGATAAAGGCAAGTACGCTTAACCAGAAACCTACCGCGTTTGACGGATTGTTCTCGAGAATCTGGGAAGTCGGTTATAACAACTAAATTTACTAAAATCTAAGGCGTTTGTCGCGGCGGAATACGCCGCGGCAGGCGAACGGAGAAAAGATGTTCAAATACATATTAAAAAGACTCGGATTGTCGATCGTTATACTATTCGGCGTGTCCGTAATAATATACGGACTCGTAAGATCGATGCCCGTCAACTATATAACCGATAAATTCCAGGCGCAACTGCTGGACGGTACGATAAAACAGGAAGAAGTCGACAGAATGCTCGCTTTGTACGGGCTTGACGACAATTCGTTTTTCGGTATCGTCAAAGGTTACCTAAAATGGATAGGCAAAGTATTTCAGGGCGATATGGGAACTTCGTTCCTTTACGGCGATAAGGTATCTACGGTAATATTCAAAAATATGGGTATATCGTTCGGTATAGCGTTCGTCGCGCTCATTTTCGAATTCCTCATCGCTATTCCCCTCGGCGTAAAAGCCGCGGTGCATCAGAACGGCGTTCTGGATTATACCACGAGCGTACTCGCGATGATAGGTACGGCTTTGCCGACTTTCTTCTTTGCGGCTCTGTGTATCGAATTATTCTCCATTCAGTTGGGTTGGCTGCCGGTCAACGGCTTGCAGGGTACTTTGTCGATGACCGCTACGGGCTTCGAAAGGTTTATCGATAAGTTATGGCACCTTATAATGCCGATATTTATAATGGTATTCCTTTCGGTCGGTTCGCTTATGCGTTATACGAGGACGAATACTCTCGACGTGCTTAACGCCGACTATATCCGTACCGCGAGGGCGAAAGGTTTGCCCGAACGCAAAGTTATATATAAACACGCGTTCAGAAATACGCTTATTCCGCTCGTAACGTTGCTCGCGGGTACGATCCCCGGTCTTTTCAGCGGCGCGATGATTACCGAGCAGATTTTCTCCATTCCCGGTATCGGCGCGAAGGCTTACGCCGCGCTTAAAGCCGGCGACGTTCCGTTTATAATGGGCTATAATATGTTCCTTGCGATACTTACCGTCATCGGAACGTTAATGGCCGATCTTATGTACGCAGTGGTAGATCCGCGCGTTAAACTTACCAAATAAGGAGGGCTTAAAATGGATACGAAAGATTTAGAAAACGTTAAGCCCGATGCCGTGATTGACGAAATCGTCGAAAACGAAGGCGAAAACGCGAGAAAAGACGCTCCCATAAACGGCGAAGACGAGGCGTTTAAGGGCGGTGAAAAACTTGAAGACAGAGTTAAACTTCTTTCCCCCGGCAGGTTGGTATTGAAAAGATTTTTCCGCTCCAAACTTTCGGTTATAGGGTTGGCGGTACTTATTGCGTTTTTCGTTATTTCGTTCTTCGGACCGTTACTTCGTTTCTGCTGTCCGTTCGTATGGGGACAGGACGAAGTAGACAGAACTTCCGGTTCGGCGGTATGGGAACCCGTTAAAATCAACTACATCGACGCAGACGGCAACAGTTACGAAACGTACGAATTCCGTCTGTTCGTCAGCAAGAATATAAATGCGGACTCGGATCCGTCCGCAACGCACCTTCTCGGAACGGATAAAAACGGTTACGACGTCTTTTCGAGAATAATGTACGGCGGCAGGGTATCGTTGACGCTCGGCTTCGTAGTAGTTATACTCGAAACGATATTAGGCGTTATACTCGGCGGTCTGGCGGGGTATTTCGGGCGATGGGTCGATCAGTTGATAATGCGTATCGTCGATATACTAAACTGTATACCGACGCTGCCGATAATGCTTATAATAAGTTTCATGCTCGACGCCAACGGCGTATACGGAATGTCCAAACTGTACATAACGATGGCTTTGCTTACGCTGATAGGCTGGGCGGGTATCGCAAGAATGGTCAGAGGTCAGATATTGTTCCTGAGAGAACAGGAATACATGGTCGCGACCGAATGTACGGGCTTGTCCGTTCATAAGAGAATATTCAAACATCTTCTTCCGAACGTATTGCCGCAACTTATAGTTTCGATGACGCTCGGTCTGGGCAGCATAATCCTTACCGAAGCCACTCTCGGTTACCTCGGTCTGGGCGTTCCGATCGAATACGCCACCTGGGGTAACATGATAAATATTCTTACTCAACCCGTTACTTACTGGGGCGCTCACTTCAATCAGTGGATTCCCGTAGGTATCTGTATCATTCTTGCGGTTCTTTCGTTCAACTTCGTCGGCGACGGGCTCCGCGACGCGTTCGATCCTAAAATGAAGAGGTAATTATGTCGGATAAAGCAACTAAATCTGAAATAAAAAAACATTATCTTTCGGGAAAAGAATCGCGCGAGATAGCAAAAAAGAACAAAGCGTTCGTCAAAGAACTCGAAAAACGCAAGAAACGTAAAAACGTCGACTCGAAAGAATATACGACGGAGATGAAAGATCCTCGTAACATAGTCGAGTTCGATAATCTTCACACTTACTTTTTCACCGACGCGGGTATATCCAAAGCGGTAAACGGCGTATCTTTCGCGATACCCGAAAATTCCGTGGTAGGCATAGTAGGCGAATCGGGTTGCGGTAAATCCGTAACCAGCCTTTCGCTTATGCAACTTATACAAGGTCCCGCGGGGCAGATAGTAAAGGGCGAAATCCGTTTCAAGGCGTCGGAATTCAAAAAGGACGAAAACGGAAAGCCTATACCCGTGTATAAGACGATTACCGACGAAAACGGAAACGTCGTAGTCGAAACGGCGCCCGTACTCGATAAAAACGGAAATCCCGTTTTCGATAAAGACGGTAATTTCAAAACCGTTCCCGTGCAGGACAGGGACGAAGCGGGCGTTCTGAAATACGAAACCGAAGAAAAGGTCTACGATATAGCCAGAATGCCGCTTAAAGAGATGTCCAGAATCCGCGGCAGACAGATAGCGATGATATTCCAGGAACCTATGACTTCGCTTAACCCCGTGTTCACGATAGGAAACCAACTCGACGAAGTTACGCTTCTGCATATCAAAGACGCGGACAAGCAGGAAGCGAAGCGCAGAAGTCTTGAAATGCTCGAACTCGTCGGCATAGCGATGCCGGAAAGAGTATATAAGTCTTATCCGCACGAAATATCCGGCGGTATGCGTCAAAGGGTAATGATAGCGATGGCGCTTGCGTGCAATCCGAGATTGGTTATAGCCGACGAGCCGACTACCGCGCTCGACGTTACCATTCAGGCGCAGATACTCGACCTTTTGCGCGACGTAAGAAAGAAGATGAACGGCTCTATTATGCTCATTACGCACGATCTCGGCGTTATCGCCGAAATGGCGGACTACGTTTACGTTATGTACGCTGGCAAAGTCGTAGAGCAGGGAACCGCGCAGGAGATTTTCAAAAATCCGTTGCACCCGTACACGATAGGTCTTCAGAAGAGTAAACCCGTCGTCGGTAAAGAGGTCGACGAACTGTATTCCATTCCCGGTAACGTTCCGAACCCCGTAAATATGCCGGATTACTGCTATTTCAGAGAGCGTTGCAACGCTTGCACCGAAAAGTGCGCGGGCAAGTATCCTGCGTTCGTAAAAGTGTCGCCCACACACGGCGTAGCGTGTTATAAATACACCGACAAGGCTGAAACAGATGAATAAGAACAGGAAATTAAAAGAAAATAAAATTAAGGGTCAAATCGAAGAAACGATAATCGAAGAAACCGAAATCGTCGGCGGCGGAAACGTTACGGAAGTTACCGAAATTACCGAAACGACCGCAGAAGCAGTCGATATTACGGCTGCGGAAGCCGAAGCGGAGCGCAACGCGCTTGCCGAGTCGATAGACGAAGGCGATTATCTGCTTAAAGTCGAACACCTTAAAAAGTACTTTCCGCTTGCGACGGATTTCTTCGGGAAACCCACGTCTTTCGTCCGCGCGGTAGACGACGTTACTTTCGGCGTCAAAGCCGGGCAGACGGTAGGCATAGTCGGCGAATCGGGTTGCGGTAAGACCACTATGGGCAGAACGGTTCTTCGTCTTCATTCGGTTACCGGCGGAAAGGTTATTTTCGACGGACACGATATAGGATCTATGTCCGCTTCGCAACTCCGCAAAATACGGCCGCAGATTCAGATGATTTTTCAGGATCCGTATTCGAGTTTATCTCCGAGGCTCAGAGTCGGCGATATTATCGGCGAAGCGGTTGCCGAACACGGAATCGTGCCGAAAGAACAACTTAAAGATTACGTTCTGTCGATAATGAATAAATGCGGATTACAGACGCATTATTACGAAAGATACCCGCACGAGTTTTCGGGCGGTCAAAGACAAAGAATATGTATCGCCCGCGCCCTTGCGCTCAAACCGAAACTCGTCATCTGCGACGAACCCGTTTCGGCGCTCGACGTATCTATTCAGGCGCAGATAATAAATCTGCTTAAATCCTTGCAGAAAAACGACGGTATAGCGTATATTTTCATTTCGCACGATTTGTCCGTCGTAGAACACATAAGCGACGAAGTCGGCGTGATGTATCTCGGCAGCATGGTCGAGTACGGCAACAAAAAGGATATATTCGCAAATCCCATGCATCCTTATACGCAGGCTTTGTTTTCGGCGGTTCCCGTTCCGGATCCGGACGTTAAAAACAAGAGAATTATTCTTAAAGGCGATATACCGTCGCCCGCAAATCCGCCGTCGGGTTGTAAATTCCATACCCGCTGCAACAAGTGCATGGAAATATGCAAGACCGAAACTCCGGTATTCAAAGAATACGCTCCGGGGCACAGGGTTGCTTGCCACTTATACGAACAAAACAATTTATCGGGAATAACACATGAATAAATTTACTAAAAAATTATCGCTTATACTCACGAGCGTCATGCTTTGCGCAAGCCTTGCGATGACGTCCGTAGCGTCGGCTTACTCAAGCGGAAAGAGAGGTTATTCTTTCGCTTCTTCCGCCGCGGCTTCATCCGCAGGTAAACTGGAAGAGGTAACGAATCTGAAATCTGCCGATACGTCGTCGATGTTTTCCGACGACTATCTCAACAAAAGTTCGTCGCTTACGGGAGAGCATTGGGTAATCGTTTCGCTCGAAGGTCAGAGTCTTTCCGACAGAACGAACGGCGACGTCAACGATTATATGGATTCCTTCGCGGGGTCGGTCGCCGCGCGCGAGATAGAAAAGGAACAAAAAGTATTCCTTAAAAGGCTTGCCGCCGCTAACGTTCCTTACGAATATAAAGCGTCGTATAATACTATCGCCAACGCGGTAGCCGTAAAAATCGACGTCAAGAACATTTCCGAAGTCAAAAAGATACAGGGAGTATCCGACGTAACCGTTTCGGAATATTATTACGCTCCTCAGGACGTCGAAGTTACCAACGCCACCAACGTATGGGGTACGGGTATTTATCAGATTTCCGACGAATTACGCAATCAGGGCTACGACGGAAGCGGCATGGTAGTCGCGGTTCTCGATACCGGTCTCGACTACTCTCACGCGGCGTTTCAGACGATGCCCGAAAAAAAAGCCGGCGTAGAAATGCTCGACAAAGCGACCGTCGCGAAAAGAATTTTCGACGGCGATACGAGCAAAGGTCTTATTTCGAAAAATCCCGACGTAACGGTAGACGAAGTTTACTATAACTCGAAAGTTCCTTTCGCATACGACTACGCCGATAACGACCCCGACGTTTATCCGTCTTATTCTCACCACGGCACACACGTCGCTGGTATAATCGCCGGTACTCCGATACGCGATAAAGACGGTAACGAAGAGTACATCAAAGATCAGGACGGCAACGAAATATTGGATAAAAACGGTAACCCCATGACTTTTACGGGCGTTGCGCCCAACGCGCAACTCGCGATTTTCAAGGTGTTCACCGATAACGAAGAGGAAGACGGACTCGGCGGCGCGGAAACGGTCAACATTCTCTGCGCTCTCGAAGATTGCGTAAAGTTGAAAGTAGACGTAATCAACATGAGTCTGGGCTCTTCCGCAGGTTTCTCTACCGCAGACAACGAGTTTATGCAGACCGTTTACGACAACGTAAGAAAGGCGGGCATAAGCCTTATGGTCGCGGCAAGCAACGATTACAGTTCGGCGTATAACGGCGTTTACGGTACCAACCTCGCAACGAGTCCCGACTCGGCGACGGTAGGTTCGCCCTCGACTTTCGACGCGGCGATGAGCGTCGCGAGTATCAACGGTCAGAAAGCGAAATACGTAAAAGTAACCGTAGGCGGCGAAGATAAATACCTTTACTTCACCGAAGCCTCCGACGGCAACGGCAACCAGAAAGACTTCATAAAAGAAATCTTAAACAATCAGATGATCAACGTCAAAACCGATTCCGACGGCAACAGATACGCCGACCTTCAATACGTCGTCGTACCCGGTTTCGGTCAGTCGGTAGATTACGCAAATACCGACGTTCACGGTAAGGTTGCGGTCGTTCGACGCGGCGGCGACGTTACTTTCGAAGAAAAGGTAAGGGTAGCCAAGCAGAAAGGCGCGGTTGCCTGTATAATCTACAATAACGTTTCGGGCGCGATCAGAATGAGTCTGGGTAACTTGTACGAACCCGTTCCGACCTGCTCGATAACGATGGACGCGGCGAATACTTTCGTTCCGACGTCGAACAACAGCATCACCGCGAGAGCGGGAACGTTAAGGATAAGCGAAGGGCAGAAAGCCGGTCCGTTTATGTCCGACTTCTCGAGTTGGGGCCCCACTCCCGACCTTAAACTTAAACCGGAAATCTCGGCTCACGGCGGCGAAATAACCTCGTCCGTTCCCAACGGCTGGGCGGAACTTTCCGGTACGAGTATGGCTACGCCCAACCTTGCGGGCGTTATGAGCCTTATGCTCGAATACGCGAAAAAGAATTCCGACTTTTTCGGCGCGGATAACACGCAGAGATATTCGGACTTCGTAACTCAGGCGAACAGATTGCTTATGAGCACCGCGACGATCGCTTACGACGAATACAATTCTCCGTATTCGCCGAGAAAGCAGGGTTCTGGTCTTGCCGATATGAACAAGGCTACGAAGACGCAGGCTTATATTTACGTCAAGAATTCGGATAAGACCAAAATCGAAGTCGGCGACGACCCGAAAAAGACGGGCGAATATAAACTTACGTTCAACGTGCGTAACTTCGGCTCGACCGACAGAACGTACGAGTTCGATACTCTTACGATGACCGAAACGCTCGCTTCGGATAAGATTTCCGTCGCCGAAAGAGCGTATATGCTCGACGGTCAATGCGATTTTGCATTTACGCTCAATTCCGAGAATAAAGGAAGTTCTTTAGCCGGCAAGACGCTTACGCTTAAAGCCGGCGACGACGTAAACGTTACCGTTACCGTAAAACTCAAAGATTCGGCAAAGAAATATATCGACGACAGTTTCGCGAACGGTATGTACGTCGAAGGTTTCGTCAAACTCATAGACAAAACCGACGGCGAAAAGGTTGACCTTAACGTTCCGTGGCTCGGATTCTACGGCGACTGGTACGCTGCGGCTATGTTCGATATTTCGGATTACGAACTTTCCGAAAAGTTGCAGGACGACAGCATTCCCGACGACCGTAAACCCAAGGCGCAGATGTACGCGACCACTCCGCTCGGTTCTTACTACGGCAGCAAATATATAATTCCGCTCGGCGCGTATCTCTATACTCAGAAAGACGACCAGAAGAAGATATATCCGTCAACCGAGAAGGCGGCTATCTCGATTTACGACACGACGAACCGCCACACGGTTTATAAACTCTACGCGATTTACGCGGGACTTTTGCGCGGCGCGAAGAGGATGAACATGACCATAACCGACGCTGTTACGGGCGAAGTCGTGTACTCCAGAGAAATAACCAACGTAAGGAAGTCTTATACGGGTGGTTCTTCTTCGGCAAGAGGCTCGTTCATCGAGGTCGAATGGTCGCCGATCGCTCAGGCGATTTCCAACAACAAACAATATAAATTCCACGTCGAAGGCGTTCTCGACGACATAAGCGAAGACAGGAAATATAATCCGAGTGATTATTCGTACAATAAATCGTTCGATTTTACTTTCTACGTAGATACCGAAGCGCCCGAAATTACGGATTATAAACTCAGATTCGAGTCTTATAAAGACGATGCGGATAAGACCAGATATAAAGTATATCTCGATATAAACGTATTCGATAACCGTTACGCTCAATCCGTCGCGCTCTGCTACGCGGATTATAACGAAATGGCTTTGAAACTCTTCGATTCGAACCTTACTCCGGTTTATTCCGAGAGCAATTCGACCACGGCGGTTACGCTTGACGTTACCGACTATTACGAAGCGGTTAAAAACAAGACGATAACCGATCGCGATCTCTATCTTCAGGTAGACGACTACGCGCTCAACACGAGAGTTTATCGTATAAACGATTTCTGCTCGTTTGCGGACGCGGTCAACTATCCCGACGAAGTCAATATAACTTCGGGAACCGAAGCGTCGGGCGACGAAGAGTATTCGAGAGAAATCACGATAAGCGTAAACGAAGCGCAACAACTCGCAACGTCGGTCGCTCCGGCCGATAAGTCCTCGATGGGGCTTTACTGGAAGTCTTACGACGAGAGTATAGTCAAAGTAAGAGACGGCGAAATCTTCGGCGTTTCGGCAGGCGACGCGATAGTTAAAGTGTTTGCCGGCAAAGACGAATACGCAAACGCTTACGACGGCATACTCGTACACGTAGTCGACGGTTCGGCTGCGAATCCGTCCGTTACCAGGATGTCTTTCGGTCTTATCCCCGATAAGAGCGGCGCGCTCGTAAATCCCACGAACGTTACGGTAGACGTTCACCAGAACACCCGTATCGAAATGAAGACTCTCGTCGAACCGTGGTATTACGACGGCGAAGTCGAAGTAAAGTGGAGGACGTCATCCGACAGTATCGCGACGGTCAGTTCGCGAGGCATAGTTACCACGCATAAAGAAGGAACCGTAACCGTATACGCCGATCTCTATATAAACGGGAAAAAGACGATTTATTCGGCAAGTACGACTTTGAACGTCGGCGCGGAATTCATCGTACAAAACGGTTATCTTCGCGAATATCACGGCGCGGGCGGTAAAGTCGTTATTCCCAAGTCGCTCAACGTATACTACATTTACGAAGAGGCGTTCAAGGATAACGACAACATCGAGGAACTTGAAATATCTTCTCCGTGTACCGAGATTCAGCAATCTGCGTTTGAGCACATGACCGCTCTGAAGCGGGTGATATTACCGCATACGGTCAACTTCATATATAAGTACGCGTTCAGAAATTGTCCGAAACTCGAAACGATAGATATGCACTCGATGTCGGTTGCGTTCGGAATGAACTCTTTCGAGAACTGCGTATCCCTTAAAAATATCAACAACGTAACTCTTCTGAACGGTCTTAAAAAAGAGGACGTCGAGATAATGAATCTTACCGAAGGCGTAGACTTTTCGAGATCCGCGGCGAAACTTACGACCATGGGTAATTACGCTTTCAAAGGTTGTACGTCGCTTCAATCGATCGACATCACGGAACTCCGCGTGGCGGGCCACAACGTGTTCGAAGGTTGCCGCGGTCTTACCACGGTAACGCTCAGCAAGTTCACGGACCTCGGCGACGATATGTTCTTTAAGTGTACGTCGCTTACCAAGTTGATTTACACCGACCTTACGGCGGACGATATCGGCTCGATTTCTTACGACACGAAAGTTTCTCCGTTCGGTAACTGTAACATAACAGAAGTAGTATTCGGCGACGGTTTGCTTAATCTCGCAAACGGAGCCTGGTATAATTCCGACGCAACCGTCCTGTATAAAGTCAAACAAGACGTCGTGGCGTTGACCGTTCCGGCAACGGTTACAGAAATAGCGGCGAACGCTTTCGCGGGTAACACCAAGTTACGTTCGGTTACCTTTACGGCAGGCGAAAACGGCGAATATGCGCTTAAAAAGATAGGTAATTACGCGTTTTCGGGTTGCGGTTCGCTTACGTCCGTAACTCTTCCCGCAAGCGTCAACGAACTCGGAACGGGAGTATTCAGTTGGTGTTCCGCGCTTACGTCGGCAGATTTGTCGGGCGTCGCGATCAAAGAACTTCCGGCAATGACGTTCGCATACGCAGGCGTAGACGTCGTGACCGACGAACTCGGCAACGCGAGCGAGAAAGCGGTTCTGACCAACGTCAAACTCAACGCCGCCACGAAGTCGCTCGGAGCGAGGAGTTTCTTCGCAAGCGGACTTGCGACAGTAGATTTGTCCGCCACGGGCGTAATTTCTATCGGCGACGGCGCGTTCGCGAATTGCGAATATTTGCAGGAAGTAACGCTCGGCGATATAACCGCTATGGGCAACGACGTATTTTCGGGTATTGCGGTAACTAACCCCGTACTCAGAAAGGTGGTTTTCGGCAGCGGAAGTACCGTACTCGGAGCGGGAACGTTCAGAGGTCAGTCCAACCTCGACACGCTCGTTTTCTCCGACGCCCAGAAAGCCGTTGAAGAAATCGGCGCGTATACTTTCGCGGGCTGCGTCAAACTCGCCAATCTTCCGTTTACGAAAGTCGTGAACGTCGGCGAAGGCGCGTTTGCCGGCTGCGCTCAATTGAGATCGTTCGACTTCTCTTCGACGGAATACGTCGGCGCGTACGCTTTCAGCGGTTGTTCGCTTATGGCGAATCCGGCGCTTGAAACCGTAAGATTCATAGGCGATTACGCCTTCTACGGTTGCGACGCGCTCGGCAGCGTTTCGCTCGATAACGTTACCAATATCGGCAAGTACGCGTTTGCGGCAAGCGGAATAACTTCGGTTTCGTTCGGACAAAAGTTCGTATACGAAAGCGAAACGAGATACGACGAAGACAATAAAGAAATATTCATAGAAAGAATAGGTATCGGCGATTACGCGTTCTACAAGAGCGCGCTCAGAATCGACGGAACTCTTGAAATCGCTCTCGGCGCAGGCGCAGGCATAGGCGAAGGCGCGTTTGCGGCGGTTGCGGGCGTAAAGAACTTTGCGGTAACTTCCGACGACGGCAAGTACGAAGTCGTCGACGGTATGATAATAAAGAGTGTGGCGAACGGCAAAGAAGTTCTCGCTTACGCCGCGCTCGGCAAGTCCGGTAAAATCGTCATTCCCGAAAAGACGGTAAGAGTAGGCGCTTCGGCGTTCGAAAACGTTACCGCCGCTACGGAAATCGAATTCCCGTACGAACTCAAAGCGATAGGCGATAAAGCGTTCTTCGGCTGCGGCGCAACCAAATACGTGTTCGGCGGAATAAACGCCCCCGTACTCGAAGCCGCTTACGTTTCTGCGGATCAGTTCGCCAAAACCGACGATCTGTATAAGTTATTCGATATGAGCGGCAATATCGCGACGCAGAAATATTACGCAAACTTCAAGAATTACGCCGCGCTCGTATTGTACGCGGGACAGGGCGGAGTCAAAGGTATCAAAGATCTCGGTCTTACCGCGGAATTTGCGGAAAACGCCGGTGGCTTCGACAGCAGGCTTTACAGCGCGTACTTCTCGACTAAAGTCAAAACGGCTATGATTGCCGACGACACCACGAGAGAATGTAACGAATTGCTGAAGACTATTCCGACCGCCGCCGAAATCAACGCTCTGACGGCAGACGACAAAGAGGTATGGAACGGATATAAAACCGCCTTGCAGAACGCGAGAACGAAATACGACGACGTATCGCTCGTTCAGCGTAACGCCTTCGTAACCGAATGGCAGAAACTTATCGAATCCGAAGCCGCAATGAGAAATAAAGCCGCGTTGTTCGGCGAATCGGTTACGAGAACGGGTATTTCCGTTACGACCAGACCGACGAAGACCGTATATATCGTAGGCGAAACTTTCGATCCCGCAGGAATGATTCTTACCCTTTTGTGGTCGGACGGTTCCAAGGAAGAGATAAGCGAAGGCTTCACCTATACCAATACCAGACTTAACAAAAACAGCCGTACGGTCAGGATAACTTACGAAAACCTTACCACCACTCTCAACGTTTCGGTAGTAATGCCCGAAATCCGTTCCGTAGAGGTTGAAAGCGAGCCGTCAAGACTCGAATACGAAATCGGCGAAAAATTCTCGAAGGGCGGTCTTACGTTGAAAGTAACTTACGTAGACGGAACCACCGAAACGAAGTACAACGGTTATACGGTATCCGACGACGGTCCGTTCGAAACCGCAGGAAAACATACGGTGACCGTAACTTACGAGGGTAGAACCGTCGCGATAGAAGTAAACGTAGTCGATCCGGACAGTCCGGACGTTCCGGATCCCGACGACCCGGTTAAACCCGTAAAGCCCGCCAAGAAGGGTTGTAAGGGCGCGGCGCTTCCGCTTTCTTCGGCGTTGCTCGCCGCAGGCGCGATCGCGTTTTGCAGAAAGAATAAAAAGTAATCGGTAACGATATTACGACCAAAAGCCGCCTTTCGGAAACGAAAGGCGGCTTTTTACCAGGTTCGTATATATGCCGGGCAAGAATGATACGAACCTTGCCAAAACGCCGCTATTTCCGCGCTTTTTGGCAAATTCTCGTTTGAAGTACGTTCAGTACGTCGGCGCTCGCCTTTACCAAAAATCATCGAAAATATCGGCGTTTTGGTTGCGGGCAAGTCTGACGGCGTATTTTCAGATTAAGACAAGGCGTGCGAACGGGTTAATACTTGACGTATAAGCCGTAAGCAGAACGAAGTATTAGTCAAAAATACGTCGTCAGCCCATGGTTCGTATTATTATTGTCCGGCATACTCCGAAGTAAAAATCGTGTGAAAGTTTCGGTGTTCATAAATAATGCATAAAATGCAGAATAAAATGTATAAAAATTCATTTTTATAAAGTCGCGCGATTGGGGGCGTATTTGCATAAAATCTTAAAATCGCCGAATAATTCAATTGTTATCGTGAATTTATATGCGTAATAAAGAGTAAAATACAAAAAATATAAGCGTTCGTTATGATGTATATAAATATTTATAATGTGAATATCGGGTAAATTTCAATTGACAAATCGACAGGCGACATTTATAATAAAATACAAAAATATAGGTATAATCACCGGGCGAGGTATAGCCTTTTACCGTGACGATATCGATTGAAACACCCGACAGGAGGTAGTTTTATGAAACAGAAAAAGTTGGTACTGACAGGTCTGACGGTCGGCGTAGTCGGTTTTTCGGCTGCGTTCGTCGGATGTAAAGGTTCAACCGCCGCAAAACCTCTCGAGGAAGGGCCCGAAACGGGAACTTACTATTATGAGGACGAGTACGGCGAAAACCTGCTTACGCTCAGCGGAGGGCAGTACTTCACGTTCAATTACCGCGGCGAAAATTTAAGCGGTAAGTATAAACTTAAAGACGGCGCAATCACGCTCGACTTTTCCAAAAAAGGCGAAGAAGACGCCGTAGGAACGCTCGAAGAAACGGTTTTAAGTTTTACCTATAACGGCGCGTCCGTCAGATTTTTGAAAAACGTCGCGTATAAGGTTACGTTCAACTCGAACGGCGGCAGCGAAGTCGCCGCAAAGAACGTTAAAAACGGTAAGACGCTTGCAAAACCCGCCGATCCCACTAAAACAGGCAACAAGTTTATCGGGTGGTATAAAGATAAAGATTGCAAAGGGTTGCCTTTCTCGTTTGAAACGGACGCCATAACCGCGAACACCGATCTTTACGCGTTGTGGGTAGCCGTAGGCGAAAACGACAACGAATTCAAGGTAAGTTTCGACCTCGGTTACGAGGCTGCCGCGCCCGAAGCGATGACTACCGTCGCAGGCAAACTTTATAACGTTGCCGAGCCGACGAGGGAAGGTTATACCTTTAAGGGCTGGTGGCTCAGTTCGTATAACGACGGCGACAAACTCACCGCCAAATTAACGGATAGCACCGTGTTCGACGCGGATACCACGCTTTACGCCGTATGGGCGCAGGGCGACGAAACCGCGCCGCTTTTAAGCGTTACTCAAAACGGCGCCGAATGGGAAGGCGTTACTACGTCCGCGAAACTCACCATCGCAGGTCCGAACGGACTTAAAGTAACCGAAAACGTCGGTACGACCGCGGGTAACAGATACGCTTACGATTTCGCAAAACAGGCGGCGGGCGATTATACCGTTACTCTCGAAGCGGGCGGAAAAACCGCAACGGCTTATTACCTTAACGGCGCGTTGGCGAGAGTTTCCGATCTCCGCGTAGTCGGTAACGCCGTACTTATGTGGAACCCCGTTGCGGGCGCGGAAAAGTACGTTGTTTCGGTCAAGTGCGGCAACGCAAATCACGAACATCTCGAAATAGACAACGGAACTTCCACCAACTTCAACTTCGTCAACTGCGCGATGAAAGAAGGCGGTATAGAGTTTACCGTAAAGGCGCTTGCGAACGGTAAGGCGACTTCGGTTGCCGCTTATACGTTCGACAGAACGCTTGCAAAACCCGAAAATCTTTCGTATAACGCCACGACGGGTAAACTTACCTGGAACGCCGTAAGAGAAGCCGCCGACTATATAGTTACGGTCGGCGAAGAAGCGTATAACGTGGGCAATAAGACGGAATTCAGCCTTAAAGGCTATACGGGCGACCTTGAAATTTCGGTCGTTTGCAAGACCGACGGATATAATACTTCCGCCGCGGCTACGCTTGCTTTGACGAAAGAAACTCCCGCTTCCCCCGCGAACTTGCAGATAAACGGCGACAACCTTACCTGGGGAGCGGTAGAAAACGCTACGGGTTACGTAGTCCGTATCGGCAATAACGAATTCGAAGTCAAAGATCCCACGTTCGATCTCGCGGCTAAATTCATCGAACTCAACAAAAACGTCATTCCCGCGTTCGGCTCGGAATACACGGTTGCGGTTAAGGCGAAATTTGAAAACGGCGAATCGCTTTACAGTGACGATCTTGACGTGCTTTATTACGCCATGCAAAAGTCGCTTAAATACGACAAAGGGGTATTATCCTGGGATTACGTCGTAGGCGCGACCGAATACGAAGTAAAAGTAAACGGAAAATCGTATACCACTGAAGAAAACGAATACGAGGTAACTTTGGACAAAGAGGGCGAAAACCTTCTTGAAGTTACGTATAAAGACGCCGACGGTAATCTTGCGGATAACTGGGTAACGTATGCGGTAAACGCGTACAAACTCACGTTTGACGCGACGTCCGGTTCTGCCGTTCCCGCCGTCTATAAAGCGGTGGGGGATAAAATGGATTTGCCGTCCAGCGAACGCGAAGGTTTCGACTTTGCGGGTTGGTACAACGCTGCGGCTGCAAATAACGCGAAATTGTACGACGACGAATATTTCTACGGAAATACCGACTACGTTCTTTACGCAGGCTGGAATCCGAAGACTTACGCCGCAAACCTCGATTACAACGAAAAGGGCGAAGGCACGGCGACCGTTGCGGCCGTTACCTATACCAAAGATTATTACATTGCGCCGCCGACGGTTAAAGAATCGTTCAACGATAAAATTTTCGTCGGTTGGTACTCTTCCGCCGACGGTACGGGCGTACAATATACCGACGAACTCGGTAATTCGCTTCGTCCGTGGCAACACACGTCGGATATGCCGTTATTCGCGGTGTATAAAGACGCGTTCAAATATGTCGAATACGGTAAAGGTTACGAAATAACGGCAAACCCGTTGTTTGCGTCGACTAAAATTTCCGAACTCGTCATACCCGCGACGTATAACGGTAAAAACGTTATTTCTATCGGCGAATACGCTTTCAAAGACTGCAGAAATCTTACAAGCGTGAAAATCCCCGATACGGTTACGTTTATTGCCTCCACCGCGTTTTATAATTGTACCAAAGTAGAAAGGTACGAAGTTTACGATAACGGAGCGGTAGCCCCGACGTATTATTCCGATAACGGCTCGTTGCTCTATAAGAATCCGATAGCGGGCGGAATCGAACTTATGTGCGTACCCTCCGCCGCGAACGGCAGTTACTCCATTCCTTACGGCGTTACAAGACTCAACTCGAAAACGTTTTACAGATCGAACGTAACCGAAGTAACCGTACCCGCAAGCGTTGTCGAAGTCGCGCAGGAAGCCTTCCTTTCGTGTAAACAACTCACGAAATTGTCGTTCGCTATGCCCGAAGGCGATCAGGAACTCGTTTCTCTCGAATTCTCGACTGCTTTCGTCAGCGATTGCACCGCGCTCGAAATACTCGAACTCCCTGCGAGGGTAAAAGCAATAGATAACCTTGCCGAGTCGCTGAGCGCATACAAGAAGTTAAAAGAAATAAACGTAATCGGGGAGTGCGACGGTCAGGTTTACGCTTCTCTTACCGAAGAAGACGGTTTGGGCGCGAAAGGTATTCTTTGTAACGCCGACAAGTCCGAAATTCTTTATTGCCCGATTGCAAAAGAATTTAATTCCGTTGCAGACGGCGAAAACGTAGTGAAAGAATTCGTCGTGCCGAATATCGTAACGAAGATCGCTCCGAACGCTTTCAATATGTACAAACAGTCCAGCGAAAGCAGGAACGCGTATTACAATCTTAACAGAATCGTATTCCACAGCGGTATAGTTTCTATCGGAGAAGAGGCTTTCCTCGATATGAGGTATCTTAAATCCGTAACGTTCAAAGCGGGCGACGATCCGCTTGGAATGACGATCGGCGCAAAAGCGTTTTACGGTTGTTTCTATATAAACGAACTCACTTTCGAAGAAACGGGCGCGCTTGAAGGAACGACTTTCGTTCCGGCGAAGACGTGCGGCGTTAAAGAAATAGGCGCGAAGGCGTTTTACGACACCTCCGTTAAAAAACTTCTGTTGCCCGGCACTCTTACGAAGATAGGCGACAGCGCGTTTGAAGACAGCGACGCTTTAATCGAAATAGATTTCAGTCACGTCAGAAACGATCTCGTCTACGGCGCTCATATTTTCGCAAGTTGCGGATCTCTTGCCAAGGTAAGCATAACGGACAACGTAGGCCCGATGGAATTCAGTTCGGTATTCTATAAGTGTTCTAACCTCGAAAAGGTCGAAGTTTCGCCGAACAACGAAAACTACGAAAGCGACGCAGACGTACTTTACAGCAAAGGTAAAGAAACGTTGCTTTACTACCCCGACGGTAAGACGGGCGAGTTTACGATTCCCGCTGAAACGAAACGTATCGGCGGCGGCGTATTCAGGGCAAAGAGTAACATAACCAGGATAACGATCCCCGCGAACGTTATCGAAATCGGCGAAAACGCATTCGAAAAATGCGCGAACCTTACCGAAGTTATATTTGCCGCTCCCGCAGAAAACGAGCAAGCCGAACCGCTCAGAATAGGCGACGGCGCGTTCTGCAATTGTACCGCGCTTACGTCGATAACGCTTCCCGCAAGGACGGAATCTGTAGGCGTCGGTGCGTTCACTGTCGACGTGAAAAGCGATTCCGCTCTTGCCGAAGTGGTCCTGAACGAAGGGCTTGAAACGATAGGCGATTCTGCGTTTGCAAGGTGCGGTGCGTTGACGAATATCGTAATTCCGTCGTCGGTTAATACGATAGGCAAATCCGCGTTCTCGATGTCCGGATTGACTACCGTCAACTTTGAAGGCTCGGGCGAACTCGCTCTCGGAACGTACGTATTCTACTTATGTGAGGATCTTGCGTCCGTAACTTTCAGAGAAGGAACGAAAAATATACCCGAGTATACGTTCGCTTACGATGCGAACCTTACTACGGTCGTTATACCCACTACCGTTACCAACGATTCCAATAACGGCGTAAGGGCGATAGCGTCGAGGGCTTTCCAGAATTGTACCGCTTTGACTACGGTTACGTTTACGAAGGGCGGAACTCTGCCGCTTTCGTTCGCAAGCGGCGCGTTCTGGGGTTGTACGGCTTTAACCGAACTTAACCTGCCTAAACGCGCAAGCAGTTTCAACGGTAATTACGACTTGTTCGAATTCGGCGAAGCCGGTAACATAATGCAAAGTACGTTGGCAAACCGGGTATTCTGCGAAAACCCGTACCGCGCGGGTCAGGACGTTACCCTGGCAAGAGTAAACATCATGGCGGACGATAACGTACCGCAAGATTTTGTCGCAGAGTACGCCTCTTACGACGGAGCGTTATATTCCGCCGACCTTAAGACGGTAGTCTGGATACCTTACGGCAGAACGGGCAACGTAGAAATTTCCCGAAATGCGACTTCTTTCCGCGACGGCGCGGCGTTCGGTTGCGGTTTACTCGAATCCGTTACGTTTGAAAAAGGCGGCGAGTCCGACTTTACTTTCAAATCCGTAGATAATAAAACGGGCATTGCTACTACGAAACACGTATTCTTCGCTTGTCCGAGCCTGAAATCAATAGCATTCCCGGCAAGGCTTACTTCTATCGGCGATTACGCGTTGTTCAGCGCGTCGTCTAACAGAGAAATATACGGAACCGTACTCGAAGAAGTTACGTTTGAAGCGGGAATGAGGCTCGAATCTATCGGCGCGTATGCGTTCGGTAACTCTATGATTACCGAGTTCACCGTACCCGACAGCGTAACGAAAATATCGAAGGACGTGTTTAACGGCAGCACGAAACTCGAAACGCTTAACCTTTCGGCAACGACCGACGCTACGATGCTTACAAACCTCGTTTCGGGCGTGCCGAACCTGAAAGCGGTAAACATTCCTGCTGCGAGCAAGGAACTTGCTTCCGACGAATACGGCGTGGTTTACGATACCGGTAAAACGAATATCGCGTACGTCCCGCTCGGTTTCGACGCCGCAGAATACGAAGTACCCTATACGGTTACGACGATTACCGCAAGTACGTTCAAGAACGTCAAATCGCTTAAAAAGGTAGTATTCGCAAATGCTCCCGAAGGAAAGACCGCAGGGGAACTTACGTTCGGCGCGAGCGCGTTCGAAGCGTCGGGTCTTACCGAGATAACTTTACCCGCAAGAACGAAATCTTTGGGTAACACTATTTTCAAGAATTGTACTTCGCTCGTGTCCGTCGATTTCGAAGACGGTTATTCGTACGGATCTTTACCCACCGCGGCGTTCTACGGATGTTCCGCTCTCACGGATATAAGACTTCCCGGCGAAATAACTTCGATAGGCACTCAGGTATTTTATAATAACGCGGCTCTTGAAACCGTCACTTTCGGAATAAAGAAATCCGGAGAAGTCAATCAGTTGACCAGAATCGGCGGTTACGCTTTCTTCGGCTGCTCTTCTCTCGCCACGTTACGGACGGAACAGCCGGTAAGGGATTCCGAAACCGGTGAAATTACGGGCGTAACGTACGTTGAAAAACTTCCCGATTCGATTGTTCAATTCGGCAACAGCGATAACGCTGCCACCGGAAACGGACCGTTTACGAAGTGTACTTCGCTTCGGTCGATAACGATTCCGGACGGCGTCGAAAATATCAACGGCAGCGCGTTCTCGGGTTGTACGGCACTCGAAACCGTAAATCTTCCCAAGTCGCTGAAAACTATTTACAGCAGCGCGTTCTCGGATTGTACGAGTCTGAAAACGGTGAACTTCAATAAAGATACTTCAGGCGTTACGATTCAGCAAAAGGCATTTTTGAATTGTTCGTCGCTTGAATCTTTCGATTTTACCAAGGTCGGAAGTTTGTTGGGACAAGGGAATATTTTCCAGAATTGTACGTCGCTTAAATCCGTTACGATCGGCGAAAACGTAACCAAAGCGAGTGGCGCAAATCTTTTCGACGGTTGTACGGGACTTGAAACCGTAATTTTGAATCCCGGTGATAGCGGTGCTTACATCGGTCAATATGCATTCAGAAATTGTACGGCACTTAAGAGTGTAGTTTTAGGTGAGAACATAACTAAATTCAGTGGAATTTTAGGAAGTATGTTCCTCGGTTGTACATCTTTGACAACTGTAACGATTAAATCTTCCGATTTTACGACTATATCGTCATCGGCATTCAAAGACTGTACATCGCTTACTCAGATCAACTTCCCGGCAGGACTTACGAAGATAGAAAAGAATGCCTTTGCAAACACGACAAGCTTACGTTCTGTAGATTTTTCTACTGTTTCTAATGCGACCGGCATTACGATAGGGGAAAAGGCTTTTATGAATAGCGGATTGACTTCCGTTAACTTGGGGAATGTATATTCAACCGGCAAATCTGTTGTTAGTTTAGCCACTAATGTTTTCCAAGGCTGTAAAAATCTTACGTCTGTAATTATACCGGATAATTTTGCCAAAGCAGCGAATCTTTCTTCTGGAATATTTTCGGATTGTACTTCTCTCACGACCGTAAATTGGGAATCGCAACTTCCGATCCCGAGTGGTACGTTTAAGGGCTGCACTTCACTTAAAAACGTTACGATCAATGATGGTGTTACCGCGATAGGGCAGTCGGCATTTATGGATTGTTCGTCGCTTGAATCGATTACGTTGCCGTCCGGGCTGAAGTTGCTCGGAAGGACGTCCGGAAACCCGAGTATAACGAGCCCGTCGGAAGTTTTCTCCGGTTGTACTTCGCTTAAGAGTATCGAGTTGCCGGTCGGAATAACCTGGCTCGGTGGGGATCTGTTCAGAAATTGCGAAAACCTGACTACCGTTAAGTTTAACGCTGCCGTTACGGTGTTCGGTAAAGGCGTCTTTGCGGGAAGCCCGAAAGTTACGTTTGAGATAGCGGACGGCGTGGCTATGACTACGAGCGGCGGCGCGTTGTATAGCGGGACCAAACTTCTGGGATACGGCGGCGGAAGCGAAAAACTCAGGGTTGCGGACGGAACCACGGAAATATTAAGATACGCATTCTCCGATATAGACACGCTGCGCACGATAGAACTTCCGGATACCGTTACTTCGATTGCCGAAAGAGCGTTTATGGATTGTTACGGTCTGGAAACCATCAACCTTTTAAACGTCGACGAATTGGTTCAATACGCGTTTTTCGGGGCAACGGGTTTAACGAGCGTTAAATTGAAAAATTCCACGGTTGCGAAATCTGCTTTCCAGAACTGCACTTCGCTTGAAAGCGTCGAATTTTTAGGGGAAAACGTAACTATAGGTGAATCTGCGTTCAAAGGTTGTACCGCTCTTCGCGAAATAATCGGACAGGATAAAGTTACCTCGATCGGCGCTTATGCGTTCCAGAATGCCATTCAGACGACGGAAACCGAACTTAATTTCTCCAATGCGAAATTTTTGGGAACTACGGGTTATATATTCAACGGCGCGACGAAACTTACCGCGATTACGATAAAAGGCGTACATGCAGACAATAAGGGCGTCGAAACGAAGAAAATACCTTCAGGTATGTTTGACGGTTGTACTTCGCTTACGGATATAACCATAAAAGAAAAGGTTACCTTAATCGAAAGCTTTGCTTTCAAAAACTGCGTTGCGCTTAATTTCGATTCGGTTGATTTCAGCGAAGTTACGAAAATCGGTTCTAACGTCTTCCAGAATTGCGAGAAGATGACAGCCATAGCGTTGCCTAAGTTGACCTCGCTCGGCTCGACTTCGACGTCGGCGGTAAAAATCACTGCGAACGTGGCGGCGTTCAGCGGTTGCACAAGGCTTACGACCGTTTCGCTCGGCAGCGGAGTAACCGTTTTAGGTAAAAACGTATTCTTTAACTGCAGCGCGCTTACGACCGTCTTAATGCCGGGAGTAACGCAGATAGGTCAGTATGCGTTCGCCGGTTGTTCGGGCTTAACATCTCTTGCTCTCACGTCGGCAGTTACCGCAGTCGATGCAAACGCATTCGACGGTTGGCTTGAGACTCAGACGATTAACTTGCCCGACTACGAAGAAGGTAATCTTCCTTCAGATTGGAACGCGGCGTGGAATGCGGGTTGCAACGCGAAGATCGTTTATAAAAAAGCCCAGGCGACCGCCTGAGGTAAGGCATAAAATTTAATAAACGTCACATAATGCACACAAAACGAATAGCGTTTTGGTCTATAATAGGTCAATAACGCTATTCGGTTTGTGGCGTTATAGGTAAAAATCCTTTTGCGACGTCAGAATGACAATAAACGCATCACGGCGGATTTTAAGAAAAGTTTTATTTTTTTACGCGTGCGCACACGCGTAAAGGCAGGATACTATGAAAAAAGAACGAAACGTTTTTAACAAATTTTACGGTAAACTTGCCCGCGAAGGCTTGCTGAAATCTCTTATGGTTTCGGCGTCGATTGCTTTCGTCGTCGCGGGTTTATGCGCGTTCGCAACCTGGTTTCTGGGTATAAACGCGCTCTGGATATCGCTCGGTATAATCGGCGGGCTTACGCTTATTTTAACCCCGATATTCTATTTCAAAAAATTCCGCCCGACGACTAAAAGCATAGCGAAACGTCTTGATTCGCTCGGACTCGAAGAGAGAATCCTTACGATGTCCGAACTTACTTCGGACGATTCTTATATCGCCATGAAACAGCGCGAAGACGCGGAAGAGGCTCTTAAAAAAGTTCAGCCCAAATCTCTTAAATACGCGATTTCCTGGGTTACGATAGTCTGCCTTTCGGTCGCTACGGTATTTACGGGCGCGGGCATGACGGTCAATTCGCTTGCCGCTAACGGAATTATCGCCGACGGCGGAAAGATAATCGAGGACTTAAAACCCGATCCGCCGGAAGTTTTCTACACGCTTAAATACGTCGCCATAGATTACAAGACTTTGGTTATGTACGGCGCGATAGTCGAATCCGACGGCGGAATGTTCGACGGTAACGAAGAACAACTCGTGGCGAAAGGCGAAGACGGCGAAGCGATTCTCGCGCTTGCCGACGGCGATTACTCGTTCGTAGGTTGGCTCGACGGAACGAGCGACCCCTACCGCGTGGATTACGCCTTACTCGTTACCGACGATCAGTTCAACGTCCCCGACGACAAGAAAATCGTCGATAAAGACGGAAACGTTTCGGTGCTCGACGAGGCGCGCGGCTGGTATATCACCAAAGACAAAGACGGCAATATCACGATCGAGGTGTTCGCGCTGATTACCGAACTCGAAGACGGCAATCCCGAGCCCGGCGAAGAAGGCGATCCGTCGCAGGGCGGCGAACAGGAAGAAGACCAGCCGAGCGGCAAACCCGAAGAGGGCGACAACGAAAACCAGGGCGAGGACGGAGAGAAGAATCCGAATCCCGACAAAAAACCCGGCGAAAGCGACGAGCCCGGTAAAAACGAAAATAATAACAACAAGGTCATCAACGGCGAAACCGATTACAAAGAGAGAATAGACGAGTACATAAAAACGTACGAAGAACTGAAAGCGCAGGGCGCAGAAATTCCCGAAGAGCTGCAAAAGATAATCGATGACTACTACAACTCGCTCGATTGATAAAACCGATAAAATAAAAAAATAAAAAACGGCGGAACGATTCCGCGGAGGACGATATGGTAACAGAAGAGAATTTAACTCAATTCAGCAAACAATGCGAAAATATTTTCAAACAGATCAGACGCGACGTCATCGGTCAGAACGAAGTCGTCGAAGGTACGATAATAGCGATGATAGCGGGCGGCAACGTGCTTCTCGAAGGCGTTCCCGGCGTAGGTAAAACCCGTCTGGTAAGAACTCTCGGCAGAGTATTCGATCTTCCGTTCTCCCGTATTCAGTTCACGCCCGACCTCATGCCCGCGGACGTTACCGGTACGAACATAATCGTAAAAGACGAAAACGGAAACTCGACTTTCCAATTCCAGCCCGGTCCCGTGTTCAGCAACATAATTCTTGCGGACGAAATCAACCGTGCGACGCCGAAGACGCAATCCGCGCTTCTCGAAGCGATGCAGGAACACACCGTTACGGTTATGGGCGTTTCGAGAAAAATGAAAGAACCTTTCTTCGTTCTCGCCACGCAGAACCCCGTCGAACAGGACGGTACTTATCCGCTCCCCGAAGCGCAAATGGACCGTTTTATGTTCAAACTTATCGTTCCCAATCCGTCGCTCGAAGAACTCATGGGCATAGTCAACATGACTCAGAAGACGATGGCGGAAGTTTCCGAAGCGGCTTGCAGCGGCGAGCAACTTCTTAAAATGCGCGAAACCGCAAATCAGATTCCCGTTGCCGAAGACGTACTCCGCTACGCGATGATACTTTGTTCGGCGACTCACGCAGACGGCGAATGCGCTTCCGAAGCGGCTAAAAAATACGTCCGCCTCGGAGCAAGCCCCCGCGCGGGACAGGCTCTTATATCCGCGGCTAAAGTCAAGGCTCTTATGGCGGGCAGATATAACGTGTCGTATTCGGATCTCAACGAACTCGCTTTGCCGGTTCTTCGCCATCGTATGAAACTCAATTTCGAGGCGGTTGCCGAAAGAGTTTCGGCGGACGACGTCGTTAAGATGATAGTCAAAGAAGTTTCCGAAAAATACGGTAACGGCGCGAAAAAAGAAGTCAAAGACGAAGCAGAACCCAAAAAGAAGGGCAAATTCGGTAAATAAAAATGAAAAACCCATATCTTAACAGCGAGTTTTTCAGTCGGCTCGAAACGTCCGCGCTTAACTTGCGGTCGAGTCTTGCGGGTTTTTTCGGCGGTAAACACCTCGTTAAAACTTACGGTCAGACCGTCGAATTCGCCGATTACAGAGAATATATGCTCGGCGACGATATTCGCCGCATAGACTGGAATTTATACAGTCGTTTCGAGAAATATTTCCTTAAACTCTTCACCGACGAAAGACAGATGCACACGCGGATATTCCTCGATTGTTCGGCTTCGATGGGTAAGGATAACCCTACCAAAGCCGCTTACGCGATCGGGTTTGCGGCGGCGCTCGGGTTTTTGTCCGTGCATAACATGGATAAGTTGTCTATAAGACTTATCCGTGGCGACAAGGCTGTGAATCCTTTCGGTACGATAGTCGGCAAAAACGCCTTTTACAGAGCGGTGGGCGAACTCGAAAACGTAACGTTTGACGGCGACTGCGACATAGAAAAGGCAATCGTCGGGTGCGACGATCAGGGGCAGAACGACGGACTTACTATAATAATATCCGACTTTTTCACGGACAGCGACTGGCGTAAAGCGGTCGAATATCTCGGTTATAAAAAACGACAGGTAATACTTGCGCAGGTGCTTTCGCCCGAAGACATCGACCCGACGTATACGGGCAGAGTAACGCTTATCGACTCCGAGTCGGAAGACGTGGAAGACGCAAGAAACATGAGAATAAACATAACCCGCGGAATGCAGATCGCCTACGAACAGGCGCTTTACGATTATATTGCGGAAATCCGTTCGTATTGCGTCACTCACGACGTGGGCGTCGCGACGATCAGATGTAACGAACCGATAGAAAAGGCAATCTTCGGACAATTGATGAATTTAGGAATCACGGAATGAGATTATTACTACCTTTGGGGCTGTTGGGACTTTTAAGTCTTGCGGTTTTATTGATTATTTATTTATTAAAACCGAATTATCAGCAAAAGATGATTTCCAGCACGTTCGTGTGGAAACTCAGCCTCAAATACAGAAAAAGAAAAATACCCGTAAGCAAATTTCGGAATATATTGCTGATCCTTTGTCAGGTGCTCGTATTGTCGCTGGCGGCGTTCATCATAACGAAACCCGCGGTGGTTTACGACAGAAGCAAGTCGAGCGACGAGAAGATAATCGTACTCGACGCGTCGGCAAGCATGTTTTCGAAGTGCGACGGGCAAACGAGATACGACAGGGCTGTGTCGGAGATAAGCGAACTCGCCGACGAGGTTTTTGCCAATAAAGGCGCGGTAACGCTTATATGGGCGGGCCCCGAAGCGAAGACGGTCGTTTCCCGCTCGACCGACAAGACGGCTTTCGCCGCCGCGCTCGAAAGCGTATCCTGCTCTTACGGGGCGGCGGACGTAGACGGCGCAATGACGCTTGCCGAAGACGTTCTCGACGTCAATCCCGAAGCGGGCGTGGTGCTGTTTACGGCTACGAAATATAAAAACAAAAGCAAAACGGTAGAAGTTAAAGACGTGTCGGTTTCGGACGAATGGAACGCCGCGATACTCGACGCGAAAACCGAACTCGTAGAAAACAAATACGTGCTTACGGTTTCGGTGGCAAGTTACGGCGCGGACGTGGATCTTGCGATAAAATGTACGGTCTACGGCGCGAACGGCAAAGAGGTCGCTCTCGATCTACCCGAAAAGGTACATCAATTTACGAACGAACCCTATACTTTTATTTACTCGAACACTTACGGCGGCAACGGCGAAAATTCCGAAACGATAGTACTTACCGACGATTATAAATTTTCGTCGTACAGTCACGTATTTTTGCAACTCGTAGATTCTGCGGGTACGCCGATAGACGATTCGATAGCGTCGGATAACGAGTTTTACATTTACGGCGGCGAAGTTCCGACGATAAAAGTTCAGTACGCGAGCAGCAGACCGAACGACTTCTTTATTCAGACGCTCGACGTAATAAGCAAAAGTTTCAAGAAAAAGGGTCTGGATATAGACGTAAAAACCGTTGCGAGCGGCAGAACGCCCGTCAACGAGGGCTTCGACCTCTACCTGTACGAGCATAAAATGCCCGATTCTTTGCCGAAAGACGGAATAGTGTTCATGCTCGATCCGGACAGGTCGGTAGACGCGGGCTTTACGATGGGCGCGAAAAAACCTATTCCCAACATTGAAGGCGACGGCGAATCGCTCGCGCTCGGCGAAGTTCATCCGATTACCAAATACGTAAACGTAAGCGAAATCAAGTTTTCGGAGTATATCCATATATACGAGGATTCTTTGGAAGGGTATACCACGCTGATGTATTATCAGAGCGTTCCCGTAACTTTTATAAAGAACGATGCCGATAAAAAAATAGTCGTAATGGCGTTTGATATAAACAAATCGAATCTCGGCATAAGCCCGTATTTCCCGGTGCTTATGTATAACTTTTTCGATTATTTCTTCCCGAAAACTTTCGAGTCTTCGTCTTACGACGTGTATTCGACGGTAGATCTTAACGCGCGCGGCGAAGAACTTACGGTTACTTCTCCGTCCCCCGATTCCTCGGATACGATATACACGGAATTTCCGACGACGATATACGCGGATAAACCCGGTACTTATACGGTTACCCAAAGGCTTATGACCGCGCCAAACGCAGAAGCGAGAATTATGACCGAAAGGTTTTACGTTCGTATCGCTTCCGAGCAGAGCAATATCGAAAAAGAGGAAGACGCGTTGCGTTCTCCCGCGGTGGCGGTAAAAACCGAAAGAACGTACGACGATCTGCTTATCTGGTTCGCGGCGGCGTTGTTTGCATTCGTGTTTATCGAATGGTGGTTACAATCAAGAAAAGGGATATGAGCGAGGTAAAGAAATATGCTTAATTTTCACGTTAATTTTGCTCACCCCTGGCTCTGGTTGTTGCTTATACCGGCAGTGGCGTGCGCGCTTATTCCGTACTTCCGTATTCCTAAAAAATACAGACGTACCCGCAACAGAATAATATCGCTTTGTCTGCACCTTATGGTCGTGTGCCTTTGCGCCGCGACGCTCGTAAATACGACTTTCGATTACGAAATGTATAATCCCGAAAACGAGATATTGCTCGTAATCGACTCTTCGTACAGTACCGAGCAGGAAAAAACGGCGAAAGAAAACTACGTACGCGATTTCGTCGCAATGGCGGATACCCGCGTATATAAAGTAGGTATAGTTACTTTCGGCGCGGATCAGAAATACGTCGTACCGTTTACCAACGATACGTCTTCGGTCTACGAACGTTACGTTTCGTCAGAGGCGCCCGATACTTCCGCGACCGATATAGCCGCGGCGCTCACTTACGTAAAGACGCTTTTTTCAAAACCCGACACCGGTAAAATCGTGCTTATTTCGGACGGATTCGAAACGGACGATAACGCGGCTGCCGTAGTTTCGTCGCTTACCAAAACGAGCGAAGGATTAAGCGGACTTCGTATCGACACTATTACTTCGTCGGCGTACGCGCCGAATAACGACGTTCAGTTAAACGCAATCGTTACGCCCGATTATAACGTTACCGTAGACGAAAAGTTCAATCTCGGTTTTACCGTCAAAAACGTCGGCGAAAAAATTTCGGCAAACGTCGTTATATACGATAACGGCGAAGAAAAAAGCAGGACGGCGGTTGAAATCGCAAAAGGAGAACAAACTCTTTACGTAGAACATTCTTACGCCGAAAAAGGTTTGCACTCGCTTAAAGCGACGATAGAAATCGATAACGACGGAATAATAGAAAACAATACCGTTTACACGTACGATTACGTAGAGTCTTTTTCGGATATTCTCGTAATTCAGGGTTTCGAGGGTGAATCGGAAGAAATCAAGGCGTTGCTTGGCGAATACGAAGTTACCGTACTTACGATCGGCGCAGACGAAATGCCGAAAAATATAGAGGAACTTCGCGGCTATGACGAGATAATACTCAACAACGTTTCAAATGCCGACCTTAAACGTTACGAAGGTTTCGATAAACTTCTTAACGAGTACGTTTCGGTAGTCGGCGGCGGATTGTTTACCGTCGGCGGTAACGAAAAGACCGACGCGAAGACGGCGCACGCGTATAACAGAGAAGACATGCAGGGGAGTTTGTATCAGCAAATGCTTCCGATGCAGGTTATAGACTATACGCCGCCGTTAGGGTTATTTATAATAATCGACGTATCGGGTTCGATGGGTACCGGCGAAGGTTCCAAACTCGAAGCGGCGAAAGATACGGCGAGAAGTATCGTAAGCGATCCGAACGTCGTTTCCGACAGAGATTACTGCGGCGTTATAACGCTCAGCGACGATGCGGACAGGGTTTTAAGACTTACTCCGTTGACGAGGCAGAGCGAAATTCTCGACGCGATTTATAATATAGAAACGGGCAATTCGACCAACTTCGCTCCGTCGCTTACCGCGGCGAGCCGAAGCCTTATCAACGCCTATAACGGCGGCGAAGTCGAAAGAATGCACGTTATAGTAATTTCCGACGGCGAAGCCGCGGACTACGACGAATATCTCGCGGTGGTCAAAAAATATGCGAAGACGGATACGTCCGCATCCGAAGACGCTTCGGGCGACGGGGAAGTTATTCCGGAATCGGCGAAGATAAGTTTCTCGTTCGTCGGCGTCGAAATAAAAGATAACTATTTGCAGAAGTTGCAGGCCGCAGCCGAAGCGGGTAACGGCGGAGCGTATAATTGTACCGCCTCCAACCTTACTTCCAGCATCAAGCAGGATATAGGGTTGCACGCGGTTGCGGAATCGAGAGAAGTTTCGTTTATTCCGCAGATAAAGAGCGACAGTTATTACGCAGGCGTAATAAGTCAGTCACAGATGCCCGCTCTCAAAGGTTTTTACGGAACGAAGGCGAGAGAGGGAACGACCGTTTTAAGCGGCGAATACGGCGTGCCGATATATTCCGAATGGAAATACGGCGCGGGTACGGTCGGCAGTTTCATGTGCGATTTGAATAACGTCTGGTCATCTGATTTTCTTTCGGACGAATACGGACAGAAACTTCTGCTGGCGATAATAAACAAAATTTTCCCGACGGAAAACGTAAAACCGAAAAAGATAAATATAGTTCTGAGAGAAGAAAACTACACGACGCAGGCAGGCGTTACTTACGCCGACGCCCTTAAAGACGGCGAAACCGCAAAGATAGAAGTCGTCAACGTAGACGACGCCGAAGTCAAGGCGGAAGTTTCGGCTTTGAGTTCGAGATACAGCAGGGCAACGATAAAAATCACCACGCCCGGCGTGTACGCCGTTACGGTTACGAGGTTTTCTTCCGACGGAACGGAAGTGGCGACGCGCACGGTATATAAAGCGTTTTCGTATTCGAAAGAATACGTTTACCCCGACGAAAAGTTCGATAACGTCGGTTATATGCAAAGATTGGCGAAAGGAAACGAAGAAAAAAATATCCCCGCGTCGTCGCAACTTTTAAGCGACGTAGATCCGTATATTGCGTTTGAAGGCTTTAACAGAACGAACAAATTCAGTTACGATCCGAGAATACTTATGATGATTCTCGTACTCGTATTGTTCCTGCTCGATATAGCGGTAAGAAAATTCAAATTCAAGTGGATTCACGAACTCGTCCGCGAGAGAAAAGAAAAACGGGCGGCAAAAACGACGAACGGAGGCAGAGCATGAAAATATTGAAGAAAATTTGCATATTGCTGCTCGTCGTATGCCTCGGTTTGCCCACGGCGGTCGCCTGTAAAAAGGGACCCGTGCTTTCCGCTCCGTCGGCGGTTAAAGTCGATAATACCACGCTCGTTCTGAGTTGGAATAAGGTGCAGAACGCGACCAACTATCTCGTTTCGGTAAACGGAAAGAACAGCATAGTTGCGAAAACGACTTTCAATCTCGTCAATCTTGACGCGGGCAAGTATACGCTTAAAGTAAAGGCGCGCGACGCAAAGGGCGGTTACGCCGATTCCGAGTGGTCGAAAAGCGTTACTTTCGAAAAGGAAAAAGAAAACGGTCTGCAATATACGCTTACCAATGCGAACACCGAATACGCGGTTACGGGTATGGGTACGGCGAGCGGTAACGTAGTTATCGCGGATTATTACAGGGGCAAACCGGTTACGTCGATAGCGCAGAAGGCTTTCTACGGCAAAAACGGACTTACCGGCATAGTTATCGGCAACAACGTAAAGACGATAGGCGCGTCGGCGTTCACAAACTGTTCCAAACTTAAAAGCGTAGCGTTTCCCGACGGCGTTACCGAAATCGGAGAATACGCGTTTCAGGCGTGCAGAAATTTAACCGAAATCGTTTTACCCGCTTCGCTTACTTCGGTTCCGAAGTTTGCGTTCAGGTACTGCAGGTATCTTAAAACCGTAACTTTCGGCGGAAACGAAACGGCGATAGAAGAAAGCGCGTTTGCGGAATGCAATAAAATCGAATCTCTTACTATCCCCGACAGCGTTACGAAAATAGACAAAACGGCGTTCAGAAATTGTTCCGCGCTCGTAAGCGTCGATACCGGTAACGGAGCGGTTACCGTCGGCGAATCCGCTTTCGAAGAGTGCGGCGCGCTTACCGCGATCAAACTCGGCTCGTCGGTAAAGACGGTAGGAGATCGCGCGTTCGCGTATTGCGCCGCATTGCCGACCGTAACCGTGCCCGATTCGGTCGAAACGATTTCTTACGGAGCGTTCTATTCCTGTACCGCCCTGGCGGAAGTAAAACTCGGCGCGGGCGTTAAATCGATCGGGCAATACGCGTTTACCAAGACCGCCGCGTACGATAACGGAAAAGACGTAGAAAACGGCGTGTATTACGTCGATAAATGGGCGGTCGACAGCAACGGCGATATAAAGACTTTCGTGTTGAAAAACGATACCGTCGGCATTGCGGATTACGCTTTTTACACCAGAAGTTCGCTCGAAAATTTCACTTTGCCCGATTCGGTCGTAATAATCGGCAGATACGCATTCGCAAAAGCGGAAAAACTTACTACTTTTAATCTTAATAAAACCGAGATTATCGGCGATTACGCTTTTTCGGGTTGCAAAACTCTCGGCAGAGGCAAAGTCAATCTCGGTACCAAATTGAAAACTATCGGCAGTTACGCCTTTTATAATTGCGTAAACTACGGCGACGACAGTTACGCGGCGGTTTCTATCCCCGATACGGTGGAAACGATAGGCACTTACGCGTTCAACGGCGCGTTCGACTACGTGAAAGCGAAAACTTCCGGCGGAGCCGTTTACGTGGATAAGTGGCTGGTCGCGTACGCGCCGAAAGAGGCTGCCGAAGCGTTACAGATAAAAGAAGGTACGGTCGGCGTAGCGAATTACGCTTTGTATAATAACTCAAACGTAAATCAGATTTATTTTCCGAATTCGTTGAAAAAGATAGGTATGGCTGCGTTTTACGGCTGTTCGGCTTTAACCACGGTACGCGATCAATTAAGTCAGATTACCGAAATAAGCGATTACGCGTTTTACAAATGCGCCAACCTCAGCAACGTCGAAATTTCGAATAAGGTCAAGAGAATAGGCAGATCGGCGTTTTATAAAAGCGGCGTAATGAGCGTCGAAATAAGTAAAAACGTCGAAGAAATAGGCCCTTACGCATATTACGGTTGCGAAGATTTGCTGCTTCTCTCTTTTGCCGATAATTCGGCGTTGAAAAAGATAGGCGAATACGCCTTCGGCAACGACGCGAGCCTTAAAAGGGTGGAATTGCCCGACCGACTTTCGCAAATCGGCAAGCGCGCGTTTTATAAGTGTTCCGCGCTCGGAAACGTTACTTTCGGCAACGGAATGGAAACGCTCGGCGAAGGCGTTTTCGAACAGTGCGTCGCGCTTACGAAGATAAGTTTGCCCGCCTCGCTTAAAGAGATAGGCAAACGCGCGTTTTATAAATGCGCGGCAATCGCGGAAATCGATTTCGCGAACGTCGAAAAAGTAGGCAATTACGCGTTTTACGGCTGCTCGGCGTTGACCGGGCTGAATATCCCCGCAACGCTTAAAGAAATAGGAGATTACGCGTTCCGCAACTGCGGATTAAAAACGGTAATTCTGCCGTCCACTCTTTTATCCGTCGGCGCGCACGCGTTCAACGGAAATCCGAAAACGACCTTCTTTTTGGAGAGCGAAACCGTTCCCGAAGGGTGGAGCGCGAGGTGGAATTCGGCGTATCGTCCCGTATATTCGGGGTGTACGCTTTCGGAAGACAAAACTTACGTTGTATCTTTCGTTAAGACCGAAAATTCGCTTATCAACGTAACCGAAAAGACGGCGGCGGGCGATCCCGAAAGAGCGGGCTATACGTTCGGCGGATGGAAACTCGTTGCCGAAAACTCCGAAGAGGATGTAATTTATAAATCGTCGGAACTTGCAACCGTTGCGGACGGAAGCAGACTCGAGGCGATATGGAACGAAAACACACAGGTCGGATAATTTCGACCGAATACCAAAGTTTACAGGAGGTTTACTCATATATGAATAAATTCAAGAAACTTCTTATCGCAATTTTGTTTGTCGCGTTGACTTTTTGCGTCGCCACGGCGTGCGGCGGGAAAAAGAGCAACGCGGTTAAAAACAAATTCGTAGTTTACGGCGATCAGGTAGTTACGGTAAGCGGCTCGGCGGGCAAGGATATAAAATTCCCCGAAGATCCGTTAAGAAACGGCTATCTTTTCGACGGCTGGTATACCGACGAGGCTTTTTCGGGCGACCCCGTAACTTCGGGTAAGTACGACGGCAAAACCGTTTATTACGCGAAGTGGGCTGTCGCCTGCAGGATAGAATTCGACGTCGACGGCGGCGTTTTGCCCGTCGGATACGTTCTCGTCAAAGAGGGTTCGACCGTTCTTACTGCGGTTGCCGATTATTCGCCCGTGAAAGGCGACTTGAAATTCGGCGGCTGGTTCTTGGGCGACGAAGCCCTCGCCGACGATATAGTCGCAACCGAATCGGGGCTTACGATTACGGCAAAATATAAAGCCGCGTTCACGGTGAACGCCGCTTTTGAAGCGATCGAAGGCGCCGACGAAGTAAAAGCGGGTTATATCAAAGATTACGCTTTCGTCGGCGATAATCTCGAAGATTACGCCGCCGTTCACGGTTTTACCGCCGAAAACGCCGACGAATTCACTATTACGGAAAACGCTTCCGAAAACGTATTCGACGTAACTTACAGCCGTAACAGATACAACTATACGGTTTACGAATATTATCCCGACGGGAGTTATTCCGACCCCGAGCAGAGAAGATATTATTACGAGGCGGACGTTCCGGTTCCGACTAAAACGTTGTCTTACGAGGGGTATCTGTTCGTCGGTTGGGCGACGCGCAAAGACGCGGCTTATAACGAAGCGTTAAAGGGCGAAACTTTCAAAATAGACGGCGACGTAACGTTGTACCCCGTATGGGATCGCGGATATTCGGATATGTTCGGCGGCGGAGATTATATATTCGTCGATCACGAAAATCCGAATAAGGTAACTCTCCGCAGAGGAGGAGTCGATATTCCCGGAGAATACGACGAAGATTTCGAGTTATACTTTTTCAAAAACGAAGACGAGTCGTTCAGCCTTAAAGTTACGCTTGACGAAGAAACCCACAGATTTATTTTCTACGCTTTAAGAGGCGGCACGTATTACCTTTGGGATACGACCGTAAAAGAGGAGAATAAAGAAAATTCCGAAGTTTACATCGACCTTGACGATACGAACAAGATAACTTACGGATCGAGAGTAGACGGCGATAAGTGGCTTTATAAAGGCACTTACGAAATTACCTCCGACGGAATGTATCGCGCCGCTCTTAAAAACGCCGAAACGCAGGAAGAAACGACTATAACGTTCCTGCTTGCGACGAACAGCGCAACGGGTAATACCGTATTCCGTATACGCGGCGACGAGTACCTTTACGGCTCGCTTGCCCGCAGACTTAATTATTATCCGCTTATCTCGCTCGACGGTTTCGGCAACGCGACTATCGCTACGACTTCGCAATCTTACGCTTATTTTTACGAGATAAAGGGCGACGTGGTAACGCTTGCTTCTACGGCAGGCGACTCGGTAGTTATAAAGATAAAAGATTACGACGGTAAAACCGGTTACGACTTTTACGATAAAGACCTCGACGTTAAAATGTTCTGCGAAACGCCCGCGAAGTTGACTGCCGAACTCACTCTCGACGGTTGCGAAACCGCGGTATATAAGTTCAACGACGAAACGTATACCGGTACTTATACGGCTGTGGCGTCTTTGCTCGGCAGGAATATCATTACCGTAAAAACTCAGATAAACGACAAGACCGTAACTTACGTATATCGTTCTTACGATAAAGTTTTAAGCGGCAGAGTCGTCGCGGTAATGTTCGTCGAATGCGGCGAAGATTATAAAGAAAGTTATTTCGTTGACGATACCGGCAGCATAAAGAACAAGCAGGTTCTCGTAACCGAAAACGGTACGGCGAAATTCTACGAAGTCAAAGATTCTTCGAGCGGATTTGCAGTCGCTTCCGAAGGAACTATAACCAAAAACGCAGACGGCTTCTATACGTTTACCGCAAACGCCGAAAAGACGGCGGAGTGGGCGGCGGTCAAGTCGAACGAACGCGTTTTCGGTACTTTCTATACGGGCAAATATAACGTCTATTACTTCCTCGAAGAAGACGGAGTAAAGGCGGCGTCCACTACCGATTACGTAGTCGAAGGCGGCGCGACGGTAAGACTCGTATCCGCATTCGGCATATATACTACGAAGGACGGAGAAACCGTTGCGGGACTCGCAAGCATACAGAAAACTTATATAGTTATAACCGACGGTTCGAAAAATTACTATTTCGGTCTTAAAGAAAACGATAGTTCGCTTACCTTGCTCGATAAGGCTCCTATGGTACTTACCAAGCGTTATCTCAAAGACGGTAAGGCGACGACCGATTCGAATTCCAGACTTACTCTTACCGGTAAGAAGACGGGCGACGCTTACGACGCCGTTTACAGCGTTACGACCGACGGCAACACCGCGTTACACGAAGGTCTTGCCAAACCCGAAACTCTCGTTTACCCCGGCGGACTTACTCTCGAATTATACACGTTTACGTCGAACGACGACGCTTATAAGTTCAGATTCTATATCTCGCAGGGTTCTACGATTTACGGAACGGTATATTACTATAATTACTACGCCGTAGACGATACGATCGTTTTCGCCGAAATCAGCGCGCTTGACGACGGCGACATCGAAAACGACGGCGTAACGCTTAAATTCATATATGAAAACGGTAAAACCGCGCTCGAATACGGCGACGGAACGAACGCCTATAAAGGCTCGTTCGACACCCGCGTCGAAACGGCGAAAGACGGAACGGAAACTATCGTCGCGGGACATCTCGTCAAAGCGTTCGGCAAGGACGAATATACGATAACCGCGTATAATTTCAAATCGGCGGACGGCGGACACGACTTTACTTTCACGCTTTTGTCCGACAAATTCCGTATAAGCGCGGAAAACGCCGAATATACGGGCGAAGGTAAAGAAAAACTCGAACTCGACGGCGCGACGCACGTTGCGAGATACACCGATAAAAACGGAAAACAATCTTACGCTTACTATATCGTAACTTCCGGAGTCCTCGAAACGGACGGTAAGGCGATAATGACCGCCGTCGGCGATACTACCGTTATATTCGACGTCAAATCGGATATGACTATGGAAAAACGCGGTAACGAAGCGGGCGGTTACGTCGTAGTCGATAACGGCGAGTTGTCCGGTGTCGCGGTCAAATTAGACGGACACGGTTCGGCGACGATCGTTTATTCGGACAAGGATAAAGCCGACGAAACCGCGACTTATACGATTACGGATGATATAGTAACCGTAATGAAGGGCGAAACCCCCGTATATATCGGTAAAATCGGCGTTTATACCGAAAAAGGAAAGGATTATCCCGCGTTGAGGCTTGACGTCAAAGGCACGGTCGGGGCGTATCTCGATCAGACGGATCTTTCCGTAATCGTTCTCGACGACAACGGCAACGCTACCAGATATTCGTCTTACGGCGCGAAAGAAATCGGTTATTACTATATGATCGACGACGGCGTGTTCTACTACGCCGACAAAGAACTTACCAACGCGTATATGTACGTCGTGGACGGTAATGTCGTTCGTTCGTCCGACTTCTTCGCTTCTTACTACGCTTCCGACTTCGCTTCGGTCGTATTCTATACGAACGGCATAGTAAGATACAACAATAATTCCGAAAACGATAAGTACTACACTTACGACGAAGTTACGAATACGTGCAGAATTTATACGAAAGCCGAAAGCGGAGATAAAAACAGATACGGATATTCTTACGAAGGATTCAGCCTGAATAAAAACGACAAGGGCGAGTACGATACGCTTACTTATAAAGACGGGGATAAAGAGAGAACTTATTACTACTTCAACCGTCAGTATATAACCCTTACCGACGCGACCGGCGATAAGACTCTTGAATTCCAGCCGACGGGTCTTCCCACTTTCACCGTAGAAGCGACGCTTACTACGAAAGTTACGACGAAGGACGAAAACGGTAAAGAAGTCGTTAAGTACGAAAAGCAGTCTTATTACGTGATTCTGACTTACGACAAAGACGGCGAACCGCATACTTACCTTGCGAAAGGCGTTCCCGGACAGGTAAACGGCAGCGTCTATACCTACGTTTACACCGAACAATACGATTTGACCGCCGATTTCGGCGCGAAAACGTTCTCGTTCACGCCCGACACGTATAAGCGTTCTTTCCGCGCTTACGATTACACGTACCTTTATCTGCTGGCTAACGGTTATCAGTTGGAATCGCAATACGGCATTATGCAGATCGTAGAAAACGTCGAAGGCGGAGTAAGCAACTATACTATATCCGGGGCGTTCAAATATTTCCCGGAACTCGACGCCGAAGGTAAGCCCGTCAAAAAGGATAATAAGACCGTCGTCCGCGACTTTACGTTTGAGAACGGCAAGTTGTCCAAAGCAGGATACGCAAACGGCAGATACGGTCACTCTTACGTTGCCGAGTTCGTGGTTAACGGAGAAACGTATCACATGACGTTCTATCTTATGCCTTCGGGAACTTTCCAGAACGGTATCTACGCTTATCAGATAGCGTACGTAACGAAAGTTACGGATAAGATCACCGTAGACGCCGCAAACGACACGGTATACTTCAAAGAGAAACTTATATACTCCGGAAGCAGAGTTTCCAAGGGTAAAGGCGAAGACGGAACCGCTTTATATTACGAAGTCGGCGACGAATTCCTGCCGTCGCTCCGTTATAACGGAGAAATCGTAAACGCCTACTTTACGGAATTCAAAGACGGTTCGTGGCATTTCGCGTCGCAGGTATATAACGAAAAACCGAGCGGCGTCGATTATCACTACTACTATACCCCCGCTCTCGACGCGGACAATAACGAAATCGACGGCGGAACGGTGCTCAGAACGAGATATTATTATGCGACGACCGGAGATAAAGATAAAGTGTATTTCCTCGTTGACGACGATTACAACGTAGTAAAAGTGCTTAGCGTAACTTTCTGCGGCGACGAAGAAACCACTGCTGTCGCCGGTTGTAAAAAGACGGGCGAAAACGTATTCGAAATCGTAGCAGGGGATAAAACTTACGTCTTAACGTTTACGAAAGAAACGGGCGAAGACGGAGCAACGACTATAAACGTCGCTATGACCGAAAAGGCCGCCGACGCAGAAAACGCTGCCTGAATAACTTAAACGAAAAAGTTTCGTTGCGCCGATTTGGTCGGTACGACGAAACTTTTTTGCAATGCCGGACAAGAAGAAAATGAAAGAAGAAGACCTATGAAGAAATTATTGGTATCGGCGGCGGCTTTAACGCTGATTTTATTCTGCGTAACCGCGTGTTCGGATAAGGGAAAAACTCATACTCACGTTCCGACTCATCACGACGCCGTAGCGGCTACGTGCGTTACGGAAGGGTCGGTTGCTTACGACGAATGCGTCGAGTGTCATAAGAAATTCGACGAAAACGGAAATGAATTGACAAAAGTTACGATTCCGATCGATACGACTGCGCATAATCTGTCGGATATTGCCGCGAATCCCGCAACTTGCGCCGAAACGGGCAACGTCGCGTACAGGCATTGTTCGCTTTGCGAAAAGAATTTCGAAGAAGACGGAGTGACCGAAATCGTCGACGTAATCACCGCCGAAGACGCTGCGAATCACGCCAACCTCGGCGACCTTATCGGCGCTGTCGCTCATACGTGTACCGAAGACGGTACCGTCGCGCATTATCACTGCGCGGGTTGCGATAAAGACGTGGCCGAAGACGGCAAAACCGTACTTGAAAGCACGGTAAACCACGCCGATCCGGCGCGACATTCTTTGACTCATATCCCTGCCGAAGAATCGACCTGTACCGTCTGCGGCAATACGGAACACGATTATTGTTCGCAGTGTAAGAAGAATTTCGATGAAAACGGCAAAGAACTTATCTCCGTCGAAACGCCGCTTAAAAATCATACTTTGGGCGAATGGATAAGCGAAAAAGACGAACATTACAAAGTATGTTCGGGTTGTAACGGTAAATTTCAAAGCGGCGGGCATGATTACGGAGCGAACGCCGAAGCCGACGATATAAAATCAGGCCACTACTATACGTGTTCCGTTTGCGACTATAAAAAACGCGAAGAACATAAAATCGACGCCGACGGCGTATGCCCGGCTTGTTCTGCCGAACGCGCGGTATGGAATAAGTCTTATTCGGGCGTAATCGTAAATACGGACGGCAAAATATCGGTTGCGAAAAATCCGGTATTTGCTTTCGGGGTAAACGGTAATTCCCGCGGGGCGGCGGGTTGCGTTTTCGAAAAAACCGACGGAATAGAATCCGTATACGACGGCAACGGTAATCTGACGGGCAGAAATCTTATTTCGGGCACTGCAATCGGCGTAAGATACGAAAATAAATCGCTCGGAAAAGTTAAAATAGTTTATTCGTATTACCTCGCCGAAGAAAAGACCTTAAACGGCAACGAATGGGGCGAGCCGTCGCTCGTTACGAAAGAAATTTTCGGATATATCGACGGCGCGAACGGCGTAATTTTCCTACCGTCGGGCGGCGACGATTCGATTTTGCTCGTTCCGTCGGACGTTCCCGTTACCGCCGATAAATTTTCGACGTTTAATTTCGATTATTCCGGCGATAACTCGTTGTATATCGAATATAACTCAAAAGACGATAAAGTCGGAGTGTATTGCAAGAACACGGCTAACGACGAGATTATCGCTACGTATATCGGCGTTACGGTTACCGATTTCGACGATAACGCCGTGGCGGTTGCCGATTTCGCTACTGCAAAAGCGATAATCGTAAAAGGCAAAGGCGGCAAGGCTCTGGCGAAATACGGTTACGACGAAGAAAAGAAAAAGGTCGTCGGACTCGACCCTTACGCCGGCAAATACAGCGGAGATTACGGATTGCTTTTCGTTGACGGTTTCGGTAACGCCGTCGTAGATAATCAAAAAGGCAAGTATTGTATCGTAGGTTTTGAAAATTATAATCTCGGAATATATATTTACGGCGACGATAAAACGGTAATAAACTACTACGAAATTCTCGCCGATTCGTCGGCGTATACCTATACGGGTAATCGCCCCGAAATAACCGTTACGTTCAATCTCGGTAATTTCGGCGACGACTTCACGGTAAACGTCGTTAAAAACGTCGCGTATACGCTTCCCGGCGTAACGCCGACCGATAGCAGGTATTTATTTAACGGTTGGAAATATAAAACGACCGACGGCAACCTTACTTATCGCGCGGGAGAATCGACGTCGTTTACGGGCGACGTCGAACTCGTCGCAGATTGGAAAATTAAACCTGTCGTTACGGTCGATCTCGGCGGCGACAACGTCGTAAAGATATACGCGATCGAAGGCGAAAACCTTTCGGATATTCTCGCAAACGTCGGAATACCCGAAGGCGAAAAGTTGAAATATTGGTCTGTCGACGGTAAAGCGGTCGGCGAAGGTATGACCGTTACTTCCGATACGACGATAATGGCGGTCTATAAGGCGAAATACGCGCTTAAAGTCGTTTACGGTAACGGACTTGAAGATAAAGAATATACTCTTTTCGAAGACGAAACGACGAATATCGTCGTTCCTGCCGATACGAACGGCAAAAGGTTCGGTTATTGGTATACGTCTGAAGACGGCGGCGCTACGGAGAGCGCCGAATTCGAAGTCGGCGGAGTGTTGACGAACGATACGACGGTGTATTGTCGTTGGAAGGATTTGTTCGCTTACGCGGGCAGTTATAAAGGATTGAGATTAAAAGCCGAAAACGGTAACGCCTTCGTCGCGGAATTGTCGTTCGGAATGACCGCCGACGACGAAGGAAATATCGTCGGACTCGGCAACGGAACGGCGACGAAATATAACGGCGCGTATCTCTGCGACGGCAGGCGATGCGATTTCGATAACGACGCTGCGTATGAAAATTACGATATAAGCGCCGGATTAAGCGGCGACGTTATAATTTATTTCCGGGTAAAGGGCGATGCGGTTCCCGCTTCGGCGAAAGCAAGCGCATGGGGCAACGGTCTGTATAAATTATCGAAGTGTACTTACGACGACGGCTCCGAAACTTGCGCGTTCTATTGCAACGGCGAGATTTACGGAAACGTGAGTTTCGTCGCGTACGACGATAAAGCCGAAGAAATCGCTTCCGTAAGCGACGTATATAACGCGTCGTTCGCATATATCCTCGACGATAACGGGGAGTGGATTGCGGGCTTCAAAAAGACGGACGGCTCGCTCGTATACGACGAATCGATTAATCGGGACGCCGAAAAACCGAGTTTGGCGACCGTTACCGTTTCGGACGGAGAAAATACTCTTTTCAAATTCGATATGCTTAAAGGCTGTGAGTTGACCGTTGACAAACTCGTTTCGGAAGCAGCGAAAATCGACGGACTTAACGTCGGCGGCTGGTATAGCGACGCAAAATATTGCGCCGCCTTTGAAAAAATCGTTTTAAGCGGAAATGTTACCGTTTACGCCTTGCTTAAAGCAGACAATCCGTTCGGCGGCTTGACTTTTGCGGGTACGTATTTCAGAAAATCGGACGAAAGCAACGGAAATATAAGTTTCGTGTTCGACAGCGGTTCGGAAATTGCGGGTACGGTAATAGCCGACGGGCTGAGATTGAGTTTCGTCGCCGACTTTGACGAAGAAGGCAACCTGAATATGCAGATTACGCAAACGGGTGAATTTTATAATTGCGTGTTAAACGTATCGGTAACGGGCAATACTCTGGCTGTTTTAAGTTGGAATTCGGGCAATCTCGATTATTCGTTTGCCGGCGCTTCGCTTACTTGTCAGGCATAACGCGAAACGCAAAATTTAACGTAAGAAGGACTCGGAAAATTCCGGGTCCTTTTTTTGTACGCCGTCGCGAACAAAGAAGGCAAACCCGAAGATCGGGGCGAGTCCGCTTATATAGCCGTTCCGACTTTATTGAGGGAATCGCCATTCTCGCCCGCGACGACGTAAATTACGTAAAACGCTTGACTTATTTTTTATTAAGGTATAAAATAACAATCGTTATTTTATTTGTCGAAAGGAGCAATTATGCCTGCGAAAATAGTATTCGATAAAGAAAGGGTTATAGACGCCGCTCTTAAAATAGCCGAAAATAACGGGTTAGAGGCTCTTAACGCCCGTAGTCTGGCAAAAGAAATCGGCTGTTCCACTCAACCCATATATCTGCGTTATCCCGATATGTCGGCGGTAAAAGCGGAAACCGTCGCTGCGGCGAGGCGTATTTACGGGCAGTATCTGGAAATCGGCTTAAAAAGCAAGCCGAGCCTTTTCGAGGGGTATCTGTCGGCGTATATCCGCTTCGCGCGCGAACGCCCCAAACTCTTCGCCATGTTGTTTATGCGCGATATAGGCGAAGAAAAAGACGACGGATTGAAAGATATAATCGTGGATAAAATTTCCGCGCTCGGCGATTACGATAAAAAAACGAGCGAAAAGTTTTTCTTTTCGGCGTGGTTCTTCGCTCACGGTATCGCGTCTCAACTCGTAAGCGGATTTATAAGGTGGAGCGAGCGGGATACGGACGCCTTTCTGAAAGAACAATTCGGGGCGTTGAAACTATATTATAAAAACGACGGTAAAAAAGAATGATTGCGGTAAAAATCGAAAACGTAAAAAGTCGTATGCCAGACAAAAATAATACGAACCATGGTCTGACGACGTATTTTTGACTAATACTTCGTTCTGCTTGCGGCTTATACGTCAAGTATTAATCCGCTCGCACGCCTTGTCTTAGTCTGAAAATACGCCGTCAGACTTGCCCGCAACCAAAACGCCGATATTTTTGATGATTTTTGGTAAAGGCGAGTGCAGACGTACTGACCGTACTTCAAACGAGAATTTGCCAAAAAGCGCGGAAATAGCGACGTTTTGGCAAGGTTCGTATTATTCTTGTCTGGCATAAAGACATGAAAGCCCTAAAAGGCGTTTCCGCCGAAATAAAACCGGGCGAGTTATACGGGCTTTTAGGCCTTAACGGGGCGGGTAAAACTACGCTTATATCCATAATCGCCGGGCTTACGAAAGCCGACGACGGCGCTATTACGGTAGGGGGTAAAAGCGTGAAAACCGAATCGGACGAGGTAAAAAAGATAATAGCGGTTTCGCCGCAGGAAACGGCGGTCGCGCCCAATCTTACGGTAAAAGAAAACCTTGAATTTTTTGCCGAATTATACGGTAAGCCCAAAAACGGAGCGACTGTCGCCATGGAAGAGTTCGGCCTTGCGGGCGTTGCGGATAAACGGGCGAAAAATCTTTCGGGCGGATACGCCCGGCGACTTTCCGTCGCCGCCGCGGTTATAACCGAACCCGAACTTCTGATACTCGACGAGCCTACTTTGGGTCTTGACGTTATCGCCCGCAGAGAATTATGGAAACTTATCAATGCTCGCAAAGGCAAAACGACGATAATACTCACCACGCACTATCTCGAAGAGGTCGAGGCGTTATGCGATCGTATATGTTTGCTTAAAGAGGGCGAAAAGATTTTCGAAGGCACGGTCGAAGAGATGAAAACCCTTGCGGGACAAGATAATTTCGAAGACGCTTTCGTAAAAATTTCGCAAGGAGAAATTTGCCGTGAATAAGTCGCGCGTATTTATAAAGAGAAATATAAAAGAGTGTCTTCGCGACCCCGTAACCTACGTGTTTTGCATAGCGTTTCCCGTCGTGATGCTTACGTTGTTCGCGGTTATAAATTCGAGCGTACCCGAAAGACAAGTCGTTTTCGGATATACGTCGCTTATCCCCGGCGTTATCGTGTTCGGATTTTCGTTCGTATCGCTGAGCCTTTGTCTGCTCGTGTCCAAAGACTGCAAAACGGCGTTTTTAAGGAGGCTTTACACTTCGCCGCTTAAACCCGTTGATTTCGTTACGGGGTACGCCGTTATCGGCGTTATGGTCGGAATAGCGCAGGCGATAATCGCGACTTTTACCGGGTTTATTTTGTCGCTGATAACGGGCGGGGAATATTTCCGTTTCGAAGCGGCTTGTCTTCTTATTCTGTCGCAACTGCCCGAACTTTTTATATGCGTATTCGCGGGGATTACGCTCGGCAGGCTGCTTTCCGAAAAAACCGCGTCCGCCGTTACGTCGGCGTTGGTTTCGGGCAGCGGAATACTCGGCGGGGCATGGATGCCGCTCGACGCGATGAAGGGCTTTGAAACGGTCTGCGAATTTCTGCCCTTTTATCCGTCGGTAAAAATCGGCAGGGCGATTACGGGCGCGTTGCATAGCGTACCCGACGCTGCCGGCGTTTTTACGCCTTACGCGTTCGATACGTCCGTCTGCTTCGGCTTTCTGACGCTCGGCGTTTACGCGGTTTTGCTTGCGGCGGCGTGCTTTTTTGCCTTCTCCGAACGAAAGTAAGCGTTTTCATATACATTTTACCTACACGCGTCTAAACCGCTTGACTATTTCGTGAATTTGATATATAATTTTTCTTTCGGAAGGGGTTGATTTTTTATTTCCCCGACAATACTTTCAGGAGAACCGAAATATGTCAGACGTAAAGAAATACGACGTTATTATAGTGGGCGCAGGCCCGGGCGGAATTTACGCCGCGTACGAACTTGCGGATAAAAATCTCAATATAGCCGTTTTCGAAGCGGGGCATCCGCTCAATAAGAGAAAGTGTCCTATCGACGGCAAAAAAATCAAATCCTGCATTAACTGTAAAACCTGCTCGATTATGTCCGGTTTCGGCGGCGCGGGCGCGTTTTCGGACGGGAAATATAATATAACCAACGATTTCGGCGGCAGTCTGCACGAACATATCGGCAAACAGCCTGCGCTTGAACTTATGCGTTACGTCGACGATATAAACATGCGCTACGGAGGTCAGGGTACTAAAATGTACTCGACGGCAGGCACTAAATTCAGCAAAATCTGCCTGCAAAACAAACTCAATCTCTTAAACGCGCAGGTTCGTCATCTCGGCACGGATAAAAACTACGTGGTACTCGAAAATCTTTACGATGAACTCAAAAATAAGGTCGATTTCTATTTCGACACTCCCGTTACGGGTATCGACAAGATCGAAAACGGGTTTTTGATTACCGCCAAAGGCGAAGAATATTTTTGCGATAAGTGTATCGTATCGGTCGGCAGAAGCGGAAGCAAGTGGATGGAAAGCGTGTGTAAGCACCTCGATATTCCCACTATGTCGAACAGGGTGGATATCGGCGTAAGGGTTGAACTCGACGCCGAGATTTTCGAACATTTAACCGACGAACTTTACGAGAGCAAGATCGTCTACCGCACCGAAAAGTTCGAAGATAAAGTAAGAACTTTCTGTATGAATCCGCGCGGCATAGTCGTAAACGAAAACACCAACGGCATAGTTACCGTAAACGGACATAGTTTCGAGGGCGACGATAAAAAGACGGGCAACACGAACTTCGCGCTTCTCGTTTCGAAGCACTTCTCCGAACCTTTCAAGGACAGCAACGGCTACGGCGAAAGCATAGCAAGGCTTTCCAACATGCTCGGCGGCGGCGTTATCGTTCAGCGTTTCGGCGATTTGGTAAGAGGACGCAGAAGTACCGAAAAACGTATCGAAGAAGGGCTCGTTACCCCCACGCTTTCGGCAACCCCGGGCGATCTGAGCCTCGTTCTGCCCAAGCGTATACTCGACGGAATTATAGAAATGATTTACGCGCTCGATAAAGTCGCGCCCGGTACGGCGAACGACGATACGCTTTTATACGGCGTAGAAGTCAAGTTCTATAATATGGAAGTCGAAATAGATAACAATCTCGAAACGAAACATAAGGGCTTGTATATCATCGGCGACGGCAGCGGGGTTACGCACTCGCTTTCGCACGCTTCGGCAAGCGGAATTTTCGTCGCGAGAAAAATTTTAGGCGAATAAAATCTATCTGCCGCCCCGCGACGACGGGATAATCCCGTCGTCGCGGGGCGTTTTGGCAGGGTTCGATAGAATAACGAAAATGAGAAAACTCGTACAGTGTCTGCAAAACAGCAATAAAATCGTTACCGTATATCAAACCGCAAAAGCGATAAAAGAAGCGGGCTTCGACGGCGCTTTCGTTCAATGGTATAAAACGGGCGAGGGCGGCGTTACGATAAGCGGCGAAGAACAGGTAAAACTCTGTCGCGACAACGGACTTTTTGTGCCGTTTGCTCACTTGGGTTACGATCGCATAAACGACCTCTGGACTGAAGGCAAGTCGGGCGACGAAATGATCGACGGTTATATCCGCGACGTCGAAAACGTCAAAAAATCGGGTGTGAACGAGGTTATTTTGCACCTGACGAGTAAAACGAACCCTCCCGCTCCGAACGAAACCGGCGTTAATCGCCTTATAAGGTTGTTTTCTGCGGCAAAAGACGCCGAAATCGCGGTTGCGCTCGAAAATAATAAGGTAAAAGGGTATTTCGAGTACGTGTTCGACGCGACCGATTATCCCGTAATCTGTCTTGACGTAGGGCATTGCCACGCGCATTTTAACGACGATTTCGACTGGCAACGTTTCGGGAAAAAGATAGTAAGCGTGCATCTGCACGATAATTTCGGTAAAGAAGACGAACATCTGCTTCCGTTCGACGGAAACGTTCCGTGGGAGAGTTACGCGAAGAATTTTTCGTCGGTCGGCTATAAGGGCGACGTTACGCTTGAAAGCCGATACTGCGGAGAATACCTTTTTCTTAAAGTGGAGGAGTTCTACCGCGAGGCGTATGAAAGGGCAGTTAAAATAGCCGGAATGCTCGATAAAATCTGAATTTTTACGCGTCTACCGCTCCGTAAGGGGCGGTTTTTTCGTGTCGGTTCGGCGCAAAACGCAACGGCGCGAAGACTTCGGATTTTTAATTTTCGTCGGATTTTGTCGAAATTTTCATTTTCTATCGGTCTATTCGTTTTAGACGCGTAAATTACCGACTCTCGAATTAGTAGAGTCGTCTAAAAACGGTGGACAACCACTCCCGTAACATTATAGCCCGAAAACGAAACTCTATACGGAATAACGATTGTTTTGTCGTTCGCTTTGTAGTATAATTTATCGTGTCGTAAAGGGAAACCTTTCGGCAGACAAGAAAACCGACGGAATCCGAAACGGAGATTTCGGAAATACGGAAATCAAAGAGAACAGACATGAGTTTTTTAGTAAGATTTTTTACACACTGGACGAAGAAGAAAGTTATAACGTGTTCGTTGACGGCGTTGGTGCTGGCGGGCGCGTCTTTCGGGGCTACGAGATTATTCGGTAAAGGCGGTCTGACGAACGTCGTAAAACCGAGCAGTTTCGAAAGCACTATGGAGGCAAAACCCGCAGGCAAGACCGTTGCCGATTTCGCTTCCGACGAAAAAGCCAAGTATAATCTGTTCGTCGCGCAGAAAGTATTGCGCGACGCGGGCAGTTTCAGAAGCGTAACGAGCGGCAAATCGGAATCCACGGTTTTCGGCGTGAAAGCCGTGCAGGAAATATACGCCGAAAGGGTTGTTTACGGCAATTCGGTATATAAAGATTCGAGAAGTTTCGGCAAGTACGTAAAATTCGCCGACGAAAGATTTGCTCACGACGGGCATTACCTCTATCGTAACACGGGTAATTTAAGTTCCATAAAAAAAGTCAATTCCTGGGGCGACCCGAAGAATTTCAGACGCGACGGCGATAAATCGGAAGCGGAAGCGCAAAGCAGATACCTTTCGAGATACGGCTGCATAGGCAACGGAATGAGTTCTTACATTCTCCGCGAAGAAACCATTACCTCCGCTAAATATTCGGGGCGCGACGACGACGGCAATTACGTGTTCGAATACGATCTTAATATATCGAACTCGGAAAGCGGCGCGTGCTACTGTATTTTACAAGAAATGAAAACGAACGCGGGTACGGAAAACTTCGCCACTTTCAAATCGGCGAAACTCATCGTTACCATGGACGGTAACTGGGTAGTCAGACAGATAGAAAACAAATGCAATTACAGCGTTCCCAAAGTCGTTAAAGACGGCGCGGACACGTACGAACACATGATAGAAGTGTTCGATAATATCGGCGGGTATAAGTCGGCGAAAGAACTTCCGAAGTACTCCGAATTCGAAAAAAAGTTCGATTCCACTTCGGAGGGCGAAGAAGAACAGGAAAAAACGGCGGTTTCGGTACTCGGCGATATGTTCGGCGCTTACCTCGGCGAAAAACCGCTCAACGCGAAACTTACGCTGAACGTAAACGGGAAAGAAGTCGTCGCAAACGTTACGGCGAGAATAGATACGGGCGACCTTTCGAAAACTTCCGTCGTTGCTAAAATCGGCGACAAATTATTCGTTTCGTACAATAACGGTTACGTCGCGGTTTCGTACGACGAACTGAAACTAAAACTTTCCGTCGACGATGTAAAAGCGTTGATCGGTAAATCCGAAGGACAACAAGCCGAAGCGGCTGCGCCGGACGCGGAAAACGCCGGAGTCGGAGAGAAAGAAGACGCCGGAACGGATATACTTTCGGGTATTCTCGAAAATATGACCCTTACCGAAAACGCCGACGGCACCTGCGATATTGCAATCCCCGTCGAAGCAGGTTCGTTCAGGATTAAAGTTACCGTTTCGGGCAGAAAAAAAGTAATTTCCTCCGATAAAAACGGCAAAGAAAAATATACGTACGAACTCACGGGCGCGAATGCCGAAATAGGCGACGTCGCGACTGCGAAACTCGAACTCGTCGAAACCGAAATAGAGGCGATTCCGGAAGAAGAACTTAAAAACTTCGCAGATATTAAACCCGTTTTGAGTCAATTTATCGGCAAAGACGAATTTTCGCTTAAAGTCGATACGGGCGTTAAACTCGACGGCAAATCTCTCGTCGCCTACGTCAGGGCGAATATTAAGGATAAGCAGGTAATCGTAAACGTTCCCGATCTGTTCGGAGCGGACGCGATACTGAAAATAGACGGCAGCCGCGCGGAAAGCGAGGGCGGGGCGAATATCACGGTAAATTACGGAAAGTTAAACGTCGCTTTGCCGTTTGATAAAATCGGTTCGCTCGTCGACCTTATCAAGAATAATTTCGGCGAAGAACTCGGCGAACTTACGGATAAACTCGCGTCGGTTAAAGATATAGACGTTGCCGGAATTTTCGCTATAATCTCGACCGCCGAAATAAAAAAGACCGAAACGGGTTACAGATTATCGGTAAACCTCGGTAAAGAAAACGAAAATAAAATGCTCGTCGCCGTCGTTACGGCGGACGGCGCGATAAAAGACCTTACGGTAAAATACGATAAGTATTCGGTAGGCGTTTCGGGGGCGGGCGACTTCGAATTTGCCGACGTTTCCGACGGTGAAAGCGTGGATTTGGCAGAATTTGCCGAAAAAGCGATAACTTCTTTGCTTCCGCTTATCAAAAACGAAGGCGGATACGCGGTTGATTTGACGGACGTACGACTTACGCTCGGAAGCAACGCGTACGCGGTAAACGGCAGCGTTAAAACCGACGCAAAGAAAAATATCGCGGTAAACGCGCAGATTACGCTTAACGGTAAACCCTTCGCGAAAGCGGATATAATAATCGCAGACGGAAGAATTTACGGCGAAGTAAACGGTTACAGATTTACGGCGAATATCGCCGCCGCCGAAAGCGGCGCGGTCGCTCAAAGCGGAGAAAACGCGAAAGCGGCGTTCGATTTCGATAAACTTAAAGGTTATAACGCTTATCTCGACGAAATCGCGGATCTTATAAAGAGGTTCACGACGATTGACTTCAAATCGCTCGAATACGGCAAGATGATAGACGCCTTCGGTTTCGACGCGGAGAGCGGAAAACTTACGCTTGAATTAAACGGCGAAACGTTCGGACTCGGAGATATCAAACTTTCGGCGACTTTGGGTAAAGAAAACGTCTCGGTTTCGCTTGCAAACGCGAAGATAACGGATAACATCTCGGTTTCCGTCGGAAACGTAAAACTTTCGGCGACTGCCGACGAAATTACCGCTCCCGCGGCGAACGAAGATTATACTACGAATTTACTCGTAAGGGTAGACGATAATAACGCGATTTACGCCAGACTCGACTTTATAAAAGGTAAATATTCGTTCGATCTGGTAAGCGGAACCGACGATAACGCGAAAAATCTCAGCGTCGAATACGACGGAAGCGAAAGAACGGTATACGTCAAGTGCGGCAACGCGTTCGTAAAATGCCCGATAGATAAAATCGGGGATATTACCGACGAACTTAAACGACTCGCTCACCCATTGCTTAACGAGGCGGGCGGACAATCGACAGAAGAACGACTCGAAACGTCGGCAACGCTTATCGCGTTTATAAAGGATTTGACCGACGACCTTGAAATTTCGTCCGACGAAAACGGAAGCAATATAGTTACGTCGATATGCGAGAGTTTGAAAAACCTGCTCGATATTTCGGTAAACGTCAGAATCGGCGACGATTTCGAAACCTGCGCCACCGTAATCGCGGTACAACTTAACAACAAGACGATGCTCGTCAGAAACGGCGATTGCAGTCATAAGTACGCAGACTTCTCGGTTGAAAAATGCATCGACCTTGCAGAAATATTCGAAGATTATAAAGATACGCTCAAAAAACTTGCCGACGTATCGGCCGGCGGCGAAGAACCGAAAAAGAGTTGGACGTTTACTCTCGGCAGTATGAACGTCGTCGTAAAAGGAAAAGAGTACTCGGTAAGTTTGCCGGAAAATCTTAAATTGAGTTTTTCTAAAAACGTGACGGTAGTAGACGTGCCGAAACTCGTACTCGTTACGGATGGCAAAACGAAGACGTTCAGACTTAAATTTGCGTATGCGAAATCGTATAACGCCGACGGAACGATCAACGAAGACGAATCTCGTCTGTACGTTACGTTCAACGATTTAACGATCGATAGCAGCGACCTTAAATTCAGCGTTTCTAAAACCGTGCTTGCCAAAATCGTCAAAGAAGATTTGCCCGGCGTGTTGTCGGTTATTCCGCAGATAGGCGAAATGTTAAGCGGCAATATAGGGCTTGCCAACGTCGTAAATCTTGCATCGCTTGCGAGCAACGCAACCTACGACAGAGAAAACGGTAAGGCGATAAGCGTAACTATCGGCGGCGACGCGCTCATTACGGGGCTTGGCAATATCACGCTTACGATAAGCAATCCCAAAGACGGCGCGGTAAAACTCGACGTGCGAAGCGAAAAGACTACTGACGAAGCGCAGAATATCGAACTGCGCGACGTATCTTTGACGGTTGCTGCCGACGAAGAATTTGTCGATATAGGTTACGAAACGAAAGACCACGCGAATCTTGACAGTTTGCAAACTCTTCTTCGTTCTTTCGTTAAGACTGCCAACCGCGCGAGTTATCGCCTGGTAGGTAACGTCCCCGTACATCTCAGCGCGCTCGGCATCGTCAATGCGGACGTAACTATCGGCGTCGACCTTAAAATCGACATCGAGAAACGCAAAGGACAGTCCGACGTCGTATATATCGCTCTGAAACTTTCGAGAACGAATCTGAACGGTACCGCAAAGATAGCGTTTAACGACGAGGGCGGATACAGTTATCTCTTCTTCGATAACGTAAGTAATACGGTTACGATAAAACGTAATTCGCTGAACACGTATAAGTATTGTACTAAATGCGGCAGTTTCAATTGTAAGAAGTCGGCTCTTCACTGGGGATTGTATTTTGAAAGCAGACAACTGACGGACGTTCAAAAGAATAATTCCTGCGGTTACGACGTAACGGTATCTGCGGAAGAATTCAAGTCGGGTATGGTTAATTATCTTATGGAAATGATTAACTTTATCGATTCGATAAAGAACGCGATAACCGGAGCGACGAGTTCCAAAGCGTTCGGTATAGACGATATACTTACGGGCTACTCTTACGGAAACTCGGCGTTTACGCTTAACGTGGATCTTAAACCGATAGACGACGTTTTGGGCAGCGGAGTAATCAATATCCGACATAACGCAGACGGCGAACTCGTCAGTCTTGACGGTAATCTCGTAGTGCTGAATATTACCGGAGTAAGTTGTACGGGTACTTTCGATATTTCTTTGGCGGAAGCGATCGAGGCCGACGCAAAAACCACCGCTAAGGACAAGACTTTGTTCTGACGTCGCGCTTTTATAGGCGGTATAAGAAAAAAATATGGGGGCGTTTTCCGAAAACGCCTCTTTTTCTTTGCTTAAACGGTTTGATTGTGGTATAATAATCGTCGCTATGAAAGATAAATACGTAAGTCCGCTTTGCGAGAGATACGCAGACGCGAAAATGCAAAAAATCTTTTCCCCCGACAACCGCTATTCGACCTGGCGCAAACTTTGGGTTGCGCTTGCCGAAAGCGAAAAAGAATCGGGTCTGGACTTTATTACGGACGAGCAGATTGCCGAACTTAAAGCCCATATCTACGATATAGACTACGATAAAGAAGCCGAATACGAACGCTCGCTTCGGCACGACGTAATGGCGCATATTTACGCTTACGGCGACGTTTGCCCGAATGCGAGAAAGATCATTCACCTCGGCGCGACGTCTTGTTACGTTACCGACAACGCCGACATTCTGCTTATAAGAGAAGGTCTGGCCGAAATAAAAACTTTGCTCGTTAACGCGATTAAAGCGGTTTCGGACTTTGCGGAAAAATATAAGGGGTTGCCCGTTCTGGCGTATACCCATTTTCAGGCGGCGCAACCGACTACGCTCGGTAAGCGCGCCACGCTCTGGCTCAACGACCTGTACGAAGATCTTAAACGGGTAGATTACGAACTCGCAGGTCTTAAATTTTTCGGTTGCAAGGGTACGACGGGTACGGGCGCGAGTTTTCTGCAACTTTTCAACGACGAAGAAAAGGTTTTCAATCTGGAAAAACTGATAGCCGCGAAGTTCGGCTTTACCGAAGTTATTCCCGTTTCGGGACAGACGTATTCGAGGAAAATCGACAGTTTCGTGCTTAATACGCTCTCTTGTATAGCGCAGTCGGCGGCGAAATTTTCTTCGGACGTCCGACTTATGTGCCACATGAAAGAGGTTGACGAACCGTTTGAAACGAATCAGATAGGGTCTTCGGCAATGGCTTATAAGAAAAACCCGATGAGAAGCGAAAGAATCGCTTCGCTTGCGCGTTACGTTATGATAGACGCGCTTAACCCCGCGATTACCGAAGCGCAACAGTGGCTCGAACGCACGCTCGACGATTCGGCGAATAAGCGTATTTCCGTTCCCGAAGCGTTTCTGGCGACGAGCGGAATACTCAACCTTTATATAAACGTAATAAGCGGTTTAAGGGTTTACGAAAAAGTAATCAAAAAAAATCTCGACCGCGAATTGCCGTTTATGGCTACCGAGAATATTTTAATGTATCTCGTCGAAGAAAAGGGTTTCGACCGTCAGGTCGCGCACGAGATTATAAGGGTTCATTCGGTTGCCGCCGGCGAACACGTTAAAGTAGAAGGCGGCGACAACGACCTTTTAGACAGGCTTTCGGGCGACGAAAGACTGGGCTTAACGAAAGAAGAAATCGCAAAGATTTGCGACGCGCACGGGTTCAGCGGTTTAGCGGAAAAGCAGACCGAAAAGTTCCTTGCGTTTGTTAAAAAAGAAGTCTTGGACAAGAACGCCGAATTGCTCGGTTTCGAAGCGCAGGTTACCGTATAAGGCGAAAGAGCGCAGTCATCGCGAGCGTAGCGCGGCGATCCCGAAGATTGGGGTACGTCCGCCTATGCAAGCCGTTCCGATTTCTAATGCGGGGATTGCCGCAGTCGCTATGCTCCCTCGCAATGACGAATTGTATAGGATGTCATCGCGAACGTAACGCTATTCCGAAGCGGGTACTTACGCGACGAAAAACTAAAAACGTAAAAAACAATTAAGGAGATATACACAAATGCTTACTGCAATAGTCGGTATCAACTGGGGCGACGAAGGAAAGGGTAGAATGGTCGACCTTCTTTCGGACAGATACGATATTATCGCGCGTTATCAGGGCGGAAACAACGCCGGACACACGGTAATAAACGAAAAGGGCAAGTTCATACTTAACCTTCTTCCGTCGGGAATACTTCGCGACGAAACCGTTAACGTCATGGGTAACGGTATGGTTATCGATATAGAACACCTCTATAACGAAATCAAAAGGCTTCGCGACGCGGGCATAGACATCACTCCCAAGCACCTTAAAATAAGCGATAAGGCGACGATCTGCATGCCGTACGACAAACTCCTCGACGGACTCGAAGAAGACAGACTCAAAGATAAAAAGTTCGGTTCTACCCGCAGAGGTATCGCTCCCGTTTATTCGGATAAGTACATGAAAAAGACCTTCCGTATGGGCGATCTTAAACACTTAGCGAGTCTTAAAAGTAAAATCAGGGACATCGTAGAGTGGAAAAATCTTCTCGTTACGGCTTACGGCGTAGATCCCGTAAAACCCGAAGATATGTATAACTGGCTTGAAAAATACGGTACGCCGTTTATCGATTACGTATGCGACGTGGGCGATTATCTCGACGGCGAAATCGCGAAGGGTAAGAGCGTTATGTTCGAGGCGCAACTCGGCGCGCTCCGCGATATAGACTTCGGTATCTTCCCGTATACTTCCTCGTCTTCGACGATTGCGGCTTACGCTCCTATCGGCGCGGGGATCCCCGAAAAGAAACTCGACGAAGTCGTCGGCATTATGAAAGCCTATTCGACGTGCGTCGGCGAAGGTCCGTTCACCTGCGAAATGTTCGGCGACGAAGCCGAAGAACTCCGTAAAGCGGGCGGCGAATACGGCGCGGCTACCGGCAGACCGAGAAGAGTAGGCGGGTTCGACGTGGTTGCTTCCCGTTACGGCGTGAAGATGCAGGGCGCGACCTGTATCGCTCTGACCAAAATAGACGTTATGTCGTATATGAAAAAGATTCCCGTATGCGTGGCGTACGAAATCGACGGCAAGAGAGTCGAAAAATTCCCGTTCGGCGAAGACCTCGAAAGGGCGAAACCCGTTTACGAATATCTCGACGGTTTCAACTGCGACATCTCGAAATGCCGCAAAAAGGAAGATTTACCCGAAAACGCGCTTAAATATATCGAATATCTCGAAAAAGCGGTGGGATGCAGGATAAAGTACGTTTCCGTCGGCGCCGAACGCGACAGTTACGTAGAAATGTATTGAAATTAATCGTCGCAACGGCGACGACGGATTAAAATAAAAGCGGCGAAGTCATTTTGACTTCGCCGCTTACGTTTTGAAATAAATTATTCGGCCGCTTCGACCTTTACTTTGATTTTAGCCGATACGTCGGGCAAAAACTTAATTTCCGCGTCGTATACGCCCACGGTTTTAAGCGTGTCGCCGAGTACGATTTTCTTTTTGTCTATTTCGTAGCCGAGTTCACGCAACTTGTCCGCGATTTCTTTCGATGTTACGCTGCCGAAAACCTTTCCGTTTTCGCCGCATTTAACGAAACAGGTTACTTCTTTGCCTTTAATCGAAGCGGCGGTTTCGCGCCACTTTCTGATTTCTTCCGCCTTGTGGAATTCGGCGGCTTTTTTCTGACCGTTAATTGCGTTGACTCCCGCGGCGGTCGCTTCTACGGCGAGTTTTTTCTTAAACAGACAATTTCTGGCGTATCCGTCGCTCACTTCGACTACGTCGTCTTTTTTGCCCGTACCTTTTACGTCTTGTAATAAAATAACTTTCATATACAGCCTCCGAAAAATTTTATTTGAATCTGGTCAGATTGCTCGACAGAACGATTATAATTTCCATCGGTACGCCGAGTATAAATATAAGCCATAACTTGTAGTTGCCGAATTGCAGGTAGATACAAAGCAGAAGCGACCACAGAAGTATTGACAAAAGAATCGTCGATTGCAACTTGTTTTTGTGCCATTTGCGGTTGTAGTTCCATAAAAACAGCGCGCTTATCGGTATCGCCCAAAGATAAGCGATCCAGAAATCCTGCGTCGGAACGGACGCGAAACAATAACCGTATACGAACAGTATCGTCGCGCATAAGAAAACTATCGTAACGGTTAAAACCTCGATAGTCAATTGCCGTTCTTTTTCGGGTTTTTCCTTTTCGTTTATATACGACAATCGTTCTTCGGCGTCTTCGTGCGTGAGATAATCGAGCGTAACGCCGTACATATCCGCAAGGGCGGAAAGTATCGAAATATCCGGCAGGGAGTCGGCGTGTTCCCACTTTGAAACCGACTTGTCGGAGTAGTTCAGAGCGTTGGCGACGTCGGCCTGGGTAAGCCCCTTGCTTTTGCGAAGCGCGATAAGATTATTCGCAACCGTGGTCTTTATATCGTCTTTCATAGTACAATTATAAAACTTTCAGACCGAAAAATCAACTTATTTTGCAAAATATATATAATTCTCTAATCCGTAGAGTCGATTTCTACCGCAAATCACCCGGGATTTCCGATAAATACGTATATGTAGAGCGCCGATTTTTATAAAACGCTTGCCTTTTGATAAGAAAAGGTATAAAATTGTACGTAAGGTTCTATTCTACTAAAGGAGAAACTGACTTTTAGATGAAAGTGTTATTACTCAGTTGTTCGACGGGCGAAGGTCATAACAGCGCGGCGAAAGCCGTAGGCGAAGTGATGACCGGCGCCGGCATAGAATGGGAAATTAAAGATCCCGTGTCGTTCAATCACGAAAAAAGCCCGAAGCGGATAGCGAAGGCTTATAACGATCTGATAAAAAGGACGCCCTCTTTGTTCGGGGCGGTCTATAAAATAGGCGCGGCGTACGAAGCGACTAGGTTGCCTTCGCCGATATATTCGCTCAATGCCAAGTATTCCGAAAAACTCAACGATTACATAGTAAGCGGCGGTTTCGACGCGGTGGTTACTTCGCACCTGTACGGAATGGAGGCGTTGACCGCCATTATGCGCAATCACCCCGATCACGTTCCGTTTTTCGGCATAATCACCGACTATACCGTCATTCCGTTCACGCGCGATACCGCGCTCGACGAATATTTTATTCCGCATAAAGAACTTGTCCCCGATTTCGAAAAGAAGAAAATGCGTTCGGATAATCTTATTCCGACGAGTATTCCGGTTTCTCCGAAATTCCGTATGCAGATAAGCAAAGAAGACGCCAGAAAAGAGTTGGGCTTGCCCGTCGATAAGCGGATAATACTCATAATGTCTGGCGGGGTGGGCTGCGAAAGCATAAAACCGCTTATTAAAAAATTTCGTAAATACGGCATCCCCGAAGACAGATTTTACTGCATACTTGCGGGCAATAACGCCAAACTTAAAGAAACTATCGCAAAATCTTGTTCTTCGGATAAGGTACAGGCGGTCGGCTTTACGGATAAAGTCCACATGTACTTAAAGGCGGCGGACGTCGTTATAAGTAAGTCCGGCGGACTTTCCAGTACCGAAGTCGCGGTCGCGAACGTTCCCGTCGTTCATTTTAAGCCTATTCCCGGTTGCGAAACCTGCAACGCGAGATTTTACGAAGCGAAAGGCATGTCTAAACTCGCTAAAAACAGCAAAGAAGCGCTTAAAATCGCAGAAGCGTTACTCGGCGACGAAGCCGAAAAGCAGTCTATGGTCGAAGCGCAACGCCGCGAGATAAACGCTTTCAGCGCGGACGACGTCGTTAAAAGAGTAATCGAAGTCGTCGAAGCGCGTAACGCAACCGAAAAAGAATGATTTTATAAAAAAAGACGGGTTATCTCGTCTTTTTTACCGTACGGTCGTCGTGTCGGGCGTAAGCGGAACCTTTTTCCGAAAGGTCGTATTTTAGGACTCAAAGCGTAAATTTTTCTCCGTAAAAATCCGAAATTGCTTGTAAAATCGTTTTGCGTATGATATAATGATGCCGTAAAACCTATAAAGGAGTCGATTTATTATGTTTTGTTCTAAATGCGGTAAAGAAATAAAGGACGATGCCGCTTTCTGCCCCTATTGCGGAGCGAAGACGGAAGAATCCGCCGACGAAAAAGAAGCCGGACAAAGCGAAAACAATACCGGTGAAAATGCCGGTAACGAAGATTTTACGGCTAAAATCACCAAACTTAACGATACGAAGGACACCACTTCGGAATTTGACAAAGAGGATATCGACAACAACAAAGGAATGTCGATTCTGGCATATTTGTCGTGGTTGGTGCTTATACCGATATTTGCCGCCAAAAAGTCGAGATACGCGCAGTTCCACGCAAATCAGGGCTTGATTCTGGCTATCATAGATACGGCGTATTGGATTATAAACGGCGTTATAACGGGTATACTGATGATCGTTTCGCCCATTGCTTCGGCGATAGTCTGCGCAATTACGGGGCTGTTCGGACTCCTATTTTTGGTACTTGTCATTCTCGGTATAGTAAACGCCGCGAGCGGTAAAGCCAAAGAACTTCCGGTGATAGGCAAATATAAAATTCTTAAATAATCGGATAATAAAAAAGGACGGAAAATCTTCCGTCCTTTTTTTTATCGCTTCAGTCTTCGAATTGACTCATGAAAATATCGTAGTAAAACCCGCGTTTTTTAAGTAGTTCTTCGTGCGTGCCTTTTTCTACCAGTCTGCCGTCCGATACGACTAAAATCACGTCGGCGTCGGTAACGGTGGAAAGTCTGTGAGCGATTACGAAACTCGTGCGACCCTTTATCAGTTCACGCATGGACTTCTGAATAAGCACTTCGGTGCGGGTGTCTACGCTCGAAGTCGCTTCGTCTAAAATCAGAAGTTTGCGGTCGGCGAGGAAGGCTCTCGCAATGGTTAAAAGTTGTTTCTGACCGCCCGATATATTCGTCGTTTCTTCGTTTATTATCGTATCGTAGCCGTCGGGAAGACTTCGTATAAACGAATCGACGTGCGCGCGTTTGCATGCGTCCTCTATTTCTTCCTGCGAGGCGTTTTCTTTGCCGTATGCCACGTTATCGCGTACCGTACCCGAAAACAGCCACGTGTCCTGCAAAACCATCTGAAACATGGACCGAAGATTTTTCTTCGACATATCTCTTATATCCACGCCGTCTATCTTAATACTGCCCGAATCTATCTCGTAAAACCGCATAAGCAGGTTGACGAGCGTGGTTTTTCCGCCGCCCGTAGGACCGACTATCGCGCATTTCCACCCCGCCTTTATTTCTGCCGAAAAGTCCTTTATAAGAGGTTTATCGGGGACGTACGAGAAATTTACGTTCTCGAAAGAAACGTCGCCTTTCGGGGAGGGAAGACTTACGCCCGAATCCTCGGGCATTTCTTTTTCGTCTAAAAAGTCGTATACTCTGCGCGCCGCGGCAAGCGTGCTTTGCATCGACGAAAATCCGCCGGCGAGAGATTCGAGGGGTGATTGCAACATCTGCGAGTAGAGAATTATTTTAACGATTTTACCTACGTCGAAATGCCCGTTTACGGCGAAATAACCGCCGAGCATACAAATTAAAGCGTAAGTTATCGCGTTCGTAAAGGTGATTAACGGGGTAACGACGGAAGTGAGGAAATATGCCTTTTCGCTCTTTGACCGCAGTTCTTCCGATTTTTTGCGAAAAGCAGCGTTCTGTTTGTCGGCTATATCGAACGCTCTTACCGTATCGAAGCAGGTAAAGTCCTCTTCCGCAAGCGCGCAGATTTCTCCGGTTATCTTCCTTGAAGCGTTATAATATTTTTCCGAACGGGTAGCAAGAAACGCGGCGAGCCCAAGCGAAACGGGAACGATTACGATTACGATTCCGGCGATAATCGGGTCGAGCAGGAATAAAACGGCGGTAATGAGCGCGAGTTTGATTATTCCGCTTATCAAAAGATCGAAAAGCGAATAAATCGTACCGCTCATATTCGAAACGTCGTTCATCATTCTGGCGAGTATTTCGCCGTTCGGGGTAGAGTCGAGTTTGCCTACCGACAGGCGTGAAATTTTGTCGGATATGTTTACCCTTATATCCCTCGTAAAGTGTCGGGATATGGTATTGCTGTTGATTATTTTGCAGACGATTTGCCCGAACGCTATCGCAAGATAAACGGCGGCGAGAATTGCGGCGTATCGCAAAAATTCGTTCAGGTCGGCGTTGCCGCTCCCCGAAGACGCGTCGTAGATTTTCTGCGTTAAATTACCCAAAACGTCGGGCGCGTAAAGCCCCGCCGCAACCGTAAGCAGGGTGATAAGCGACGAGATTATAAGCGGAAACGCGATTTTTTTACATTCTTTTATAAGGCGGGGTATTACGCTTTTACGCTTCGTTTTCATCGTAACCTCCCGTCTGCGAAAGATAAATTTCGCCGTAAGTTTTGCAGTTTTCCATCAAAAACTCGTGGTTGCCGCCGCCTACGAGTTTTCCGTCGTCCAAAACGTATATATAATCGCACTTCCGCGCCGTGGAAACGCGTTGAGTTATAATTATCTGCGTTTTGCCTTTAAGCCTGCGATTGAGCGCGGCGCGAAGATTTTTTTCGGTTAGCAGATCGAGCGCGGAAAAACTGTCGTCGAATATATAGACCGAAGCGTTTTTAAGAATCGTTCTCGCTATGTTCACGCGCTGTTTTTGTCCGCCCGAAAGGTTTGCGCCGCTTTGCGAAAGAAAATAGTCCAAGCCGTCTTTTTGCGATTTTACGAAATCGAGCAGTTGAGCGTCTTCTATCGCCGATAAAACTTCTTCGTCGGTCGCGTCTTCGCGGGCGATTTTTACGTTATCGCGGATAGTTCCTTCGAAGATCATGCTTTTTTGCATTGCGCAGGCAACGTTCGCCCTTACGTCCGATACGCCGAGCGAGGAGTAATTTTCGTTTCCGAAAGAAATGTCGCCGTCCGTTACCGGATAGAAGTCGAGCAGAAGTTTGATAAGCGTGCTTTTGCCGCTGCCCGTTCCGCCTATAACGGCTATCGTTTTGCCTTCGGGGAAGGTCATATCTATATTTTTAAGCGAGTATTCGCGGGCGCCGGGATAACGGAAAGAAACGTCTTTAAGCGAAAGGTCGCCGCTTAGTTTTTTTGGCGGTTCGTCGCTTTTTTCTATTCCTTTAAGACTTAACACTTCGCCTACGCGTTTCGCGCATACTTTAAGGTGCGGAAGCCAGGCGAGAGTCCAGAAGGTAGTCATAAGCGCGCTCGAAATAAGCGCGACGTATTGTACTACCGCAAACACGTCGCCCGCGCCGACGGTCGTTTCGGGGGCGGTCGCGCGGATATAACCGACTACGATCAACGCCACCGTTGCAAGACTTAACAGACAGGAACAAATCGGGGTGATAAGTCCGCTGAAAAGGTTCGATTTAACCAGGTTGTACGCCATTTTGTCGGTTGCGTCGGTTACTCTCGCGTGTTCGTAGTCTTCTTTTTCAAACGCGCGTATAACCCTTATTCCGTACAGCCTTTCTCTTACTATATGGTTCTGAATATCGCAGTATTTATCGGCGTTTTCCCATAACTTGCCCATTTTTCTTACGAGTGCGAATACGATAGCGCAAACGACGGGCACTACGCATAAAAGTATGACGGCGAGAGTTACGTCCGCCGTAAAAGAAGCGACTATGCCGCCTATAAGCAAAAGCGGAACGCTTATCGCGGAAGATACGAGCCCGCCCGCTTCCTGCAACTGAAACACGTCTTCGGTCGCGCGGGTCAGAAGACTCGACGTACCTATCGATGAAAATTCTTCGAAAGTGAGAGCGTTTACCTTTCCGAACAAGTCGTTCCGTAAATCTCTCGCCACGGAGTTTGACAGCGAAGCGTTAAGGCTGCCCGAAATTATCGCGGCGATTAAAGCGACTGCGGAAACGGCGAGCATTGCGGCGCACGACAAAATTACCGCGTTTAAGTCCGACCGTTTTACGCCGTCGTCCACGACCGTACTCATAAGCGAGGGGATCGCGAGCGAACATAGCGTAGATACCAGACATAACGCGGCAACTGTTATCATTTTAAGTTTATATTTTCCGTAATATCGGAGCAAATATCCGAACTTCATAACGTTTTCTCGTTGCTCGTCGTTTTTTTCGTTTTTGCGATGCCCGCGGAAATTTCCGAAGACGGGAGTAGGTTCACCAGTCCTGACGGTCGCTCGTTTTTACGTCGTCGTAATAATCGAAATATCTGCGTTTGAATTCCGATTCGTAAGGCTTTTTGACGACGGCGCGGGTATGAACCGACTTTTGATCGGGCTTTTTGTTGCTTTCCGCCGACTTTTCGTCGGAAATTATCTTGTTCTTGTCGTTTTCCATTTTTATTTTTTCAAACACACCATAAGTACGGCGATATCGGCGGGGTTTACACCGGATATGCGCGAAGCCTGACCGAGATTTTCGGGGCGGATAGCGTCGAGTTTTTCTCTCGCTTCCACGCGAAGCCCTTTTATCGCGAGATAGTCGAAGTCCTTTGGGATGCGTTTTTCTTCGAGTTTTTTAGCCTTTTCTATTTGTTCGAGCCCCTTTTGAAGGTATCCTTCGTAGCGGGTATCGGTTTCGACTCTTTCTAAAATATCAAACGGGTAGTCGTCGAATAATCCGAACTCTTTTCGTATATCTTCGAGCGGAATATTGCGTTTAATCATATCTCTTATCGAGATGCTTCCCGAAACGTCGCCCGCGCCGTGATCTTTAACGAATACGGCGCACTTTGCGGCGGGTATTCTTCCGTTTAATTTCTCTTCGAGTTCTTTAATCTTTTTCTGACGGTCGAGATATTTTTCGTACCTTTCGTCGGTAACCAGACCTACGGCGCGACCCTTTTCGGTAAGTCGGCTGTCGGCGTTGTCCTGACGAAGGAATATGCGGTATTCGGCTCTCGAAGTCATCATTCTGTACGGCTCGTTAGTGCCTTTCGTAACGAGATCGTCTATTAAAACGCCTATATATCCCTCGTCGCGACGGATTATAAGCGGCTCGCCGCCCTTTAAGTATTGCGAAGCGTTCACGCCCGCAATCAGCCCCTGCGCGGCGGCTTCTTCGTAACCGCTCGTTCCGTTTATCTGCCCCGCGGTGAAAATTCCGCTTAACTTTTTGAATTCGAGCGACGGTTTAAGGTCTAAACTGTCTATGCAGTCGTACTCTATAGCGTAGCCGTAGCGGGTAAATTCGCAATGCTCAAGTCCCTTTATAGAGCGGTACATAGCCCTTTGCACGTCGTGCGGCATCGAAGTCGACATACCCTGAACGTACACTTCGTTGGTGTTATAGCCCTCGGGTTCGATAAAAATCTGATGCCTTTCTTTGTCTTTGAATCTGACTACTTTCGTTTCGATAGACGGGCAGTAACGCGGTCCGGTGCTTAAAATCGTGCCGTTATAAAGGGGGGAACGGTCGAGATTGCTTAAAATAATTTCGTGAGTCTTTAAGTTCGTGTAGGTTATATAGCACGGCTCTTGTTTTTCGGGAACTCCGTCGTGCATAAAAGAAAACGGATAGACGTTCGTTTCGCCGTCCTGCCGTTCCATAACCGAAAAATCAACCGAACGACGGTCGAGCCTTGCGGGCGTTCCCGTCTTGAAACGGCGAATCTTAAAGCCGAGTTCGATAAGCGAAGCGGTGAGTTCGTTCGCGGGGGCGAAACCCGAAGGTCCGCTCGTCTTTTCCCATTCGCCCGCTATTACTCTGCCGTTTAAGTATACGCCCGTGGCGATAACCACGGCGCGACATTCGAGTACGCTGCCGAACGAAGTGAGTACGCCCGTTACTTTGCCGTTTTCGGTTAAAATCTTTACGGCTTCGGCTTGTTTTACGGCGAGATTCGGCGTGTTTTCGAGTACCTTTTTCATCAGGGTGTGATAGAGAAACTTGTCGTTCTGAGCCCTTAAAGACTGTACCGCCGCGCCCTTGCCGCGATTGAGCATTTTAATCTGCATTGCGGCGTTGTCGGCTTGCAGACCCATTTCGCCGCCGAGCGCGTCGAGTTCGCGCACGAGATGTCCTTTCGCCGTGCCGCCTATCGAGGGGTTGCACGCCATAAAGGCTACGTTTTCGAGGTCTACGGTGAGTATCGCCGTCTTGTTGCCCGTTCGGGCGAGAGCGAGCGCGGCTTCGCAACCCGCGTGTCCCGCTCCTATGACTACGGCGTCGTAAACGCCTTCGGTAAATTTAACCATACGATTACTTCTTCAATATCAGATTTTTTACGTCTTTGACGATAGTCGCCGTTTTGGGGCTGTCTTTGACGAGTTCGGCGTATTTGTCGCGGGCGTGAATGACCGTCGTGTGATCTCTTCCGCCCAGCGCCTGACCTATCGATACGAGCGGTATAGATAAAAGTTCGGTCATAAGGTAAGCGCAAATCTGCCTCGGCTCGACTATTTCTTTGTTCTTCTTTTTGCCGAGCAGGTCGGCTTTTGAAATCTTGAAGAACGAGCAGACGGCGTTTATAACGTCGTCGGGCGTAAGATTTTCGTCGCGGGCGTCCGCTTTCGCACTCTCGGCGAGAGCGTCTTTCGCAAGAGAAAGGGTTATCGGGCGTTCGTGAAGCATGGATGCGAAAATTACTTTATTGAGCATGCCTTCGAGCGACCTTACGTCGTTGTCCGAAAGTTCCGCAAGATACAACGCCACGTCGAGCGAAAGTATAAATTTTTTCGCCTCGGCTTTCTTCTGAAGAATCGCTATTTTCGTTTCTACGTCCGGCGGCAGAACCTGCGCCATAAGTCCGCATTCGAAACGGGTGGTAAGCCTGTCCGACAAAAGCGACAACTCTTTCGGAGCGCAGTCTGCGGTCAGTACTATTTGTTTGTTCTGCCCGTACAGTTCGTTGAAAGTATGGAAAAATTCTTCCTGCGTGGCTTGTTTGCCCGCAAGAAACTGAATATCGTCTATCAGAAGCACGTCTACGTTTCTGTAACGGTTTTTGAAGAGTATGCCTTCTTTTTCGTAGGCTTTACCCGAACGGATATTCGAAATCAGGTCGCTCGTGAATTTTTCGCACGTTGCGTAAACTACGGTCATCAGGGGGTTGTTCGCCTTTACGTAGTTTGCGATTGCGTGCATTATGTGGGTCTTTCCGAGTCCCGCGCCGCCGTAGATAAACAGGGGATTATAACCCGAACCGGGGTTTTCGGCAACGGCTTTGGCGGCGGCGTAAAGATAGCGGTTGCTGTCGCCTACGACGAAAGTGTCGAAAGTATACTTGGGGTTTAAGGGCGTAGACTCTATCTCTTCGCGCTCGACTTCGTAAACCCGTTGATTGAGGTAGTCGTTTTTGTTGTCGCCGACGTAAATTTTTACGTCCGTAAGACCCGTTCCTGCGGCTTTCAGCGCGTCGCAAATCTTGTCCGCTATTTTAGCCGATTGCGCCGCGAAGAGTTTCGAGGGCGTTACGAGCACGAGTTTTCGCCCGTCGGTGTCGACGGGTTTCAATTGCTCGACGTAAGTCGAGTAGGTTATCGGGCTGACCGTTTTTTGCAGTTCGACCAGCGTTTGTTTCCAGATTATTTCGTAGCCTTCCATAGCGTCCTCTCTTTTGTCTAATCGTTTTATTTTTCATTTTTGTCGAAAATGAATATCGTAGTCATATTAAGTCCGCAAGTTTTGCCTTTCCAGGCGATCCTTCGCAGGTTTGCTCAGGATGACAGTATTGTGTCATGTCATTCTGAGGCTCTGCCGAAGCCCCCTAGGCAGGTCGCCCCCTCTTCGGCACGCTACGCGTGCCACCTCTCCCGCTTCAACGGGAGAGCATACTCCCGGAAGGGTGGACAACGCGGAGCGTATCGGATAAAACGATTTCGAATTTATAAAAGCGGTTTCGGGGTCGAAAACGCTTTACTATTTTCGTGGTATTTTATATAATATAATAAATTCCCGAAAAAATCAAGAAATTAAGCAGATGAACGTCAAAAAACTTCAACTAATAAATTTTCGCAATTACGAAAGCGAAACCTTTTTGTATTCCGACGGCGTAAACGTGGTAAGCGGCGGCAACGCACAGGGCAAAACCAACTCCGCCGAAGCCATTTTCTACCTTTGCGCGGGCTATTCGCCTCGGGCGGGCAGAGATAAACAGGTTATACGAAAAGGACAGGACAAGGCGAGCGTCGAGGGCGTTGCCGAGGCGGCTTACGGCTCGGTAAAGGTGAATATCGATTTTTATTCGGACAACGTAAAAGACGTAAGGGTGAACGACGTTAAAATCGCCCGCAGCGGCGAACTTTTAGGCAATATAAATTCGGTGTTTTTCAATCCGTCCGAACTTCGGCTTATACAGGACGCGCCCGAAGACAGACGGCGTTTTATGGACGTGTCTTTGTCGCAATTATCCCGCCCGTACTACTACGCGCTTCAACGCTATAAAAAGATTTTGTCGCAGCGAAACGCTCTTCTGAAAGACGAAAACAGAGAACTCGTACTCGACACTCTGCCTATTTGGGACGAGAGTCTGGTTAAGTACGGCGCGAAGATAGTTTACGAAAGAAACGCCTTTATAGAGCGGTTATCGCCGCTTTGCGAAGAGGCGTATTCGGATATCGTCGGCGGCGCGGAAAATATAAAAATCGAAGGCGAAGAGAAATTTGCGGGCGAAGAAGACGAAATCGCGGTCGCGCTTAAAAACGCGCTTTCGGAGCGCGCCGAAAGGGATATCGAACTCGGCTATACTTCGATAGGTCCGCACAGAGACGATCTTAAAATAAAGGTGGACGGAACGGACGTAAAAGTGTACGGTTCGCAGGGGCAGCAACGCACGGCGGCAATCGCTTTGAAACTCGCCGAAACCGAAATTTTCAAAGAGCGTTACGGCGAATATCCCGTGCTTATTTTAGACGACGCGATGAGCGAACTCGACCGTAAACGCCGCGAAAGGCTTATCGGCAGAGTTAAAAAAATGCAGACCATAATAACTTGTACCGAACCCGACTGCGTGCCGGGGTACGATAATTTCAACAATATCTATATCGAAAACGGAAAGATAATAAAGGAGTAAAAATGAGCGATTGTAATCACGATTGTTCGTCTTGCGGCGAAACCTGCGAGAAAAAAGATTTTATGGAAACGCCGAGAAACGATACGCGTATCGGCAAAATGATAGCCGTCGTAAGCGGTAAGGGCGGCGTGGGTAAATCGATGGTAACCGACCTTTTGGCGGTCGCGACGCTTCGTAAAGGCTATAAGGTGGCGATACTCGACGCGGATATCACGGGTCCGTCCGTTCCGAAGGCTTTCGGCGTTAAAGATAAGGCGATGGCTACCGAAGACGGAAGCGGAATATACCCCGTAGAAACGGCTCAGGGCGTAAAAGTTATGTCTATGAACCTGCTTCTGCCCGAAGAAGGCGACCCCGTGGTTTGGCGCGGACCGGTAATCGGCGGAGCGGTCAAACAATTTTATACCGACGTGGTGTGGGGCGACGTGGACTATATGTACGTCGATATGCCCCCGGGGACGGGCGACGTTCCGCTTACGGTTTTTCAGTCTTTGCCGATCGACGGAATAATTATCGTTACCACCCCGCAGGATCTCGTTTCGATGATAGTCGAAAAAGCCGTAAAAATGGCTTCGATGATGAATATAAAAATTCTCGGCGTCGTCGAGAATATGAGTTATATAAAATGTCCGCATTGCGGCGAAAAGTTATATCCGTTCGGCAAAAGCGATATCGCCGAAGTCGCGGCGAAGTATTCGCTTCCCGTGCTGGCTACGCTTCCGATAGACGAAAAACTCTCGGCGGCGGCAGATAAAGGCGAAATCGAAACGGCAGACGCGTCGGTTATAGACGGCGCGGCGGAAGCGGCAGAAAGGTTATGAAAAGATTTAAGCCGATACTCGCAAATATTCTTACGGTTCTCTTTACCTTGTCGGCGTTTTTTATCGCGGGGTTTATAGCCGTCGTCGCGCCTGCCACGAGCAGAGCGTTTTATAAAACGCAGTTCCGTAAACACGGCACGCTCGAAAAGGTAAGGGCGCAGGCGGTATACCTTGCCGACGAAAAGGCGCAGGACTATATAGAAAATCTCACCGAAGAGCAACTTTTATCGCTTATGGACCATACTATGCGGTATTGTCTTTATCTCGAAGACGACTTGAATATCACCGTCGGCGGCGAGAAACTCGAAATATTTCTGGATATAAAGGGCGAAACCTTGAACGAAGGCTGCACCGAAATCACGCATATGGCGGACTGTAAAAAGTTGTTCGGCATAGGCATAATTTTGTTTTTCGTATCCGTTGCCATATTTATAGCCACGCTCGTTTTGGGGATAGTTTTCAGAAAAACGTATTATCTGTATTGCGGTAAGACGGTATACATAACGCTCGGAATCTGTCTGGGCGTTTTAGCGGTTATAGGTATTTTTGCGGCGATAAATTTCGACAAGGCGTTCACGATTTTCCACGAAATATTTTTTAACGGCAAACAATGGCAATTCGGCTACGGCGTAATGATCGCAATGATAGGCGAAATTTTCACGGGACTCGTGCCGATTATCGGTATTATATGGATAGGATTGCTTATTCTCACGGTGGTTGGAGTATATCTTTTCAATCGACCGCTACGAAAGCAAAAACAAATATAAAATCACGATATTGCTTTTGTCGCTTCGCGACATTTCCCCTGCTATCGTATGTGCGGGTGTAATCTCGGAAGGGTGGTATTTTTCGGATTGAATATTACGGATAATATTAAGTCCGACGGTTTTGCCTTTTCGGGCGATCCTTCGGTAAACCTCAGGATGACAGATTGTTATTTACCGTTATTCTATACTGTTTCTGAATTCCGTGGGGGTAAGTCCGACGATTTTTTTGAACGCGGACGAAAAATGCGCTTCGCTCGAATACGAGAGCTTTTCCGCTACTTCTTTTACGCTTGAACCGCTTCTTAAAAGTTCTTTCGCTTTTTCGGTTTTCAATTCTGCAAAAGCGGTCATAACCGACTTATTTGCGTATTTTTTGAATACCGCTTTAATATACGGAACGGAAAAATACGTCGAATCGGAAACGTCGGCAAGCGTTATTTTTTCGTCAACGCGGCTTCTTAAAAATTCGTAAATTTCTTTCGATGCGGCAAGTCCCGCTCCGCCCGATTTCATTAAGTCGTCGTCGAGTCGTTCCTGCGGGGTTTTTACCGAAAAAACGTCGATTAGCAGCAGTTCGAGCGAATTTTTCAACGTTTGAAATTCGGTCGGGCGAACGCCGAGCCGAGGCATTTTTTCGGCGTAAACGCAATCGTTACCGAAAATTTCGCGGCACGTCGATTTTATTTTAGCAAGCAACGCTACGCCGAAAGGCGTAACTTTTTTTACCGAAAAATATTCTACCGCGTTTGACTTTTGCTTTAAGTCGAGTTCGACGATAAGGATTTTCGCTTCTTTTTTCGTGGCGGACATGGCAATTTCTTTTCCGCTTGCCGCTACTATCAGATTTGATTCGGGGGTAACGACCGAAAAGTCGTCGCTTTCGATTTTAATCTCGCCCTTGTCGCAGTAAATAAGAGTATATAATTCGCCGTCGGCCCTGAAAGGCTCGTCGTCATGAGCAAGATCAAGATAAGCGGTTTTGCCCACGGCTTTTACGGACAGATATTTTTTAAGTTCGGTTACGTAATCCATACCCGAATTATATCTTAAATTTTTTCCGATAGCAAGTAAAATGACCGACGTCGGCGGATAAATTAACTCCGACGGTTTTGTCCGGCATAGTGTCATTGCGAAGGAGCGTGGCGACTGTGGCAATCCTCGCAATAAAGGTCGAAGCGGATTGTATAGTCGTTCGTACTCCAATTTTCGGGATTGCTTCGTTGCACTCGCAATGACAAATTTTACAAAGCGCCATTCTGTGGCAAATCCCGACGGATGAGTTCCCGGAAGGGGTATATACGCATAAAATATTCGCTTTCGGCGTGAAAAGATAAAATGCGACGATAAATCTTATAATACGCTACGCGGTATGCGTTATAATGCGGTTATTATGAAAAAGCCGTTTAATATGCGTAAAACCGTCAGATACGTTCTTTCGTTCGCGGCGTACGCTTTCATAACTTTTGCCGACGGAAATTTTACTCCGTTTTCGCTCGGGTTGCTTCTTGCGAACGTATACGTCGGATTAAACCCCGCGTTGTCGTTCGCTCTGTATACGTTTCCTTTTCTGCTGTCGTTCGATATAACGGTTCTGTGGACGGCTTTCGTCGGCGGAAGCGTCGTTGCCGTATCGGCGTATTTATTAAAGACGAAAAAGGCGAAGGGGTACGTTTTTTTATGCTCGCTGTTTGCCGGAATATCCGCCGTGCCTTACGTCGTTTTTTCTGCGGCATACGACAGCGTTTTGATAAGAGCGATTTTCGCGGGCGTTATCGCGGTATCCGTATTTCCGATGATCGCCGCCGCCAAAGTATGGCTTATAAAAGGGCTTCGGTACAGAGTTTCGACCGACGAGTTTATATCCGCGGCGGCGCTTTTATGCGCGGTCGGCTACGGCGCGGTTTCGATAAGCGGCGAATACCCGTGGTTTGCGATTTCTACGTTTACCGTGATGTTGTCGGCTTCGCTGCTCGGCGGGTTCGTTCCGCTGATGTTCGCGCTGATAGCGGCGCTGCCTCCGTCGCTTTATTACGCGTCGTTTACGCCGCTTGCCGTTTACGCTCTTATTTCGCTTGCTCCGATTGCGTTTTCCGGATATTCTCCGCTTTTAACCGCGATAGGAGCGGTGGCTATTGAAACCGTCCTGTATTTTCTGACCTCTGCTTTTAACGGAATGACGGCGTATCAGACTTTCTTTTTGCTTGCTCCGTGTTTGATTTACGCGTTTATTCCGCAAGACAAAATGAAAAAACTCAACAAAAAATTACGGATTTTCAGAAACGACAATTTAGGAAGATATAACGTAAACCGAACCCGCGCTTCATTGTCGAGCAAACTATACGAAGCGTCGGCGGCGTTCGACGAAATGTCGTCGTCTATGGCAAAACTCGGTAAAGTTTCACGCACGGAAGCCGATCTTAAAGCAAAGACTGCCGACGAAATTTTATATTCCGTCTGCGCGGCTTGTCCGTCGCAGGCAAAGTGCAGAGGAAAAGGCTTTCCCGATTCGCTTACGCTCGATAAAATTATAACGCTCGGCGCGGCGAAGGGCGATCTGAATCTCGTCGACCTGCCGCGCGTTTTCACCGAAGAATGCGACCGCCCCGAAAGCGTGGTTATTAAACTCAATTCGCTTCTCAAAGAGTACGCGCGCGGAGTCGCCGAAAGTGAGGCTCTGGAAAGCGGCAGAAGCCTCGTCGTTGCGCAGACGAAAGGTCTTGCGGAGATATTGAAGAGTATGGCGGCGAATTATTCAAGGCGGCTCGAAGATTCTTATTCGCTCGAAAAAAAGATTACGGATAACTTGTTCGCGTGCGGAATCTACGTTTCCGAAATACTTGTGTTCGGCGGAGCGGACGCCGAAATAAACGTGGTAATGCCGTCGGCAAACGTCGCTTCGCCGTACTTTCTGAAAGCGGTAAGCGAAGTCGTCGGGTACGATCTCGTTATATCTTACCGAGAAAACGTGTCGGCGGAATTGTCCGCGGTAACTTTGACCCGCGCGCCTAAACTCGACGCGGCGTTCGGCGTTGCCGCGAGAACGAAGTCGGATAAGACCAAAAGCGGCGATACTCACTCTATATCAAGGCTTTCGGCGGGAAAATTTCTCGTGGCGTTAAACGACGGAATGGGCAGCGGACGAAGCGCGGAAGACGCTTCCGCAACGGCAATATCGCTGGTAGAAACCTTTTATAAGTCGGGGCTTTCGTCCGATCTGGTGCTGTCAACCGTCAATAAAGCGTTGACTTTCAATCGCGAAGACGATTTCACCGCTATGGATTTGGGTATAGTCGATTTGTACGACGGCAAAGCGGACTTCATAAAGATAGGCACGCCTTATTCGTTCGTTATAACCAAAGACAGCGTGAAGATAATAGAGGGCAGTTCTCTGCCGCTCGGAATTCTCGACGAAATGCGCCCGACGGTATGTAAAACCGAACTTAAATCGGGCGACACGATAGTTTTCGTGAGCGACGGAATTTCGGACGCGTTCGGTTCGGCTTCCGACCTGATAGATTTTCTCACCACCGAAAAAGCGATCAATCCGAAGAGCATTGCCGAAAACATTATGGATAAGGCTTTGTCTTTAACCGACGGAATCGCCCGCGACGATATGACGGCGTTCTGCGTTCGTATATTCGACAAGGCTTCGTAACGCCGCGATTCCGGTAACTCTTCGCTTCGCCAAGAAAGACGTATCAGTAAAGCGGTTGACAAATGGGCGGGATAAGGGTATAATTTAGGAAAAAAGGAGAAGCGAAACCATGAAAAAACTAACGGCTTTGGTGATTGCCGTAATTACGTTGTTTGCGGCTGTTGCGAGTTGTAAAGGCAAAGCCCCCGCAAACGAAAGACCGAAGAGCGGTTATTATGCTATATTAGAAGTCGACGGTAACGCCGATATTTCGGACGGCGAAATGAGCAGTATTATGGATAGTATCCGTAAAAGATTGAGTGATAACGGCTATGATAACGTTTGGATAGAAAAGCAGGATTCGACTTCTATAAGAGTAGAAATTCCCGAAGTAAAAAATCCCGAAGACGTTCTTAAATACGTAGGGAGCCAGGGTAAACTCGAATTCAGAGATTCCTCGGGTACGGTTTGGCTTACGGGTAAAGACGTAAAAAAGGCAGGGACGGGTTACGACGAAAACGGCAATCCGGCGGTAACTCTCGAATTCACCGCCGACGGTCAGAAAAAGTTCAAAGACGCTACCGCCCACGTTTCGTCGAGTTCGGATAAAAAGTTGTATATTTACCTCGGCGACGAACAAGTTTCCGCCCCTACGTGCGAAAGCGAAATTAACAGTAAAACCGCGCAGATTCAATTAAACGGCGGCTCGGCGGAAGAGGCGAAATCTCTCGCTTCGGTTATCACGAGCGGTTCTTTGGAAGTCGATCTGAAAATGGTTGAATCGGGCGCGTTCAACAGATAAATTTATTTTTATAAACCGTTCACAGAGGGGTTGACTTTTCGGACTTTCGGTGTATAATGCCGCTGCGCCTTGAAAAAAAATATTACGGCGCGGAGGTGAATGAATGAAAGGACGTTACTATCTGGTAAAACGCCGCAAATCGATTGCCGCAAGATATGCGCGTAAAATTCCCGAATTCGTTTTCTGACGCCCCGAAAAGGCGGTAAAAAATGGATATCGACGTTATACTCGGTATATTCGGCGGTTACGGAGCGGAGCAGATTCTTATCGCGGCGGCGGTAGGGCTTGTCGCTGCGCTCGTAAAACGTAAATTCAAACTCAATTTAAGACGCGAACTTGCCGTAAGGCTGATATGCTCGCTTGCGCTTGCCGCGCTCGTTGCGTTCGTATTCGGTAAAAATTACGCGCAGATAATAGGAAGCGCGTCGGCATCGCTGGGTTTGTCTTACGTTTTAAGCAATCTTTTCGGAAAGAACAAAAGTCCGACTGCGGAAACTTTTCTCGGATCGGTCGCGCCTTACCTTTCCGACGAGGAAGTTAAAAGCGCGTTAAACGGCGATTTAAGCGAAGACGAACTTCGCGAAACGCTTAAAAGCCTGCTAAAACAGGGTACGCCCGAAGAAGAAATAATTTTTTTGACGGACGTGATTATCGCGCTTAAAAAATTCGAATGACAACCGAATAAAGGGGATCCGCCCGCGAATTTATAATTCGCGGGCGGATTTTCGCATATCGTTTTTTGCGGACTTTTGAAGCGTAACGTAAATGAAATTTGAAAATCTGCGGTCAAAAAGTTGATTTTCGCTTTTGCCGTATAGTATAATGCTTACATATTAAAATATACGCATATGTTCATAAGGCTTGTAAGACTATGATAGAACGTAAGAAAAAATACGAAGAAAGAGTAACGTTGACGGCGGAGGCGGTAAAATACGCTTCGTTCGTCGACTGTTTCACACGCGCTTCGCTGTTTACTTCGATAAGGGTAAACAACGAGGGCGCCGATTCGCTTACCGATTTTACGGTTAAAATACTTAACGAAAACGGACTAATAAAAGATTTCGTTAAAAAAATAGACGAAATACCTTTCGAAAGCAGCGTAGAAGTCGACGCGTCGGACGCGGTTTCGCCGCTTTATTTCGCGGCGTTAAGCGAAATCAAAGAGGAAACTGTTACCGTAAAACTTTATCACGGCGACAAAGAAGTTGCTTCAACCTCGGTTACCGTTACCGCGCTGCCGTTCGAATACTGGCAGGGGGTGGGCGGAAGAGAAGATACGCTTGCGGCGTTCGTGCGCCCCAAACTCGCCGACTGTTCGAGAATAAAAACCGAGATGTCCGCTCAACTTAAAAACTGGAAAGTCAGCGGGGAATTCGGCGGCTACGACGAGAGTGATAAAAACGCCGTAAGGCGAGTAATCGCTTCGCTTTACACCGTTCTTCGCCGTTACGGACTTACTAAAAAAGATTGCGACATTTCTTCGCCCGTCGAAGCCGGCGGAGGTACGAGAATACTCGGCGACCGCGCCGCCACTACGATAGAAGCGGCGGTTTTCGTCGCTTCGGTACTCGAAAGCGCGGGACTTAACCCCGTACTCGTTTACGGCGAAAAAGAAATAACCTGCGGCGTCTGGCTGTACGAAACCTGCCAGCCCGAAATAATTTCCGACGATACCGAAAGGCTCGCGCAGTACGTTTCGGAAGGAATAAACGGAATAAGTTGTTTCGATATAGACGATATATTTTCGGATAAAACGGCGGCTTATTCGGTTTCCGAAAACCATTTCGCAGTTAAACTCGACACGGGAGTTTACGAACGCGTTATCGACATAAAGCGGGCAAGGCTTAACCGCATAACGCCTATGCCGACGAGAAACAAGACGATAAAGGGATACGAGATTCTTTCGGAAGAAGAAACTTCGCCCGACGCCGCGCCCAAAGATCTGCTTCTTAAAATCAAATTGAATTTAGAGGGCAGGCAGACCAGGGATAAACAGTGGGAAAGACGACTTCTCGATCTCACGATGAAAAACGCGCTTCTCAATTTCAGACCGCTGTATAATTCCGTACAGATCGCTTCCGCCGACGCAGACGCGACTTTTTCGGTAATACAGTCGGGCGAAACGCTGCGTATTCTGCCTATAAACTCTGCAAGCGTCGATTTAAGCGGAAGAAAAACTCCGTTCGGACTCGGCAAAGACCTGAAAGCGGTAAAAGAACTTCTCGCCGAAGACGCTTCCGGCGGAATTCTGCGCGTTGCCGAAAGCGAAGAGCAACTTTCCGACGTTCTGTATAAACTCTATAAAAAGAATAAAGAAGCCGACGAAGAATCGGGCAGCAAGATACTCTATCTTGCGTTCGGTATGCTTAAATTCGGCGAAGAGGGAGCCGAAAAATACGCTCCGCTCGTGCTTCAACCCGTAGAAATCAAAGTCGGAAAGGGAAGACAGGGGTACGAAATCAAAGCGGGCGACGAAGAATGTTCGGTAAACTCAACGCTTTTCGAATACCTTAAACGCGAATACGACATAGACGTCCGCGGACTCGACGGCAACCTTCAGAGCCTTAAAATTTCCGAAGTTCTCGCCATGGTCAGAATGGAAGTGGCGGGAATGAAGAACTGGTCGGTTACCGACGACGTGTTTCTGTCCACGTTCGGTTTTTCACGCTATAAAATGTGGAAAGATCTCCGCAAAAACATAGGCGAATTCTCAAAGAATAAACTCGTGGCGGCTATGCTTGCGAATAAGCCTCTGACCAAAAAAGAAGACGAAACGCCGGAAAAAAACGAAGACGAAACGTCGCCCGCCGAAGTGCTTATGCCTATATGGGCGGACTCTTCGCAGTGGGAAGCGATAGAAACGTCCAAACTCGGCAAGACTTTCGTTCTTCACGGTCCTCCGGGGACGGGTAAAAGTCAGACGATAACTAATATTATCTGCAACGCCCTGCACGACGGCAAACGGGTGCTTTTCGTCGCCGAAAAACAGGCGGCGTTATCGGTCGTCAAAAAAAGACTTGATATGCTCGGGGTGGGCGATTTCTGCCTCGAACTTCACTCGGATAAAACGAATAAATCCGACGTATTGCAAAAACTCACGTCCACGCTCGCGCTCGCGGGGACGCAGGACAACTCTTCGGCGGAAGGGCAGGCGGAGAAAATAACCGAACTTAAAAAATCGCTCGGCGACCCGCTCGCCGCTCTGCATAAAAAACGCAGGCTGGGCGTTTCCGTCTACGAGGCGATGCTTATCTGCAACGAAAACGCGCAGGCGCCCGACGTAATGAATATCGAAAGCGTTTTCTACGACAAACTTACCAAAGAAAAAGTGGAACGCTACGAAAATATGATTCGTCGCGCGGCGGTTTCGGCAAGAGAATGCGGCGGAGTCTATAATTCGCCGTTTTCAAGCGTTCGCCTTACTGATTATAACGCAGACGTAAAGAACGCCGTCTATTGTTCTGCGGAAGTCGTGATAGCGGAGATCAAGCACTTAAAGAGTTATATCGCGTTGTTTTTAGATCTTTACAGGCAGAGAATTACGCGGCTCACACGCAAAAAACTTACGCTTCTCGAATCGATAGCAAAAGATTTGTCGGGCGGAGATTTAGACGAATATTTCAAGGCGGACGAAGAGAGTTTTAAGGCGTTTTATAACGCCAACCGCCGTCTGGACGCGAACCTTAAAAAATATTACCGTTCTTTCGATAAGTTAATCGATCTTAAAAAGGGCGAAAAAGAAGAACTTTCGCAGGCATTGGAGAGCGAAGGCGAAATCGCCGGAAACGCCGTCGTTCAATCCGTAATAAAACGGCTTTCGAAAACCGCGATAAACAAATTTACCGAAGATGCGTATCTGCCGTCGCTCGAACTTCTGTCGGCGATTTACGAAGATCGGGACGAGATAAAGGCTAATACGAAATTGTCGGATAAATTCACGTCGGCTTTCGGCAAAATCGATTTCGGCGACGGAAGAAAGAAATTTCTCGCGCCGTTATATAAACTTCACGATACGGCGGCGGAAGTCTTTCTCGACTATAACGCCGACGGTTTCAACAGTACGTGCATAGCGGCTAAAAGCGGCTTTACCGCGCCGGTCCTTAGCGGACTTTTAACCTCGCTCAAGGGCTTCTACGCCGCCGAAAAAGCCTTTAATAAGACGATTAAAGCCGATTCGGGTAAACTTCCCGAAGACGACGTTTTAGACGGCTACGCCGCAAGGGCGGGGGCTTTGATCGAAAACGTCGATATGCTTGCCAACTGGTGCTCTTATCGCGCCGAAGCCGCCGCTCTCGAAAAAGAAGGGCTTACTTTCGTGACCGATTCGCTCGAAAACGGCGATCTTACCCCGGAGAACGTGATAGCGGGCTTTGAAAAGAACGTGTACGAAAACTTCCTTAAAACGACTATATCGACCGATCCCGTGTTATCCCGTTTCTCGGCGGCTTTGCAGGAGGAAAATACCGAATCGTTAAGACTTCTGCTCGACGAATACGCTCTTGTTTGCAGGGAACAAATCCGCAGCGAACTCATTTCCCGCCTGCCGCTCGCTTCGACCGAGGGCAAGGGAAGCATAGAACTCATGAATTTCAGACGGTACGCGAAAAATAATTTACGCGGAATGAGTTTGCGTAAACTGTTTGACGAAATACCGGAACTTCTGAAAACCGCCGCTCCGTGTATGCTTATGAGTCCGTCTACGGTCGCGCAATATTTAAGGGCGGAAAACGGGCTTTTCGATACCGTAATCTTTGACGAAGCCTCGCAGATGCCTACCGCAGAAGCGATAGGATCGCTTGCGAGGGCAAAGTCTGCCATAATCGTCGGCGACCCCAAACAATTGCCGCCGACGGCTTTCTTCGATTCGAACCGCGTTGACGAAGACGATATAGAAACCGAGGATATGGAAAGCGTTTTAGACGATTGTCTTGCGCTCGGCGTAGACGAAAAACATCTCGTATGGCACTACCGCAGCAAGCACGAAAGCCTTATAGCGTTTTCCAACGTCGCCTATTACGGAAATAAACTCTGTACTTTCCCATCGCCGGACGCGCCCGACAGCAGGGTGAAATTCGTTTACGTCGAAGACGGTTTGTACGATCGCGGCTTTACCAAACGCAACAAACCCGAAGCGGATGCTCTCGTCAAAGAAGTTATCCGCCGCCTGAAAGATCCCGCGCTTTGTCGTTCGAGCATAGGCGTGGTAACTTTTTCGAGCGTACAGAGAGATTATATCGAACGCAGACTTTCGTCGGCGATTTCGGCGGAAAAACTCGAAGAAAGGGCTTACGAAAGGGAAGAACCCGTGTTCGTCAAAAACCTTGAAAACGTACAGGGCGACGAACGCGACGTGGTACTCTTCTCGGTATGCTACGGTCCCGACAAAAACGGAAGAATATCGCTTAATTTCGGACCTCTCAATCAGGCGGGCGGCTGGCGCAGACTTAACGTCGCCGCTTCGAGGGCGAGAGAAGAAATGGTCGTGTTCTCGTCGATTACGGGCGCGATGATAGATCTTTCGAAAACCAACAGCAAGGGCGTCGCGGGGCTTAAAGCGTTTCTTAACTTCGCCGAAAAGGGCAAAACGACGCTTGCGGTTTCGTCCGACAGCGTCGCGAAAAGCAGAACGGGGCTCGGTAAATATATTGCCGCCGCCTTGTCGCAATACGGTTACGAATGTCGTTACGACGTGGGTGTTTCCGATTTCAAAATAGACGTAGCCGTGCTCGATCCCAAAAACAAACACAGATTTATTCTTGCGGTTATGTGCGACGGAAGCGATAAATTTTCGATAAAGGACAGAAACGTATTGCAGATTCAGACGCTTAAACGCAACAACTGGAACGTTACGCGCGTTTTTGCGGTCAACTACTACAATAACCCGAAGCGCGAAATAAAGCGTATAAAAGACTTGCTCGATCGTATTACGGGCAGAGATAAAAAGACGGGCTCGGGTATAGCGAAAGCGCAAAAGGCGTACAAGTGCGCAAACGTTAGTCAACTGTTCGAAACCGCCGATTACGTAACTTCCGGCGACAACGACGCGGAAATCGTATCGAGGCTCAAAGCGGTCGTCGGAGCGGAAGAACCGATTTCGGAAAATTTCCTTATAAGAAGAACGCTTTCTACGCTCGGAATATTAAAATTCGGCAACAAGGTCGAAAACAGAATGCTCGCGCTTATTCCGCTTTGCGGCTTCAAACGCGAAAAGTTGCTCGGCGAATTTTATTACCGCAAGACGGATAAACCCGTTACTTTTGACAAATACAGAGTAGAAACGGGCGAAAAAGCGGTAAGAAGATACGAAACGGATTTCACTCCTTACGAGATAATCGCGCTTATAAAAGCCGCGCTCGAAGATAAAGTCGCGCTGTATACCGAAGAAATCGCTTCGGTCGCGTGCGCGGCGTTAAGGCTTCAGAAAGTAACCGATAAATTCGCGGCGTATATAAACGACTGCGTAACGCTCGGCGAAGAACGCGGACTTTTCGTACGTTCGGTTTCCGACCGTATATCGCTTGCATAATCGTCGGAAATGTTGTATTATGTACGTTGGTGATATGATTTTATATGCGTCATTCTGAGCAACGCCACTTGCCTTCCCTTGCAGGGAAGGTGGCGCGCGCGGCGCGACGGATGAGTCCCGGAAGGGCGGTATTTGTCGGAGTAAATAATAAAATCGGAGAAACGAAAAATGGAGAAAACTTTCAAAAGCGTAATCGCCAGAATAAACGAGTTCGTGCGAAAGCCCGCCTACGTGTGGGCGGTCGGAGCGTTGACGCTTATTTTGCATATTCTCGCGGTAGATGCGTATTCGGTCGTGCTTTATTGTCTTGCGATGGGCTTTACGGCGGCGTTCGTCGACGATTATCGCGGGTGGCTTACGATATTCGTAAATACGATATTCGTCGTTTCCACTCAACACAGCCCCGGGTACGGCGATAATTCTAATTATCTTACCCAACCCCAACACCTTTATCCTATAATTGCGGCGGGCGTAGTTGCTTTCGCGGGGATAATTTACAGAGTCGTAAAAGAACGCAAAAATATTAAAAGCGGTAAATCTTATCTCGCTTTCGGCATTGCTTCTTTCACGTTTTTAATCGCGGGCGTCGGGCAGCAATATTATTTGCAAAGCCTTCTCGCAAATTCGATAGCGGTCGCTTGTCTGCTCGGTTTTTACGTTATATTCGTCGCCACCGTCAAAAACGACGGCGACTTGTTCGAATATATCGCCACTCTGCTTGCCGAAGTCGCTTTCGTAGCCGCGTGTCAGGTCGCTTTCGTGTACGTTATACGATACGATTTATTCAGAACGACAGTCGAAGAAAAGGGTTTTTCCGCGTGGAAAGGCGAAATCATAACGGGGTGGGGCGTAAGCAATATCGCGGGCGAACTTATCGCTATGTTTTTGCCGTTCGCATACTATAAAGCCGAAAAGAATAAACACGTAATATTTTACTGGTCGATCGCGATTTTTTCGTCGCTGTGCATTATTTTAACGCTGTCGCGCACGGGAATTATCGCGGGCGGAGTTATAACGATTTTCTTCTGTATAAAGACTTTTGTCGGGCGAAAAGAAAACAGAAAGTTGCTCGCGCTTATTTTTCTTATATTCCTGCTCGTTTGCGTGGCCGCGCTCGCGATAGTCGTTAAAAAGACGAATATCGACGTTATCGCTTATATCGAAAAAGCCTTCGCTTCGCTCGGCAACCGGGATTTCTCAAAGGTTTCGAGCGGCAGAATAGATCATTGGAAGTTAAGACTTAAATACTTTACCGAAAGCCCGATAATCGGCGTAGGTTTTTGCCGCCGCTTTATGGAAAGCAGCGACGGGCAGTCGTTTTACTATTCGCGTTACGCGCATAACTATATTTTCGACGCTATCGGCAGCGCGGGAATAGTCGGAATACTTTCGATGATAGCTGTTATATTCCTTCTCGTAAGGCTTTATATCCGCAAATACGAGGGCAGAATTTATATGGTCGTATTTCTTGCGGCGAACCTGTTTATAGGTTTGCTCGATATATCCTACGTTTTGCCGTACGTTCTTTACCTGTTCGCGCTCGTAACCGCAGTTACCGAAAAACTCGCGTATAAAAAGCCCGAAGAAAATCAATTACAGACCTTAAAACCCATCGACGGAGAAGCAAATGAATAAACCGTTAGTAGCCATAGTAGGCAGACCCAACGTCGGCAAATCGACGTTTTTCAACAGAGTTACGGGACAGAAATTGTCCATCGTAGAAGACACGCCCGGCGTTACGCGCGACCGACTTTATTGCGACGCGGAATGGTGCGGCAAAACTTTCACGCTCGTCGATACGGGCGGCATAGAAATCAAGTCCGCCGACGAAATGTGGAAGCATATCAAAAAGCAAGCCGAAATCGCGATAGAAACGGCTAACGTCATTATATTTTTCTGCGACGCCAAAAGCGGACTTACTTCCGCCGATCACGACGTGGCGAATATGCTCCGTAAGTCGGGTAAGCCCGTAGTGCTTGCTGTAAACAAACTCGACGTGTATAAACCCGAAGACCTTTTCGACTTTTACGAATTGGGTCTGGGGCAACCGTTCGGAATATCCGCCGAACAGGCAAAGGGCATAGGCGACCTTCTTGACGAGGTGTGCGCCGATTTTCCGTCCGCAGAAGAACTCGACGGCGACGACGGTCTGAAAATCGCCATAGTCGGCAAACCCAACGCGGGCAAATCGAGTTTAACCAACGCTTTGCTCGGTTACGACAGGACGATAGTTTCCGATATTGCCGGCACCACCCGCGACGCGATCGATACGCCCATTACCGTAAACGGCAAAAGATATACGCTTATCGATACGGCGGGTATAAGAAGAAAACGTTCGGTAGACGAAGACGTAGAATATTACAGCGTTTTAAGGGCTTTGGGAGCGATAAGAAGGGCGGACGTGTGTCTGCTCGTGGTCGATTCAGGAGAGGGGCTTACCGAGCAGGACGTGAAAATAGCGGGCTATATCCACGAACAGGGCAAGCCGTCGGTAATCGTAATGAACAAGTGGGACGTTATCGAAAAAGACACTCATACCATAAACGAGTTTGAAAAGAAGTTGCAGACGGATCTCGCGTTTATGGACTATTTCAAGTCCGTGTATATTTCGGCAAAAACGGGGCAGAGAGTAAATAAATTGCTTGCTCTGGCGGCGGAGGTAAAAGCCAACGCGGAAAAGCGTATAACGACGGGACTTCTGAACGACGTGATTTCGTCCGCCGTGCGCGCCACCGAGCCGCCGACAAAAAACGGCAGACGACTTAAAATATATTACGCCGTGCAGGACGGGGTATGCCCGCCGTCGTTCGTGTTTTTCGTAAACAACTCCGAACTTATGCATTTTTCGTATAAACGTTTTTTAGAGAACACTTTAAGAAAGTCGTTCGGGTTCGAGGGCACGCCTATCCGTATATTCGTGCGTGAAAAATCCGACCGCGACTTATAACCGCAATTGTCTTATTCTCCCGCTTCGACGGGAGAGCATACTCCCGGAAGGGCAAAACTTACGGACTTGATATTTATAATAACGTACTCTTCCATGAAGGGTGGTATCCGGCGGACTCATTTAATAAAATATTGTCATAAAACGATAAATCCTCTCATAACTTGTATCGTAACGCGATTACAAGTGGGAGGATTTTTCTATGGAGAATTACGACGTTTATCAGGATCTGGCGCGGCGTACCGACGGCGATATATATCTCGGAGTGGTCGGTCCGGTAAGAACGGGGAAGTCAACGTTCGTAAAAAGGTTTGCGGAAGCGTTCGTGTTGCCGAACGTTACGGGCAAGAATAAACAAAAAATAGCCGCCGACGAACTTCCGCAGTCGGCGGCGGGCAAGACGGTTACTACTACCGAGCCGAAATTTATACCTGGCGAAGCGGTAAAGGTTTCTTTGAATAAAGGTAAAACCACCGCAAAAATGCGGATAATCGACTGTGTGGGATATATGGTGGACGGCGCGCTCGGCGATAAAGAAAACGGCGAAAAACGTATGGTTACCACGCCCTGGAATAAAGAGCCCGTTCCCTTTGAAGAAGCCGCCGAGATCGGCACCGAAAAAGTCATAGGCGAACACTCTACGATAGGCGTTTTAATGACCTGCGACGGCAGTATTGCGGATATTCCGCGCGAGAATTACGTTCCCGCCGAAGAGAAGACCGCCGCAAGGCTTAAAGAACTCGGCAAACCATTCGTTATCGCGCTTAACAGTAAGGACCCGAACGGCAAAAAGTGCGGAGAACTCCGCGCCGAACTTGAAGAAAAATACGGCGTAGGCGTAGTCGCGATAGACGCGCTCAACGCCGACGAAAACGAATACGCGAACGTTCTCGATAAAATTTTATCGGAATTTCCGCTTAAAAGAATCGACGTCGAACTGCCCGACTGGTTGCAGGCTCTACCGCCGGATAACGAGGTCGTTAAGGCGATTATCGATACGTTAAAAGAAACGTCGTCCGCCGCGTGCAAGATGAAAGACGAAAGCCTCGTGACTGCGGCGTTGTCGTCGATAGACAGGGTAGTGCCGCAAAGCGAAATAAAAGACGCCGGCGACGGCTCGGTAAAAATCGGACTTGCGCTCGACAGGTCGCTTTTCTTCGAGGCGATTTCGAAAACCTGCGGCGAAGAGATCGACGGCGATTATAAACTCATGTCGTTCGTAAGGGATTTATCCGGAGCCAAACGCGAGTACGATAAACTTAAAAACGCTTTAAACGAAGCCGAAAGCAAGGGTTACGGAATAGTGCTGCCGAGCGAATGCGAAGTAAAAATCGATAAACCCCGCCTTGAAAAAAGCGGCAGGGGATATTGCGTAAAAATCGACGCGACGACCGAAAGCCTGCACGTAGTCAAAATAGGCGTAAACGCAAGCGTTACGCCCATTTCGGGAAGCAAAAAGCAGTGCGAAGAATTTATGCGTTTTTTAAGCGAAGAATGCTTAGACGGCGACGTTGCCGACGCAAACGTTTTCGGCAGACCTTTAGGGCAACTCGTTGCCGAAGAAGTCAATCTCAAAACGGGCGCAATGCCCGAAGAAACGCGGATTAAACTCCGTAAATCGGTCGGTAAAATGGTCAACGGCGGCAAGTACAGAGTATTCTGTATAGTGTATTAACTCACCATTGCGAGATCCTTGCGGGTCGCGGCGACCCTGCCCAAGGTTACTTCGCTTCACTCGCAATAACATAACGTTGCCCGTCATCGCGAGCGTAGCGTGGCGATCCCCGCAATAGAAGTCGGAGCGGCTTGTATGGGCGTTCGTACTCCAATCTTCGGGTATGCTCTCCCGGAAGGGTGGTTTGTGTGGTGTAAATATTAAATTATAAAAACGGCGGGCTGTCGCGATTGCGACAGCCCGCTTGTTAGGGGAAAACGAGTATCCCGTCGATACGGGATAACGACGTTTTACGCGGTTGATTATCGATTAACCTTTGTAGAAAATGTTCTTTTCGAGAAGTTCGTCGATATTTGCGGAAGTGTACCATTGACCGGCTATACCTACCGTGTCTTTATGTCCTTTCGTATCGCCGGCAGGTATCTTGGCAGCCATTTCAACCGCTTTATAACCGATGTTATAAGAATCCTGAGCGACCGAGCCGACGAGTGTGGGATATTTGCCGTCGGTGTTTTTAATCCAGTTATATTGGTTGGTTCCGCAGTCGAAACCGGCGAAAAGAACGTTAGCGTATTTGCTCTTGTTTTGCGCGACTTCCGCAGAAACTTCGTTTACGACGCCTTCGTTGGTCATGTATATCGCGTTTACGTTCTGGTCTGCCAGCGCCTGAGCCGCAGCCTTATATTCGCCGCTGTTGTTGGTCTTTACCTGGTCGATTATCGTTACCTTGTAGCCGCCTTCTTTTGCGAGAGCGGAAAATTTGGCTTTGAAACCGTCGTGTCTGTCTACGCCCGTTGCGGTGGAGTCGTGCTGAATGATACCCAACTTGAAGTTCGTACCTTTGACGAGTTTGTTGTTTTCTACGAGATATTTATAGAAGTTTTCCGCAACAAGCGCCGCCGCGGCGTTATTATCGGTAGAAACTTTTCCGATTCTCGGATCTTTACCCGGCGTTACTTCCGCGCCGTTCGCGTACAATCCGCTGTCGAATTCTACGATAGGAATACCTTTCGAGTGAGCGGTTTTGAGTTCGTCTGCGAAGCCCATACCGATAGTGGCGAGAACGATTGCTCTCGTATTGTTATCCGCAAGGGCGGACGAAAGCATTTCTCTTTGTTCGGGAACGTACGTTTCGCTTTCTTGCGTCGGACCGCGGAAAGTTACTTTGAAACCGTACTTTTTGCCTGCGTCTTCCGCACCCGCTTTAACCGCTTGCCAGAAAGCGTGAGTTTCGCCTTTTGCGATAACCGCTATGGTGTCGCCCGTACCTTTGACTACGATACCTTCCTTAGTAGACGACTTCGATTTACAGGACGCGCCCATGCAGATCGAGGTTGCGCAGAGGGTGGTTGCCAGGGCTAAGCCCAAAAGTTTGTGAAGTTTTCTCATCTTTGTTTCCTCCTGAAACGTTTTTTTTATTTTTTCGCAAAAATATTTGCGTTTTTCCGTAATTATTTGTTTTTGTTTTCGTTTTCTTTTTCTGCTTTCTGATTAGCGGCGATTTTTGCTTTTTCCGCTTTTTCGGCGGCTTTGATTTCCGCTTTGTGTTTTCTCTCTTCCTCGGCAAGTCTTTTGTCTTCGGCTTTAAGGACGGGGAGTTTTTCTTTCAAATCCGTTTTTATCGTCGCTATTTCGAGGTCGATTTCTTCAACTCTCTTCTTCGCTTCTTCGTTGTCTTTTGCGGAGAGGGCGTAGTCTTTTTCGACGTTCAACGCGGCTAACTTCTCGTTGGCTTTTCTCTTATATCTGACTGCGGAAAGTTCTTTTTTCGCGCTCGAAGCGGCTTTTTTCTTCATTATGTCGAGTAATACCGCGCCTACTACGATAACGCCCGTAACGGCGTACGTTAAAAACGTCGCGTTAAGTTTTATCGGAAGTTTGTTAAGCGAAAGGTTAAGACCCTGACGAATGATTACGAGTATGATCGCGCCGAAAATCGTTCCGACTATCGAAGCGGAGCCGCCCGTGGTGCTCGTTCCGCCGATGTAAACGCCCGCTATCGCGTCGAGTTCTTTACCGCCGCCGTCGCCCGGGGTGATCGACGGGTTGGTCGCTGCCCAGAAAATAGCGGCGATTCCCGCGAAAAGTCCGCCGATAGCGTAGGCGATAATCTTATATTTATCTACGTTTACGCCCGAAAGTCTGGTTGCTTCTTCGTTGCTGCCGATAGAAAGTATGTATCTGCCGACTCTCGTTTTGAACATTATTATCATGCAGATAACGGTCAGCGCGAGAACCCAGAGCAGGGCGACCGGGAAGCCGTTATAACTTAAAAATATATCCTGCATCCAGCCGATAGGCGGATAAATTATAGCGGTTGTCGATTTTGTGATAACCTGAGCGATAACCGCGGAAATACCTTTCGAAAAAAGCATCGTACCGAGCGTTGCTATGAACGGCGGAAGTTTGCATTTCGCGACGAGGAAGCCGTTGAGAAGACCGAAGAAAAGACCTACGGCCAACATGATCGGAATTACTGCCCAGGTATTGTGCGACGGCGAAGTTTTGCAAATCGCGCCGGCTATTACGGACGCCGCGAACATTCCCGTACCGATAGACAAATCGATACCGCCGGTCGCTATTACGAACGTAACGCCCAGACCGAGTATCGCGTACGGCGCGAAAGACTTAATCATGGTAACGAGATTGTCTTGTCGGGCGTAGTTGGGGTTGATAAGCGTGAAAAGCAAGAATAAAACTATCGTCGCGCCTATGATTATTATGTTTTGTTTGCCGTTTACTCTAAGGTAATCCAGCGTTCTTACGCCCGTCTGACGGGCTTTACCGCGAAAGTTGAGTTTCGCGCCGAATTTGTTGTTTTCGTTAGTAGTCATTTTCGTTTTCTCCCTTATATCAATTTCTTAAAGTCGCAAGTTGCATTATGTTTTCCTGATTTGCTTCGGAAATATCGAGTTCGCCCGTTTTTCTGCCTTCGCACATTACGAGAATGCGGTCGCTCATACGGAGAATTTCGACGAGTTCGGAAGAAATCATTATAATCGATTTGCCTTGTTTGGCAAGTTGATTCATTAAAGTGTAAATTTCGCTCTTCGCGCCTACGTCTATGCCGCGGGTGGGTTCGTCGAAGATAAGAATGTCGCTGTTTTTGATAAGCCAGCGGGCGATTATTACCTTTTGCTGATTGCCGCCCGAAAGGTTTTTAAGAAGTTGTTCCATCGACGGGGTTTTGGTGCGGAGTTTTGCGTTTTCTTCTCTCGCTTCGGCTTTTATCTGCCTGTCGTTTATTATTCCGCCTTTCGTGTACTTGTCGATAGAGGCGAGAGCGGTGTTTTCCGCAACCGACTTGTCGAGAAGCAGTCCGTAACGCTTTCTGTCTTCGGACAGGTATCCGATTCCGAGTTTAACCGCATCTTCGGGGGTTTTTATATTAACCCGTTTGCCGTTTACGAAGATTTCGCCGCCGTCGCGGGGGTCTGCTCCGAAAATCGCCCTTGCGACCTCCGTTCTGCCTGCGCCCATAAGTCCGGAAAATCCGAGAATCTCTCCTTTGCGGAGTTTGAAACTCACGTCTTTGAAAAGGTTACCCGACGAGAGATTTCTGACTTCGAGTACCGTTTCGGCGTCTTCGGGAACTTCGCTGTGGGTTTTGGGGTCTTCGTAGACGACCCTGCCGATCATCATATTGATAATATCGTCTTTCGTAACCGATGCGGTGTCTACCGTGCCTACGTATTCGCCGTCGCGCATGACCGTTATGCGGTCGGAAATTCTGCTTATCTCGTCCATACGGTGAGATATGTACACCATACCGATGCCCTTGGCTTTGAGATCGCCCATTATGCGGAACAGATCCTCGATTTCGGTCTGGGTGAGGGCGGCGGTCGGTTCGTCGAGGATAAGCAATTTGCAATCTCTCGAAACGGCTTTCGCAATCTCTACCATCTGTTGTTTTCCTACGGTAAGTCTGCCGAGTTTGGTTTTCGGATCGATTTTAATACCGATACGGTCGAAAATTTTCTGAGTTTCTCTGACCATTCCGGCGTCGTCGAGCCAGGGTCCTTTTTTTAACTCTCTGCCGATAAATACGTTCTGGGCGACGGTCAGATCGTTCATCATATTAAGTTCCTGATGAATCATCGATATGCCCAGATTTTGCGCTTCGCCGATATTCTTTACGGCGTAAGGCTTGCCTTCGAAGAAAATTTCGCCGGAGTCGGGTTGGTGTATGCCCGTAAGCACTTTCATCAACGTCGACTTACCCGCGCCGTTCTCTCCGACCAACGCGTGAACTTCGCCGCATCGCAAATCGAAGTGAACGCCTTTTAAGGCATGCACTCCGAGGAAGCGTTTGGAAACGTCGTTCATTTCAAGTAATGCGCTCATTTTCAGTTTTCCCCTATTATTTTCTTGCCGTCCGCGTCATCAACCGTTCGGCTCTTTTATAATAACCGAAACCGGTGAGGATTTCAATAGCCTTGGTTGGCAGATTTATTTTGCAGAAAAAATTGCAATTTTTATTGTGAAAAATTTCTCTCAAAAAAAGTTATAACTTTTATTGAGCGTTAAAAATAACAAAAAAATACATAAAAATGCAAAAACGCTTGAAATACTCGTCGCAGTATGTTACAATGATAGCGATAAAGGCGTCATACGATGCAATTCAAGGAGTGTACTCCTTTTCGCTTGCTCCGCAAGCGAAACACGACATAAAGGGGAAAAGATGAAAAATCCGGAAAAAAACAAGGAAGACGTCCGCAAGCAGTATAAGCCGAAAAAGAGCAAGCCTTTGAGGTTCAATACCCGCGTTTTATACGCTGGCAGGCTTCAGAGGGTAAAGCAGTGGGGCGGTAATTATCACGTTCACGATTTTCTGGAAGTCGTTCTTGTATTAAGCGGGAGCGGCGAAATCGTTACCGAAAACGGCAAGATTATAGTTAAAAAGGGCGATATAATCGTATATCCGCCTCATATGCGGCATGGCGAACATACGCTTGCCGGCAGTAAGGAAGATCTCGAACTTGCGTTTTTCGGCGTTACGGGGTTAAAGATGAATAATCTTCCGCCCGATTATCTTTTGCCGGAAGGTTCTGACGTCGTCATACATACTGGCGAGGACGAATCTCGTATACGCTGGCTTTTCGAAGCGATATACGGCGAAGTCGAAAAGTCCAGACCGTACGGCGAGATGATGGTCGATTTATACGTCAAAATGGTCCTGACCGAGATACTCCGCAAAACCGAAGTCGAAGAGCGTCTGCTTATCAAAAACGCGGCTTTTTCCGAAATCTACAATTATATACGCGATCATTACACCGAAATTAACACGATTGACGACGTGTGCGAAAAACTTTACGTAAACAAATATTACGTTTCGCACGTATTCAAAAAATACACCGGCGTCGCGCCTATGGCGTACGTTACCAAAATGCGTATGACGCTTGCGAAAAAGTTGCTCGAAGAAACCGAACTTTCGGCAAGCGAAATATCCCGCCGTTGCGGTTACTTCGATACCACCAATTTTTTCAGAAACTTCAAAAGCAGCGAAAAAATGACGCCGCTCGAATACCGCGCGAAAAATAAAAAGCAATAAAAAACAATTAAAACGGAATACCGCCGAAAAATCGTTTGCGATTTTTCGGCGGTTTATATATAATAAGACCATGCAAACAGGAGAAATTTTTCTTGACGGTTTAATAGATTCGGCTAAAATGCTGCCGTGGCTGTTCGTAACGTATCTTCTGATAGAAGTTATCGAACGGCACGTCGGTTTTGAACGCCACGGTAAATTTTTAAGCGGCAGAGCCGCTCCCGTGTTCGGAAGTCTTGCGGGCGCGTTTCCGAGTTGCGGCGTAAGCGTAATGTCGGCTAAACTCTACGACGGCGGTTTCATCACCGTCGGCACTCTTTTCAGCGTGTTTATCGCAACGTCGGACGAGGCGTTTTCGATACTTCTTGCCAGCAGTAAGCGTATGAGCCTCGTATGGCTGTTGCTTATAAAAATAGGGCTTGCCGTAGTTATAGGCGAAGTTATCGACCTCGTTATCCGCAGAAAACCGCAGGCGGCGGAAAACGAAGATTTCAAACACGAAGAGGTATGCGCGCATTGTCACGACCACGTGTGCGAAGACGAAAAGGGCAGAATCGCTTTTTGCAAACGCTATATTTTCGTTCCGCTTTTTCACGCTCTGCAAACTTTTTTGTTCGTGTTCGCCGTTAATTTCGTTTTCGGAATTTTCTTCGGCGAGGGCGGGCTCGTCGGCGAACAGGCGTTTAAGGACTACTTTGCAAGCAACAGATATTTCGAACCTTTTTTAACGGCTCTCGTAGGGCTTATCCCCAACTGCGCGTCGTCTGCGGTGCTTACGGCGGCGTACGTGGACGGAATAATTTCTTTCGGCTCGATGCTCGGCGGGCTTGTCGCCAACGCGGGCGTGGGGCTTGCGATTTTGTTCCGTAACGGAAAGAAAATCAAGCGGAATATTATAATATTGATTAGTTTATATCTTATCGGAGCGGTTGCGGGGCTTATATTCCACTTCGCGTTGCCGAATTTATAAAATGAAAACTTAGCCGGGAGGAAAAGAAACCGGAAAATACCGAAAAAACAGTATGACCGAAAACGAAAAATTCGAACAACTTACCCGGGGCAGGGTCGAGCCGCTGATACTTAAACTCGCCGCTCCGACGATCATATCGATGCTTATATCTACGCTGTATAATATGGCGGACGCCTTTTTCGTGGGGGCGATCAACGCGTCGGCTTCGGGCGCGATTACCGTCGTGTTTTCGTATATGGCGATAGTACAGGCGTTCGGGTTCTTTTTCGGACACGGTTCGGGTAACTATATTTCGCTTAAACTCGGCGAAAAAAACAAAGACGAAGCCGAACGCATGGCGGCTACGGGTTTCTTTTCGTCGCTCGCGTTCGGGTTTTTAATCTGTATATCCGGTCTTATTTTCATAAACCCGCTTCTGACCGTTCTCGGTTCGACCGAAACCATACGACCTTACGCCGAAGATTATATATTCTGGCTTCTGCTCGGCGCGCCGTATATGACTTCGGCGTTGACTCTTAACAATCAACTTCGTTTTCAGGGCAACGCATTTTACGCCATGATCGCCCTCGTTTCGGGCGGAGTGCTTAACATCGCGCTCGACGCGTTGTTCGTAAGCGGTCTGAATATGGGTACGGGCGGAGCCGGGCTGGCTACGGCTATAGGTCAACTCCTTTCTTTCGCGCTCTTGTTTCTCGGGGTTGAAAGAAAAGGAATCGTTAAAATCAGACCGCGGAATTTCCGGTTCGAAAAATTATACTTGTCCAATATCGTGCGCGGAGGTTTGCCTTCGCTCGGCAGGCAAAGCGTCGCAGGCATAGCCTCCGTATGCACTAATTTCGTGTGCGCCGCCGTACTTAACGAGGTCGAAGCCGACGCCGCTATCGCCGCTCTCGGCATAGTCGCCAAAATCGTAGGTTTCTGCTCGTCGGCAATAATCGGCTTCGGGCAGGGTTTTCAACCCGTGTGCGGTTTCAATTACGGAGCGAAGAAGTATTTAAGGGTAATCAGAGGTTACCTCTTTTCGCTTGCGGTATGTACGGGTTTTGCCGCTCTCGTGAGTATATTCGGCGGAATTTTCGCGACGCAAATCTGTTCGCCGTTTTCCGTTGATCCGCTCGTCGTAAAATATTCGGGCGCGGCGTTTCGCGCGCAGTGCCTGTTTTTCGTTTTAACGCCGTTTATCACTATTTCGAATATGCTTTTGCAAAATATCGGCAAGGTGGTAAGCGCGACTTCGCTCGCGGTTGCCCGTCAGGGCTTGGTATATATCCCGATAGTGTTTGCTTCCGGCTACGGTCTGGGGCTGTGGGGCTTGCAGACGTCGCAGGCAGCCGCGGACTTTCTTACATTCCTGGCGGCTTTGCCGCTGTCGCTTCCGACGGTTATCGAAATTTATAAAAAAGGAAAGGAGGACGAAAAATTATGTGGACAAAAATCGTAGAATTTTTACGCTCGCAGGGGTTGTCGTTTCTCTTTTTTACGGGCGGAGCGATAGTCGGTTTCTGTTTTGCCGTATTGATTTATTTCGCGTTTTCGCGTAAGAAAAGGAAACTTCCCGAAGGCGGAAAACCCAAATCCTCGCGGGCGATAGCCGAAACGGCGGTTAAAAATTTTGCCTCGGCAAACACGAAAAGCGATTTCAAAGCCAAACTCAAAGCCTTTTCAAGCGAATTGTTTATAGCGATAACCGACTTATCCGCCGAGTATTTCGACGAAAAAGTAAAACGCTACCCCGTAGTTAAAAAGGGTAAATTATTCGATCAGGATCTTTCTCTTCCGCTTTGTTTTACCGTCTACGAACTTCTGGGTTTCGTCGATCTGATTTTGTACGACGCAGAAAAAATTTACGACGAAGCGCTTCATCGCGACAGATTTTTGTTCGTGTACAAGGCGTACAGGATGTTTACCAAAATGGTAGACGAAAAAGACCCCAAAGACCTTACTTTGACGAAAGCCGCCGAAATCGTAGATTACTATAAAGATAAAGCCGAAGAACCGCCCAAAAGCATTTCGTTTATCGGTAAAATCGTCAAAGGCGTGGTCAATAAAGGCGTAAATTTCGGCGTGGTAAGGGTGGTCGACGACGCGGCGGAAGACGCTATCGTCTGCCTCGTTTCCGATTTTAATCTTCTCTTTTCGCATAATCTTCGCGGCGGAACGGGCGGCTTGATTCCGGGCGTTACCGACGAGGAGGTTGCCGTATGAAGATATTTTTGCGGATAATAGCCTGCCTTGCGGGCGCGGTACTCGGCGCGATTCTGGGCGCGCTCGTAATAGTGGCGGTCGTAAAAAAAAGAATAGAAAAAACGGTCGAGGAAGAGAACGAAAACAATTTTTCGCCCGAAGAATCGAAGCGGCTCGACAAGATAAAACACGAGGCGAAACGGGCGTATAAACGGACGTATAAAGCGCGGACTTTAAGAAAAATTTTCGGGCTTTCGAAAAAGAGAAGAGAAACGCAGGAACAATTTTCTTACGCCGACCTGATAGAAAAAACCGCCGAAGTCTATAATCCGGACAGTAGCCGCCCGATGCTCGAACTCACGGGCAACGAAGTTTTCGGTTTCGGACATACTGTGGTGAAACGGTTGGAAGATATTTTCGACGCGTCGGGGCTTTCTTTTTTAAGGTCTTTCACGGCGGGTACGGCGATAGATTATATCACTTTTCTGGACGGAGTCATAAAGAAAAGATCCGTTAAAAAGACCGTGGGAACGTATAAAATCGTATGGCGTGTAATCAACGCCGTAAACCCGTTTTTCTGGCTTAAAACTATTATCAGAACGGTCGCCGCGCAAAGAATTTTAGACGAGGTCGTATACGCCTCGATAAATATCGTCGTTACGGAATTTGCTTCTTTATATAAAAAATCGTCCGCTCGTTTACAGGCGGCGGCGTAAATACGATCACGAACGTCAAAGCCCTGCCGAAATCGCAAGATTTCGGCAGGGCTTTGCGTTATTTTATTGATAAAACGTCATTGCGAGCGTAGCGCGGCAATTGATAATACTTGTGCCATTCCGAGGCTTTGCCGAAGCCCCCTCGGCAGGTCGCCCCCTCTCCCGGCTTCAACGGGAGAGCATACTCCCGGAATGGTAGTTTACAAATCCCGTATATATCCATATATATAATGATATATACTCCGCGTCCGATTTTACCCGTCAAAAAGCGTAAAAATAAAAAATTAAAAATTTTATCGAAAATCGTTGAAAAATGCTTGACATTAAAATACGGGTATGTTAAAATGAGCAGGCTGTCGATGAGATAGCGCTCTGGTAAACGGTGCGTTTACCTATTGCAGATTAAAAATTGAATAGAAGAAAATGAATTGAAACTAAAACAAAAGATTACGAGCAATCGTAAGCAAAATGTTTCTGTCAATTTAAAATTTGAGTGTATAGCAATATACATCCTAAAAAGCAGTCAGCAAAAAGACGCAAAAAAACGTTAGAGCAGTTGTTCGCGAAAGCGAACGGCTTTAAGAAATTAAACTTAAGAGTTTGATTCTGGCTCAGGACGAACGCTGGCGGCGTGCTTAACACATGCAAGTCGAACGAAGGGTAGAAATACCCTTAGTGGCGGACGGGTGAGTAACGCGTGAGCAATCTGCCCTTGTCAGGGGAATAACACATAGAAATGTGTGCTAATACCGCATGACATCATTGAACGGCATCGTTTAATGATCAAAGATTTATCGGACAAGGATGAGCTCGCGTCCCATTAGGTAGTTGGTGAGGTAACGGCCCACCAAGCCGACGATGGGTAGCCGACCTGAGAGGGTGATCGGCCACATTGGAACTGAGAGACGGTCCAGACTCCTACGGGAGGCAGCAGTGGGGAATATTGGGCAATGGAGGGAACTCTGACCCAGCAACGCCGCGTGAATGATGAAGGTCTTCGGATTGTAAAGTTCTGTGACGGGGGACGAAGAAAGTGACGGTACCCCGAAAGCAAGCTACGGCTAACTACGTGCCAGCAGCCGCGGTAATACGTAGGTAGCAAGCGTTGTCCGGAATGACTGGGCGTAAAGGGTGCGTAGGTGGCTGGGCAAGTTGGTAGTGAAATTCCGGGGCTTAACTCCGGCGCTACTACCAAGACTGTTCAGCTTGAGTACAGGAGAGGTAAGTGGAATTCCTAGTGTAGCGGTGGAATGCGTAGATATTAGGAGGAACACCGGTGGCGAAAGCGACTTACTGGCCTGCAACTGACACTGAGGCACGAAAGCGTGGGGAGCAAACAGGATTAGATACCCTGGTAGTCCACGCCGTAAACGATGATTACTAGGTATGGGAGGTATCGACTCCTTCCGTGCCGCAGCCAACGCAATAAGTAATCCGCCTGGGGAGTACGGCCGCAAGGTTGAAACTCAAAGAAATTGACGGGGACCCGCACAAGCAGCGGAGCATGTGGTTTAATTCGACGCAACGCGAAAAACCTTACCAGGTCTTGACATCCTTTGACCGCCTGAGAGATCAGGAATCTCTAGCAATAGAGCAGAGAGACAGGTGGTGCATGGTTGTCGTCAGCTCGTGTCGTGAGATGTTCGGTTAAGTCCGACAACGAGCGCAACCCTTGTATACAGTTGCCAATATTAAGTTAGGAACTCTGTATAAACTGCCGTGGCTAACACGGAGGAAGGTGGGGATGACGTCAAATCATCACGCCCCTTACGACCTGGGCCACACACGTGCTACAATGGCTATTACAAAGAGAAGCGAAGCCGCGAGGCGGAGCGAATCTCAAAAAGATAGTCTCAGTTCAGATTGTGGGCTGAAACCCGCCCACATGAAGTCGGAGTTGCTAGTAATCCCGGATCAGCATGCCGGGGTGAATGCGTTCCCGGGTCTTGTACACACCGCCCGTCACGCCATGGGAGTTCGGAGTACCCAAAGTCAACGGCCTAACCGCAAGGAGGGAGTTGCCTAAGGTAATACGAATGACTGGGGTGAAGTCGTAACAAGGTAGCCGTATCGGAAGGTGCGGCTGGATCACCTCCTTTTAGGGAGAATCGTCAATGTACGGAGTATATTGACAAGAATCCTAGTCGATACAGGAACAGGAAATAGCGAGATTTGTTTTCTTCTATCATTTTTAATTAATGCAAAGAGAGTGCTCCGAATAAAGGCGGAGCATTTGTTTTGTAAGGGTACCGGGAGGACACGGTAGAACGGAAGACCTTATGGTAGTCTTAGGTATGGGGGTATAGCTCAGTTGGCTAGAGCACCTGCCTTGCAAGCAGGGGGTCAACGGTTCGAATCCGTTTATCTCCACCAAAAATGGGCTCATAGCTCAGTTGGTTAGAGCACACGCCTGATAAGCGTGAGGTCGATGGTTCGAGTCCATTTGAGCCCACCAGCAACTTTTGTTGCGGGGTGCTTGAATGCGTTCAAATCGGTCGATGGTTCGAGTCGTTTGAGCAAGCGCATTGAAAAAATACGTCATTCTGAGCGAAGCGAAGAATCTCCCGGAAGGGTGGGTTGCCGCTAAGAGAAGAAAGACGAACCTGCGGAGTGCAGGAGATTGAAGATTGACAACTGCATAGAAAGTTAATAATTTAAGTATGAATAGAGATATTCATA